>RRZT010242316.1_pt1 | contig 18206 bp, 15 predicted proteins | sample 2165551 | NCBI WGS metagenome assembly RRZT01 (sample SAMN10456910, study PRJNA506462) | wastewater metagenome | biome: wastewater; feature: sludge; material: wastewater sludge; isolation source: wastewater sludge with Escherichia coli K12::gfp cells carrying plasmid... | place: USA: Moscow, Idaho...
GAGCAAGTCATCTCAGGCGAACAAGGCGGAATCTCAAAAGCCGTTGAATGGAATGGCGGTGGCGGATTTAGCTTTTATACGCTTGGCTCACCAGTCTTTGATGAAAACGGTTTTCTCAATGCCGATGTCAAATTTGCCGACCTAGCCAGCTACATATGGTGGCTTGACACCAAAACCGCCTATCCAATTAATCAAGCACCAACAACTCCCTTATTAGGCGTACATGACGGCGTGGCTTATTACCTACTTTACAATGGCATATTGGGCGACCGCCGACCTAACGGTGGCAACGTCTTGACCATGCCTGTATTACGTTATCTTGAAGAAACTTTCCCACACCCACTAGGGCAAAATGGTAAACGAGTGATTTTTGGTGAAGCAAGCCGTATCAACCAAAACCGACTAGAAAGCCTAAATATCGAATTTAAACAAATTCCTTACGCACTGTATGGCACAAAGACTAAATAAGGCAAAGTGAGAAAAATAATGGAACTAAAACAATATCAAAAACAATCGCTTGAAGCCTTAAACCAATTCTTTAGCATTGCCTCAGCCGTAGGAGCAGAACAAGCCTTTCAGCAGACATTAAAGCAACAGCAAATGCCTAGCGTACCTTATACTGACCGATTAGACGGCATTCCAAGTGTGTGTATTCGTATTCCTACAGGTGGCGGTAAGACGTTGCTTGCCTGTCACAGCATTCCAGTAGCGGCAGGACAATACGCCAATACCGATTCGCCAAGCGTGCTATGGGTTGTGCCAACAGATATGATTCGAGTGCAAACGCTCAACGCTTTGAACGACTTACATCACCCTTACCGTCAAGCATTGCATAGCTACTATGGCGACCGTGTCAAAGTGTGCGACCTAGAAACCTTGCAAACGCTCAATAAACATGACATGGGTAAATCCTGCGTGGTGATTGTCACCACGATTCAAGCCTTTAATATTGATAAGGACAAAACCCACCAACGCAATGCCTATGCCTTTGATGAAAATTTGAGTGAATATTTTACAGGTCTAACGCCTAGCCAAACGACTAACTTGGATAAAGTCACTGAAGATACCTTGCAATATCAACCATTTTTGACTGAGCAAGATATTGGGCGAGTCAAGCATTCATTGGTCAATTTCTTTCATCTTCACCGACCGATTGTGATTATTGATGAAGCCCATAAAAACCGCAGTAAAAGCGTGTTTGCCACCTTGCAACGCCTCAATCCAAAATGCTTAATTGAACTGACCGCCACCCCCAAAGACAATAACGTCATCTATTCGGTATCTGCCGCTGAACTTAAATCAGCCCAAATGATTAAACTGCCTGTCGTACTGACCGAACATCCCGACGACTGGCGAGCTTGTGTGCGTGATGCCTTGATTCAACGTGAAAAGCTTGAACTGATTGCCCAAAAAGAAAGCGACTATGTTCGCCCGATTTTACTCATTCAAGCCCAAGATAAAAACGGTGAAGCCAATATTCCTGCGGTAAAACAGTTTTTGCTTGAAGAAGGTAACATTGATGAATCATGGATAGCGATTTCGACAGGCGATACCAAAGAATTGGATAATCTTGATTTATTCGACCCTAGCTGTCCAATTCGTGTGGTAATTACCGTTGCAGCATTAAAAGAAGGGTGGGATTGTTCGTTCGCCTATGTATTGGCAAGTTTGCAAAATATCCAATCAGCGATTGATGTTGAGCAACTGTTAGGGCGTGTCCTTCGTATGCCGTATGCAAAACAGCGACAACAAAATGAACTGAACAAAGCCTATGCTCACGTTATCTCAACTTCAACTGCTCAAGCAACGGATAACCTAAAAGACCGTATGGTCGAAAATATGGGCTTTAATCGTTGGGAAGCCGATACCGCCATTATCGCAAACACACAACAAACATTGCCATTGAATGAAACCGATAAAGAATCATTTAAGCCAACTGAGCCACAAGTATTGATTTCTGTACCGTTTAAAGTGGATATTCAGCAGTTTTCGCCTGAAATACAACCACACGTCAAAACCTATGAAACCAGTCAAGGTACTGCCGTTGTCATTGCTCAAGGGGTAACAGATGATAAATTTGATGCGATTGAACAAGCAGTAAGTGAGCAAGCCACGACAAAAAAACATCAAACCCATGTGCAAACCTCATTTGAAGAAGGACGAGCGACACGTCAAGCAGCGATTGCACCTGAGAACTGGAATAAAACTTTTGCACCGATTCCACAACTAGGGTTATTTGTCGATGGATTTTGGCAATTGGCAGATAAAGAAACCATTGAAGATAGTATTGAATGGAATTTGCTAGATTTTCCGATTAGCTTAGAGCAGTTTAATATCCGTGAAACTGCCAATAGCTTTGAAATTGATATGAACTTAGAAACACAGCAAGTAACCTACAGTTTATTTGATACCAAACAATTGCATTTTGAAGCCATGCCAACCACTATCAGCGAAGATGATTTAGTCAATTGGCTAGATAAAAAAACTCGTCGAAATGGTATCACCCAGAGTCAATTGCGAGCCTATCTCCTTAAACTGATTCAATATCTTATCCATGATAGGAAATTTACTTTAACCAGTCTTCATCGTGCCCAATTTCAGCTCGTACAAGCGATTAACCAAGAGTTAGACCGTTTGTTTAGTCTTGCTCGAAAACAGGCATTTCAAGGCGATTTGTTTGAAAATTTAAAAGTAAGTGAAGATTTGACCATTTATAACAGCTTTGAATTTAAGGCAGGGATTTATCCAACCAAAAATCCGTATCGGGGTAGTTGGAAGTTTGAAAAGCATTTTTATGCTCAAGTGGATGATTTAAAGGAAAAGACATCAACAGGAGCATTCTCTGAAGAGTTTATCTGTGCAAGATTACTCGATATGCACCCAAAAGTAAAATATTGGGTTCGTAATATTCCAAAACAGCCACATTCATCTTTTTGGCTGCCAACAGAAAAAGATTATTTTTATCCTGATTTTGTGGCAGAATTAACTGATGGCTCGATTTTTGTTCTAGAATATAAAGGTGGGCATTTGGACACGGCGGATGATGCTCGTATCAAAAATGATATTGGTAAGCAGTGGGCGAAGGATAGCAACGGCAAGCGTAAATTCTTGATGGCGAAAAAACAGGATGAAGTTGGGCGGTCGTTAGAAGAGCAAATCAATTTGGTGATTGGGTAAGTTAAATAGAACTTAAATAGAACGACACAAATTGTCGTATAGTGTATTTTTAGTCTTTAAAAGTTAGTTAGATATAGGCATCATAGTGTTTAGTGATGTACTATTTGATTCTAATTAGAAGGTGTGATTAACTAAAAGGATATGTATGTCATCTGGAAGAATTTTGAAAATTCATGCGAGTGTTATTCATCGTATTGTTAAGTCAATTAATCAGAAAGCTCCTAATATTACCCCTCCCGTTATTAGAGAGAAGCTTCATGATGAAAGTACCCAAGTCGAAAAGTTAATTGAGTTCTTGGATAAACAACTTAATGTTAATGGATTAGCCCATTCGTATTCTAAGAATTTTTCTACATCACAAACTTTAGCTAATATATTAAGTGAGCATAAGTTTACGCCTGAATCTAGCTTATCAACACAAAAATTCACTTATCAATCAGAAAGAATTTCTCCACTCGATTTTTTGGCTAAATCAAAATTCGACACAATTTTTTTAGATGTTTCAGCTCCGCATTCTATTCAAGAAGACTCAAATATTGTTGATTCGGAATCAGATGCACAAACACGATATAGAAGAATTTCCGCTTTTTTAACACTAGGTCTCAATTCTTTTATATATGAAGAAAGCATGACCACTGGTGACCATTTACCTATCATATTTTATGAGGTAGATGGAAAGCAGTTTTTATATATTGCTTTGTTAAGTCTAACAGATAATATTACCATTAATGAGGATACAGGAGAAATTATTGACACAACTACAATAGATACTTCAGCGTTGAAAGTCGCATGTAAAATAAATCTTGATGACATGAAGCACCACTTTAAAAATGAAAATAATCACGACTTTGAGCCCAATAACTACATATCATGGATACAGAAAGGTCATGATAAAATTGCTGAATATATTCAGAATTTCATTCCAGTTGGGATTAGAATTGATGATAAGAGTGCAACGACAAAGATAATGAATAGCTTGGTTTCTTTTTTAAAGAAGAGCGATTTTCCAATAGAGGCTAGAGAAGAAATTTATAAAGATGTAATAAGCCTTATAAAGAAGAAGGCTTATGATAAAGAAAATTTAAATATTTTAGAAGAAATTGACCCAATTATTGAAAGCAAGGCAAGCACCAAAGGTGTTGATATAAGTATTGATAAAAATAATTTTAAAATATATAGGGAAAATAATGGTTATGGAGCTGACGACGCAGATAATGCAAATATTTTCTCGCCTGAGAGAAAGCCATTAAAAAATTTTGAAGTATTCGATATTTATATTGGCAACGAAAGTGAATTTTTAAAAATCTCAGGATTACAAAGTATTATAGGGAATAAAATAGAATTTAATGATGACCCTGATAACCCAAAGTTAGAGATTAGTTTAAACTCTGAAGAAGTTGAGAGAGTTCGTAAAGTCTTCAATACGGCTAAACCATATGAATCATGAATTAATTATAGCGAGCATTAAAAGATTATTAACAAAGAGTAGTGATGTCTCTTTTGACAATCTGGCTATTAATGCTTCTATAATTCTTGAAAATCAAGATGATGTGAATTTTATAAAGTCATATTCCAATGGTGAAGATATAGCAATTGATGAAGATGGAGCAATATTTCGAATTAAAGAAAATGCTTCAATCGTTTTAAATGCAAAAATTAACTATTCACTCACCCCTAAAAAAACTGATTATCACTCTGCTTCTTATCAGAGTTTATTGGCAACATGTCTGGGAGATGAATCGATTAATGTATCCAACTTATTTCTTTATGAGGATTGGTATTATAATATCCAAAGCAATGATATTTTAAAACTACCATATTTGATAGAAATAATTGAGTTCATACGTCATCTGCAAAAACAATACTATAATACTAGCCAGCAAAAAATAGTAATCTTTTCAAAATCTTACTGTGAAATTCCGCTAGAAGCTAAAGAATATTTGAAGTATTTAAAGGTTGTTGATTTATTCAGCACAAATAGAGAGGCGTATTCATATTTTGATAATTTGATTAAGTGGTTAAACTCAAGTCCGTCAAGTAATGATGATAACATTAAAAAATCTTTGCTTGTACATGAGAACGAGCGTTTCACTATCTTAGCGAGTGAAATTTATGATTTAGTCATTGATTCTGAAGCAAAAGAAAGAATTTTTAAAGTTCTAAGCAGTAGTGAAACACTCTATAAGTCTGTAATGCAAAAATATGCACTATATTTAGATGATTTCAAATACTCAAAATTCAATGAGAAATTAACAAAGTTTGCAAATGACTTCTTGGAAAAAGTGAATAAAAATATAAGTGACTTACAAACTCAAGTTTTAGCTATACCTATGGCTTCAGCACTTTTAGCTACTTTCAAACCTGATAGTAAGCTTCTTTGGGTTACTTTTCTTGGATTTCTTATTTATTCTCTCATGGTGCTTTATACTACTTTTCAACAAAGTTATAATTTATTAACATTGAAAAATCAAATTAATGATTTTAAAGATACTTATGTTAAAGAGAATGAGGAATTAAAAGAAAAATGGGATAAGGAAACCGCTCTCATTTTTAAAAAAATTAAATGGCATGAATGGTATATGAGATTTGTGCTTGGCTTTATATTAATTGTTTGTGGGATTTGTATATATAATCTTGTAAATATGGATGAAAGCCTATTCATAATTTATTTGATACATGAAATGTCAAACAATTTTTCAATATAACTGTTTGATATCGCTAAATTGCACATAGTAAGCCGAATCATAATTCACAAAACTATTTTCGACCTTAATCCATTTTACCATCGTTTCTTTAGGCAGATATCCAACTACCGTACATTGAGCCATTGCACAAGTACAAATCTCAGCCTTACGAATCGTATAGCCTTGATGCGGTTTATCAATATACACAGGCTTGGTAGCTTCATCAAGTCTCGTCTGTTCAGCTTTTTTTTGGTTATCAATAGTTTTTTGATAGTTCTGAGTATTGGTATTAAGCATTTTCTGTGTCTCACTCATCACCGTTTGCTGAAACTTGGGCAGGATATAGAAAATCATAAATGCGATAAATGCCAAACTCAATAACAAGTCTAAAAGAACTTTTTTTAATTTTTTCGTCATGATATTTTTCCTGTTATGACAAGTAGGTAAGATTAAAGTTGTATATCAGCTAGTAACTACTTTGAAGCCTGTTTCCGTTTCTTTAAGCCGAAATTCCTTGAAATAAACCTGTCCATTAACAATAGCTTGCTTAATAACTTCTTGGCTTTTGGAGAGTCTAGAGTTGCCAGTTTTGACGTCTGCTAAAATAATCTGCACTTCGCTAATATTAACGGTTCCCTCAACACACTCATTCACATTCTGAAAAATCACATAGTCAACTGGCTTACCTAAAAATTGGCAAGCAATTGGGTTATAAGGAAAGTCAGGCATAAAGGGCGTAAAATGCTCTCCAACTTGCCCTCTGACAAAATTCCTTTGAGCATCCAACGATTTTTTGCGAGCTTTCTCTACGGCAGTTTTAAGCTCATGCTGATGTAGTAATTGTTGCTCAGCAAGTTTCTTTTCTGCATCCGCAACAGTTAATGAATTTTGAGCAATAAACTGTTTTGAAGTCAATAATTGTCTAATTACCAAAATTAGCGAAATAACCAAGATAATTACTAATAAAATCAATAAATTGGTAGTCATAATTTATCCTTATTGTTTTGGGGTCTCATCGAGTTCCATTAATCGCTCTAATACCGTTGCCGAAAATGGCTTAAAAAAATTCCAAGTCTTATATTGGTCGTTAAATCTGCCTCGACCTTCACGACTCCAAGCTTTTAGCATTTCTTTAATATCATGGTTATAGGTCACTGATTTCACAGCGAGCATCCCAGATTCAAAAGCTTTAACATCCACCCACATACCACGAATAATGAATGAAAACGTATCGTAGGACTTATTGAACGTCTCATTGGACGGACTAACAGATAATTCGTTTGCGTTAGTTTTTTCACAGCTTATGACCTGCATATTGGATGAGCTTGTTTTTTCCACCAATTGGGCTGATTCAATCACTGGATAAAGCCATCGTTTATGGTCAAGCTGATTCAAGATAAAGTCTTTTGCTTCATCGCTAGGAATTTCGATATCGCTTTTTAATAGTTCTCTTAAGTCTAATTCAACAGTAGGATTGCCAAACATTTTGATTTTATCCAGCTTTACATCATCGACGAACGAAGTAACAGCAATTTCAATGAAATAAGTTTCATTACCCAAAAATGCAGTTAAATCAGGCTGAATATTCCCTAATCGCAATTCAGGTGTGATTTGACTAAATTGCCATAACTTTGCGTCCAACTCTTCACTCGTTGGCACAGGGGGTAAAATTAATCCGCTTGCATCAATAATGACTTGCTTGGCAAACTTATGTAATATACTTTCAGGGTTGATATTACAGCTTTCTTTGTTGCTTATATGGGCAAAATGATGTTCGTTCTTTTCACCCTTTTTTGCTAGGACTGGCTCGCCACATTCAAAGCAAAAACAGTTACAAGCTAACCCTCGTTCGGCTTGTGATATTGAAATAAGATGATTGGTTTCGTCTAAAGCGACTGACATCGTCATAGTTACTTTCCTCTTCGGTTTGTTAAGGTTGTGAGGGAATTATGTCGAGCAGAAATAATGGAAAATACCCCTTAAACTAGGGTAAAACGGTTTGGGATAGTTTAAAGTCTATGAAAAACATATACTTAGAAGTTTTCCAAGAGTTGGATAAATTGCTTGAATATTATCCTTCTGAATCAGATGATTATGATTATTTGCAAGCAATACTTAAACGCAGATTAAAAAATTTGAATGAAACCAATGGTGATAATTTTGTTCCAGATAGAATTTCTCGTAAAATGATTTATGTAATGGTTCACGGTGGAGAGATAGATAAAATCGACAGTAATGTCGCTAATAAAGAAATAAAGTTCAATAATTTGGAAACGCTCCTTGATGAATTTGTAGGAAGAGAATCAGTTTCAGAATTAAATTTTGGAACTATTGGATATCGACCTATATTTAAATTTGATATATCTACTGGCGGTAGAGGCAAAGAAAGCCAACTTTGGTTTGATATTGAAAAGTACATCAAGGAAGAAAATACACTAGAAAATGATTTGTATATTGAGAACCCAATTGATATTTTTAAAATTACCTATTCTAGAAAAGATGCAAATGAAGTTAAGCCTTCATGGTTTACAAGGCTAGTTTTTAAAAATAATGAGTTAAAGATGCGAAGTGGAAAAGGCATTGCTGTGATGCTTTTCTTTATGTCTGGCTTTATTGTGGAATTTTTGCTGGTGGCATTTGCGTTTCTCGTTTTTCTTTTGATTAGAGACCTAAAAACATTAAAATTATGGGAAGCGTTACTTTACTGCACTTTTGTACCAATGGCATATCTAAGCTGGGTAGGGTTATTTCGTCCATTGCATCATTTGATGACTCATCGTGTAATAAAAGCACCCGATTTTTTTATAAGTGTTAATGCTGAAAATGCTGATATTGAAATGTATAAGGGAAAAGATGGGTACAAAGTCGCACGAGTAACTGAATTTGTGGCAAGTTGTCCTATATGTTCCGCTCCTATCGAATTAGCGGATGGGAAGCCTGACCAAAAAGCACCATTGGTAGGTCGTTGTCGTGAAGCACCACATGCCCATGTATATAGCTTTGATAGAGTCACTTTAAAAGGCTATTTTTTAGGGCATGAGGGCTATTTGGAGGAAACATCAGATTAATAACTGTTGTCATAAATTTATTAAACGGTATTTTTGATTTCGGCTACTTGGCTTATCGGGGATTGTCATTTCAATTAACCCTTGTCCAAGTGCTGGGAGTAAATACAATTTTCTAAAGTTTTTTCTATCCTTCAATCCTAGGCTTCCCATAATTTCTTGCTTTGTTGCCTCAAGTGATAAAGCTCCCTTAAAAGTTGCTAGTAATGAATTTACTTGGGGGGTTATTTGGGGTGTGTTATCAATGTTTTTGTTCAAGTAACCTGCATGAATTGTGACCCCTGCTGTCAACAACGGAGAAAAATACTTGGTAGATTATGTCAGGCAGCCTGACGGTAAAAGTCTTGGAAACCCCCGTAGGCGACTTGAATCCTAACCCTTTTTGTATTCGTTGTCGGTTATAAAAAATCTCAATATATCTTGTAACATCAGCGATGGCTTGCTGACGAGTTTCATAAATCTTATGGTAAACCAGCTCATTTTTTAACTGGCCACAGAAACTCTCAATCGGAGCATTATCGTAGCATGAACGAGGAATAGCAAAGCACTGCTTTGCCCGAGTGCAAGGCGAAGGCTATGCCTGAGTACCCCTTCGACTCATAGAGCCAGCTAAGCCATGCTTTTGAACGATTTGGCGGTATTGATGGCTACAATATTGGCTACCTCGGTCAGAATGTACAATCAAGCCTCGAGCAGGGCGTTTGTATTTGATAGCGTTGCTTAGTGCTTGGCAAACCAAATCAGCGGTCATACGTTTATCTAACGCATATCCCACAATCTCTTTGCTATACAGGTCTTTGACCGCTGCCAAGTACACCCAGCCTTCATTAGTCCAAATGTAAGTAATCTCACTGACCTGAGGAGCACTGCTCCGCAAGAATCTTTTCGATATTGAGTGCTGTCACATCAAACTGCTGTTCTAACAAGTTTGGATACACAGGCTTATTATGGTTTGAGTCAGTAGTTGTTTTAAATCGCTTGTGGCGTTTGCAGTAAATCCCATGTTCTTGCTTAATTTGCCGAACCATGTACAGGCTGATGTCGTGCCCTTGACTGGTTAAATGCTGATGCAAGCGTTCATGCCCATAGCTTTGCTGTGTATCCATGTGAGCGGATTTGACTAATATCTCACAGCGATTGTGGTGCTGTTTTCGCTTGCTGATGCCTCGATTTAGCCAGTCATAGTAGCCTGACAAGCTGACTTCAAATAACCTTGCCATGCGTTATACAGAGTAGCTTAAGCGATGCGCCTGCATAAAGACGTACTTGGCTATTGGTACTCGAGCATAGCTCTCGCCTTGCGTCGGGGCAAAGCAGTGCTTCGCTTATCCCTTCTCATTTAGAATTTCTCGTTCCTCTTGGGCGATTTTTAGTTGTTTTTTTAGGTCTTTGATTTCATCCAAGGCGGCTATGAGTTCAGGACTGTAATTTTGGGTGCCTGCAAGTACACCACTTTCAGCTTTCCTGTGCCAGTTTGCTAGTGTGTTCATGGGTATTCCGAGATCCTTAGCCGTTTGACTGATGTCGCCGTTATTTTCTTTGATTTTGGCAATGGCTTCGGCTTTGAATGTGTCGCTGTATTCTACTCTTTTCTTACTCATGGTAAACTCCTGTTTGGATCAGTAGTTTACCAAATATTTCTCTCCGTTTTTTTCAGCATACATCACTTCTGAATAGTTCCATTATCCTCAGCCTATCTTATTGAAAAATCTAATTTCTTAAGGGTGAAAGTTAAATATTTACAATCTATAAAATCTGATAGTTTTTTATCTGAATTATATTGATTAATAATAATGCTTAAGTGTAATATATTGTTAAGTAAAATTTCTAGAATGTAAAAATATTTTTCAAGAGGCAACATGAATCAAGATACTTTCTTTGATTTTTTGCAAGTATCCATCATCTGTTTCTTTTTATATAAAGTTATAAGCTTTCTATTTTTCAATAGCAAAATTAAGCGCCCTCAGCGTCCTTACATTTCCTTGCCTAAAAAAATTCATTTTGAACAAACTGCTAAAAATAACTATCACCTTGGCTCATTTGCACTAGATGTTGTAACAATTGGTGGGCATGGTCGGTTAAAAGAAGCTCGTTACAACTATGAAAGAGCCTATAGTGAATATGCTGAAGTATTTAATCAGTCTATAGATAAGCGTTCAAAAATTAATGACAATTTAAATAATCTCGGTTCTTTAACATATAACATCCTTGTTGAAATTGAAAAAAGTCAAAAACTATTATCCCGACCTGCTAAGAATGGATTACATAATCAGATTGCTAATAAATTTAATCAAAATGCTCATCAACTTTCTCACTTACAAAACCTTGCTTCTGAAAAAAGCACAACAGGTGGAGCGCTATTACAAGGTGGTGTAGTCGGTGGTCTAGCAGCAGTAGGCACTTGGACATTTGTAGCAACTTTCGGTACAGCTTCTACTGGCACAGCAATAGCTACTTTGTCAGGTGCTGCTGCTAATAATGCTATTTTAGCCTATATAGGTGGTGGAACACTGGCAGCAGGCGGTGGTGGTATTGCTGGCGGGACAATGATGCTAGGTGCGATTGTTGCTGTTCCAATTGTTATTTTCTCTAGCTATAAGACGCATAAATCTGCTTCAGAGTTGAATGAAAAAATTGACAGTATCAAGCATGAAACAATTCAAGTAGCGAATGGTAATCAGAATCTTACGCAGCTAAATTCAGCAGTGGAAGATCGGATAAGCTATCTTGCTTATAAACACGAAAAAATTCGTGAGATTAACAAGGAAGTTGAAAAACTAATATACCCAAATGGGATATTAAGCAAAACACGGCGTTCAATTTGCGAAGTATTTAAGCAAGACTTTTATACCCGCGAAGAAGCGCAGGGCATTGATAGATTACTAAGAGCTATCGATGATGTAACCCAAGATATATCACATGAAGGTTCAAATACACCAGCAATAGGTCTTATCAAATAACCTTAACAAATATTCAAATCCATTCACTGACCAATAAAAAACTGCAAATAAAATTGAGGATATACATGGTTAATGACAGTCAAACATCATCTGAAATTACGAAGGATGACGGTAAGGTAAATGCTGAGAGTCTATTTAAACTTCCTAAAAATATTGACCAATATAAACCGAAGGATAGCTTGGCTTTAAAAAATGGAGAGTCTGAAGCTCAGAATATTAGTAGCGAGATTGTCTATCAAGCTAAAATGCCAGACTACCATTTAGATGAAGATGTTATTTTATCGGCTATCACAAGAAACGAACTAGAAGAAAGTCTTGCCAAGATTAAATATCACAAAATTATTTATGAGGATTGGGGATTTGGTGAAGTAGATAAATTAGGACGCAGTAGTATTATTAATTTTTATGGCCATCCAGGTACAGGGAAGACATTAACGGCAGAAGCGTTTGCAGGTCGATTAGGCTTGCCTATTATTAAGGTTGGCATTGCTGAAATTGAAAGTAAGCTGATGGGCGAGACTTCAAAAAACATTCAGCAAGTTTTTTCAGATGCACATGCTCAAAGTGCTGTTCTTTTTTTTGATGAAGCCGATACCTTATTAGGTAAAAGGCTGTCATCCGTCACCCAAGGTGTTGACAATGAAGTCAACGCTATGCGTTCAACAATGCTGATCGAGTTGGAAAAATTTAATGGTATTGTAATTTTTGCTACTAACTTCGCTAAAAATTATGATGAGGCATTTAGATCACGCATTAGTTATCACGTCGAATTTACGTTACCTGACACAGAAACTCGCAAAAAACTTTGGTCACGAATGTTGGTGTCCAATATTCCGTTAAAACAAGACCGTGAAACCTTGTTGAATGAAGTGACTACATTATCTGAGGGTTTTTCTGGTCGAGAAATCCGGACTTGTATGCGTTTAGCTCTACCAAAAGCATTAATGGAAATTGATGGCGATATTAACCAAGCCAAACTTAGCCTCGAAAATCTTGCCTCAGCGATTGAGAGTGTTAGGAAAGCTCAAAAAGAAGTGGGCTCAAATGTTGATGCAAGTGTGAGTCGGCAACGAGCAGTCGAAAATGCCAATATCGCGCGTAAGCTATTAGGCGTTAATAAAGAAGAAAAGATTGGCGAAGTATCACAAGCTGATAATGGCTTAAATGAAAAAATTGAAATTCAATAAAGAGCTTAGTTTTGGAGTAGAAAATGGGTTGGTTTAGTAGTGTTTGTTCGGCAATAGGTGGTGCGGTAAAAAGTGTAGCATCTGCGGCAGGTAGAGCAATTAGTTCTGGTTTATCTTGGGCTAGAGAAAAAGCCTCTAAGGCAATGGATTGGATCGCCGAAAAGGGTGAGAAGTTTATTGATGGCGTAAAGGAAGTTTACAAGAAAGTAAAACCTTTCCTAGAAAAAGCTAGTCCTTGGATTGCTAAATTAGCTAAGACAGCTACAGCTATGGGTTTTCCTTGGATCGGTACAGGCTTAACGATTGTAGCAAAAGTTGTAGATCACCTCGTTGCATTAGATAAAAGCCCAATTGCGAATAAGCTTGAAAAGGCTTTACGAGGCGTCATTAAATTCGCCCAGTTCGTTAAGCAGCGCTACTTGACCTCTGAAGAAATGGAAGAGGCGAAAGAATACAAAGAAAGCTTTGCTGAAGCGCAAAATGTAAATTTGAATCAAGAACAAATGAAAGCATTGCAATTGGCGCAAATGCTTAATAGCTATGGTCTAGTAAAGACTGAGTTACGTGATGTGTTAGAGTTTGGTGTCGGTGACTTTCAACATTACTTGCGTTTAAGAGCTACTCAAAAACTGCTGGATGAAGCTGATCATAAACTTTCAACAACTAAAGATGTTGATGAAGTAAGCGAAGATGATATTTTCCTTATTAATATTGCTGAGCAATTACTGTCAACTGCTGACTTATCAGAAGATGAATCAATAAAGTTAGATCAGATTGTAAATAAACGTTTTGGAAAATCACTCATTCCTTTTGTCTTTGAAGAGTTAATGATGGTTTGGGTTGATAAACAATTATCATTAGAAAACGAATGGAAAACTTGTAGTGCAGAGTTTGCAAAGGATCGTGTCCTAAAAACTCGTTTAGAAGTTGCTAAAAAAACATCGTCTTTAACTGAAGAAGAAAATGAGGTGTATGAAGCTTTATTGCCTCGGATGGTTGGATTAGAAAGCAAGTTAAAACGTTTAGAGAAAGAGAATCGTTCAATGAAAAATTATGTATATGCCGCTGAAGGGTTTATGCAAATTTTGGAAAAGGATGATGAGTTATTACAAGCGGAAGATAAAGATTATCTTATTAATGACAGTGCGGAAATCGCTAGTATTATCATGCGAGTTGCCCAGAACAATATTGATTGGGATACACTCACTCCCGATGAACAAAGCTTGATCACTGATTACGCCAATATTTTTGCTAAAGAGGGTAAAGCCCGAGCAAATAAACTGCATGAAGCTTTAGAAGTTGGAGTAGTTGCTTAATGAAAATTACAGATGTCATCTCTTTCATTGTACCTAATGATGTTTTCTCTGGGCTATTTGTCGCAATTATTGTGATAACTTCAATAGTGACAATGATATGGTTAGCCTTATCAGCAAAGCCTATAAATTGGGAAAAGAATTGGAATAAAAGTGACTTAAACGAGACTAGTAGCGATCTAGATGAGTATGGTTCAATCAATGAGCTTAGTGAAGCAGTAGCAACGAAAGCGGAAAAAATCGCTGATATTGTACCAAGTTTACTCTTGGTATTTGGATTGCTTGGAACATTCATTGGGCTTGGTGTTGCATTAAACGACGCATCAAGTGTGTTAGCAAATGCTAATTCAGTAGGTATGGATGGTGCCATGTCTAAGCTGATGAGTATGATGGGTGGCTTAGGGGTAAAATTTAAAACCTCTACTTGGGGGATTTTGTGTTTTATTTTGTTGAACATTGTTTTTAACGCCATGGCATCAAGTGAAAAACGCCTAACTTGGGTTATAAACAAGGTACGTAAAGAGACCATAGAAAAGAAAACTCGACAGCTAAATATCGAAGAGCAGAGACAAAAAAATTTACTTGATAGCATGCTGATGATTAATCAAAGTAATGCTGACAATAATAAAAACATTTTGGATAAAATGGGTCAGGTGTTGAATGACCTAAGTAAATTGAATACAAACCATAATCAATTGATTGTAGAAACGCTCAATAAATCAATCGATGCTACTAGTGACTTAACAGCAACTCTAAGCCAAAATCATGACCGAATGATTCTACATATTAAAAACACGAATCAACCAGTTTTAGAAAGTTTAAATCAGCTAAATAAAATTCTTGATAATCAATTCGCTAGTAATATTGAGGAATTAAAAAATATCAGTAAGCATAATGATTTAATTAATCAAAGTGTTAAGGCGCTAAATAGCCTCACCACTGATAATCACGACACTTTAATGAAACATTCAAAATCGTCGAATAAGCAAATTATCGATAGTTTGGCTAAAAGCAATGATAGCTTTGAACAAAGCTCAAAAAATAGTTTGCAAGAATTGCAAAAGATTGCTAGCTATAACGAAGCTACCCAGAATGCTATGCAAGATTTCGTTGGTAAAACTGTAGCTAGTATGTCATCTATTGGTAATTCTGCCGATAAAATGGCTGAGGCGGCTTCAGCGGTAGGTAATTCAGCGAATGAGTTAAATGTTGTTGTGGATAACCTTCAATCAGAGTTGAAGTCTGTGATAACTATGATTAAGGACGATCTTGGGACTACTATCACAAATATGGGTGACAGCTTTGAAAACAATATGTCTAGCATGTCAAATGCCATGAGTATTGCTACGGATGGAATATCTACTTCTGTAGAAGCATTGTCCCAAAGTGTAGATAAAACCTTGGTTGAGGTTACTAAGGTCATTGAGGAATCAATGACGCTGCAAAGAAAATCTGCTAATGAGTTCACGGTAACTAGTGATGGACTAAATACCCAAATCTTTACTATGACAGATTTAATTCAACAGCTGTCAGGAGATATCACCAGTGGTTTGTCTGCAATATCTTCTAATGGTAGACGAATGGAAAGTCTAAGTAAAAGCTTTGAAACTATAACTGCTAATAACAGCGCATTGGTTGAGAAAATGGAGAGTTTGGTTCAGACGAACAATAATTTTTCCGGCTTACTTAATGACGGTCTGCAACAATTCAATCAGCATAATGAGCTTACTAAAGACTATCGTAAATCTCTTGCCGATAATGCAAGTACAACCAATAAGCATATGGAGAACTTGGTTAAAACTAATCATGATTTCTCTGCAATGCTTAATGACGCTCTGCAAAAGTTTAATCAACAAAATCAGATTGAGCAAGATTATCGTAAATCACTCGCCAATAATACAAGTACGACCAACAAGTATCTTGAAAGTCTAATTGACAAAACAGTTGTGCAAAAAAATAGCTTTGATGAGAACAAAAATATTCTTCAAACAAGCTTGGATAAGCTTAGTGCCTTGCAGGAATTGTCTAATCAATTAGTAAGTTTAGCAAATTCTAAAGCGAAGCAAGAGGCGTAAAGATTATGCAAAAAAAACCTAGTGAATGGGTATCGATTGCAGACTTAATGTCAGGAGTTATGGCAGTTGTTATGTTGCTATTAGTTATATCTGTATTGCAACAAACTTATGCAGAGATAAAGCACAAACAAGAGGTTGCAAATGGTCAAAAGGGACAGCAACAAAAAATGATAGCAACGCTAACTGCTATCAAAAGTGAGGTAGCCCAACAAGGTGGAAATGATCTAATCGACTTCAATATTGACCAAGGTAAAATCACATTGAAGGATAATGTATTTGCTCGAGGTAGTGCATGTATTACACCACAAGCCGCACAAGCTTTTACTAATATTCAAGATAAAATTAGCGCCTTTTTAAAAAGTTCTAATTCAACAGGGATTTTTGTTGAAGGCCATACTGACAATATTCCTGTATCGCAACCAGTAACAGACTATCAGCGGTTTTGTACGGTCTATGATGATAATTATACGTTATCAGCTGCTAGGGCAAGAGAGGCTAGAAAGTTACTAGTAGGTAAATTGGATGAAATTACTGCTAAACGCGTCATAGTGGCAGGTTATGGAGACTCTCAACCTATTGAAGGGATTTCTCCAGAAGACCCTTCTAATCGAAGAGTGGTAGTTAGATTTGCAATTAACCCTAATTAATATTTTCCCCTCAATCAAATGAGGGGATTTTTTTACTAAATTCTTTCCATCAAATTGCTAAGAGTTTTAAAAAACACTAAATTATCACTTGGTCTTAAGAATCGACATGGTTAAACCTTTATCAGGAAAGAAGTCTTTCATTAGTCTGATCGAATAATGAGCCTAATAGTAACTAATAAATTTAGCAAAATTTGACTGAAAAACTTACGGATAAGGTGTGGTTCTAAGTCGTCAAGGCTAGCAGTCACGCTATAGCGGTCATCAAAAGGAATTTTATTAGCAAGGCTCAATAGTTCTTGCTCATCCTGACCTTTAGCAACGATGGTACTGTTATGCTTACGGATTTAGTAAGCCCAATCACTTTTACCTTTGATATGTTGAACTTTGGTCTTATATGGTAGCATCTCGACCGCAATCGCCCACAATACTAAGATCAGTTAACCCTGAATCTTATACATTGCGGTAAGCGTGTTGTAGATCGGCATGATGGCATTTTTTTCGAGTTGTACCAATTCCTTTTGGATTTTGTCGATTTTTTCAGGCGACAAGCCGACAGGTGGTAGAACTGGTCTACCGTTCTCTTCAGATACACCAATCACAATGTAACCACTGCCTAGATTGTGGAAGTCATTGGCAAATGCACAAATAGTGTGCATCACAGCTTCGGGATTCCAATCTGTCTTGTATTCAATGCGCTCACTTTCAATGGTGCGTTGTGAAAGCAAGTCATTGATATTAATAGGTAGTTTATGTTGCATAAGTACCTAAAAAAAGGTTTTTATTAAATAATATATATTTTATAAAAAATAAAATATTATTTTATTAATTCTAATAATTTATCTTTACCAATTATAGATATTAGTTGTCTAAGCTGTTGTTGTGGATCAAGATTATCACGATTTTTAAACCTAGCGGTGTCATCACCATTTCGCAAAGAATCCAAGTAGTCTGCCCATTTTTGCATCATTTCAGTTCTATCATCAAGGAATTCAAAACGTCCGTAAGCTGTGCCGTTTTGGTCTTTGGTGATATGACCCAATCCCATTTCAACAATCACTGCTGGGTACTTTAATTGTTCTTGGAGCATGGTTTTAGCAC
>RRZT011657829.1_pt1 | contig 18206 bp, 14 predicted proteins | sample 2165551 | NCBI WGS metagenome assembly RRZT01 (sample SAMN10456910, study PRJNA506462) | wastewater metagenome | biome: wastewater; feature: sludge; material: wastewater sludge; isolation source: wastewater sludge with Escherichia coli K12::gfp cells carrying plasmid... | place: USA: Moscow, Idaho...
CCACCTGCGAGCGGGACTCACCCGGTTCTCTCGCGGGGCGATGGTTGTGGTGGATTCCCTGCGCGCTGGCGAACCTTTGGTCGTGAACCAGCCGTCCGCGGCCCACAACGGAGTGACCGGTTTGTTGTGGCTGACCGCCAACCTCGAGGGGAGCGACCCGTTGCGGTCGTGGGTGGCCGACGCGTTCGAGACTCTGCGCGCCGGAATCGCGGCAGGCAGTCAACGCTGGACCTACCTCGACCCCAGCGTCCGCACGGCTTTGGGGCTGCCGGGGGCGAAGGACGAACAGCGAGACACGACGTCCGTCGGCGCATGGACGGTCCAGCAGATCCACAACCAGTACGACGAACTGCTGTGGGCTCCCGGTCAGGTGGTCGACTGGCAGCAGGAATCCCAGTTCCTGCAACTCCTGCCCGAGGACGTTCGCGATTCCGCCCGCTACACGGCGGTGGTGGCCGACCAGACGCTCCATCAACTGATCGACGACCTGCGTGTCCCGATGGGTGGCTGGCCACAAGACCCCTTCGTGAGCGCTGGCGCGGTCGTTGTCGAGGTGGTTGACCGGATGGGACTCGACGAGTCGTCGGCTCGCTACTGGTTGCAGCTCCTGGCGCTGCCGAACCCGACCGACAAGCTGGTCGACACGTGGAACGGGTGGGGAAAGGCCCACCGCGAGGCTGCCGTGAAGCCGCTGCTCGAAAAGTCTCTGGTGATGGAGGCCAAGCGGGCGCGGGCCGGTCGCAGCTACTTCCTGCCCGGCGGCTGGCAGGAGGCGACGGCTCCCCACCTGCCGCTGGAGGTGTGGAAGGCCCCGCTCGTCGCGCTCAACGACTCTCGCAAGGTCGACCCGACGTTTGGGATCGTGACGCCGCTAGTGCCATATGGTCAGCTTTTCGCCGACGCCTGGGCGCGCTACACCAGTGGCGACGTACCCGGGTACGTCGAGTTGCGGACGCAGCGCTACCGGAGGTCATGACATGAGCGAGCAGCAGGTCCCCCCGCCTGAGGTGCGTTACGCCGACGAACTCGCGTTCCTGGCCGCGTACGACGACGGACCCAAGCCGCCGGGTTGGTTGCTGACGCCTCGCGCGGTCGTCACGTTCGTGTGCGGTTCGTCGTCGACCCTGCGTCTGCCGTCTCCCGTTCGAGGCGTGCCCAAGCGTCTCGACATTGAGCAGAAGTTCGTCGGGGACCCGGGACTGATCGAACGGTGCATCGTGACGCTCGCGGGGGAGCGTGCCTTGCTGCTGGTCGGCGAGCCGGGCACAGCGAAGTCGATGCTGTCGGAACTCCTGTCGGCCGCGATCTGTGGGACCAGCGCCCTGACCGTGCAGGGCAGCGCCGGAACGACCGAGGATCAACTGCGGTACGGCTGGAACTACGCCCAGCTGTTGGCGTCCGGACCCAGCGAGACCGCCCTGGTCGCCTCGCCGATCATGTCGGCGATGCGCACCGGTCGCGTCGCTCGCGTCGAAGAGGTGACCCGCTGCCTGCCCGAGGTGGCCGACGGGCTGGTGTCGGTGCTGTCCGAGCGGCGGCTGTCCGTGCCGGAGCTCGGGGACTACACCGTTGCCGCGCGGCCCGGCTTCTGCCTGATCGCCACCGCCAACCTGCGAGACCGTGGCGTGAGTGAGATGAGCGCCGCCCTGAAGCGCCGGTTCAATTTCGAGGTCGTGCACCCCATTGCCGACGCGGCGGCCGAGGTCGATCTCGTCACCCGCAAGACTCGGCAGGCTCTGGCTGCGGTCGGTGCCCCCGTCGAGGTGGACGAGGTCGTTGTCGAGACCCTCGTCACCGCGTTTCGCGACCTGCGCGGCGGTGTCAGCACCGAGGGGTGGGCCGTCGAACGTCCGTCCACCGTGCTGTCGACGGCTGAGGCCGTCGCCATCTCGGGGTCGATCGCCTTGGCGGCCGCGTTCTTCCCGCACGCCTCGGACGGCATTCGCCAAATCCCCGGACACCTGCTGGGCGCTGTCCGCAAGGACGACGAGGCCGACCTCGGACGGTTGCTCGCGTACTGGGACGGTGTCGTGTCGCGGCGTGCCGCAGACGGGCAGCCCACGTGGGCTGCTTTGTGGGCGCAGCGGGGGATCCTTGAGCAGTGACCTCCGACACCGCGCAGACCGCGGCTGCTGAACCCCGCGCGGCGATTGACGCGCTGGTCGGGCAGCGGGCGCCGTACCTGATCGGTGTGCGGCACCATTCTCCGGCGGTGTCAGTGGTCATGCCGGGCCTGCTGGAGGAGGCGGCCCCAGACGTGATCGCGATTGAGTTGCCCGCCGAGGCCGAGGCATGGCTGCCGTGGCTGACCGACCCCGACGTGCAGGCGCCCGTGGCGATGGCGTTCGGTTTCGAGGGTGGGCAGGCGTTCTACCCGTACGCCGACTTCTCTCCCGAACTGGTCGCGCTGCGATGGGCGCGCGAGCGCGGCGTCGCCGTGCGCTGCATCGACCTCCCGATTTCTTCTCGCGGTGCACGCGACGATGAGCCGCTGGATGACGTCGAAGAATCGACCGACGAGGGACCCGAACAGGCCGAACCCGACGAGGGGTCCCTTGCCGCCAGCGAGGGACGCTCGGCCCTGGCGAGGCTAGCGAGAGCAGAAGAATCCGACGAGATGTGGGATCGGCTCGTCGAGGCTCCGGCGCCGGGGTCTCGCGCCGAACAGGTGCGGCGGGCCGCGTTGGCGCTGGGCTGGGCGAGCCGCCTGGACACACCGACCATCGACGCGGAGACGCTGGCGCGTGAGCGGCAGATGCGCGCGGCTGTCCGCGAGGAACTGGCGGCGGGTCGGCGGGTGGCCGCCGTCGTTGGGGCGTTCCACGCGCCAGCTTTGAGTGAGGACCTGGTGAGTGCCGCGACGGAACCAGCGATGTCCGCGGGCGGCGTACCCGGGTGCCTGGTCGGTTACAGCTTCGCCGACTTGGATTCCCGGTCCGGGTACCCGGCGGGAATCCGCGACCCCGGGTGGCAGCAACTCGTCATCGAGGCCGACGGCGATCCCCACGCGATCGAGGCCGCCGCAGCGACGGTCCTGACGCTGGTCACGCGTCAATTGCGAGCGGCCGGGCATCCGGCGGGCCCCGGCGAGGCGTCCGAGACCTTGCGGGTGGCGTGCGACCTGGCTCGATTGCGGTCCCTACCGGCGCCCGGACGGCGCGAACTCGTCGAGGCGGCGACCTCTGTGCTCGCCCAAGGGGACGTGCTGGGCCGAGGTCGTGCTGTCGCGGCAGCGCTGGAGGCCACGCTCATCGGAACCCGACGAGGGGTGGTCGCCCGCGGTACGCCCGTGTCCGCTTTGCGGGCGCAACTCGTCGAGGAGTTGGCCGCCGTGAAGCTGCCCACCTCTGGCCAGCGCGAACTGCGCCTGGCTCCCCTGCGGGGTGGCCTCGACCTGCGACGCCACGTCTTGTTGCGGCGCCTGGAGGTGGGCGCGATCAGCTACGCCCGTCCGGTCGGAGGCGATCTGGTTCGCGGCGCGGACCGGGTGACGCAGGAGTGGCGACTGGCGTGGACCGCGGCCACCGACGCCAGCATCGAGCTGGCCAGTACCGCCGGCCTGGGGTCGGCCCAGGTTGCGCGCACGAAGCTGCTGACAAGGCAATCGGCCCTCCGTGGACGTGCCGACCTGCTGGCCGATGCCGCCGACTGCGCGATCCCCGACGCCGTGGCCCGGGTGCTGGACGAACTGCGGTCTGACGTGGCGCGATGCGGCTTCACCGAGGCCGTGACCATGACGAGCGTCCTGCACGCCGTCGCGACCGCGCGCATTCCGGGGGCCGTGCTGCTGCCCGAACCCGTGCGTGAGCGCTGCCGTGAACTCCTCGGTGAGTTCGACGCCGCGGCCGTGCGTGAGATACCGGGAATTGCCGGGTCACACGATCTTTCCGATGCGCAGCACCTCGCCGCTTACGTCTCGCAGGCCACCGCTCGGGAGTTGTCGTTGCACCACGTTTTGGACGATGTCGAGACGAGTGGCTCGCCGCTCATGCAGGGTGCGGTCGCAGGAATGCGCCTCGACGCTCCCGGGCAGAGCGAACGGGTCGGGTCTTGGCTTGAGGCGAGGGACCCAGCGACGTTGCGTGAACGCCTGACGGGTTTCGTGACCACCGCGGGTCCGGCCATCGCCACCGCTCCGGCGGCAACGGACCTCATCGACCGCGTGTCCCAGCTGCCCGACGCCACCTTCGTGGGCCTGCTGCCGTCCTTGCGGGGCGGGTTCGACCCGCTGCCGGGCCACGCACGCGACGATTTGTTGGAGGAACTGGCGCGCCGATTCGGAGCCCTGGGGACTGCCGTGTTGTCGCCCGCCGACAGCGCGGCGGCGGCCGCCTACGACCTGGCCGCTGCCCGGCGGCTGGCTGACCTAGGACTTGCCGATGTGGTGTTCTCGCCGGCGGAGCGGTGGCGCCTCATCCTCGGCGCGCAGCCGCAGCAGTTGTCGCAAACCGGTGGTCGGATGGCCGCGGCCTTGGACGAGTTGTACGGCTCGCCCCACGACGACGCGCTCGACGAGGGCCGCCGCGGGGCCGGTCGGGGACCGTCGCGACTCGGGGTGCGGGAGTGGCGTTCGGAAATCGAGGTGCTGTTCGGTGCCGACGCCGTCCAAGAGGTTTTCGGTGAGGCTGCGAACCGCGGACGCGGGGACACACTGTCCGAACTCGACCCGGCCAGTGTGCGTCCGTCGGTCGACCTGTTGACCACCGCGTTGTCCCTGGCGGGCGGCCTGTCCGAGGCGCGGCTCGCCCAGCTCCGACCCTTGGTGTCACGACTCGTGGCGGCACTGACGGCCGAACTCGCGATCAGGATTCGACCGGCTCTCTCCGGCCTGGCGACACCGCGTCCCACGCGTCGCCGCACCGCTCGCATCGATCTGCCGCGCACGATCCGCGCCAACCTGCGAAACGTCGTGGAGGGGCCGAAGATCGTGCCCGCCGACCCGGTGTTTCGACAGGTCGGGAACCGCTCTGTCGACTGGCACATGATCATCGTCGTGGACGTGTCCGGGTCCATGGGTGCGTCGGTCGTGTACAGCGCGCTGATGGCGGCGATTCTGTCCGGTGTCCCCAGCCTGTCGGTCAGCCTGCTGGCGTTCTCGACCGAGGTGATCGACTTCTCCGAGCGCATCAGCGACCCCTTGCAGTTGCTGCTTGAGGTGGAGGTGGGTGGCGGGACCGACATTGCCCAGGCGATGCGGGTCGCGCGCAGCAAGGTCCGCGTGCCGACGCGGACGCTGTGCGCGGTGATCTCCGACTTCGAGGAGCCCGGATCGGTCGATCCGCTCCTGGCGGAGGTGGATGCCTTGACCCGGTCGGGCGTGAACCTGCTGGGCTGTGCGGCGCTCGACGACTCCGGCACCGCCTGTTTCAACGCGGGCATCGCGGCGCAGGTCGCGGCGGCAGGAATGCGGGTCGCGGCGGTCTCGCCGCTGCAATTGGCCCAGTGGGTGCGTCAGGTGGTGCGCGCATGAAGATCACCCCCGGCCTGCAGGCGCAGGTGCTCGCCGACCTTCCACCCCGCGTTCGCAAGCGCGCCGATGCCCTGCGTGAGCAGGTGTCGCTCCCCGACGGACCAGGAACCGTCGCGCTGGGGACAGCCACGGTCACCCTCGCCCCCGTGGAGGTTCTCGTCGAGCCCGACCACCTCACCTGCGACTGCCTGCTGGCGCCGCGGTGCGCGCATCGCGCGGCTGTCGCCCTGTGCCTTCCCCTCGCCGCCGCCGACGAGGAGCCGGACGATCCCGCCGACGGTCGGGGAGCCGACGAGGCTGTCAAGGCCGACGAGCCTGGGGGAGACGCCCAGACCGACGGACAGCGCTCGGGCGACGCCTCGGCACCTGCGGGCCCCGACGACGAAGACGCCACCTTGTCGCCGTGGCAGGCTCAGACGGTCTCCGAGTGCTGGACTCATACCGCCGAACTCCTGCACGCGGGATGGCTCCGGCTCCCCATCGACCTTCGATCGGTCCTGGTGGCCGATCTGCATCGACTGCGGACAGGCGGACTGGTTGTCGCCGATCGTGCCCTGACTTCGGTACTCACCGCGTCCGAACCCGTGAGCCGGGCGCAGGGGTTGCACACGCTGCTGCTGAACCTGTGGCAGTTGTCCCGCGGACCTGCGTCGCCCGACGTGATCGGTACGGCCAGGCAGAAGTACCGCCCGATCGGCGCGCTCAAGCTGGAGGCGCTGTGCGCGGTGCCGATTGTCACCCTGTCCGGCTTCAGCGGGGTGGAGGTCCGTTTCGTCGACGCCGAGGCGCGCGAGTGGAGTCTGTCTCGCGTGCAGCCAGGCGACTCCGCCAGCGTCCGAATGCGTTACACCGTGGGTGCGGACTGGGGTGGGTCCAGCGCCGCTCCCGACGCGTTGTCGCGCTCGCGAGTGTTCGTGAATCAGGCGACAGCGAGTGCCCAGGGGCGCTTGGGTTCGGGCCGCGCCGTGCGGGTGACGACCACCGAGCAGCCGCACAGGTGGTCCAGCCTGCCCGACGGGTACCAGGTGGTGTCCGGCGCCATCGAGTCGGGCGACCGCAGCGACTTCGTCGTGGCCGGTCACCAGGTGGTCCTGGGGGGGGCTGCCGTCCTACTCGGTGCGGGGCGTGGTCTGGAACTGCTGTCCCAGACGGGGGCGGACGTTCGCTGCCTGGCGGCCGCAACATCGTCCGGATGGCAGTTGTTGGGGCTCGAACCGCTCGACAACCTGATTCAGCCGCCCGACGAACTCGGCGGCGTCTGGTGGCCCGGATTGGACGCCGTGACGCGGAACTGGGTGGGCAACTTGCCGCGCGACGAGATGGCCGTGGCCTCCGAGCCATCTGCCTGGCCGCAGCCGGTCGGTTCGGTCGGAGCCGTCAACGACCGCTGGCTGCAGCGCGTCGCCGACGGCGGCGTGAGCGTGCTGCACGGCGACCGGTGGAAGGTGGACGCCGCGTGGTTGCGCCGGGCTGGAGCTCCCCAGGCAGCCGACCTACTCACGGCTCTCGGTGAATCCGCGACGGCCGGGTCCCGCCGCTTCGACGGAACCTGGGAGCCCGACCCCCTACCGCTTGCCCAGGCGTGGCTCGCGCTGTCCGTGTACTAGCACCGGCGAGCCGCCGCCCATGCGTGGCTTCACACTTCGGGGGCAACCACCACGACCTTGCCGACGACCGACGTGTTCTCCCAGTCGCGATGCGCGGCGGATGCGTCTGCAACCGCGTAGTGGCGGTGAATCACCGGACGGATACGACCGGCGTCCACCTGTGCGGCGAGCCACCGCAGATCGTCGGCGTTGGGTTTCCCGGAGACCAAGGAGATGGTCGGACCCCATGTGATGACGGATCGGACCACGGCCCCAGCCGCACCCAACGACACCGACGCCATTCGACCCCCGGGTTTCAGCACGGTGCGGTACCCGAATGTTCGACGACCGGCGGCGTCGAAGATGGCGTCGTACCGTGCGGGGATCTGGGCGGGCTCTGTCGCGGTGTAGTCGTACGTCGTGTCTGCCCCGAGGTCGCGCGCCACCTCGGGGCGGCTGCCGACGACGGCATCCACGTGGGCGCCCAGGGCCGCCGCGACCTGGATCGCGGCGGAGCCCACCCCGCCGTTGCCGCCGATCACGAGAACACGATGACCTGAGGTCACCCGGAGGCGACGCAGCGTCTGAATCGCAGTAAGACCGACGAGGGGGAGACCCGCAGCGTCTCGAGAAGGCACCGACGAGGGCGCCGACGAAACCAACTCCGCGCGAATCTTGACGAACTCGGCACCCGCCGCGGCCACCCCCGGCGCCTTCAGCCCGAGGTAGCCCCAGACCCGATCGCCCTCCGCGTATCCCGTCGTACCGGGGCCTGTCGCATGCACGGCACCCACAAAATCCACGCCGGTTCCACGCGGGAAACCGCGACCGAAGATGCCGCGTAAGGACCCGCGCCTGGCCAGGAGGTCAATCTGATTCACGCTGAACGCGTCCACGCGCACCAGCAGTTCACCGGGTCCCGGCGTCGGGCGACGCGCTGTCGCTACCTGCAGGACCTCGGGGTCGCCGTAGCTGCGGAACTGCACTGCCCACATCTCGTTATCCACTCTGCATCCCTCCATTAGAACGCTACGTAGCGTAGCAGTGAGGTCCAGTGCGTCGCACGGGTGGGTGCAGATGGCGGGGAATTGTGCCGACTACCGGTTGACGGCCAAGAGACGCATCATGTGATCCGTCAGCGTCTCGGTCAGGGTCGTCGGATCGAGGTGTCCGAGCAGGTGCACCTGGGCGAACGCGATCCCGAGGACCGCCGCGTGCAGGTCGGACAGGTTGTCCGCGTTGCCGAGCTCTCCCCGAATGACCGCCCTGTCCAGGATCGCCGCGATCTCGGGTTGAGAATCCACGAAGAACCCGTCGCGAATCCTCCGGGTCAACTCGGGGTCGTCTGTCATGTCGAGGATCAGCCCAGGGAGGACCGTCCGGCCCGGCTGCCCTGCCATCAGATGCGCGACTCTCTGCGCTAGGCCTCGAATGTCGCCGTACAGGGTGCCGGTGTCGCGGAGCGGTTCCATCGGAGCACGGTGAATGGCTAAGTCGAAGACCATTTCGGCCTTAGAGGCCCACCGACGGTAGATCGTCGTCTTGGCGACGCCCGACTCGGCCGCCACCCGTTCGATGGTCAGTCCGGCGTAGCCGTGCTCTGCGAGCAGTCTGACCACCACATCGGCCAGTTTGGCGTCCGTGCGAGCCCGGCGGGTGGCGCCGACCTGGTGTGCGGTCCGTGGTTCGGCCATGCGCTCCTCCCCAGTCATGAACAACGCTTCGTAGCGTAGTCACATGGTCCCTCACGACCGCTGGCCATGGGGAACGCATGTCCGCTGGGGCCGCGCCGAGGGAATGAGTGCCCCGGGTGTGCCCTCGGAGGGTGTCTAGAGCAGCTCGAACGGGAATCGAGTGACGAGGTCGTACCGCACGGGTCCGATCGGCAACTCCTCGAGGACTCCCGCAGCGGCGACGTGCTGAAATGGGACTGCTTTGGGTTGCCCGCCTCCGGGAACGAGCCACAGCCTGTCAACGCTGGGGACAGCGGTTGGCCGGTCGGAGACCGAGGCGACGGTCATGGCCTGGCCGTCGGGACCTTGGGTGAGCGCGCATTCGGCGACGTAGATGTCCCGGCCCTGCAGGGCCAGACTCTGTTGGGTGAGTGGCCGAGCGTCGGCATAGATGCGCGTTCCGAAGCGTCTCTGGAGGTTTCCGACTTCTCGGGTGACGAAATTGGGCCACGTGAACGGCGTCCACGAGTTGCCTTTGCGCACCAAGGCCGTTGCCGACACGAGTTGTTGGCTGTTGGCCTGTATCGATTCCGCGAGGCGGGCGGCAGATGCCAGCGACGCGGGGTATTCGGCCCAGGCAACGACGACTGTTCCCACTTCGGGGACGATGATGACCGGGGTGCCGGCGCCCGATATCCGGCTGAGGGATACGGGACTCAGCAACACTGCCGCCGAGAAATGGACGCCGGTGACGACAACGGCCGATTCCGCAGGGTAGATATCCCCGGTGTCTTCGGTCCGGTTATTCATCGCTGCTCGAATCACGGTCGGGAGGTCGACGTCCCAGGCGGCAAGCATCGACTCGTTGACGCGAATGCTGGATCCAGGCAGGTCGAGAAACGCGCACAGGCTGTAGTCGGCGACAATTGGCTGCACGGGATCCGAGGCCACGTCGGCGGGAACCCCACGCAGTTCAAGGCTTCGTGCCCGGATCTGCCGTCCGAACTCGCCCACGGGGTGGGTGGCCAACACCGGCCTCGCCTCATCCAACGAAGACGGTATGTCTAGGCCAGGCCGCACTCGTGTCCCCCTTCCAATCGTGTCGGTCTCGTCGTCCGTGGGAGAGCCTCTCGTCCCGAGAGCATTCTCTCGCCGTAAGGGTTCGCGTCAAGCTGTCCTAGCTGGAGGGGTCAGCGAAGCCGACAGCCGCGTGGCTACCGTCGCAATACGGCTTCATGGCGGAGGCGCCGCAGCGACACAGGGTGACGCGGGGACGCGGTTCGAGCGCGATGTCGGTGGCCTGGTCGGTGATGGGTACACCTCCGGTCACGAACAGGGGCCCGTTGTCGGTCACTGCCACCATCACGTCGACCTCGGCGTCGAGATCGGCCGTCGTGCCCGATCCCCGGAGTGTGATGGCGCCGGACGGACAGCGTGCGACCATGGCCGCCATCTCGTCCCCCAACCCCGGCTCGTCAAGGTGGCTCATCTTCCACACCGTCATCGTGCCGTTGGAGCAGAACCCCGCGTGTTCACACAATGGCCGATCGTCGAGCAGCACCCTCTGCGGACCGGCGTACACCTTCGCGCGCTCCTCATACGTCCCTTCTGGAGCGTTGGCGGTCCCGTCAAACCCGATGCGCTTGTGGCTGCCGTCGCAGAACGGTTTGTGATCGGAGGCGCCGCAACGGCACAGCCAGTAGGTGCCTTCGGCGTCGGCCGCGCCCGATGTGTCGATCTCTTCGTACACGTCCCACGCCACAGGAACGCCTTCGGCATTGCGGACGATGCGGGCCCGCACCAGACGCTCACCACCACGTACCTCGTAGGGGCCGTCGGTTGTGGCAGAGATCTCCGGGGTCGTCATGGGTCCACGCTAGGTGGCAACGTCAGCCGAGGGAAGCAGGTATCAAACAGGGACGATTCGGATGTCGCTGGGATGAGCGGGCGGTGTTTACACGACTGAGCGTGGCCGATCACCGGTGTTAGCCTCCTCGGCGTGGGCAGCGGTCAACATCCGGCGACATATCCCTACAACGCGGACCTTCCGGCACCATCCAGCCTCGTTGCCTGGACGGACATGCGAAGCCCGTCCGCGCAGGTTGCCCTGCGGGGTCTCAATGCCAACATGGCCGAGCTGCTGGATGCCTGCGTCGCCCCGGACGGCTTCACTCTGACGAGGCAGGTCGTGCCCGTTCCGGGCGGAGAAATCACCATGTACGGCGTGGAGCCGACCGAACTGGTCGGTGAGGCCCGGGCACCCGCGCTGATGTATATCCATGGAGGCGCCTTCTATTACGCCCTGAGCCCGGATGCGGTGGGCGGTTTGGCGTACTACGCGAAGAACCTGGGTGCCCGCGTCTACATGCCCGACTACCGGACCTCGTTGGACCATCCGTTCCCCGAGCCGTTGCAGGACTGCGTTGCGGCCGCGACCCACCTGCGCGACCACGCCGACGAACTCAGAATCGATATGGGTCGGTTCCTCGTGTTCGGGGACAGCGCTGGGGGTGCCCTCGTGGCGGGGCTGACCCAGTACATTCGCGATCACGGTGGTCCCGTAGCCAAAGGTCAGGTTCTGCTCTACCCGGTGACGGACAACTCAATGCGGCAAGCGTCGATGCAGACCTACATGGACGCGCCGTGGACCCTGCGTGCCAATCAGGACATGTGGGACCTGTACTTGCGAGACGGGGACCACGGTCAGCTGAGGTACGCCGCGCCTTTGCAGGGCGACAGCTTCGGGGATCTGCCGCAGGCGTACATCGAACCCGCCGATATCGACATCCTTCACGACGAAGGCCTCGAATACGCCGAGAAACTGCGCGATTCCGGGGTCCCGGTCGAAACCTACGTCGTTCCGGGCAGCTACCACGGCTGGGACGGCGACCAGTCGAATCCCCTTGTCAAGGAGACGATGGCCAGGCGGATCGGTGTTATGCGACGGATGCTGGATGTCTAAGAAGTTTGAGTGATGGTCATCGCTGGCCTCTCGCGCACCCCGTGGGGGGAGAGGCCAGCGAGATGCGGACGATCAGGCGGCGTCGGCGACGAAACCGACCGATGCGCAGCCAGCGACGGCGACGAATGCAACGACAACGAGGATGCCTTGGATCAGTTCGAAGATGCTCATGTATCTAGAGTGGCGTGAGGCGCTGTCAGGCACATCGGCCCGAGGTTTGTAGCTGCTGTGACTGCCGTCGTTTGCCCGGCGATGATTCCGAGACCGCGGACCACATCCGCCTAGACCGCCGCCGTATGCAGCCGCCCGCATTTTGGTAAGGTGTTGGTTGTTAAAAAATAATGCTCGAGGACGAGGGGTACCCGTGACAACCTTCCCTGCACTGACGGTCTCGGAGGATCTCCGCGATCTCGTTGCGATCCAGCCTGACGCAACCGTGTCGCGCACCGTGCAAACAGTTGAGCGCGCGCGTTGTCCTTTTCGGGTTCGACAAGGGGCAGGAGCTCACCGAGCACACCGCCGCCATGCCGGTCTTCTTGTTCGTGGTCGAGGGGCACCTGCGGGTGACGGCCGACGGTCAAGACGTCGACCTCGTGCCGGGAGGCCTGCTGCACATGCAAGCCCGGCTGCCGCACGCGGTTGTCGCCCTGGAGCCGTCCAAGCTCGCCCTCATCATGGTGGACGCGGCCCGCTGAGAGCGGCCAGCGCCGCTGTCGACGGCTAGGACTCGAACAGGGTCTGTCCGACGTATGCCCCTTCGGACGGTCCGGGCGGCACGAGAAACACCGACGACGAGGTCGTCTTCAGGTACTCGGCGAACATGTCGTCGCGCGCCATGTTCTTGTGCACGACGGCGAACCGTTCGGGTGAGCGCACGAAGGCGATGAAGAACAAACCGGCGTTCAGGCGTCCCCGTTCATCGTTGCCGTCAACGAAGTTGTAGCCCCTACGCAGCATCGCGATCCCGTTGTTGTTGTCGGGATGGGCGCGAAAGACGTGAGAACGATCGTCGATGAGAGGCTTCCCGTCGGAGCCCCTCGCCGCGAAGTCAACGGCCGTGAACTCGTCCCCGCCGGACAGGGGCGCACCGGAGCCCTTCTCGCGACCCAGCACCCTGTCCTGCTCCTCGAGGCGTAGACCGTCCCAGACCTCAATGGTCATGAGGATCCGCCGGGCGATCAGGTAGGTGCCGCCGTGACTCCACTCGGGTCCGGAGCTGATCCACACGTGCTCGGCGAGGCGATCTGGCTCTTCGGCCTTGATGTTGCTGGTGCCGTCCTTTTGGCCGAAGAGGTTGCGGGGTGTCTTTTGGTCAACGCTGGTGGACGAGGTGCGCCCGAACCCCAACTGCGACCAGCGCAACTGCGCCCGTCCGACGGCGATGCGGGTCAGATTGCGGATCGCATGCACGGCGACCTGGGGGTCGTTCGCGCATGCCTGCACGCAGAGGTCTCCGGCCGACAGGTCCCTATTGATGAAGTCGTTGACCATCGCCGGAAGCTCGGTGAAGTCGTCCGGAAGGGCGTTGGCGAGCCCGAAGCGGTCCCGCCCCTGCGCATCGACGAAGAGGGAGCGCCCGAAGCCGAACGTGATGGTCAAACCGCTGGCGCCGAGGTCGGTCGCCTCCCCGGTGTCGTCGGGGGGGAGGTACGGGCCACCACCGAAGGCACCCTTGGCGCTGACGTCCAGACCCAACGTCAACCGATTCGCGGCGTACGTCCAGTCCGACAGCAGCTCAACCAGGCCCTGTCGGTCCAGGTCTCTGTCGGCATCGAATGCGGCGAAGTGCATCCGATCTTGGGCGGGCGTGGTGATGCCCGCCTGGTGCTGTCCGAGAAACGGGTATTCCAGTTCGGTCGCGGCCTTCGCGGCGGCGGCAGATCCCGCCTGGTGTCCCCACAGGCCACCGGCCACGGCGCCGACCCCGACGCCGACGCCGCCCGACAGAGCGAGCAGCCCGCGGCGCGACAGGCGGCGGCGCGACGGCGCCTCCGGCTCTTCCGGGTCTCGGGCGAGGTCACTCGCCGGGCCGGTCGTCGACTCCTCGCTCCCGGCGGCACGTGTGTCCTCGCCGGTGACCTTTGATGCGTCATCGGTGTTCATGGTTTCCTTCGTGCCGACGGCTCAGGAGCCACCGAGGACGCTGTTGGTGAGCCGCGACATCGGTTCGCGGACGGCGTCGATCTGGTTCGAGAGCTCCCGCTGCCCATCGCGGTCGACCGTGTCGTAGGAGACAAATCCCTTGTCGAGCGAGCCGTACTGCGACAGTTCCTTCTCCAAGTCGTCAAACTCGGTGTTGCTCGTGGAGACGAGTTCCTTTCCGTCTTGGCCCTTGGCCTTGGCGATAGGTGCCACGAGGTCGAACGCGACCCGTGCGCCCTCGACATTGGCGGCGAAGTCGTAAAGGTCCGTGTGCGACCACCAATCCTCCTCGCCGGTCACCTTGGTGACGGCCACCTCCTCCAGGAGGGAAGCCGCTCCGTTCGACACCGTCGACACGTCGATGGCTTGGGTGTCGATGAAGTCCTCGGCGTTGACGGCTGCGTGCAGCCGGGCGACGTCCTTCTTCAGCGCTTCTCCGATGCGCTGGCGATCGGCGGTGGTGGAGGGGGACCAGCCGTCCAGGGCCGACGTGCCGTCGGGTTGAACCGCCCCAGCCTTCGGCTTCCACAGGTCCTTCTCCATGCGGTGGAACCCCAGCCACTCGGTGAACGTGGAATCGTCCTCGGCCAGTTGGTCGGCCTCGGCCAGGTAGTCGATCTCGCGGTAGTCGATCCGGGCGTCCAAGACGCCCAGGGCCTCGGCGATGGGTTCGATGCGCTCGTAATGGACACGGGTTGTGGGGTACAACGCGCGCGCCTTCTCGTCGTTCCCGGCGATGTAGGCGGCTGCGAACGCGTCGACCTTGGGTGAGAGCTCACTCACCTCGTTCTTGACGAAGTTCACGTAGTCGGTGACGACACCGTCGAACGCTTCTTCGTCCTCCCCGGTGACCTTCACCGGGTCGCCCGTCACGGTGAATGCGGCCTCGCCGACATTCGCGCCTCGCATGCCGGGCTTGCACGCGGTGAAGTAGTCGCCGGGTTGCACGGTCACGGTCAAGTCCGCGGACGCCCCCGGGGCGATGTTCTCCCGCTCGCCCACGATCCGCAGGCCGTCGGAGCCGAGGAGATAGAACTCGGTCGTCTTCGTCCCGTTGTTGGTGATCGCGAAGGTTACCGTGCCACTTTCTATGGTGTTGGCCGATACGTCACAAGCATCGTTGGTCGAGGAGACGGTCAAGACGTCGCCCGCTGCGGTTTCGGCCGCGGGGGTGTTGGACGTGCAGCCGCTCAAGGCGATGACCAAACCCGTGAGGGCGACGGACGTCGTGAAGATCAAGCGACGCATTGCGTGTCCTTTCTCGGCGCGTTTGTTGCCTCCTGCTCCCCCGCCTCGGCGGTTGGAGGTGGAGTGGGTCCCTCGCCTACTTGTGCGGCCTGTGCAGTTTCGGTCGGTTGCGCTTCGCCAGTGGCGGTGGCCTTCGGTGCTGAGGGCCTGCGGCGCGAGCGGGCTTCGCGTACCCGCCGGACGAACAGCGGGACGACGACGGCCAGGTACGTGGCCCAGGCCAGTACCTCAAGCCACGACATGAGTGGCGCGAATCCGATCGTCCCCTTGGCGAAGGTGGCGACCCACCCGGAGGGGTCGATGGTGTCCGTCAGATCGAAGGCCCATCCGAACGGGAAGGAGGCCATCCAGAACGGACCGTCGGTCGGCCCGACCAAGACCTCGCCCGTCCGCAGATCGGTGGGGGTGATCGGGTGGCCGGAATACGGCCCGGGCAGCATGGCTGCCTCCTGCAGGTCGTGAATGCCGTACGCGAGGATTCCCGCCGCCACGATGATGAGGAAGGAACCTGACCACGTGAAGAAGGTGGACAGGTTGATCCGCACGAGACCGGCGAACAGCAGGTAGCCCAATGCCGCTGCGACAGTGATGCCGGTGATGGCGCCGACGAGGGCCAAAGGTTGCAGGGCCCAGCCCCACAGCATCAGCGTGGTCTCGATTCCTTCGCGCCCGACCGAGACCAGTGCGATCCAAAACAGCGCGCGTCCCTGCCCGCGGGCGAGCGCGGAACCGGCTCGTCCCTCAAGGTCGCCCTTGATGGTCCCGCCCATCCGAACCATCCACAGGACCATCCACGTCACCATGGCGACCGCGATCAGCGACAAGGTTCCGCCGATGATCTCCTGGCCACGGAAGGACAGGCCATAGGCGCCGAACGTCAAGACGGCCCCGACCACCAGCGAGCCGACCACGGCGATGGTGACGCCGGACCAGATCTTGCCGGTCAGATCCTGTCGCTGCTGACGTCGGACAAACGCGATGAGGATGCCGATGATCAGCGCGGCCTCCATGCCTTCGCGCAGGCCGATCAGAAACGAAGCGAGGAACACGATTCACCAATCTGCTCTTGAGGGTAGGCTCACCTAAGTTATTTTGGTAACGTACTTTTTGTCAAAAGGTTCTTGAGGGGGGATCCGATGAGCGCAACCCAGATCGCACACGGTCGAATGCCGCAGTCCGAGCGCTCGATGGCTTCCGCGCAAGGGCATTGGGTGCTGGCGCGCCTCGGCAAGCGCGTGCTGCGCCCCGGTGGACTCGGTTTGACGCGGGCGATGCTGGCCAACGCGCGACTCCGCGACGCGGACGTCGTCGAGCTTGCACCGGGGCTCGGTCGCACCGCTCGAATGATCCTTGACGCCCACCCCCGCAGCTATGTCGGCGTGGACCGCGATCAGCGGGCGGTGGAGTTAGTCCGAAGCGTCCTTGGCGACCGGGGGGAATGTCGGGTCGGAGTTGCCAACGCGACAGGACTCCCCTCCGGTGCGGCCGACGTCGTGGTTGGCGAGGCGATGCTCAGCATGCAGACCGACGGTCAGAAGCGCGACATCGTCCGAGAAGCGGCCCGGCTCCTGCGGCCGGGCGGGCGCTACATCATCCATGAGTTGGCACTGCAGCCCGACAACCTGCACGAACTCACCACGCAGGACATCCGAATCGAGCTTGCACGGGCGCTTCGAGTCAATGCGCGCCCGCTCACCGTCAGCGAGTGGTCCGACGTCCTGCGGGACGCGGGCCTGGAGGTTGAGTGGGTCCAGACGGCACCCATGGCCCTGCTCAAACTCAGCCGAAACATCGCGGACGAAGGGTTGTGGCGTACAGCGGCCATCATCGTTCGCGCGCTGAGGGACCCCGCAGCACGCTCACGAGTCTTGGCGATGAGGGCAGTCTTCCGTCGTCACCGTCAACATCTGGGGGGCATGGCCATCGTCGCCCGGCGTCCCACACAGTCCGCCGGCGACTGACACCGCGTCGTGCCCCACGGGTGGTCGCCACCTTCCGTGGGGTGCGGCGCTGGTCGATCCTTGGACGGATTAGGCATGATGGTCGGTAGGCCTTATGGAGACGAGGAAAACATGGACCATGGCCACCTGGCGGTTCGCCTTGCGGCGGCGAGCGACACTCACGCCGACCGGATCGCCACCCGCGTCGTCGACGGTGACGGCTGGCGGACACTGACATACAGGGACCTTTGGGAGCGCGTTCGGGCGGTGGCAGCGATGCTGGTCCGCCGCGGTGTGCAACCTGGCGACCGGGTGGCGATCCTGTCCCCGAACCTGCCCGAGTGGACGATCGCGGACCTGGGGATCCTGACGGCCGGTGCCGTTGTCGTCCCTTTGTACGCGACCAGCGGACAGGCCGACGTTCGCCACATCCTCGCCGACTCGGGCTGTGTGGGCATCTTCGTGGCGGACCAAGCCCACCTCGACTCGGTGGCGCGCGACCAACTGCCGGACCTGCGCTGGGTCGTCTCGTTCACCGATATCCGGCCCGACATCGACACGCTGGCGCAACTCCCGGCACCGAGCGTCGACGAGGCCGACGAGTTGGACAGGCGAGCGGCCGCGGCGAGTGCTGAGGATCTCGCGTCGATCATCTACACCTCCGGAACCACGGGCGTCCCTAAGGGCGTGATGCTGACCCATCGCGGTTTCACCTTTCAGATCGACAGCCTGAATCAGTTCTTCTCCCTCGCGCCCGAGGACCACTCGCTGTGCTTCCTGCCACTGAGCCATGCGCTTGAGCGGGCCTGGACGTTCGTCGTCCTCTCTCACGGCTGCATGAACACGTACTGGCCGGACCCGCGAACCGTCGCCGACGGAATGGTCGCGGTGAAGCCGACGCTGCTGGTCAGCGTCCCGAGGCTGTACGAAAAGGTGTTCGCCATTGCGCACCAGCGGGTCCGCTCGTCGGCGGTGAAGCGAACGATCTTCAAGTGGGCCATGGGCGTCGGTTCGCGTGCGCAGGCAGCGCACCTGGCCGGTCGTCGCCCTCCGGCGTGGGTGCGAGCGCAACTTGCCGTGGCAGACCGGCTCGTGTTCAACGCGATTCGAGACGCGGTCGGTGGGCCCAAGACCGTCTTGGCCTGTGGCGGTGCGCCCCTACCCAAGGACGTCCAGCAGTTCTTC
>RRZT011603071.1_pt1 | contig 18205 bp, 11 predicted proteins | sample 2165551 | NCBI WGS metagenome assembly RRZT01 (sample SAMN10456910, study PRJNA506462) | wastewater metagenome | biome: wastewater; feature: sludge; material: wastewater sludge; isolation source: wastewater sludge with Escherichia coli K12::gfp cells carrying plasmid... | place: USA: Moscow, Idaho...
CCAATCGAGAAATCTAATATATTCCCATGCATGAAACCCATCAATCAATTGCCTGCCCGCTGATAATTCATATTGTTCTGCGTAAGGAGCATCCAAATTGACATTTACACCACCTAATTTATCAATCAAATCAATAAACATACTTCTATCCTGAATCAAATAATAATCAATTTTTTGTTTCAGCGTATGCTCCAAAATCTTTCTTGTCGGATTTATATCCAGTGTAAAAAATATATCAGATAATCTGTATTCATTATTCAGGAATAAAGTAGAATGTGGAATATGTATGAAATTAATTCTGTTATAATCCGGATAATAATTAATGAGCACATATACGGCAGGAAGTCCTACATACAAAATACTGTATTTACGTATTTCCTTTACCTGCATTTCATTACTTACTTTCTTTGTAACATCCACAAACCTTGATTTAATTGAGCGATTTACCTCTGTATAAAGCTCGTATCTGAATTTAAATTCATCATTTTCATTTCCTAACGAAGGAATGTGATATATTGAATCATGTTGCACTACAAATTCCAGATTTACATTTGTTGTATTAGCATTCGGCTTCAACCCATGCGCTAATCTGATTAACATTCCGAGATCTGACCCTTCTCGTATTGTATATACAGCCGGGACACGAACGGCACCACAAATCCCTACTCTTACATACTGATTTACAGTTTTTTCTTTCGATAAATAATAACAGGAAGCTAACGTAAACAGGAACAAAAGCATGGTAACAATCCAAAAAATTGTTTTTCTGGTTTTATATTTCCTTGACATTCGACTTCTTTTTCTAGTATGTTTTTCTGAGTTTCTCACCTTACTTCATCCTAAAAATTCACACGCCCTTTCTTATTTGAGTTTCAAGTTCCTTTGCCTTATTTATTGATTCCATATTATTGCTATCGATACCATACAAATCAGGATTTGGCAAATAAATCAGAGTTCCGGGTTCAATTTGATTCGGATTTTTAATCACAGACTTATTTGCTAAATAGATATATACCCAAAAACTTTTTTCACCATAATTTTCGAAGGCTATAGTAGTCAATCGTGTATCTTTTGTAACGACAACCGAGTCAATATATGAAGAAACAGTACTATCAATGTTAGAAATCGGAGATCCATAATCCTGATACGTTTCTGAAGTATTAACTATCTGCTGCGATGGCATTGTAGCAACATTATTATTCAACATATCATTGTCAGTCAATAATCTATCAAAGTCAAACAATCCAAATTTCAACAAAATGAGTATCAACACTATCAGCGTAATAACTACAAAAGTAATTGATCTTACCGGCCGTTTCTTTTTTGTATTACTATCATGATTACTGTAGTTTTCGTAACCGGAATAGTCGTAATTGCTGTAATATTTTTTAAAACTTGAGTTGAGATCATTAACAATAACTCCTGTATATTTTTCTTTAAACTCTCCAAATGTTTTAAATATCTTATCAAGCAATTTTCTGGTTGTTCTTCTTAGTCGAACAACGACTAATATGCTATCCATCATTTCGAAAAACTCCAGAATATCAGGAATATACATTACCGCCGGAGTATCAAAAATAATAACATCGAACTCATCTTTTACTTTATCGACAAATGTTGATAATCTGCTGTCGTTGTAATACAAATCTTTTTGTCCATCTGCATTACCGGTTGATACAGCTTTTAAATACTCGATGGAGGTTGGCTGAATTATTTCTTCATACGTGGCTTCATCCAATATGTAATTGGATAAACCTACTGGCATTTCCTCAAACAATTTAGAGCTGATTTTTGGTGAATAGAAGTCCATATCCACTATTAAAACTTTTTGCTTTTTCATTGCCAGAGCCGATGCTATTTTCAGACTTACCAACGATTTTCCTTCCTGCCTGTCAGGACTCGAAACAACTATCGTTTTAATAAAATTATGCTTAATAACTTGTCTGAGATTGATAATCAAACTACTTAAATCGTTTAAATTTCTGCTTCTATAGTCGGAATTATTATCTATAGGTTTATCTTCGTCTGAACTATAATGGCGAACCACGCCAATCAATGGATATTTATAAAAATGTTCATAGTCATCAACCAACATTATGCGGTCGTCGAGCATATCATAAATCAGCACAACTACAGATGCCACAATCAGCCCGATGCACAACGCAATAATTAAATAGAACCAAAGACTTTTATTCGCCAGAAAGATGGAATTCGGATCGTCGATAAACACAAACCGGCTTAAACTTCCGTGAGATGTAGATTGGGTTTCAATAAGCCTGTCATTAAGTTGTTTAATAGTTAGCGATATCAATTCCCTGTTTCTCAATTGCTGTTGCTGATCCTGATTAACCGAATTTGGCATAGTTTTGCGTTCTAATTCAGCAATAACCATTTCGAGCGATTTCACTCTGGTTTCTTCAGATACTTCCTGAATCTGAAGCTCCAGCAATTTGCTCATCAATTGATTTTTGAGCGGATTCTGAATTAAACTCTTAATTTCTAAACGCTGCTCCAGACTATCTTTCAGCATAACTTTTATCTGCTGAATGTTATCTTTAATTTGTTTTACTGCCGGATGATTTTCCTTGTTTTTGGTCAGTGCGCGCGCCAAATCTACTTCAAGATTCATTAACTGAACTTTTAATGGTTCCGAAAACGCTGATTCGTTTACAATTGTACCATCCAAATTCTTCAATTCACGTTCAGTTCTTATTCTGGCCGATTTTATTGATGCCAGGTTTACCCGCGCATTCATTAAATCTTTTCGAAAGTCATCAAGAGAGAGCTTAACTTTTTCAAAATCAACTATTTCAGAACTCGAGATTCCATTGTTATTTATAACCAAATCCATCTGAATTAATTTCTGATTATTCTGATTGATTTGATTATTGAGGTATGCAATTAAATTTTGAGAATTATTTACCTGATTTTGCAACAACAGATAATTAAGTGCATTGATGTATGCCCTGATTAATATTGGTATATGTTGCTTGTGCTCAGAAGTTATCTGCACCAAAAACACCGGGATACGATCTTCTTTTCTTTTATCAACTACACCTACAGCTATCATCTTTGTCAATTGCAGTGGAGTGTAGTTCAAACCTGAATTCTTTTGAGTTATTCGCATTATCTCATCCGAATGCATAGCCTGTAACCAATAATTCTTATCAAAATCGGATTTAACAATTGTACTTTCACTGTTTTCACCTACAAATTCACGCACATTCTCATTATAAAACACCTCATAACTCGATTGATAAGAGCGGGGTTGATTTAATGCATACAATAGAACAACTGCCAGAATAATCAGTATAGTAATCAGAAACAACCATTTATGAATGGTTATAATCTTGAAAAATCTTGAAAAAAAGCTACCCAATTCATCTTTATTTTTATTCAAATGAAAATCGTATGTTTTTTCCTGATTATTTTGAATTGTATCAAATGTTTCGTTCATGATTATTCGAATAAATTACAAGTAAATTTTAAATTCCAATGCTATCAAATTTTATAGTTTTCTACTTCTGAAGAACTTTTTGCATCATTCCGGCAACCTTACTGAACGATATAAACCTGTTAATTCTTTCTGCCTGATATCCTCTCAGAATTATCTTCACTATTCGTTCAATATCAGCTCTTGTCAAACCAACTCCCGAAGGCAAACATAACCCGTTTTTAAATAAATTTTCTGACACCCCATTGCCATAATACGGTACATTGCTGTAAAGAGGCTGAATGTGCATTGGTTTCCACAACGGACGGGTTTCTATATTTTCCGATTCCAGTTCCAAACGAATTTCTTCACTTGCACGACCAAATTTTTTGGAGTCAATCAATATACAGGTAAGCCAAAAATTCGATTCATAATCAGCAGAAGGATTGTTCTGAACAGTTATTCCATCAATATTTCTGAAAAGTTCAGCATAAATCTTACGGTTGTTTTGACGTGCTTGTACAAATGAATCGAGTGCCATCATTTGTCCCCGACCAATACCTGCACTAACATTGCTCATTCTATAGTTGAAGCCCATTTCCTTGTGCTCATAATAAACTCTATCTTCACGAGCCTGACAAGCATAAAAAACAGATTTTTTGGCCACACTTTCCGATTTACAAATTAAAGCTCCACCTCCCGATGTAGTAATTATTTTATTTCCATTAAAAGAGACAACTCCAAAATCACCAAAAGTACCGCAATACCGTCCTTTGTATTTTGAGCCCAAAGCTTCAGCTGCGTCTTCAACCAATGGAATATTGTATTTTTCGGACACTGCCTTTAACTTGTCAATCTGAGCCGGCATTCCGTACAGGTTTACAAATAAAATAGCTTTCGGTAGCTTTCCTGTAACAAGTTTTCGGCAAATAATTGCTTCTTCGAGTAAAACAGGACTCATATTCCAAGTCTGAGTTTCACTATCAACAAAAACTGGTTTTGCCCCCAAATATGTTATTACATTAGCGGTAGCCACAAATGTGAAACTCTGACAAATAACTTCATCACCTGCACCAACACCAAGTTGCAGAAGAGCCAAATGCAGTGCAGATGTACCTGAATTTAACGCCACCACCTTATGAGGATCATATTCATTATTCCTGAACAAATACTTTTGAAGTGTATTTTCAAATTCGTTTACATTGGGACCTAATGGAGCAATCCAGTTTGTATCAAAGGCTTCCTGCACAAATTTCATTTCATGACCACTCATCTGAGCCAATGACAAATTAATTCTCTTGTTTTCCATAATACTATATTTTAATGAGTTCAACTATTCAATTTCTTACTTCTACAGTACAAATTACAATTCTACTATATCACTTATTTTACATTCATTCATGGTCATTATGGCCGAAGCCCAGGTCATACCAACTCCAAAAGCGCTTAACAACAGCTCTGTTTTATCAGTAAGTTTATTTTTCAGTTCACTTACAATAGTGAGTGGCACCGATACCGACGAAGTATTACCATACTTTTCAATGGTTGTTGGTATTTTGTCGGTATTAAGTTTTAGCTTTTTAGCCAAATAACTATTAATAAATGAATTAGCCTGATGAAAAACATAATAATCAATATTTTCAATTTCTTTGTTTGAAAACTCCAAAAGTTGTTTTATGTCTTTGGGAATTTCGCGAATAACAAAGTTGAAAACATCACTTCCATTCATATATCCCTGTTCTTCACTTCTGATATTTCCAAATTCATCCACCACTTTTTCTTCCAGAGTTTCCACCGAACTTTGTTTTCGGTAACCTCCGGCAGGTATTTTAATCAAATCTTCGCCGGCACCATCAGAATGAAATGCAAAAAAACTATCACCAAATTTCACTTCATCTTTTTCAACAATGGCTGCAACTCCGGCATCACCAAAAATAAATGCTGTTCTGCGATCTTTAGGCGAATACACTTTCGACCGTGTTTCTCCATTTAAAATAAGCGCTTTACGAATACTACCTGTTTGCAACAATCCAAAAACGACACTCAACCCATAAATAAAAGCAGAGCATCCCAGATTTATATCAAATGCCATTGTTGAAGTAGGAAGTCCGAGTCGGTTTTGCAAAAGAACTGAAGTTGCAGGCATTTTATAATCAGGTGTTTGAGATATAAACACCTATAAATCAATTTCAGAACGATCTATATCGTTATCCGAAAACAACTTTTCGGCAGCAGCAAAACACAAGTCAGACGAACAAACATCGTTGTCTACAAATCTTCTTTCGTATACACCAATTTTATCAACAATATCATGTACATCTTCTTTGCTGAAATATTGGGTATATTCATAATTTCTGATAATATTTTTAGGAACTGCCGCACTCATGGCAGAAATGCCTAATCCATTGAATTTTATTGTTGCCATAGTTTTTTTCTTTTAAATAAGTGATATTCCGCCATCAATAACCAGATTTGTTCCTGTTATCCATTGAGCTGCATCCGAAAGAAGGTATATAGCTGCATAGGCAACCTCTTCAGGTTTTCCATATCTGCCAAGCGGATACCTTTGTTCATCTTTTTGATAATCATCTTCACTCAGCGGGCCATGGTTCAACAATGAAGTGCGAACCATTCCCGGCTGAATTGAATTAACTCTGATTTTATTACCTCCAAGTTCGAGCGCCAACACCCTGGCAAAAGAAGAAATTCCACCTTTGGTTGCACTATAAACTCCATCGCCAACTGAAGAATGAAAAGCAGCAATTGAAGATGTAAAAACGATTGAAGAACAATTATTTAGCTTTTTTCTTTTCAACAGATTTTTGACCAGTAATATTGGTGAAATCAGGTTAGTCTGTAAAATCAGTTGCATATCATCTGCTTTCAAATACTTTGTTAGCTGTCTTTTGTTGATTCCTGCATTTGAAATCACTCCATCCAAAACATCTACACGATTCACTAAACCTTCAACATCTTCAACACGATTTAAATCAGCGATAAAACATTGGTGACCTTCTCCTTCGAGTTGTACAAAAGTTTCGTTTAATCGTTCTTCATTTCTACCGGTAATAATCAGCTTAGCCCCTGCTTTAGCACATTCTACAGCCATAGCACGTCCTATGCCCGAAGAAGCTCCGGTTATCAGTATTTGCTTGTTGTGCAATGTAAAGGGGTTTGCTTTCATTTTTTCTTCGTTGTAAAATGTTGAATAACTACATTCTGGCTTTAACAGCCCCGATAATTTCGCCTACAGTATTTAACTGTTTAAAGTCTTTGCCATCAATAATTACATCAAACTCTTCATCAATCATGGCAATTAATGACAAATACACCAACGAAGACCATTCTTCGTATTCCCTGAATTTATCTTCAGGTTTAATTTCCAAATTGTCAGCTTCAAGTACTTCCCTGAATTTCTGAATAAATAATTCTTCCATATGTAATATATTTTAAAAAAGTTATCTAAAACTCTACATTCCGGGCCGGATTACCGGCGTATAAACCACTGTTCATGATCGATCTCATCACATAACTCCCTGCCGAAACCTTTACATCATTCCCAATTTCAATACATTGATTTACAAAACATCTTGCTCCAAAAAAATTACCTTCACCAATTTTGGATTGTCCTGAAATACGTGTATCAGGGAAAAGTACATTGAAATCCTTCATTTGCACATCATGTCCCAAACTGACCGAACCATTCAAAATATTAAAGTTTCCAATCTGCACATCGCAACTCAGACGGCAAAAATTGGTTATGATATTTCCTTTTCCCATACTTACACTTTCATTATCGAAATAAAATACATTGTCAGCTATCAGGTTTGGGAAGTCGATGAGATTATTGGTTATAGATGTTGTTATTTTTTTTAATAATAATGGATTGGCAATGGCAATAACCACACTTAAAGGTGAAGCGAATGAATTAAGAAAATGAATATCACCAAGTACTTTTCCGTAACGGTTTTCAGTTCCGACAGCCACACCATCATCTATGAAACCTATAATATTCCATTGTCTTTTTATTGAATTGATGTGATTGATTAAACTGGCTACTTCACGACCGAATCCTCCGAATCCATATATAACTATATCTTTTAAATCCATTTTTATGTAATATTTATTCAAAATACGTTTTGTAATATATCGACCTTTATACATCTACAAAATTTTCCACTACCCGAATTGTAGCACTTTTTTTATTCAATACGTAGCATAATTTTTAGGATCTTTCGTATACTTTGTAATAGTTTATGCTACAGCTATACATTTGATTATCAATTACTTGTAAATATATATCAAATAAACTAAATGTGTACAGAATTAATCGAAAATTTCTTCTGAATTTTAATTTCAGAATTCATTTTTTCGAAAATCAGAAAAAAGGGGTAATTTTTGAACAAAATTTTTAACTTTGCAGAGGAGAATTTTGTTGAAATAGACAAACATTTGACATCTTTAGTCTCTTTTACATAGTAAGACTGTTCGTGTGCTGTTTTTTAGTTTATGAATATTTGTAGCACTATTTATTACAAGGGTCTATTTGTGTTTTTCAGACAAAAAAGTTGGTCATTTATAATTTTTACAGAAACAATGAAAAGGCTTGATATTATTAAGTAGGTTTAAATTTAATTTCTTGAACTTTGAATACTTAGATCACACCTTATTTTTAAAAATTGTATTATGGAAATAAGTAGTTACATTCTGTTTTTCTCTCTTTTGGTTATAATTCTATCGGTCACAATGAGCGTATATAACTGGAAATTAAGCAGAAACATTAATTATCTGTCTGTTTTTCTGATTATTCTATCTTTGTCATTTTCCAGTTATAGTCTGTTTCTTTACGGCGGGTCGGTAAAGCTGTATGCGATACTACTTAATAACGTTGCTCCATTATTCTTTTTAATCGGTCCATTTCTTTATTTTTACGTCAGATCGATAAATAATAACGACTACACTTTAAAATTAAAAGACAGCCTGCATTTTATACCTTTTCTCATTAATCTGGTAGCTATTATACCATATCTTTTTACTTCATTTGAATACAAATTACAAATAGCAAAACATTTAATGCAGAACTATTATGGCTACAGGGATTTTGACTTCATGTTATTTTATCCTCATTATTTGAATAATATTGGTCGGGCATTTTCTCTTTTAGCATACTCACTTTATTCATTTTACATTATTTATAAGCATATTAAATCAAACAATGCAATAAGTCATTTGCATTATTCTTATAAGTTTATTAGTGTTATACTTTGTTTGGTCATTATCATTAGTTTAGGACATTTATTGACAGGTTATTTATACACCGTTGAAGACAATCTGGAAGTTAACAAAACACTGTTTACTGTTACAATAAATACTTTAATGATATTCTATTCCGTAATACCTATATATATTTTATTTAACCCCAGAACCGTTTACGGATATTATCGGTTTATTGGCTTGAACGAAACTCTTCGAAATCAGCCTCATACATCAACTTTCGAAGAACTAAGGCAGGAAGAAGTTCTTATAAACAACAAAACTTCAAAAACAAAATCTACGCCTTATGACAATTCATTACTCTATAGAATTTCTGAGGAAGTATTGAAGTATTTAAACAGCGATCAAAAACCATTTCTAAAACCTGATTTTTCGATACATGACATTAGTATAAACCTGAACATACCTAAACATCAAATACATGCTTGTTTTTCGCATGTGATAAAGCAGGATTTCAGGGAAATAAAAAATAAATTTAGAATTGAATATGCGTTAGAACTTCTGGAAAAAAAAGAAGCCCGAAATGTGTCGATGGAAGGTATAGGTCAACAGGCTGGCTTCGCTTCGAACTCAAATTTTTACACATGTTTTAAAGAAGTTACCGGTTTAACGCCGAATCAATGGCTCAAGCAAAACAAAATGAATACAATTTCAAAAGAATAACTGAAAGTAAGTGCATTAAAAAGCCCCGAAAATCTTAAACGATTATCGGGGCTTTGTTGTCTCATAAGGACTCGAACCTTAACAGGCAGATCCAGAAACTGCAGTGCTACCATTACACCATGAGACAATTTGTTTGAGGTGCAAAAGTAGTATATTCAGTTATATTATACAAGTGCAGAATGCAAAAAAATTAAAAAATTAAACACAACCACTGGCTCAACATTATCTATGGTTTATTTAATATCAACACTTACTTCGGCTGAGGTAAGCCAAGGCGCTGTAAATTTCACTTTCGCGGTACCTGTTTCACCAACAGTCCTCAGATACACTATCATTCTTCCACGATATGCACGCTGACTATTATCAGTGTAATCACCCATATCCTGATTATTTCCGGCTTCCATGCCTATAAGTTCTGCCGGCCCGCTGAGTCTACAGCTAATTTCGTCATCAGCCAGCACAACCGGAATTCCATTCTCGTCAACTATCTGAATTTCTATTTGTGCAACACCACCATCGCGGCTGATATTATTGTCAACCAATTTTGCTTTTATAGCAGCCGACCGACCGGAAGTTTGAATAAAGTTAGTAGCGATTTCTTTCCCTGCACTATCAAACCCTTTTACTTCCAGTTTTCCCGGTTGATATGGAATATCCCAAAACACGATTCCGGTGTTATCATCAAACTTTTTATTTTCGCCTGCCTCTTTTCCGTTCAAATATAAAGTAGCTGAGGCTGTATTCATATAACAAACCACACGCACCGTTTTGCCGTCTTCATAGTTCCAAACCGGCCATGCATCCTGCGACAACCAGTTTTCGCGACGACTGATATAGGTGCCAATATAAACGACAGGTTTTTCAGCCCATAAAGCCTGACGGAAATAGCCACGCGGTTTGATAAATCCTGCAAAATCCACCAATCCGGAATAAAATCCGCGCGATGGCCATCGTCCTGATTCTCCCAGATAATCAATTCCTGTCCAGAGAAACTGTCCGAAAATAAATTCTTTATCACGTACCGTTTTCCATGCTTCATAACCATGTCCGTTTTCACTTCCATAAATAACACGTTCCGGATATTTTTTATGATCAGCATCATATTTACTTTCCGTATAATTATATCCTGCAATATCCAGAGCTCCGGGATAATCTGTCTCATTCGACATGGCAACTCCGGCCAGTCCCGCAGTGACAGGTCGTGAAGGATCGAATTTTCGCACAACCGTAGCCAGTTTGTTTGCTATTTCGCCCAACTGTTTTGCATCAGGCGCATCTTTTTTGTAACCACCAAACACAGGTTGCGAAAATCCGGTTTCAGCGCCACCATCCAACACAGGATGTGAATACGGATCATTTGGATAATCCACCTCATTTCCAATACTCCAGGCAAATACCGATAAATGATTTCTGTCGCGACGGACCATATCCTCCAAATCTTTTTCACCCCATTCCGGAAAGAAATCATAGCTTCCCTGGAACAATGGTTTGCCAACATTCCAGCCTTCTATCCATTTGCGTTTGGCATAAACCCATTCGTCAAAAGCTTCATTCATCACCAGCAAACCCAGTTCGTCGCACAGTTCATACAAAGCCGGGGCTTGCGGATTGTGACTCGTACGAATAGCATTCACACCAATTTCTTTCAACTGTAAAAGACGTCGTTTCCACACGGCTTTATAACTCGCAGCACCCAACACTCCGGCATCGTGATGCAAACAAACTCCTTTCATTTTCGTATTTACGCCATTTAAAGCAAATCCTTTATCGGGACTGAAAGTAAAAGTACGGAAACCTGTAGTAGTGGTCGTTTCATCAATCTTTTTCCCATTCTGAAAAACCATCGTTTTCAGTTGATACAAAAACGGCGTTTTGAGATTCCACAGCAATGGATTTTTTATCTTTAAAGAAGAATTAATTGCCGATGTAACCGATGAAGCTATGTTAATTTTGGCTTTCGACGTTGAAACGAGTTTTCCCTCGGGAGAATAAAGCTCGTTCACCACCGTTAAACCTGCAGTTTTGTCTGATTCGTTTTTCAACTCTACCTGTACATTTAATGATGCATCGTTGGAATATTTCACCTGAGGTACAGCATACACGCCATACTGAGCAATATGAACAGGATTGGAATAAACTAAAAACACATCGCGGTAAATACCTGAACCGGTGTACCAGCGCGAATCGGCCGACTGACTATGATCAACTCTGACAGCTATCAGATTTTTTTCTCCTAATTTGATAAACGAAGTAATATCATACATAAACGAAATATATCCGTTAGGGCGTTTACCTACAGATTTTCCATTCACAAAAACTTCACTGCGATTATAAACCCCATCGAAACAGATAAAAACTTTCTGACCGGCTTTTTCCTGCGGGATATCAATTTGTTTCCGATACCAGCCAATTCCACCGGGCAAATATCCCGTACAACTGGCCTTATCAGGACTCAACTGACCACGCACACTCCAGTCGTGTGGTAAAGTTATGTTTTCCCATTTCGAGTCGTCGAAGGCAAGTGCCGAAGCATTGATATCATCGTTCAGCAAAAACTTCCAGCCGGTATTTATTCTCTGAGAAGATCCAAAACCAACCTGTGCCTGCAAGGAAAAGACAATAGCTATAAGTGCTAAAAATGTGTTTAATCGTTTCATTTTATTTTTCGGTAAAGAATTCAGCATAAAATTACAGCATATTTTTAGCCCGAAAGGTCATAATTATTTCATAAAAGGGGATTTCTGTGATTTGTCCACCAAAAATTGGTATTTGTAAACGGATAAAATCAAAAAAAATTCCCCAAAAGAATTTCCACTCATTTCTTCCACCTAATGGTGATATTACATTCGTAAAAAAACCATTGCATTTTAATTTAACTCTCATACAATAGCTTCTTTGAATTCAATTGTCGTAACTATAATTAAATCAATACCTGTACTAAAAATAAATCAAGTAGAAATATAAAGGTTGTTTTTGTCAATTATGAATATTACCGTCAAATATACCGTCCTTACACCTGCATACATAAATGTTAGGGGCAAGCCGTATATGAATATTACCGTCAAATATACCGTCCTTACACCTTGTATCAGGTTAAAATTCCTGCACAGCAAAAAAAATGTAAGATTTAACTTTTAAAACAGTGGATTATCGCAGCAAACACATTATATTTACATTACATTTTATAACATTTTTTAGTTATTTCTTTCTCTTAGACATTTTTCGTAAGGTATTGTTAACAATAAATTAAACCCTTTTTTTTTCCACATGAAGAAGATAGAAATACTTTTAGAAATTCTGGTAGCACTTGTAATTCTCAGTTCATGTGCCGATGATAATCTGCAGCAGACAAGCAATCAACTTACTGCCAGTATCGAAAACGAATCTAACTATACTGGTTCAAACAGCAGTTCGCGCATTATTTATGCCAACGACCCAACATCCCAGCGCATGAATATCCTCTGGAAAGACCGAGACTCTATCGGTGTTTTTGGGTCAAAAGAAGGAAAAAATATTCTGTATTCGACCCATTCAGCTGATATCTCCGAAAATGGAAAAACAGCAATGTTCACTACGAATGAATCAAAACCCACTGGAAATCTGATTGCCTACTATCCATATCAAAAAAACGCTTCCATGAGTGGCGATGAACTCATCCTGAATATGCCACACACACAGATTTTTACAGCCGATGGCTCCGGCATACCACTTCCATCATCCGAAGCTAACTTTATGGTTGCAAAAACAGTTGAAGGCTCCGAACAGCTAATTTTTAAAAATTTATTTGCACTTTTACAAATAAATCTCAGGCTGAACAAGGATAGCATTATCAAAAAAGTAATCTTTACCGATTTATCACTCAAGCCGGTTTCAGGGGCATTTAGTGTTAAATGGACTGAAAACGAACCTGAAGTCATTTTTCCCATGGGCAGTACACCCGCCAACGATACTTTGACGCTGGATTGTGGAGAAGGAATTTCAATGGCAACTAATGATATATTGAAATTTTACATACTGGTACCTGCCCGTGATTATCCAAAAGGTTTTCAGATTGACTTGTTGCTGGATAATGGAGCTAAAATCACAAAGACTATAGGCACAGTTGCCGGTAAAACACTTTTAAAGGGTAAACTTTATCCCATTGGCGATACCTATTCTCAATCGGTAGGGGTGGAATACACTTTAAATGATTGGGTAAGAGTTGTCAGCCCTGAACAGTACCAACAATTTTCCGATTTTTCGTATAATTCAAACAAAAACCTAACGTTTACTGCGCCCGCAACATTAGGATATGCGAATAGTATTAATTTGATTCTTAACTTTACCAATCCGCTATTTCCGAACGGATATGCCGGTACGATTGATGACATAACCGACCTGCCAAATAACCGGCAACGAATTAGTCTAAAAGCGATTACGGATATCACACAATTATTTAAAAATTTATCTATTGGCAGTCCTTTGTGGAATACCAACGGAACAGCATCCGATGGAATTGGCTTGGCGCTCGATCTGGCTTCATATCTCAAAGAAGTTACTACGTACAACGGAACCCGGGTACCGTTCAGTGTTTCCGGGTCTACAGTAATGTTGAACGTCCCCGTGTCAGCGCAAACAGGCAATCAAAAGTTATCCTATCCGGCTACACCCAACTCCTTTTCGCTCTTTGCTGTTACCAATGCTTCACGAATTATGGCTGCCGACAAATTCACGCCTTCCTATACCTCACCTCCTATTACCTATACGTTCAATGATGAGCAGGCACTTTCGGCTAAAGTAGGAATACAAGTTACAATGAACACCATAATGAGCATGAGTGTTGTGGACCAAACCCTGGAGTATTTGCATTTCAAAGCAACTCCGGTTGTAACTTTCACAGGAGAATTTACTGCTCAAATGGAAAAAAACTATGACAAAGAAGTGCCATTACTCGAATTTCATTTTGCCCCCATTCCGGTTGGTCCTATCATGATTGTACCAATTATGAAATTAAACGCGGTAGCCGATTTAAAAGGGAAAGCTACGTTAACTACAACCATGGAATACAAACAGGAAATACCATTTGGATTTTCATATGTTCCCGGTGGATTTGTTTACCGCAATTACCTGGCAGACAAAGACCCCAAAGATACCAGTGAACCTTTTAAATATACAGGCAATTTACAGTTGGTTGGAAGTATAGCTGCTGGCGCTAAGATTTACGGAGGATTTAAAGTCTTTGGATTACTGGAAGCTACTGCTAATGTTGATTCCCGGATTCGTGTACGTTGTAACCTCGATTTTAATGCAGCCCTGGCTGATGGCAATGATTTAAATTTACCTAACGGTTATTTTTACGAAGGCTTTTCTTCCTCTAAAGTAGAAACCCTGCTCACTCCCTCTATCGGCGTGGGCATTACAAGTCTGGGTGGCATTTTAAATGCTAAATCACAATCAGAAGCCCTGGAAATTCCACTTTCTGAACATTATTTATTACCCCATTTTGCAAACTGCAAGTTTACACAAACTGAAAAAGGAAAAATGGAAGTGTCGATGGAAATAAAAAACAAGCTTCTAATGGGTGCACAACTGGGACTTCGAATCACAAAAAATGAATATTGGGAAATTGTTGATGAAATTGACCTTGGTTATTATTCCGGACCGCCAAACGGCGCCAATTCCTGGATATTGAAAAAGACTGTTGATGTGAGAGATGATATAGAAATAGGTACCAAACACAATGTGAGTGCTATCATTATTATAAATGGAAAAAAAATTGCGACTCCAAGCATTGGTAAATTTTTACCTGCCTGGCCGAACAGCATTACTTTCACAACCTCCAAATCAAAAGGTGATTCTATTCAGTTTGGCGTTGGACTTTTTAGTGGGTACAAAACATGGATTGACCTGAACAATAATCAACTGATGGAAGATAACGAATACATCTACAATGTCGGTCAAAAATTTGCAGTCAACTCACAAACGATAACAGTTCATGGCCTGATCAGGTCTTTCATCTGTGATGGTCAGCAAATCACTAATCTGGATCTTTCCAATTGTCCGAATATTGAGAGCGTAAAATGCACAAACAATGAATTGACTAAACTGGATATCTCTTCATGTCCTTCGATAAAGAGTGTAGATATAAGGAGAAACAACATTAACTCATTTATTACAGCTGCCAATGCACAATTGTCGTCTTTACTGCTAAGTGACAACAGGTTTACAAACTTTACGCTAAACAGCAAGCCCGAATTGACCACTTTGGCTCTCGAGAACAACCTAATCAGCAATCTCAATGTAAGTAATAACCCAAAACTGGCTACATTTACTTTCAGCAATAATCCATTGATCAATATCAATGCTTCCAATTGTGTAACTTTACCAGACATTAGCTATTCTGAGGGCAATTTGTCACAGTTAAATATTAGTGGTTGTACTACAATCAATTCAGTAAAAGTATCAAAAAACCAACTGCAAACAATTAATTTAACCGGATGTAAAGCGTTGAAAAATTTATATTGCGAGGAGAACCGAATAAGTTCTTTAAGTATGACCGATGCTACAGAACTGGAATTGGTGAATTGCTCAAACAACTTGTTAGTTCAATTGGATTTAAGAACCAATACCAAACTAAAAACGCTGTTATGCAACACCAATCAAATTGCTTCAATTAATGCACAGAATTGCACGGCTCTTGGCAGCATGAGTTGTTCCTACAACACCATTACTCAATTAACATTAACTAATTGCACAAGTTTATACTCGCTAGTCATTGACCACAATCAGCTATTTGGTTCAGCCTCTTCACACATCATGGATGCACTTCCGGACCGAACCGGAAAATCAACCGGAAATCTTTATTTCGAGGGCAACAGTGGTTATAATTCAGCCTTAGAAACGGCTGCCGGCAAAAACTGGAGTGTCAGCGGTGGCACCTGGACAAAAGATGAATAATTTTAAAATCTGAAGACATGAAAACAATAAAATTCCTGCTCATTATAGGCATATTAATGACAGTTTTCTCTTGCGAGGAATCAATAATCAAGCAGGATCCAACGCTTAGCATTTCTCCTGCAGTGAATATCCTGGATATACCTGCTGAAATCGGGAACGAATCATACTCCTTTACTGTTACTACCAACGAAAAACAATGGCAGGTAAAATCATTAACCATTGATTCCCTCTGGTGTCAGGTAAGTGTAAACAAACAAGCCAGTTCCTTTACAATAAAACCCCTGACGAACACACTTTCAACTGAACGCGTAGTCATGTTAGAAATCTCAGGCGTGGAAGCACCTTATATCACCCTGACTGTTCGACAAAAAGCCGGAAGCTCCCATTCAACCGATGATTATGAATATGAAAACGGGACAAGATGGGATTAACTTGATTGAAGAGCTAGATATTCCTTTTCAACTTACCAATTTTCGCCGGTAGATTTTGAATTAACAACACAAATCCTTCTAGTTATAAGCAGGTTTTAAAACTGATTTTTAACTGCATTTTTTAAGTTTTTTATTCAGACCTTTGTTATTGAATCATTTTAATTTGATTATTTTTGCTTCCTATGATTTTTTAAAAAAGAAAAAATTTCATGAATACTACCTTTGCACCCTTTGCAAAACCCCTATATGTCATGCTGAAACCTGTGGGTTCGGCATGCAATCTCAATTGCGAGTATTGTTATTATCTTGAAAAGGAACATTTATATCCTTCGGTCAAGAACCAAATGATGAGTGATCAGTTGCTCGAAAAGTTTACCGAGCAATATATCAACTCGCAAACTCAGAACAAAATTTTGTTTACCTGGCATGGTGGTGAAGCATTGTTACGCCCTATTAGCTTTTACAAAAAAGCACTGGAACTGCAAAAAAAATACGGTCGCGGACGCCATATCGAAAATGTACTGCAAACTAACGGAACCATGCTGAACGATGCCTGGTGCGAATTTTTCAAAGAAAATAATTTTCTGATTGGAGTATCTATTGACGGGGCACAGGAATTTCACGACGAATACCGGCGCAACAAAGGCGGACTTCCCACTTTTGTAAAAGTTATGAAAGGAATTCAATTATTGAAAAAGCACGGTGTGGAATACAATGCCATGGCGGTGGTCAACGATTATAACGCCGATTATCCGGTGGAGTTTTACCGGTTTTTCAAAGAATTGGACTGTCATTATATTCAGTTTGCACCTATTGTGGAACGTTTAGCTCCTCAGGGAAACGGTCTGAAACTAACCACACCCGACGATGAAGCTCAGGTGGCTGATTTTTCAGTTAGTCCGGTTCAGTGGGGTAAATTCCTTATTGGATTATTCGACGAATGGATAAAAGAGGATGTGGGCAAATATTATATCCAGCTTTTTGATTCTACGTTAGCCAATTGGGTTGGCGAACAGCCCGGTGTGTGCACCATGGCTCGTCACTGTGGTCATGCCGGAGTGATGGAATTTAACGGTGATGTATATTCGTGCGACCATTATGTGTTTCCGGAATACAAACTAGGAAATATTTACACCGATTCGCTGGCGGGGATGATGTATTCAGAAAAGCAACTCAAATTCGGAACAGATAAGTATGACACCCTGCCGCGTCAGTGCCGCGAATGTGAGTTTTTGTTTGCCTGTCACGGTGAATGTCCCAAAAACCGGTTTGCAAAAACCAAAGATGGTGAACCGGGTTTGAATTATCTGTGTGCAGGCTGGAACAACATGGATGCTTCACGCCGATACACAAGCACAGCATTAAAAGGAGCTTATCAACTGATATACAACGAAGGAGACTACAAGGGAAGCGGTCATAACTACAAAATTGGAGCTGATTACTACATTGCTAAAAACCACGTTATCAG
>RRZT010445368.1_pt1 | contig 18201 bp, 9 predicted proteins | sample 2165551 | NCBI WGS metagenome assembly RRZT01 (sample SAMN10456910, study PRJNA506462) | wastewater metagenome | biome: wastewater; feature: sludge; material: wastewater sludge; isolation source: wastewater sludge with Escherichia coli K12::gfp cells carrying plasmid... | place: USA: Moscow, Idaho ...
TACCGGGCTGAAATGGTTATCACAAACTTCTATGGCGGAGCTCCCGCCAGAGGAGGTGCACCAGATGATCGGACGAGCGGAGACCTTCCTGTTCCTGATGCACCACGTATCAGTACGGACAAGCTGTCGGCAGGAGCCACCACACGCACAATGTTCTGAAGTTTCACCGCCAGAGGACTTTTGCCAACGTAGAAAGCCCGTTCTTTAACTTTCTTTCTATTTCTACGGTTCAACAGTCCACGGATGATACCGAGTACCTTTTCCGTCTGAATAGGTTTGGGTAGATAGTCTGCGGCACCTCTCTTCACCGCTTCCACCGCACCGGGGATATCTCCGTAACCCGTCATGATAAGGAAAGGCATACGATAGCCCTGCGCCTTCATCCATTCTAATAGTTCCACACCGTTACTGTCGTTCAGGCGAAAATCCGACAATAGCAAATCCACCTTATGGCCTTCCAAAAAGACCTTCGCTGAATCTACCGATAATACATAACGGGCATTGATACCGTTTTTCACCAGCCAGTTTGTGGTGGTACGCGCATACACGCGGTCATCTTCCACTACCAATACGGTTTCCATATGTTTTTTCCTTTATTTTTTTTGCTTTCTCTACGGCCTGTTCCACGGCCTCAATCAGTTTTTCTATTCTTTCGTCCGATATCCCGCCCCATTTTTCAGGAGGCATGGAGGCCATTCCCTTCAGTTCACTTCGGGGAATGTTTATACGGATCATTTCCCAGAGTGGTGCGGCTTTGTGTATGATACTTCCCAACTTCACATAGTTTCTCATGAAGAAAGCATCCCGCATTCCGGAAAGTTCCTCCGTGGTGTCTTCTATAAAAATATCTAGCATTTCCTCAACATATTCCTCACCTTCCATGATAGCCGTAATATCCAATCTGTCCATTTGTGAAACTGCCGCCAGCAGATCCTCCTCAGAGAAAGGCTTATATAGGCAGCCTGCAAAACCTTCGGAAAGATACTTCTCCTTGTTGCCGGAATGTGCCGTGACGGCTATGATCGGAATCTCCTTTGCCTGGGGAATATCCGAGCCTCTCAACAGTTCAAGGACTGAGAAGCCATCAGCACCGGGCATCTGTATGTCGGTCAGCAGGAAGTCGTACTCCTGTCTTTTCAGGCAGTCCGCTAGATTCCGGACATCCGTGCAGCAGTCACAGTGAATCCGGTTGCGAGAAAGCATCTCCCGGGTAATCTCCAGCTGGATGCGGTTGTCGTCAATGACCAGCACGTGAATGCCAACGGGCAGTTCTCTGGGGGTAAGCATCTTCTCTTCTGGATGGGCGCACTGTTCGGCCGGTGGCACGGGAAGGAAAACGGAGAAGCGGCTGCCTTCACTGGGGACGCTCTCCACTTCCACACGGCCCTGCATTTCAGATACGAGCCGGACCGTGATCGCCAGTCCCAGCCCGAATCCGGGAATGTTACGTGCGCTATCCAGCCTTTCGAACGCTCCGAATATCCGTTCTCTTTCTTTTGCGTTTATTCCCACACCGGTATCCCGAACAACAATGCGGAGATTTCCCGGCCGGTATTCCGCCTCAAGACGCACCTCCCCGTGGAACGTGAACTTCAGAGCGTTGGACAGCAGGTTGCCGGCTATCTGCCGGATATGCGAGCTGTCACAGCAGACAATGGCGTCTAAACCGGAGAAGGACGCGGTGAATGCCAGATCCTTCTGCAGGGCGGCAAGACGGTGGCTGTCCGCTATTTCCTCGAATAGGGCTTCAAGGTTGAAGACCGTGTTATTGGAACGGACCCCGCTTTCATCCAGCTGGTGGTATTCCATCAGTGTGTTTACCAGGCCGAGCATGTAATCGGACGAGTGCAGGATGTTGTCCAGATAGTCGGTCCTACGGCTGACATCGTTTTCCGAGGGCATCAATTCCGCACAGCCCCTAATGGCCGCCAGTGGGGTACGCAGGTCATGGGCCACCGAAGCCATCAGCTCCTTGCGTGAGCGGAGCAGTTCCCTATTCCGCTTGTCGGACTGTTCAAGCTTCCTCTCGTATCGGATACGGTGGTTCAGGTCTCGATGTACGACGGTGTACAGCATGATTGCCAGCAGGGAGACGGACAAGGCAAGGCCGGCTACCATATAGTAGGAGTTGTCCCGCTCAAGGATGAAGGCCCGGTAGCGTTCAGTAAAACGCTCGTTGTTCTCCCGCTCGAATTCAGAGACCATGCTGTTCATTCTTTCGTTTAGTTCCACGCTGCCGATGTATAAGCTGTCCATCTGTACCAGCAGCCGTTCCTGTCTTTCAGTCTGTTCCAGAATGATCCTTTCATTCAGGGAATGGAGCATGCGTGTTGTTATCCCAGTTGGAGAAGTGGCGGACAGAGACTGCCGTTTACGTTCTGCCTCTTCCCGCTGTTGCAGGTAAGCGGATTTGTTCTCTTTTCTACGGAAGATATTCCAAATATTTCCTTTCTTTTTGGGGGAATCTTCCGCTCCAGTACTCGGAATCATCACATTTTCCTTTTGCTGCACAGTTTGTTTCCGAGCTGTTGAGACAATGGACGGGATACTTTCCTGCACAATGTCACCTATACCCTGCAGTTCCTTGAAAGTATGCATCGCCTTGGAAAGAAGTAGTTCCTTATTCCAAAGAAGAAGACACAACGAGTCAATATGCTTTTTCTGTAACGGAGTATGAACATATTCTTTCAGAAGTTGCAGATTGTCACAGCCCCTATGGCATTTGCGGCTGTATTCTCTCAGGTCGTCATCATCCCATGTGACGGCAGTCTCCGCATGGGTGGAGAGGTCCAGTAGGCCGATGTAGCTATTTTCCGTCAGACGGTGTATCGCCACCAGCTCCTTTTCCTCCTTGCGCAACGTATGTCTTAACATCTGCTCCTGACGGAACTGATAGACAATGAAGGCCGACAGCAGGACCAAAATGGCATAACCCAGAAATATTTTTAACTTTAACCACATGATTATGAATCATCCGAACCTATAAATCAATTATTGGCCCGTGCCAATAATATACATATAAAAAATAATCCCTACCTAGGTTTTAGTGCAACTTATGTAAGGATTATTTGAAAAATATAGATTATTTCAAGTTCTTCAGGTCTCTCAGAACAGTTTTATCAGTTATTTCAATAATACTGATGGCGTAGCCACCACCTGCCACAGCTTTCATCTTTAAAGCCGATTTGGCAGTAACAATACCTTTACGAATGCCATAAGACTGCGGATTGTTCCGATAATGCGCATCTTTACCATCTTCATAAACAGTTGCAATGTATTTCTTGTCATTGTCAAGAAAATCAAGTTTCAGCGTGGATAAATGTCCTTCTTCACCACTGGTACAACCTATGAACCAATTATTTGAACCTTTTGCTTTACGTGCCGCTACAATATAGCGTCCTGGTTCGGCTTCCAGATATTTACTCTCATCCCAATCCACGGGCACATCCTTGATAAACTGGAAAGCATCCATGAACCGTTCGTAGTTTTCTGGTATATCGGCTGCCATTTGGAGCGGACTATACATGGTGACATAAAGCGCGAGTTGGCGGGCAAGTGTGGAGTTCACGTGTGATTTACTATTTGGATTGAGTTTACTCATATCCATTTCAAAGATTCCCGGAGTGTAATCCATAGGACCACCTTGCAGGCGGGTAAACGGTAAGACGGTAGTATGAAACGGCTTGTTTCCGCTGAATGCCTCATATTCCGTACCACGAGCAGATTCGTTGCCAATCAAGTTAGGATATGTACGGCACAACCCGGTAGGACGTACGGCCTCATGTGCGTTTACCATGATATGGTGTTTGGCAGCCTCGGTTACGGCATATAGATAGTGGTTATTCAACCATTGTCCATAATGATGTTCGCCACGCGGAATCATATTGCCCACATATCCACTCTTTACAGCATTATATCCATAATCGTTCATCAATTGATAAGCAGCTTCCATATGACGTTCATAGTTACGGATAGAAGCCGATGTTTCATGATGCATCATTAGTTTCACCCCTTTAGACTGGGCATACTCGTTCAGCATCTTGATATCAAAATCCGGGTAAGGAGTCACAAAGTCAAACACGTAATCTTTGGAATGGCCAAACCAGTCTTCCCACCCGATATTCCATCCTTCCACCAACACTTGGTCGAATCCATGCTTAGCAGCAAAGTCTATGTATTTTTTTACGTTCTCATTATTAGCCGGGTGTTGTCCGTTGGGCTTGACCTTGTTATAATCCGTTTCTCCTAATCTCACAGAAGGTACATCCCAGGTATATGCCCAAGGCTTTCCACCGGCAATCATTTCCCACCATACACCGATATATTTCACCGGTTTAATCCAGGAGGTATCTTTGTATTTGCAAGGTTCATTCAAATTCAAGATAAGGTTTGAAGCAAGAATATCGCGTGCATCATCACTCACCATGACAGTACGCCAGGGAGTACGGCAAGGAGTCTGCATATAAGCCATATTTCCTTGTGCATCAGGAGTAAGTTGCGAAGTAAATACAAAATTCTTGTCATCTAGGACTAAATGCATGCAAGAATAATCCACCAAAGCAGCCTCATGCAGGTTGATGTAAAGACCTTCGGCTGTCTTCATCTGCAAGGAAGTCTGTACGCCTGTGGATGAAAAAATACTTTGCGACAGGTTCCCGTCAACAGCACCGCTCAGCAAACTACGAATTTCTGACAGTTTCGACTCGGTATAGTCATATTCTTGTGTATCATAATCTCCCGGAATCCACCAAGCTGTATGATCACCGGTCATGGCAAATTGAGTATGTTCTTTTTTTACAACGAAGTAGGGCAAATATTGTTGCGAAGGGAACTCATAGCGGAATCCCACGCCGTCATCATACACACGAAAACGGAGATTCATGAAGCGTCCGTTCGATGGTTTCTCCAATTCCACAAAAAGTTCATTATAGCGGTTACGGATATGACTGTTTTCTCCCCATACAGGTTCCCAAGTCTCATCAAAAGTCGATGTAGATGTATTATTTATCCGGAAAGAATCCATTAATGAATTTTCTTCGTTCAATTCAATCCCTAGTGTACTAGGCTTTATCACAGGAATGCCCTTATAAGTTACCTGATAAGTCGGGATTCCTCTCTCATTTATTGAAAACTCAAGTGTAATATTGCCCGACGGAGAAGAGATGCTTTCTGCTTTTGCCATAAAGCACGATAAAAGCAGAAAGGCTGCTATTATTATTTTCATAACTATCTTTCTTTTTATAAATTCATTTATTTGGAATAAACGACACGGACCTTTACTTCGGTTGTACAGTCAGTGCAAGGTATATCAATGTTCGTACATTTTCTTTTTACGTCATAAGAATAATTAGAAGTTTCCACTCCATTCACTTTTACCGCTACAGGTTGCGTCGTATTATAGATGCGAAAAGTATATGAACGAGCATTGACACCGTTCGTATAAATTCCCTGACGAGGAGTAATGACATATTCTCCTTTATTATTTTTGAATGATTGTCTTAAGATTGTTGTTGCAAAAACGGTACTATAATCATTATTATCACCATCATCTTCATACAATACCCCCTCACCCTTGCAACCTGACACGAAGTTTAAAATCAGATGTCCGGGACGTTCTGTCACATTCATTACAGTAGGAGGATTATAAGGAATAATTGCACCTTGTTTAAAAAAATACGGAATTTGCTCCTGCGTAAAACACATTGTTTTTCTGCACGGTCCTTCAATCAATTCATCTGTAGCCACACTCCACCATTTCCCCTCAGGAAACCAGATTTCTTTTGAACTGATACCATCTTCCAAAGCCGGTTCTGTTATCGGAGCTACTAAAATGTCGTTTCCAAAGAAATATTCACCTTCATATTTATATGCCTCTTCACTTTCAGGGTATTCATAGTAAAGTGGACGGCACATACCTATACCTGTATCAAATGTCTCACGAGCCATTGTATATATATAAGGGAAGAGTGCGTAACGAAGTTTTACGGCATCGCGTAACTTAGGAAAATTGGGAAATTTCCATATACGCCGTTCTATCCGGCTGTCATCAGTGGCATGACTGCGGAATATAGGGGTAAACACTCCAAACTGAATCCAACGAAGCATTAGTTCCGGGTCATTTACAATTTTTTCATCGGTAAACGCATGGCCTCCAAGGTCATGTCCCCAGAAAGCGTATCCTACATTTGATGCGGTGGAAGTAAAGTACGGCTCAAATGCGAGAGTCGGGAAATTTATAAGGGCATCTCCCGAAAAACCAATTTGGTAACGATGGCTCCCTAATCCTCCCCAACGATGAAAGATTACAGGTCGGCGGTCAGGCCTGTTTTTAACCATATCATTGTAAAACACATGATTGCACCAGAATGTCTGTCCAAGACCGGGAGTATATGGACTCGTAAGATGTTGTTGCCAGTCGAGCCACCAGAAATCCACACCTTCAGATTCATGGTCACGGATTACGTTGTCAAAGAATGACTTTGTAAAATCCGGATAATCAAGATACCAGGCAATTTTGCCGTTACTACCATATTTACCGCCAAGTTCCCTACTCATTGCTTTGTAATAGGATGGAGATTCGATACTGTCAATGCCATCTGCCGGATGGAGATTTAAAGCGATTTTGTAACCGTTGTCATGGATTTCCTGAAGAAGTTTAGTCGGTTCAGGTATTAAGTTGGTATTCCAAGACCAGCCGGTCCAACCTCCGATATTCTCCGACTCACTTGATGCCTTGCCATTCCAATGCCAATCCATATCAAGAATCATTACGTCGGTAGGGATATCGTTCTTCTTAATTTCTCGCATAATCTCCCGATAGTCATCGGCTGAATATGAATAGTAACGGCTATACCAATAGCCGAAAACGTATGCCGGTGGTAAAGGAATTTTACCGGCTATTTTGGTAAAATCTCCGATAGCTTTCTTATATTCATTGCCATAGCCCATAAAATACAGGTCAATAGCCTGAGGGTCATTACGATATGCCCACCAGTCATATCCAACCTCCGGATTTGGCTCAAGTGCAAATGAGTGACTCCCGTCAGCACGTGTTGCTTCCCATGAATCATCTATTACAGCCCAACCGGATCGGGATATTAATCCGTTTTCCAATTCACTCCGTTTATTGTCTCCATTGCTACCGTCAAGAGTCCGACAAGTCCCTTTAAGGTTTAGCGGATCTTTTTTCCCTGGATACCAAAGTGTTTCACAGCCATGGTTTTCAATGGTAATAGTGAGGTTTTCCGGAGATGCCGGACTTGTTTTCGGATTGGTTCCTTTTCGGTATTTGAGTTTTACTTTATCAGTCTGGATATACAAGAATCGGTCATCTTCTTTTTTCTTGAAATCTACCAATTCAAGATTACGGTTGACAACTGTAAATGTAGGACGGTCTTCGAACATGCCTTTTTCACTATATTCTATACGAATCATTTCTGGAGTCAGTACTGTGAAGCGTGCATTGCCACATATAACCACTGCCTTGGAATTTGCTATCGGATTATTATTGTCAACTGTAGCTCGAACAAATGGTGCCATGCTTAGCATCACCGCCAATCCTATCCACTTCATTATTCTTTTTTTATTCATATAAATGTACTGTTATTAAATTATTTGGTCAGTTTCAAAACCTTGCAAGCCCGCGGCCCTAATTCAACACTCAATTTAGATGCTTTGCCTTCGTCTTTGTGTTTCCACAAGTCGCGTACGCTTACTTCTCCTTCTATACCAATCTCCGAAAGATGTAGTTCATATGTTTTCTGTTCATTGTCGCGGTTGAAAAGTCCTACTATATAATCACCGTTAGACATCTGTCCGTACCAAATCTGGTTCTTTTCAGTGTCGGTCACGTCACCCGAAAGAGGCTTTCCTACGAATCTGTCGGCATTCAGTGCCAACATTTCCTCATTCTGATAAAATTTCAGGTTATCTCCTACGGTATTATGTCGGTCAGCTACCGTTACCGGCCCTCCTGCTATCAACTGCAAAGAAATAACCGACTCTTTTTCCGCATCAGTATTAAAGGTATTAAGACGGATAAAATCGCCATCAGGAATTACTTGATTACGTCCTGTTACTTTCGACCAATATATAAATCCATCAAACATATTCATGCTGTTGGGCCAGCCTTCATACACTTTGCCTCGGCTATCGTCAGAAAAATGGTTCCATCCACCTTGACCTGTATCTGCTACAATACGCACCATATTACCATATTTCCTTTCCAACTCGGCATTATTTTTAAGATGTGGCATAACCAATGTAGTAAAAATACCATAGCGAGTGGCCGAAATACAGATATACTCCAATGCCTTCTCATAACATTCTCTTCCATAGCCTCTGCCCACAAGTCCATTTCCCCAACTGGCTTCCATGCCACGGTCAAATCCATCTTCATACCAACTGAGAAAATCCATACGAATATATTCTACTCCTAATTCCTTATAATGTTTGAAAAAGCCGTCAATATATTCTTTTGCTCCTTTATGGGTAGCAACCACATAAGTAAAGAACTTATCCGGCTCGTCCGGATGCGCTACAACATCACTCTCGGCATCATACTTCAATTGTCCCAATGTAATGTTATTGGTATTCTGAATGGGAGTTTCATCTTTTCCGTGTAACCACAACGGGTTATCATACACACCTAGTTTCAACCCTTTTGCCTTACATTTAGCTACAAGATCTTTCAAATACATGCTACCATATTTGTCCATGTAGCCGTATTCATTCTTTTCACAAAGCATAGGAATAAATCCATCCGTACAAAGCATATCATAACCATAAGGTTTCAGATTCTCGGCAACCCAGTCAATAGCTTTGTCCCACTCTTCTGCATTCATATCCATTTGATATTCAGGAATACCATTATCAGCCATCTCCATACAAAACTCATATACACTCCAATAGAGTGGGGCTTTGAATTTATGGATATTGCTAATATCCACCTCTTCGTCATAATCCGGCACTTCCACTTCATCATCGGGAATCATATCCGGAGTCCACCCTGTTCCTTCGTCCTTACAGCTTGTGGAAGTAAATATTCCTATCATCAACAAGCAAAACAATGTTATTTTCTTATATTCCATACTACTTTTTCATTTCTAAGCGAGTGCGGAATTAAATTGTCCGCACTCGTAGGATTACTAATTTTTCTTTTCAAATTTAATCTTATTAGTCAATACATTCAGTTCTACACGATACTGACCGGCTTCACTTTCTTCCACTTTCCACTGGTAGTCATTACCATTCGGTTGAACCAACTGCACATCAGTCATGTTAAGAGAAGCTTTTCCGTCTTCTCCCGCCTGCTTGGGCATATAACAAGTGATCGCCCAACTTCCATCTACATTTATCGGACATTTAAAGCTACCAGCTTTTAATTCTCCTTCCCAATAGAATGTTCCTTTATCAACATTGAAATCATAAACGAAAGCTTCCTTCCCTTGCTCCCAACCGGCAGGAGTTGCATCACCTAACATCCATATCTCTTTGCAGGGCAGATCATCAGGAATGCTCTGTAACAGCTTGAAGTCAATAGTCATGGTGTACATGTTCAGTGTCACCCGGTAGTTGCCTTCTTTGGTAATGTTCCATTTGTAGTCATGTCCCTGTATACCGGCCTCGATGCGTTCCATACGATTATCTCCAAATTCATGCGTTCCGTTTTCTATTGGCATCAGCCATGCTACATTCCAGTCTTCTTTCAGTTCCAATGGAAATTTCATATCTCCGGTTTTCAGGAGACCTTCATAATAGAAAGCCACTTGGTTGACTGGATCTTTCGTCAGTTTTGTGGAACTCATGATGTTCCAACCTGCAGGGGTTGCTTCTCCTACCATCCAAACATCATTATAGTCGGTAGTCGGGTAATCTGCATTCAATGTTCCGGCTTCAATGTTCAATTTCAACACATAAAATCCTGCTTTATTAATGGTAAAGGGGGTTTCATTACCGGTTTCATGCTCATTAAAGACCACACTGCCGTCGGCACCCTGTGTATACGAAGGTGACTGTCCGGTGGTATTCAAAATAAACTTGTAATCACCTTCTTTCATCACCCCGTACCAGGTATATACCTCTTCCGATATCTCTTCTGTCATTTTAAGCGCATTGGCCGGGTCAGTAGCTCCTTCAAGTGCTGTTCCCATGACATAGATGTCGTATGGCTGTATTTCATACCCCACTGCGTCAAAACGTACAGTTGATAGTTCCGGTTTCACATAGCAGTCGGTCTCTTCTATTTCTGCGATAATTTCAGCTTCCAATGTTACACTTTCACCGGGTTCTATTTTCCATTTCGTCAATAATGCGTTCATTTTTTTATGGGTAAAGCTTACACTGTGCTCGCCGGCCGGAATTCTCATTTTGTCAATAGAAGTGCCGAAATCATTGTCAGCAATGTCCAACTTAAAATAGTAAGTCACTTTAGAGTCCAAAGGGGCATTGGTTACCTCATTCCATGAAAAAGTAACAGCCTCCTCCTTTCCAAATTTCTGATTCAATTCTACATATTCATTCGATACTTGCAAGTGCATGGTATCATCGGGACGCTCAATACTATAACGTATATCTTCATCCTTACAGCCTACTATCAAACAAGAAAGCATGGCAAGTAAAAAAAAGATTTTATTTTTCATTTTGCTTGATTTTATGGGAATTATCTCCAAAATGGAAGTTGTCGCAGATTCTCGTTTTTATCCATTTCACTTTGATGGATAGGGAACCAATAATAAGCAGGATTATACACACGTTTCTGATAAGGTGTACGTACATAAAAAGCCTCAGCGTCTTTTCCGCTATAATTCATTCCGTACATATCTCCATTCAGCTTTTTTTTTTTTTTTTTCCAACGGCGCAAATCGTCATAACGCACCCCTTCTCCACAAAGCTCGACACGGCGTTCGGCACGAATAATCTTACGCACAGTCTCTTGATTATCGTCCACATGGATATTCTGGGCATCACTATTACCAAACGTATAAGTACGAATACCAGCACGTGTACGAATTTTATTCACATAGTTCAAAGCTTCCTCGCGAACTGTACGTTCATCTTTATACTCATTCAATGCCTCGGCATAATTCAAAAATGCTTCTCCCAAGCGGTAAACAATACCGGGACGATACTGGTAATTGTTCTCTTTAACATTCGTCTTAGGAGACACCCGTTTACGGATAAGATAACCATTTTGAGGCGCATCGTGCGTATGCGGATTGTCTTTCTGCCCGTTAAAAAACTCAAATTTACGTTTCTCGGTAGGGAAATAAGAGTTATTAAAAGCTACGGATACATAGAAGCGCGGTTCACGATTACAATACATATTATATGTACCTGCATAAGTAACAGCTCCTCCATTTACTTCTTCGTCCCAGATTGTATTATCAAGTTTTACGTCCGATTCGGAAAATCCCTCTTCATTCGAACCGTCATAAGGAAGTCCGTCTTGCATAAAGAAAGCATCGACCAAAGATTGAGTTACCCCTAACCCGCCGCTACCGCCACTGGCAGCCGGTGTTGCATGTTTTTCGTATGAACCATAATCAGAGCTTGGACGCGCAAACAGAATTTCGGTGTTCCCTTCATCAAAACGCTTCAAAAACAAGTTCTGATAAGACATAAACGGATCAATCTCTCCATTTGCATTTTCTTCAACATAAAGCTTATATCCGGCTTTATCAGCCTCATCAATCAATAGTTTACACGCTTCTACTGCATTTTTCCAACGTGTCGGGTCATAAACGGTACTGAAAAGATTTTCACCCTTCTCATTTTTGAAATCCGCATAATCCGTATTCCCATTTACCAATGGACTGGCAGCAAAAAGTAACATACGTGCACGCACTGCCAAACACATAATACTGGTAACACGCCCATACTTTCGTGCTTCAGTATATTTAGGAGGTAGTATCATAGAAGCCTCAAGCATTTCCTTGTCAGCCCAATCTATCACAGTGTAATAAGGAGCCTGTCCTTTCATCAAGTCCGACAGTACAAAATCTGTTGGAGCAATATAATCAGGATCAAACGGAACAGCTCCATAAGTATTGGCAAGCAAGTAATAATAATAGGCTTTCATGAATTTGCACTCCGTTTTCATATACTCTACTTCTTTTGCACTTATACCCTGTGCTGGTAGTGGGTGTATGTTCTCAAGGAAAATATTAGCCTCCCGAATACATTGCGGAAGAAGCTTCCAGTAATTTCCTTCCCAATCACTGTTAGGTGTCCATTCACCCAATATATAAGGAATGACTTTCCAACCCCACTGCCGCCAACGTTCGGACGGAGTCAGATCGTCAGCTAGGACTTCCCAACCCAATGTGTTAGTATAACCCCAATAAGGATCGGGTATAGCCGAGTAGACATTGGCAAGCCAACCCTCAATACGGGTTTTGTCTTCAAAGACCAAAGGAAGAGTTAATTCTGTATCAGTTTCTTTGTCAAGATAGTCAACACAAGACATCAATGAAGCTGTGACTATAAATCCTATAAGAATATTTTTTATAAATTTCATTGTTCTTTTTCTTTAGTTCATTCTATATTAAAAATTTACTTCTACCCCCAACATCAAAGAACGCATGGACGGATATTTTAAACCATCAGAGGTGGCCAGTTCCGGGTCCCATAATTTGAACTTGGAAATGTAGAACAAGTTATTCCCACTGGCAAAGAATCGGATACTCTTCGCGCTAATTTTATTAACGACATTCTTAGGTAGGCTGTAGCCTATTTCAAGTGTTTTCAAACGGAGGAAACTCATATTTTTCTTCCAGAAAGTCGAGGCACGGTTATTGTTCGTATTAGTACTCTGAGAAAGACGTGGCCAAAAAACGTCCTGAGAAGGATTTTCTTCAGTCCAGCAGTCTGTATAGTTGGTATAGACATTACCTAATACACCGGCTCCGCTACCGGGAATGAAATAATCCGACCCACCGATAATACGGTAAGTGTCACCACTTCCTTGGAAGAAGAAACTCATATCCCAATTACGGAAATTGATATTTCCGCCAAACCCATAAACGATTCTCGGGTCAGTAGTACCACCAATATAGCCTTCGTCAGCACTAGTTATATAGCCATCGTTATTCATGTCACGATATTTGATATCGCCCGGACGCACTTCACCGCCTAGTTGTGGAACAGGAATTCCTTCTTTCAGCTTTCCATCTACGAAATCATCATCGGTATAAAGTCCTAAGGCTTGCAGCCCCCACAGCGTATTGATTGAATGCCCGGTAATAGAACGATAAGTTCCTTTGACTGATTCTGGTTCGTCTCGTTCGATGATTGTATTCTTAGCATAAGTAAAAGTTCCTCTTACGCTGATATTACAATCCTTATTGATTCGCTTATTGTAATTCAGTGACAGATCGATACCTTTGTTGTCCACCTTGCCATAGTTGGCATATGGATTGTTGATAAACCCGGTTTGGGTAGGAATGGTGGCACGTTGCATGAAAATGCTGGTCCTGCGTTCTTTAAATAGATCGAGTTGAAAATCGAGTTCATTCCAAAGACCTATTTCTATACCTATATTCGTTTTAAGCGCTTTCTCCCAGGTCAGGTTTCCTACACCGACTTCTCCTTCCTGCACACCGTCACGATAAGTATCTCCTGTATATCCCCAATTGTAACCATTAGCTTTTGAATTGATGGTTGTGATATAGGCGAAACGGCGTCCACCGATATTGTCATTTCCTACCGTTCCCACAGAGGCACGGAGTTTCAGTTTACTTATCACATTGCGTATAGGTTCCATGAATTGCTCCTCACTAACGAGCCACCCCAAGGCGATGGAAGGGAAAAAACCAAAACGCTTGCCTTTCGCAAAGTTTTCCGAACCATTATATCCAAAGTTGAATTCAGAAATATAGCGGCGGTCAAATGTATATGAAAAACGTCCTGCAATACCTTGTGTCCGGTTCGGCTGTATATCGCCCCAATCATAGCTGCGTTGATTATACAAAAGAAGTGCATCTACCATGTGTCTGTTATTAAACGTCTGATTATAACTGAGTGCCGCTTCCAAATAAACGCTCTGGTTACCGTAATTTGCATTACTGGAATGGTCAAGAAACTCACTTCCGTATTTCAAGATGCTATGTACTAGTTCACCTTCATCATTGCGTGATTTTGCTACGCTATAATAGTCCGGCTCCTTACCACGTGTCACAAAGTTCTCATTATATGTATCAAATGCAAAAGTGAGCTTAGCTTTTAGTCCCGGAGTTATCATTTTAAGGTTCTGCTCAACAGCAAACAAAGATTCTAGTTTGCTTCGTCCGCTACGGTAGTAACCGTTCTGTGTACTGATAGCCCAAGGATTAGGACGGTTGCTACTGGCAATAGGAATAGTCCCATCTGAATAAACAGCGGGGTGTACAAAAGGAGGCGTTTCAAAAGCAGCACTGAAAACTTCATCCGTACCACTGCGACTTTTATGTAGATTCTGTAAGTAACCACCTACATTAAAACGAACTAGGGTAGTTTTTGTCAAGTCTAGATCTACATTTGCCCGTATGTTGTAACGGTTCAACTTGCTTTGGGTATCATAAGGCAAACTCTTATCGGAAGCCATAATTCCATTTTCATGATAAAGAGATGCTGTAAGAGAATAACGGAGTATTTCTGTTCCACCACTTACTGTAAGATTAGCACGAGTGGAAGTTGCATAATCTTTGGTAATGGCGTCTATCCAGTCTACATTCGGATATAAATCTTTGTCGTAGCCATAATAAGTTTTAAGTATCTGCTCCTTTGTAAACATACGTTTATTGGGATCACTTTCCAGAGAATTAAGTAAACTCATATATTCAGCAGCTCCAATAAACTCAGGAAGTTTGGTGGGAGCCTGAATGGACTGCTCTACACGTACATTAACAGAAGGAGCGGCTATCGTTCCACGTTTTGTATTGATAATAATGACTCCATTCGCTCCACGTACGCCATACATAGCACTGGCTGAAGCATCTTTCAAAACAGAAAAAGATTCAATTTCAGCAGGATCAAGATCATTTAAGCTACGTTCTACACCATCTACCAATACTAATGGAGAAGTATTTCCACTGAAAGAAGCAATGCCTCGAATCCAGAAATTTGAGTTATCATATCCGGGTTCGCCAGATGGCTGTACTGCAATCACACCTGCTAACTGTCCGGCTAAATTGTTACTGAGTGAACGGGAGGACCCGACTTGCAACTTGGTAGGTTCTATAGTCTGTACCGAACCAATAACTGAAAGTTTCTTTTGATTACCATAACCTACTACCACAACCTCATCCAAAGCTTCTACATCTTCTTCTAGTATAATATTGAAGTTGATTTCATTTCCAACCACGATTTCTTTAGACTTGAAACCTATGTAAGTTATATTTAATACACTCTGTTTATTCGGTACCTCAATATAGAAGTGACCATCCACATCAGTTATAGCCCCTCCTGGCTCAGTTTTGACTGTCACATTAACACCTGGAAGGGGAGATTTCTCTTTATCAAGTACGGTTCCACTAATTCGGATACCTTTTACTTGCTGTTGGACAATAATACTTTCTGCCATAGACTCGTCAGCATAAACTGGAAAGAATCCTATCCACAAAAATAGTGGCGCCAGAATAGTAGTTTTTACTTTCATAGTTTTTTAAATTAAAAGATTAACGTCATTGATTACAATATAACAGCCTATTAAGCAGAACGACATATCGCGGGTCTGGATACTTGTTGGCTATTCGAATTATTACCCTTTGTTTTCTAGTTAGATTGTTCTTTTGCATACATAATATAAGATTTTAAAGTTGATAAAAAAGTATAAATTACAAACTATCTCTTTCTTGGGAAAAGAGACAACGCAAAAATATCAGATAAGAAATACTAATTATGAATCAAAGAGTGAAAAAGTAGTGATTTATATCAATGGAAAATGTATAATCTACTGTATATTAGTAATATAGAAACGTGTAGTAAAACTAAAAAAGTAGTAAAAATATAAGTGTAAAATAAGAATATTCTGAATCGTAAACTTCTATTAGTCTTTTGACTTTCCAATTTTCATTACCTCTTGTTCTAGTAGGTTACGGTCACCAGCGGCCTTATTTCGAACTTTCGTGCGGTAATTATAAATGGTGGTTACAGAATAGCGTAGAAACTGAGCAATCTTCACGCTATCACTAATACCCAAGCGTATCAATGCAAAGATGCGTAACTCTGTATTCATCCGTTCACCGGTTTTCAAGGATATTTGCTCATCATTGGTAAGCAAGGCATTGAAATCCTCCACAAAAGTAGGGAACATTTGCAGGAAAGTATTGTCAAAATTCGCATAGAATTCCTTCAATTCCCCCTCTATAAATTTGGAAGACTTGATGTTCTTGTAGAGTTCTTCCACATTCCCAGTAGCAGCAATCTTACCTAATGACCGGCGGTAATTGTCCATCTTCTCCAAATATACCGAACACTGATCCATATATCGACCAATATACTCCTCTTTCAGATAAGAATTCTCTGCAATACTGTGGTTAGCCTCCTTAAGCTTGTGCATCGAAAGGTGAAGTTCTTCATTCAGTTCTTTTAACCGCTTGTTGGTGTCAATCACTTCTTTGCGAGCGACAGCCAACCTCTTCATCTGTTTATATACATAAAATATGGCAAGCAATAGAAAAAATGAAAGCATGCTGATAGATGCCAATGTCCATTTCATTTGTTCCTGCTGTTTCTCTGTCTTTTGTTGGTAAGCATCGTTAATGATGGGAAATATCTCCAAAATCTCCAATTTGCGCAACCGAGCATTACAAGCTGCGGCATCTTCCATACATATCTTTACATAAGAATAGGCACGCTCGATATCCCCCTCTTGATAAAGCAATATGCCTAGCTTACGCAAAGAAATGTATTCCCATACATCGGTTGTCATATCTGCTATCGCAGAAACAATCAGAAATTCTTTTTCTTTTTCTTTATCCCCTTTCAGACGATAGGACTCTGATAAAGTATAGGCACAAATTGCAACATCATGTTCATATTCCTTCTGCTGGGCTAAATAATCTGTCAGTAAGCAAATGGCTTTATCGTATTCATTGCGTACATTATACTGGTCGGACTGAATCAAGGTATGTATCAAAAGGTTATCCTTATTGACTAGTAGCAATGAATCACGATATTTGTCCGTAAGTTCCGTATAAAGTTTCCTTTCATACTTTGTAACTGCATAGTCAGCCATAAGTCCATAGATTGTGCGATAGATATGATAATAATAGGGACGGAGGTTTTTCGACAACCGTTCTGCATGAATATTTCGCATCAAATCCATTGCTTCCTTATACATGCCTGTCATTCCCAAGACATCAGCTTTATTCATACGGGCATTATCTATATATTCTCGGTTTCCAAGACGCATAGCTATCTGTTCCCTCTCCTCAGCCACATAAAATGCTGAATCCGTATTGAATGAACGATATTCATCCAATAATGCACCAAGAATGGCAAAATGCTCTTCCTCCGATATTAACTGTAACAACTGCCTTCTCAGTTTTGCCAGTCTCAACTCTTTTTGTTCCATATATATAGGACGTTTCTTTATCGACTGATCTAATTTCAGCAATAAAGAATCGACTCGGTTACTGTCTATAGCATAAACATAACATATGCCAACGATGCAAAAACACCAAAATACAACTATACTTTTCATAGCTTAACATATCAATCAAAAACTCCATATTTGAAAGTTTTTACGCAAAAGTAACTAAAATACAAAAGAATTTATCTCCTTTATATGAATTATTTTAATATTCATACAGTATATGTTCACACATTATTTAGTCTAAAAAATAATACTATAGCGTATTGCGATGGCTTTATTTAACAATTTATTACCAAAGCCATATCTGTTAAACTTATAACATAGAATTATTAATATGTTTTACTCTGACAATAAATGTATTTTCCAAAAATTATATTGAGCTGTGATAAATACGATAGTTATGCTTGTTTAAACAGACTACGAATCCTGCCATATTTCAATTCTCTTTTTCCCATATAACGATTTTCCCATTTTTATTTATCCCGTCAGTAGCTCCACCTTGCTCGTTTCAGGGTGCGAAGCTACGGACGGGACCCCTAAAAATCTGCAAGGCCGCTTCGCGCCCTGCGGGTTTTGGCGAAAATTTTTCAATCCGTCCAGCCGGGCGGTTGAAAATTTTTCACCAA
>RRZT010106434.1_pt1 | contig 18199 bp, 15 predicted proteins | sample 2165551 | NCBI WGS metagenome assembly RRZT01 (sample SAMN10456910, study PRJNA506462) | wastewater metagenome | biome: wastewater; feature: sludge; material: wastewater sludge; isolation source: wastewater sludge with Escherichia coli K12::gfp cells carrying plasmid... | place: USA: Moscow, Idaho...
CCCACACGCACCACCAAAAAAGAAGAAAAAAGCGATTATCCTAAGCGTGAAGCAGGTTCACAGCGTCCGCCCCGTGGCGAAGTGGTGCGTGGCGAAACCCTAAAACCCAAAACCACGGTTAAAGCAGACAGCAGACCTGAGCCAAAAGCCGACAAACCCGAAATCAAAGAACCAGCGGATAAAAAAGAAGCCCCCAAAGCTCGCCCCCAAAAGGCGGTCGCCATCAAGCATGATGATGTGGTGCTTCATGTTAGCCCCATTGCTACCGCCAGCACGCCTGCCCAAACGGTGCATATGTCGCTAGATGACAGCAAACCACAAAAACAAGCTGCCCCTGATGTAACTGTCGCAAGCAAACAGTCTGCACAAATCGACACACCAGCCAAGGCGGTTCAAGAAAACGTTAAAGATAACGTTTCCATCCCCAGCGAGCCCAAGGCAGAGCCCACACAGCACGCCAATGAGCCAGTAGTCGCTGATGTGGTGCAAGCAAAGCCTGAAACTACCCAACCAGAACCCATAGAACCTGCCCCTGCGATTGATCCTGTGCTACACAGCGCCCTCATCGCCCTAGCCCAGCAAACAGGGCGTGCGGTCAATGACCCCCGAGTGGTGCGCCAAGCCCACAAACAGCCCAAAGCAAGCCTGAGTGGCAGTGCGGGTGCTTATATCCGTGCCGTGCTGGGCGAGCGTGTTACAGGGCAGTTTGTTAGCGACTTTTTGACGGCATTGGCACAAAATGATGCCCCTGCGGTCGACTTTGACTTTGCCAATTATGGCTTTGCCCCACTTGGCGTGGATTATGTGACGCAGTTTAGCCAAAAGGTCACCCCTATTGGTCAATTTGCCACCACCCAAGGCAAAACCGCTGTTAGCCCAAGCCCCATCGGTCAGCGTGCCAGTAATGACCCCCGTGGTCAGCACCCTGATTTTATGGCATCTTTGGCAAATCCACAAGGCGGCCCCGAAACCACAGAAACCGTCATCACAGAAGTGACAACCGCCAACACTGATGAAACTTTAGAAGTGGCAACAGTGCAAACTGTGGAAGCTGTGGAAACTCATGAAGCAGAAAGCCAAGCGGTGGAAATTGTGGCACCGGCGGAAACCACAGAAACTGAGCTACCTGAGGAAACCATACTACCTGTAGAAACCACATTACCCACAGAAAATGAAGCGTCCACAGAAATGGTGCAACCACCAAGCACCCAAACGGCTGACGAAACCGCAACGCCTGAAACAGAAGCCAGTAAAGACGACGAAAAAAAGAAATCCAACAGCTATAAAGACATGATTGAAAGCGTGTCAGGACAGTTGTTACAGCCCATGGGGATTTTAAATTTGGTCGCCACACCCAAAAAACCCAAGCCCAAGCCCAAAACCACAGGCAAAAGTCCTGCTCGCAAAACATCAAAAGCAGCGCAAAAAGCCCAAGTGGTCAAACGTAAGCCCAGCGAAACGGACGAAACTCCCGACACGCCCAAGGATACGGACGACAGCCAATAATTTGACATAAAATATCCCAACTGTAAAGGTTGGGATATTTTTTATGCGTCAGGTAATCTTGCCATCCACACACTTATCATTAAGCAAATACCACTGACCACCACACCCACCCATAATTTATCAGCAGGCAGGCGATAAAACAAAAACACGCTAGAGGCACACATCATGCCCCACGCCATATATTTGGCAAAGCGGGGCATGGCTCGGCGCTCTTGCCAGTCTATCAGCATTTTACCAAACAGTTTATGACGCAGTAGCCAATCATAAAACCGCTGGGAACTTTTTGCCCAGCAGTAGCCCGCCAATAAGATAAATACCGTGGTTGGAAAACCAGGGGTGATGATGCCAATAATCCCCAAACCAACAAACACAAAACCCATGACAAAAAACAGCCAGCGCATGGCGGCATTTTTATGAATGCTGTTTGTGGCGGCTGGTTTATCATCATCAAAAAGCGGCGATTGGGACATGGCGATAAGGCTTAATCAAAATGTTAAGGTTGGAATATATCAAAATTTTAGCACAAAAATACCACAAATTATCAACATTGTAAATAATAATGATTATTATTCTATTTACAAAAGGGTAAAAATAAGTTATTTTATAGCTTCTATTTTAAAATTTAGGTGAAATTATGAGCAATTCTACCCTAACCGAAACCTTAAAAGAGCTTTCACGCACCACCCACGACAGCGTGGACGATTTGGTGATGAGTAGCCAGCCCTTTGCCAGTCATGACAATTACCGCAAATTTTTGCAAGCCCAATTTGAATTTCACAGCACCGTAAACCCCATTTATCACAATGCTACCCTTGCCGAGCAGTTTGACGGCTTGGCAAGCCTGTCTCGCCTTGAAAACCTAAAAAGCGACATGAAAGATTTGGACATTGAGCCCTTTGTTGGCATTGACAGACCAACCTTTAACGACAGCGAAGCCATTGGTTGGCTATACTGCGTGGAAGGCTCAAACGTAGGGGCGGCGATTTTATATAAAGAAGCGGGCAAAATTGAGCTAAGCGATGCCTTTGGGGCAAAACACCTATCCGCCCACCCTGACGGACGCATGGCACACTGGAAAGACACCAAAGCCAAAATTGATGCCCTACCCCTAAGCGATGCCGATAAGCAGTCCGCCATTAAAGGGGTGCAGGACGCTTTTGCTTATTATAAGCGTGTGGTGAGAGCGATTTTTGGCGAATAAGGGATTGCTAAGCTAAACCGCAGAGCGTGTTTTATGCGCTCAAAATAATTTGGTTATCATCTAAAAAATATGCTAAAAAGAAAATTGTTCGTGAAAACCAAAAGTGAACAAAAAATCTTATCAGCATACTTTTTTAAGCCAATACAAATTTCCTAAAAAACAAAACCGTTCTAATCATAGAACGGTTTTGTCGTTTTGGCAAGGACTAAGATTAAGCCTTGATGCCTTTCATGGTCAGCTTAATGCGTCCACGGTTATCAATGTCTTGGACTTGCACTTTAACGCTTTGACCTTCTTTTAGGTAGTCGCTGACATTTTCCACACGCTCTTCAGAGATTTGGCTGATGTGTACCAAGCCATCCGTACCTGGCAAAATGGTTACAAATGCACCAAATTCCACAATACGAGCCACTGTGCCTTCATACACCGCACCAACCTCAACTTCAGCGGTAATGGCTTCAATTTGAGCGATGGCGGCACGGGTAGATGCCTTAGATGCACCAAAGATGCGAATAGTGCCATTGTCTTCAATGTCAATGGTCGCCCCTGTGTCTTCGGTCAGCTGGCGAATGGTTGCACCACCTTTACCAATCACGTCACGGATTTTTTCGGGGTTAATTTCCATGGTGGCGTAGTTGGGGGCATAAGCATTGATCTCAGTGCGTGAGCTTGAGATGACTTCATTCATGGCGTTTAGGATATGAATGCGACCTGCGTGGGCTTGTTTTAGGGCTTGTTCCATGATCTCAGGGGTAATGCCTTCGATCTTGATGTCCATTTGTAGGGCGGTGATACCGTTGGTTGTACCTGCCACTTTAAAGTCCATATCGCCCAAGTGATCTTCATCACCCAAGATGTCAGACAGCACCGCAAAACGCTCGCCTTCTTTAACCAGACCCATGGCGATACCTGCCACAGGGGCTTTTAGCGGTACACCTGCGTCCATTAGCGACAAAGACGCACCACACACCGATGCCATAGACGATGAGCCGTTAGATTCGGTGATGTCCGACACCACACGAATGGTATAAGGGAAGCGATCCACAGGCGGTAACATGGCTTGCACACCACGGCGAGCAAGGCGGCCATGACCGATTTCACGGCGTTTTGGTCCGCCTTCACGACCTGTCTCGCCCACAGAATAATGCGGGAAGTTATAATGTAACATAAAGCTGTCTTGCTTGGTGCCCGCCAAGGTATCCACAAGATTGACATCACGGGTTGTGCCCAGCGTGGTCGTTACCAGAGCCTGCGTTTCGCCACGGGTAAACAGTGCTGAGCCGTGAGTATAAGGCAACACACCCACCTGAATGTCCAAAGCACGCACCGTCTCAAGGTCACGCCCGTCAATGCGTGGCTTGCCTGATAGGATATTATCACGCACGGTGCGATATTTTAGGGTTTCAAACAGCTCTTTGATTTGGGCGACTTTTTGACCGTAATCTTCGGCAGTTTCGTCCCCTGCTAAAGCCAAGGCCTGGGCTTCAAGCTCACCAAGACGGGCATAACGGTCTTGCTTAATGGTAATGGTGTAGGCTTCGCTGACTTTGGCGGTAAACTGCTCTTTTAACAAAGCGTTTAGTTCTTCGTTAATGCTTGGGGCGATAAATTCTTGTTTGGCATTACCAACCGCTGCGGCAAAGGCGTTGATGTTATCAATCACCACTTGTTGTTGTCCGTGACCGTATAGCACTGCACCTAACATTTGGTCTTCGGACAGCTCTTCGGCTTCAGATTCAACCATGAGCACCGCTGATTTTGTCCCTGCCACAACCAAATCCAAGGCACTTTGTTTCATTTGAGCGTAATTGGGGTTTAGCACATATTCGCCATTTACAAAGCCCACACGAGCCGCCCCGATAGGGCCGTTAAAGGGGGCAGGTGAAATGGCAAGCGCAGCAGACGTACCAATCATGGCAGCGATGTCAGCGTCTTGGGTTTTGTCTGATGAAATCACGGTGGCGGTGACTTGGATTTCGTTGTAGTAACCTTCAGGAAATAGCGGGCGAATTGGGCGGTCAATCAGGCGAGAAGTTAGGGTTTCAAACTCGCTGGCACGCCCTTCACGCTTACCATAACCGCCAGGGATTTTGCCCGAGGCGTACATTTTTTCTTGGTAATTAACGGTCAAAGGGAAAAAGTCTTGACCTGCAACCGCTTCAGGACGCACAACCACGGCAACCAGTACCGAAACCCCGCCCATATGTACAAGTACGCTGTTGGCTTGGCGAGCGATACGCCCTGTTTCTAAAATAACTTGTTCGTTACCATATTGAAATTCTTGACGAATGACATTAAACATAAAAAAATTCCTAATTAAAACTGATTAAAGGTATCAGGACTTGGATTGCAAAGCCCTAAGTGATGAATTTGTCAAATTTATAGTGATTTAAGTTTAAAACAAGACAAGGCGGCAGCGACCGCAGTGTACAAGTAGTACATAAGGAAGCTGGCAACGAAGTATTGTTTTAAAATCAAATAACTATGAAATTCATGACTTAGAGTTCTACCGATCCCACTGCCCTATTTACACTTTACAAATAACAAAAACGGCACACGAGAACGTACACCGTTTTTTTGTATCTCTAGCCAAGCACCAATTAACGGCGTAGACCCAAAGAACCGATAAGGTCGGTATAACGACCCAAATCTTTACCTTTTAGGTAGTCTAGCAGTTTACGGCGTTGGTTTACCATGCGGATCAGACCACGGCGACTGTGGTGGTCAGCTTTGTGGGCTTTAAAGTGACCTTGTAGGTCGTTGATACGAGCGGTTAATAGAGCCACTTGTACTTCTGGGCTACCAGTGTCATTTTCGCCACGTTGGTACTGAGCGATGATGGCTTCACGATCTTGATTGGTTAACATATAAATTTCCTAAATCTTGCAATGCGAAACATTCAGGCAGGCTGTGCATTGCCAAAGCCTACCTAGCCTAACGGCATTAAGCTGAGCATTATAACAGCTTTTAAAATAAAAGTCAGTAAATTCTAAATCAATTTTTTGGGTTGCAGTCGCCCTGTCAAAGCCAATTCCCCCAAGCCGATAAACACATCGTCATGATATAGCCTGACCATGCCTTGTATATCAGCGGTTAAGCGGTCTTTGACGTTTAGGCGTTGCCCCAATTTTAGGCGGTCAGCTTCGCCATTATCCACACTTAAAATGGGGATATGACTTATCATGGCGTCAATGGGCAATAAGGCGTTTAGGCGTTCTTGCAAGGTCAAATCAGCAAGGGATTGTTCACTGAGTGCCTGAGCAATGTCAAAACCGCCCGTCTGCGTGCGTCTTAAAGCGGTCAAATGTCCAAGCGTCCCCAGCCTTTGGGCAACCGTTTCACCAAGGGTACGCACATAAGTACCTTTAGAGCAGCGAACCGTAAGACAAATTTCATTATCTGACAGCTTTTGTAATGTTAAAGCATGGATAACAATCGGGCGAGCCGTCCGTTCTACTTCTACGCCTTGACGAGCCAATTCATAGAGTTTTTGACCGTCTTTTTTTAGGGCAGAATACATGGGCGGAATTTGCAACTGTTCGCCTATTAAAGCGGTCGCTATATTATCCAGTTGCTCTTGATTAAACATCGGTACATCTTGGGTGGCAATGACCGTACCGTCTTGGTCGGCGGTATCGGTCTGCTTGCCAAGGCAAATGGTCGCCTGATAACCCTTATCAGCGTCAAGCCCAAACTGAGTAAATTTAGTTGCCTGCCCAAAACACACCGGCAAAAGCCCTGTTGCCATGGGGTCTAACGTGCCTGTATGCCCTGCTTTTTTGCTATCTAATGTATCCGACATATATAGGCGTTTGACCCGAGACAGTGCCGTATGCGAGCTTAAACCCTGCGCTTTATCAAGCAGTAAAATCCCCGAAACAATGCGTTTAGTCATCGCTGTCGTCTGCGTCATCGTTTTGACTGCTTAGGGCGGATTTTTGTTTGGCTTGTTCAATCAGCGACATCATATAATTACCATTGGCAGTCACTTCATCATAATGAAAACGCAGTCTGGGCGTAACACGAGTTTTTAAAATGCCTGATAAATGGCTACGCAAAAAGCCTGACGCACCTTTTAATACGTCCAAACTTGCGGCATGGGCTTCTTTGGTCATGGCGGTGTCTTGGTTTGGCTCAAGCACAGTTACATAAATGTCGGCATAACCCAAATCGGGGCTGACTTTGACGCTAGAGATGGTCACCAGACCTGTCAATCTAGGGTCGTTAATTTCATCACGGATTAAGGTTGCCAAAGCACGCTGAATTTGATCGGCTAGGCGTTGTAAACGTTGGTTCATAAACTGTTCTCAAAAAAATATTTAGTACATGATAGCAGAATTTTTGTTAAATTCTAACAGTTATCTAGGGCATACTGACATTTCACAACATTTCATTACATTTGTTGAAAATGGTCATACTTTTAAAAATTTTTGCCTTTAAAATGGCTAAATCTTGTTTTTCTTCGTCAAAACCCTTGTTGATACTCCAGTATCAACTGCGGACTTTTCCTTGAAAAACGGGCGATTTTGCTCATTTTAAAGGCAAATCTGAATTGTTAGTATGCCCTAATTAATTCATCATAGAAAAATTTGCTTTTAAAAAATAATTACAATCATTATCTTGCCAATAATTTTCATACCATATTTCATAAAAATCATCATGGGCTTCCCTATACTGGGATTGATTGGCATGAATAAACCACGCATTATTTATTTTGGATTGCCCTGATGCTATACGTCTTGCCTTATCACTGGCATTGGGCAAAATATTTGCTTTTTTAGGTTGGCTGACTTGAGGGGTTTTGCATTGGATAACAATATGCGAAATCAGATTTTCATATAGAAAACTGCGAAATTCTTGGCTAGAACTTGTATTATCTAAATCTGCCAAATACTGAAAAGTTGCAACAAAAAACTCATCAACACTACCCACAAAAGTGACAGCGTCAAAATACTCATATAAAGTTTGTTGCTTGGGGTATTTTAATTTAGCACAAAGAGTAAAAATATCCTTAAGATCCATGATTGTATTTATCATTGTTAATCTTAAGGATATAATGAGCAAGTTTTGTGCCAATCACCCAAAACACTTTGAGTGATTAGCTTGCTTGATGTTATCACAGCTCACGCTTAACTTCATGAATTTCAAATACTTCAATCAAGTCGCCTGCTGCCACTTCATAGCCCTTAACCGCCAGACCACATTCCATGCCTGCTTTAACTTCATTGACATCATCACGATAACGGCGTAAGGACTGCAATTGCCCTGTAAAGATAACTTTGTCATCACGCAGAACACGAATTGGCTTGTTGCGGTAAATCGTGCCTTCTTGCACCATACAACCTGCCGCTGCCCCAAACTTACTAGAGCGGAACACTTCACGCACTTCAGCAATACCAAGGATTTTTTCACGGTGTTCAGGAGCAAGCATACCACTCATCGCCGCCTTGACATCATCAATCAAACCATAGATGACGCTATAGTAACGAATATCAAGCCCTGCTTCGTCCGCTTTACGCTTACCTGCATTGTCGGCACGCACGTTAAAGCCCAGTAGCACCGCCTCACTAGACTCTGCCAAAATCACGTCAGACTCGGTGATCGCACCCACGCCAGAGCTGATGACACGCACTTTAACTTCGTCGGTAGAAAGCTCGGACAACGCCCCAAGTAGGGCTTCTAGCGAGCCACGCACGTCTGTTTTTAGGATAATATTTAAGGTGGCAGCTTCTTTGCCCATGTTTTCAAACATATTTTCCAGACGCATCTTGTTTTGGCGATCCAAAATACGTTCACGCTCACGGGTCACACGAAAATCTGCCACTTCACGGGCTTTTTTCTCGTCCGAAACCACCAAAAACTCACTGCCTGCCATAGGAGCATCAGGTAAGCCCAAAATCTCTACAGGGATAGAAGGCCCTGCTGATTTGATGCGGTTGCCGTTTTCGTCGGTCATGGCACGCACTTTACCATAAAACTCGCCTGCCAACACCAAATCGCCTTGATTTAGCGTGCCCTTTTTAACCAATAGACTGGCGACTGCCCCACGACCTTTATCTAGACGTGATTCAATCACCACACCTTGGGCAGGGCCGTCGGCAGGGGCAACCAACTCCATGATCTCCGCTTGAATGCTGATGGCTTCTAACAGCTCATCAATACCCATGCCTGTTTTGGCAGAAACTTTAACCATGGCCGTATCACCGCCCCATGCCTCGGTAACCACTTCCTTAATAGAAAGTTCATTTAGTACACGTTCTGGATCAGCGGTGTCTTTGTCCATTTTGTTCATGGCAACGATGATTGGCGTACCTGCTGCACGAGCATGGTCAATGGCTTCTTCGGTCTGTGGCATCATGCCGTCATCGGCAGCCACCACCAGCACCACAATGTCAGTCGCCTGAGCCCCACGAGAACGCATGGCGGTAAAGGCAGCGTGACCGGGGGTATCAAGGAAAGTAATCACGCCACGATCGGTGGCTACATGATACGCCCCGATGTGCTGGGTAATACCGCCCGCTTCACCCGTGGCAACTTTACTGGTGCGAATCTTGTCAAGCAGTGATGTTTTACCATGATCAACGTGTCCCATGATGGTAACAACTGGCGGACGAGTTTGTACGTTGCCTGATTTTTCATCAACCAATTCTTGTAGATCGTCTTCTAGTTTGGTGTCACTGACCGCAACTAGGTTGTGTCCAAACTCTTCGATGACAAGAGCGGCGGTGGTTTGGTCAATACTGTCAGACTCACGCACCATTTCGCCCATTTTCATCAATGCCTTGATGACTTCACGCACCTTGACCGCCATTTTTTGGGCAAGGTCAGACACCACGATAAACTCGCCCACTTCTACATTATGGACGATTTTTTCTACAGGCATTTCAAACTTATGTTTGCCTGCTTGTGATGATTTTAGACCACGGGCTTTGGTTTTGATCTCACGCTCTTCTTGTTGTCCTTTACGCTTAGCCCCTTTAGAACGGTTTGCTGTCGTACCGCCACCACGTTTGATCTCACGGCGTTCTTTTTCAAAAGATTCTTCTAACGCTGCCCCTACCAAGCCTTTGGCAAGTGGCTCATCTTTACGCACAATGGCAGTGGTGGTGTCCGCTGTTTCGCTGTATTTTCCTGCCATTTGCTTCATTTGTTCAAGCGTGCGTTTTTGGGCTTCTTCAGCAGCTTTACGGCGGTTTTCGGCTTCTAGCTCACGCAGTTTTTGCTCTTCGCTTTCACGCTGTTTGCGGGCTTCTTTATCTTGGGCGGTCTCTACTTTAACTGCTTTGGGTTTGGTAGCCTTTTTAACTTCCGCTTTTACCACTTGGGCAGAGCCATCGTCTTTTTTCTTTTTAACCACCACAGAAGTGGCAGGGGCAGCCTTAGTTTCGCTACTGCCACTGCTGGCACGCATGGCAGCAAGCGTGGCTTCTTGGCGTTTGGCGGCTTCTAGCTTAGCTTTTTCGGCTTTGGCTTGTTCTTCGGCTTTTGCCTGTTCGTGTTTGCTTTTTTCGGCAAGGCGTGCTTCTTCAGCAAGGCGAGCTTGAGCGATCTCTTCGGCAATCTTATCTGCGTCAGGTTTGACAAATTCTTTTTTCTTGGATTTTACCACGTTGATGTTTTTGGCTTTACCTGAAGTGTCGGTAATTTTGGCGGTGGTGGTGGTTTTTGCTTTAATACTGATGCGTTTTTTGGCGGTTTGGCCATGGCTTTTTTGTAAAAACTCCACCAAATGTTCTTGTTCTTTTTCGCTGACAACATCGGTTTCACCGCGAGCAGGAAGCCCTGCATCAGTCAGCTGTTTTAATAACTCTTGGGGGTCTTTTTTGGAAATGTCGGCAAGTTCTTTAACTGTTTTATCTACCATATTACTACCTAATCACTGCAAATGAATTGGATGCTAGGGCATACCTAGCCTAAAGGGGGTTGCCAAATCACCGCAGTGGTTTGGCGTTAAACGGTTGGCGTATTCATCACAATACGCCCAAAAAGCCACGTTTCATGGCTATTCAAACCAAGACTTACGAGCGTTCATGATAAGTTTGCCCGCAAGCTCACTGCCCATGCCGTCAATGTCTTCAATGTCAAAAATGGCTTGTTCTGCCAAATCGTCCAAAGTGATGATATCACGCTCGGCAAGGCGATACGCCAACTCTTGGGTCATGTCTTCAAGGTTAAGTAGCTCATCGCTGGGCTGTTTGATGTTTTGTTGGCGAGCCAGTTCATCGGCAATCACCACTTCTTTGGCACGCTCTTGAATCATGGCAATGGCATCATCGTCCAAGCCGTCAATGTCATAAAACGTCTCGGCAGGCACATACGCCACTTCTTCAATGTTGGTAAAGCCCACTTCTACCAAGGCTTCTGCCAAATCTTTATCCACTTCTAAGCGGTCATAGAATAAATCCACAATGCCTTGGGTTTGTGATTTTTTACGCTCTTCGTATTCAGACTCAAGCATCATATTTAGCTTATAACCCGTCAAATCAGACGCCAGACGTACGTTTTGACCTTGTGAGCCAATGGCACGGGCAAGCTGGTCGTTGGTACTAAAGATGATGTCGGCAGTTTTTGCGTCTTCATCAAGCACGATACTAGACACGTCCGCAGGCTCAAGGCTAGAGATGATGTACTGAGCAGGGTCTTCGTTCCATACCACCACATCGATACGCTCGCCGTCTAACTCTTGTTGTACCGCTTGGATACGCGTGCCACGCATACCGATACACGCCCCCACAGGGTCAAGGCGGTGATCGTTGGTTTTTACCGAAATCTTGGCACGCAGTCCCGGCAGACGAGCCACATCACGCACTTCAATGATCCCTTCGGCAATCTCTGGCACTTCTTTGGTCATAAGAGCGATCAGCATTTCTTTATTAGCACGAGAAAGCAGCAGCTGTGAGCCACGTCCGTCACGGTTAACTTGATACAGCAGTGCCGTAACACGGCTTTTGGGGCGTAGCATTTCACGGGGCAAAGATTGATCTTTTGCCAAATAACCTTCGGCACCGTCGCCAAGGTCAATGATATAACCGTCACGGCTTTGTTTTTTAACTTCGCCTGTGATAAGCTCACCGACACGAGCTTCAAACGCATCAGCAATCAACGCACGCTCAGCTTCACGGATTTTTTGGATAATCACTTGCTTGGCTTGAGTGGCGGCAATACGACCAAATTCAATGGACGGAATTTGTTCTTCTTTAATGTCGCCAATCGCCCACTGAGTTTCGTCAAGGTCGCTAATGGCAAGCTGACAAGCGGGCATTTCGTGATCTTCGTCCGCCACAACCGTCCAATAACGGTAAGTGTCATAGTCGCCTGTTTTACGGTCAATACTGACACGAATGGCGACTTCAGGCTGTTCGGTATATACTTTTTTCTTGGTAGAAAATACCAACGCTTGCTCAATGGCAACAAACACGTCTTCAGGATTTAGCCCTTTTTCGTTACTGACGGTTTCTACAACGGTCAAAATCTCACGGCTCATAATATATCCTTAATTTCTTAAAAAAATTAGTCTTCATAAATTAAGTGGGCTTTATCCACATTATCAAAAAGAACCACAAATTCCAGCTTATCTTCGGTCACAATGGTCATGTCTTTGTCTGTGGCATGGGTCAATTTACCAACCACTTTACGGCGTTTGGTCGCCCCGTCAGGTATGGCATGGATCAGACGCACGTTAATGCCTTGCCCGATAAATAACGCCACTTGCTCAGGGCTAAACAGCGGACGGTCAAACCCAGGGGACGACACTTCCAGCACATACTCGCCTGCAATGGGATCATGTACGTCTAGCACGCCCGATACTTGGTGATTGACCGCAGAACAATCATCAATGGTGATGTGTTCGCCATTTTCACGCTGCTCGGGCAATACTTCAATATAAATACGCAGTAAAGATTTGCGACCTTGGGGCATAAATTCAATACCCCACAAATCTACCCCACACGCTGACACCGCAGGGGCGATGATTTGGGTCAATTCAGCAACTTTGCTAGATGGTTTCATGACGGTCTGTGTTTGTCCTTTTTATTTAAAATTTAGCGAATAACAAATACAAAAAAACCCACAACACTGGCGGGCTTAGGTATTTATTAGCCGACAACTTAACAAAGTTAAAAGCATTTTGTTAAGTACCTTGGTTTAAGTTATGGAAAATCAAACTAAGGATTTAAAAATATGGTAGCGGGGGCTGGATTTGAACCAACGACCTTCGGGTTATGAGCCCGACGAGCTTCCAGACTGCTCCACCCCGCAACAATTTAGAGTGCCATTATAACAAATAATTTTGGGCTGTCAAGGGTATTTTTAAAATTTTTTATAAAAGTTCATCAGGAACAGCCACGCCCCACATCAATGCCAACAGCGACAACACATCATAGTCTGTTTGCGAAATTTTACCGTCATATAATAAAGCCGTATAAAGGGTATCGATCACCCTATCGGCTCGCTCGCTGATCTGTGGCAAAATCAATAACCAATCACTGCCCGTCAGTGCTTTTAGCTGATACATTAAAGTGATTAACGCTTCATCGGCAGGCAACTTGCCCAAACCAAGCAGCCGTGCCACCCTGCCAATGCTGTGGGTCAGCTTATCATAATGCCACAAAGCAAGGCTGTTATCCTGACCGCTAACCACAAAGACAAGCAAAATAAACAGGCACGACTGCGACCGCTGTTCGCCGCTTGGCAAGTTTAACCACATCAATAGCTTATCGCATTCGTCCCCACTGTCTGGCAGGGATGTATCGCTTTGGCTTTGTAAGGTGTGCCACAGTGCCAAAACAATGACCGCCCGTGTCAAATCCGACAGCGTGCCATGCCAATGGTTATCCGCCATGATGTCGTGATTAAACACAGTGCCAGCATGGTCGGTTTTATCGTGGCGGGCGTGGGCGATAAACTCGCTTAACCCTGTATGGTAATTTTTTAAAGTGATTTTTTGTTTGTCACTGATTGGGTTATTAAAATGCCAAAGCAGTCTTTTTAGTGCCACTTGTGACAATAAACCGTCTAGCCGTCTGTCATGGCGTGCCACAACGGTCAATAATTCATCGGGCAATTCGTGGGGCAAGACAGACATCAGGGGCAAGCCATAAATCTCATCAAAACCCACCGCTTTATGAGTATAAACCATGTCGCTTTGACACGCCTGCAAACATTCATATAACGCCAATGTACCGATGATGTTTCGTAAGCCTTTGGTGATGTGCCACGGCAGATTGACCGCCTTTAACTGACTGTAACGCAAATGTCCTTGCTCGGATAACTGGGGTTCTATCTGGGTCAGGGGTGTGGCGTGCTTGGGATACAGGGCGGTTTGGGTTTTGTCCGTCTCTCGCCAGTCTTCTATAACCAGTCGACCATCAATCACTCGCTCGGGCACGGCATAAAACTCAATGCTGTCAGGGGCAGGCTCGGGCAGGCTTTCAGGCTCGGGGGCATCAGCGGTCTTGGGGTCATAATGATACGCCAAAATCCGCTCATGGGCGGTGCGTAATTTATCCTTATCCATGTCAGCGGTCATCTCACAAGCAAAGGATAAATGCACACCCTGCTCTACAGCATCTATCCGATCGCTTAATTTGGGGTGACTGTGCAGGGCGTGATCGCTGTTTGGCTCGGCAAAGAAAAAATGCCCCATACACGTGCTAAAGCCCTGATGATATAACCGTGTCGGGTATTTATAAGCTAGGCTTTCCAAGGCTTCTACCACGGCAGGACTACGGGTCAACTGAACGCTGGTGGCATCCGCCAAAAACTCTCGCTGATGATTAAACTGCTGTTTGACCCATTCTGCTGACAGCATACCCCACACACCAAACAGCCTAACCACCACCATAGGAAACGCCATCATAAGGTACACCGCCAAAGCATGAGCTTGCGCATCATCATAATAACTATCCCGTTTGTGGTTTTGATAAGGCAAACCAAACACACCTTGACGGTCTTGCAAATAAAAATTTTCTCGCTCTTGACGGTCTTGTTTTAGGTAGGCTATCCATGCCTGTTTGTCGCCAATACCGCTTAAATCAGTGGACGCTGTGGGCGACTGCGGACGCTCGACCACCCGATGATAATCCTTATCAAAACGCCCAAAAATCCACTCTTCAAACACATCAACACTATCATACAGCCAGCCCAACGTTGTCAGCATGACATACATTCTAAGATTTAGCCGTGCATCACCATGAATGATGTGCCCAAACTCATGCCCGATCACGCCATACAGCTCGGCATTACTGAGCTTTTCCACCGCCCCTTGGGTCAGTACCATGACCATATCACTACTATCAAAGCCCGCCACAAAGCCATTGACCCCCGTTTCAAAGGGCAACACATAAAGCCTAGGCAGCGGCACGCCTGACGCTATCGCCATTTGGCTGGCAAATTCATAATAACGGCGGTAACTGTCGGGAAACTGCGACAGCTTAGCCACCCGAATAAACTCATCACTAAAAACGACCTTATCCGCTTCGTCATCATCGCCTTGATACACAAACAGCCTGACCGCCTTGGACTGCTTGGCAATGGACATACCGCCATATTTGACCCTTTGGCGACTGATCAGCATACCAATGAGTAAATAACTGGCAAAAATCGCCATCAGCCACAAAAACACGCCCACGCCAAACTCGCCCGTTACCATGCGACTGATCAGCCCCACAATCAGAGCAAGCAGGGCAAACTGCACCAAAATCGCCAACAAAAACAAGCCATAAAACCACTGGCTCATACGGCGATAATAACGCTGGGCGATAAAAAAGTCGGTTAGGCGGTTCATCAGCTTAAATTAGACTGATGTTGGGTGGCTGCTGGATTGCCGAGCGGTCTTGAAATTCTAAGCCCTGCAACGGCGTAAAACCAAAAAAGCCACTGATAAGATTATTGGGAAAAATCTCACGGCTGTTGTTATAAAACATCACGCTGTCATTATAGTGCTGACGGGCAAAGCCAATGCGGTTTTCGGTGTTGGTCAGCTCATCAAATAAGGCTTTGGTGCTACTGTCGGCTTTAAGTTCTGGATAATTTTCCACCACGGCATAAAACTGCCCAATGGCTTGTGATAAGCGGTTTTCGGCTTGGGCAAGCAAATTCATAAACCCTGCATCATCAGGGCGATGTGTCTGCGGGTCTTGTTGTAGGCTTTGGGCGGTGTTGCGGGCATCAATCACCGCTTGCAGGGTTGCTTTTTCATGCACCAAATAACCTTTGGTGGTCTCTACCAAATTGGGGATTAGGTCATGACGGCGTTTCAGCTGTACGTCAATCTGTGACAAGGCGTTACTGCTTTGGTTTTTTAGGCGTATCAATCCATTATAAATGCTAACAAGCCAAATAATCAGCCCTGCAAATAATACCAATACAATCATCATGCCCATGAATTTTCCCCTTCTAGGGCGTGTTAAACATTCACTACACAAACCCTAAAATTTAATAAACTTGCGATGTTGTTTTGTTTTTTGTGCCAAAAATGGCTAAATCTTAATTTTCTGTGTCAATGAATTTGACAATACTCCAGTATTGCCTTCATTCATTTTCTTGAAAATTTGCAATTTATCTCATTTTTGCCGACAAAAGTGAACATTCAACACGCCCTAAATTTACACTTTTCCCATAATAACAATAATGATTTGATAAGAAAAGACATTTTATGTATCTGATTTATTCTATTATGCAAAGCATAAAAACCGCCCAAATTGAGCGGTTTTTATCAATCACAAGATATTTTATAAAACATCGTAATCAAACATCGCACTGATTGACTCTTCGTTATTGATGCGACGTAGACTTTCGGCAAGCATCGGGGCAATGGTCACTTGGCGAATTTTTGGGCAAGCCTTAGCTTTTTCGGTCAAAGGAATGGTGTCAGTGACCACAATTTCATCAAGGGCAGAATTGGCAATGGTTTCCACCGCTTTACCCGACAATACCGCATGGGTAATATAGCCGACCACACGGCGAGCCCCATTGTCTTTTAACGCTTGAGCCGCTTTGCATAGCGTGCCTGCGGTGTCCACAATATCATCAACAATCACGCAATCACGGTCTTTAACATCGCCAATGATGTGCATCACTTCAGATTCGTTGGCTTTGGCACGACGTTTATCAATGATAGCTAGCTCTACACCACCCAATGATTTTGCCATGGCACGAGCACGCACCACACCACCAACATCAGGAGAAACCACCATTAAGTTTTCGTAGTTTTTTTGGCGTAGGTCATTTAAAAGTACAGGTGTACCGTACAAATTATCCACAGGAATGTCAAAAAAGCCTTGGATTTGGTCAGCGTGCAAATCCACCACCATCACCCGATCAATACCGCCAATAGACAGCATATCCGCCACCACACGAGCCGAAATTGGCACACGAGCCGAGCGACTGCGACGGTCTTGGCGGGCATAACCAAAATACGGAATCACCGCTGTGATACGCCCTGCACTAGAACGGCGTAATGCGTCAGCAAGTAGCACCACTTCCATCAAGTGATCGTTGGTGGGGGCACAGGTGGGCTGTAGGATAAAAACATCTTTACCACGGACGTTTTCTTTGATTTCAACGGCAATTTCGCCATCAGAAAAACGCTGAATGTCGGCTTTGCTAAGGGGAATATGTAGATGATCGGCAACAGTTTGGGCAAGTGGTAGGTTGGCACTGCCTGAAAAAACGGCCATATATGACATAGAAAAATCCTATGGTTGGTCAAGATTGGGGATTGTAAAGGTATATTTTAGCATCTTTGGCTTAACTGTGCCATAGCTTTCATGGGGTGGTGTTTTGTGGTATGTTATCAATATTATTAAAGGGGAAATTTTATGAAGCATACTGTTTACCATTTAACTCACTGTTATGAAACAGCGTGTGGCTGTGACGAAATCAAGGATATTGGTATTTTTGCCACTTATCGGGACGCTGTCAATGCTCAAAAGTTAGTTGCCAATAAATCGGGTTTTAAAAGATACCCTGACGGTTTTTATATCAGTGAACGTGTCATTAACCACTTGGAATGGGCGGAAGGTTTTTCTACATGGGACGCAGAAAAACAGGCGTGGATTGACTAAAACCCAAAACCCACACAAAACAAAAAGACCAATCATAATGACTGGTCTTTTTAAAATTTGGCAGGGGTAGCTGGACTCGAACCAACGGATGTCAGGATCAAAACCTGATGCCTTACCAACTTGGCGATACCCCTAAAGCAATTTTTAAGATTTGCGAACTTTTACCGCTTTTTACCTTGCCAAAGCAAAGTGGCAGGGGTAGCTGGACTCGAACCAACGGATGTCAGGATCAAAACCTGATGCCTTACCAACTTGGCGATACCCCTATATAGGGCAGGTATTATAGCAAAAATTTATCGCTTTGCAAGGGATTTTTTAACTTTTATGCTAAAAATTTATAATTGCTTGCTTTATCAATCAGTTAGCCAAATAAACTTGGCACAATCATCGCCTGACAAGGGGCTTCATGAATAAATTTATAACGCAA
>RRZT010049053.1_pt1 | contig 18198 bp, 16 predicted proteins | sample 2165551 | NCBI WGS metagenome assembly RRZT01 (sample SAMN10456910, study PRJNA506462) | wastewater metagenome | biome: wastewater; feature: sludge; material: wastewater sludge; isolation source: wastewater sludge with Escherichia coli K12::gfp cells carrying plasmid... | place: USA: Moscow, Idaho...
AAAGATGCAGGAACGTCTGGCCAAGCTGGCCGGCGGCGTGGCCGTGATCAAGGTCGGTGCTGCGACCGAAGTCGAAATGAAGGAAAAGAAGGCCCGCGTCGAAGACGCCCTGCACGCAACCCGCGCTGCCGTGGAAGAAGGCATCGTGGCCGGTGGCGGCGTGGCTCTGCTGCGCGCCCGTGCCAACCTGAAGGAAGTGGCCACCATCAACGCCGAGCAGGCAGCCGGTGTGCAGATCGTGATGCGCGCGATCGAATCGCCGCTGCGCCAGATCGTGGCCAATGCCGGTGACGAGCCGAGCGTGGTGGTCAACAAGGTGTACGAAGGCAGCGGCAACTTCGGTTACAACGCTGCAACCGGCGAATACGGCGACCTGGTGGAAATGGGCGTGCTCGACCCGGCCAAGGTGACCCGTTCGGCCCTGCAACACGCTGCTTCGGTGGCTGGCCTGATGCTGACCACCGACTGCATGGTGGCCGAGCTGCCGGAAGACAAGCCGGCCATGCCGGCCGGCGGAATGGGCGGCATGGGTGGAATGGGCGGCATGATGTAATCTGCCGAAGTTCCTCCGGCCATCTGCCGGTGCCTTCCAAAAGGCATCAACCTGACAAGGGTTGATGCCTTTTTTTGATGGGCGGTACCTGTTGAGCGCGGATCTGTCCGATGCGGGCCTTGATGGCTGATGTCAGCAATGCCCACGCCATCCAGGAGGGAGCTTTCCCAGTCTCCTGCATGACAAGTCCAAGGTGATGGTCGGCAGTTCACCAGCAGGTGATCAATCGCAATGCAGCGGACCAGTAACAGGTGTGTCTGGTCGAGGCAGGCAAGCGGGAACGGAGTCGGCATAAGTTCATCATGAATCGCCCCGGTTCCAGCAATGAATTCTCGCCGGCAGATTACGAGCGACAGTATTTCCAACGGCTCGCCGGTCTGGGCCGGGCGATTCACCGGCATCATGTCCTCAGACTGTCCCAGGTAATCAGGGATGGCGATCTCGCCTTGCCGGTCTGCGGTCAGTCGCCACGCATGGATATGTCATTGAGGGGTGCAAAGAAAAACCCCTGGAGCCAATGGCAACAGGGGTTTGGGGCAGTCCGAAACGGTATAAATCTAACGTTACAGGCTGTAGTACTCGTCGAATTCGACCGGGTGCGGAGTCATGCGGATACGGCTGACTTCCTGCATCTTGAGGTCGATGAAGGCATCAATCCATTCGTTGCTGAACACGCCGCCGCGGGTCAGGAACTCGCGGTCTGCATCCAGCGAAGCCAAGGCTTCTTCGAGCGAGGCGCAGACGGTCGGGATCAGCTTGTCCTCTTCCGGGGGCAGGTCGTAGAGGTTCTTGCTGGCCGGTTCGCCCGGGTGGATCTTGTTCTGCACACCGTCCAGACCGGCCATCATCAGTGCGGCGAAGCACAGGTACGGGTTGGCGGAAGGATCCGGGAAGCGGGCTTCGATGCGGCGGGCCTTCGGGCTGGCCACGTGCGGAATGCGGATCGAGGCCGAGCGGTTCTTGGCCGAGTAGGCCAGCTTCACCGGAGCTTCGTAGTGCGGAACCAGGCGCTTGTAGGAGTTGGTGCCCGGGTTGGTGATGGCGTTCAGGGCCTTGGCGTGCTTGATGATGCCGCCGATGTAGTAGAGGGCGAACTCGGACAGGCCGGCGTAGCCGTCACCTGCAAACAGGTTCACGCCATCTTTCCAGATCGACTGGTGCACGTGCATGCCGCTGCCGTTGTCGCCACAGATCGGCTTGGGCATGAAGGTGGCGGTCTTGCCGTAGCTGTGGGCGACGTTCTGGATCACGTACTTCATGATCTGGGTCCAGTCGGCACGCTGGGTCAGGGTGCTGAAGCGGGTGCCGATTTCCATCTGGCCGGCAGTGGCTACTTCGTGGTGGTGCACTTCGACCGGCACGCCGAGCTCTTCCATCAGCAGGACCATTTGCGAGCGCATGTCCTGGAAGCTGTCGACCGGCGGAACCGGGAAGTAGCCGCCTTTGACGCGCGGACGGTGGCCGGTGTTGGCACCGTTCATCGGGTCAGCGGAGGACCATGCGGCTTCTTCGGAGTTGATCTTGACGTGGCAGCCGGACATGTCGGCGTGCCAGGTGATGCTGTCGAACACGAAGAATTCGGGTTCCGGACCAAAGTAAGCGACATCACCGATGCCCGAGGCCTTCAGGTAGGCTTCAGCGCGCTTGGCGATCGAGCGCGGGCAGCGGTCATAGCCCTTGCCGTCGGCCGGATCCACCACATCGCAGGACATGAACAGGGTCGGTTCGTCGAAGAACGGATCAATGTTGGCCGTGGCCGGATCGGCGATCAGCAGCATGTCGGAAGCCTGGATGCCCTTCCAGCCTGCGATGGAGGAACCGTCAAATGCGTGGCCGTGCTCAAACCAGCTTTCGATGTCTTCGGTCACCACATGGGCCGGCACCGTGACGTGCTGTTCCTTGCCCTTGGTGTCGGTAAAACGCAGGTCAACGAATTTGACGTCGTTGTCTTCAATCAGTTTCTTTACGTTAGCGACAGCCGCCATTGCATTTCTCCAGTCAGATCAGCGGGTGATTCATTGATGCGGAATTCGGTCCGGCATGTGCCGGTGGTGTACCTAAATTAAAGCAAGGTGCGTGCCATGTTTTCCTGTGGTGTCAGGCTTGACGGCAAGCGGGTGGTATTGTGCCACGAGCTATTCTTTTTATGGTTTTGGGCTATGCAGTTCAAACTGGTGCATTCGCATGGATTGCATGCACCAAAATGGTGAATATCGGGTTTCGTGCACATCAATGGTGCATCACTGCCAGGGGTTGCCAGATTGGCCTTCTTCGCTGCTACTATTGTGTTGACATAATTTGATATCCGGGATGTCAATATGCATGAGCATTGTTCACAAGTCCTTGCCGCAGCAGCGGCCAGAGGCAAGGAACTGGGGTTGCCGTATGCCGGGGCCGTCATGCCGGCAGAAGCCTGGGAACTGGTTAAGGCTTTGCAAGCGACACTGCTGGATGTACGCACCATCGCGGAGCGGCAGTTTGTCGGAGCACCTCCCGAGTCCATCAGCATTGAATGGCGCATGTGGCCCGGCATGGAGATCAATCCTGATTTCGCCCGCGAAGCTGTGGCACAAATACCAACTGACCGCCCGGTGGTGCTGTTGTGCCGCAGCGGGGTACGTTCCCATGCTGCCGCAGAGTGTCTGGCCGGACTCGGATACACTGCGTTCAACATCCTTGAGGGATTTGAAGGCGACCGCGATGCCGCCGGCCAGCGCGGGCAACTTGGCGGCTGGCGTCGGCACGGCCTGCCGTGGAGTCAGGGATAGGCTGTTTTTTTACGATCTGAGAGCTTGAGACAATGACCGAACTGTATGCCGTTATCGGCCACCCGATTGACCATAGTCAGTCGCCTTTCATCCATCAGGAATTTGCCCGCCAGACCGGTCTCGGACTTGATTACGAGCGTCTGCTGTCACCACTGGACGGTTTTGAGGCAACAGTCCGGCAATTCATCGGCCGGGGAGGCAAGGGGCTGAATGTCACACTGCCTTTCAAGCTGGAGGCCTGCCAGCTGTCCGGAGCACTGACCGAACGCGCGCGCGCTGCCGATGCAGTCAATACCCTGACTTTCAGGGATAGCCAGATCCAGGGAGACAATACCGATGGCGTCGGGCTGGTACGTGACATCGTCGACAATCTGGATGTCCGGATACAGGGCAAGCGTCTGCTGCTGCTCGGGGCCGGTGGTGCGGTGCGCGGAGTCTTGCAGCCCTTGCTCGCACAACATCCTGCCAGTCTGACCGTAGCCAACCGGACCGTCGCCAAGGCGGAAGCACTGGTCACGCATTTTGCCCAGTGGGGCGAGGTCGATGCGGCCGGGTACGATGACCTTGCGGGTCAGCAGTTTGATATTGTCATCAATGGCACCTCTACCGGCCTGTCCGGCAATGACCTGCCACTGCCTGCCGGTCTGCTGGCAGGCAGCGAGCTGGTTTACGACATGGTGTATGGCAAGGGCCTGACGCCGTTTCTGGCTCGCGGGCAGGCCGAGCGCGCCGGCATGCTGTCGGACGGGCTGGGCATGCTGGTCGAGCAGGCGGCCGAATCCTGGCATATCTGGCATGGCGGACGACCGAACACTCGTCCGGTCATGAACAGCCTGCGCGAGCGTCTGGCATAATTTTGTTGCATTTGCAGTTACACGAGGCAGGGACAGGTCGCTATCCTTGCCTCTCTTTCATCCTGGAGCGATAGCGTGCTGAAGTGGATTGTCCGTGGGGTTGCAGCACTGCTTGCCCTGTTTTTGTTGTACCAGCTGTGGATTTTCGGGCACATCGTCTACTGGAAATGGAACAATCCGGCGACAACGGCCTTCATGGATGAACAGCAGGCGCGGCTGGCCGAAACCAACCCGGATGCCGAGTTGCGTTATCGCTGGGTGGATTACGGACGGATTTCACCGCAGCTCAAACGGGCCATCGTTGCAAGCGAGGATGCCAAGTTCCTTCAGCATGAAGGGTTTGACTGGGAAGGTATCCAGACTGCCTGGGAAAAAAACCTGCAAAAAGGCCGGATTGTTGCCGGCGGATCGACCATCAGCCAGCAATTGGCCAAAAACCTTTTCCTGTCCTCCAGACGCACCCCTTGGCGCAAGGCCGAAGAGGCACTGATCACCGTCATGCTGGAGGCGGTCATGGACAAACGCCGGATTTTTGAGATCTACCTGAACGTGATCGAGTGGGGCGACGGCGTCTTTGGTGCCGAGTCTGCGGCAAGGCACTACTACCGGGTGCCCGCATCCCGGCTGTCTGCCGGGCAGGCAGCCAAGCTTGCTGCCATGGTGCCCAATCCACGTTATTACGACACCCACCGCAATGACAGGACCCTGCTGCGCAAGACCAGGATCATCCAGCGCCGCATGAATTTCGTCGCCATTCCCTGAGTACAGTCCATTCCCCCTGCCGGATTTGTTGCCGGCAACCGTGCGGGTGCAACAAGACTATCCGTCACCGAAGCCGCTGTCTGTCTTGACAGGCTTGCATGTCTTGCTGTGGTGGTTGTACTAACCGGCAGGCCGCGCAGTCCCTGTCTTGGGTCATCATGACGTGCATTCCATCGGGCTGGCAGCACCTGCTGCTGCATGGCCCTGTGCAAGGGATGTGCATGCAGCGAGGGGCGGGTGTGCTGTCTGGCAGACGTGCAGCATGCCTCCCCCGGAGACTTGCCGGCTTTTGGCCTGCATGGCGATGGGTTCCTCGCTCGCATGACACCGGTAAATGATGCCTGGCTGCGGCCTTCGTCGCATGCATTCATCAATGCCGGCTGTGTTCAGCCGTAAACTTTCTGTCGCCAGACCAGCAGCAAGACCAGCAGGGCCGTAATGGTGAGGGCGTGGTGGTAATCAGCGCAGGCCAGCAGCATTGCCTGCATTTCCGTTCCGTGCAGAAGCGGTTGCAAGGTGCTGGTCAGCAGGCCGTCGCTGTGGGCAAACATGTTCGGGCGGTCATCGGTAGCGAGCTGCTGGTAGTGGGCACTGCTGCGCAACTGCAAAAACAGCGTGGCAAGGGTGATGCCGGTCGAGCCGGCAATTTCACGGATGATGTTTTTGGTTTGATAGGCATGCGAAAACGTGCGCGCATCCATGTTCTGGAAGGCGCCACGGGCGACCGGACCCATGAAGAAGGACATGAATATGCCGCCGGTCAATGCATTCAGTGCCAGCAGTTCCCACGGCGTCTGGCTTGAAAAACCGGCGCTCAACAGTCCGTACAAGATCAGCAGGACCAGTCCGGCCATCATGTAGATCTTGTGTCCTTGCCGGCGCGGCATCATCCGGATCAGTACGAACTCACCGCCCAGGCTGCCAAGGGAGGCCAGGGCCAGCAAATAACCGCTGACCAGTACGCTCATGCCGAGTGCCTGTTGCAACAGGTGCGGCATCAGATAGCCGTTGGCGTTCATGACTACGTAACCGAAACCGTAACAGAGCATGCCGACCAGAAAACGTGCATGTGCCAGCTGGCGGTAGTCGATCAACGGAGTCGGGCGGCGTTGCTGGTGATTGCTGAACCACAGCACGGCAAGCAGGCCGATGATGGCCATGGCAACAATCGGCAGCGGATGGCTGAACAGGTCGAAGCGCACGCGCTGGATGGCGAACTGTATGGCTCCGACACCCAGCACCAGACCGATCATGATTTTCCACTGGAAGGGTTCTTTGCCGTCGCGGCGGCCTTCGACGTCCTTGGGCATGTGCCGGCTGGCCAGCAAGGCCACGATCATGACCAGTGGCAGCATGCCCCAGAAAATGGCTCGCCAGCTGACGTGGGTGATGCTCCAGGCGCTGAGCAGTGGCGCCAGCGACGCACTGCCCATCAGGGCAATGATGAAGGTAATCAGTGCCTTGGCGCGCAATTCTGCCTTGACTGAATTGCAGATGATGCGTCCGGCACAAAAGAACGTGGCGCCGCCGGCCCCTTGCAGCAGGCGCCCGGTCCAGAACATGGCGATGGAGTCTGCCTCGGCGCAGAGCAGGGCACCGGCACCAAACAGTGCCAGTGACAGCAAGGTAAAGCGGCGGTATCCCAGCCTTTCTGCCAGCCAGCGGTGTTGCAGCAGCATGGCGATGGCTGCGACCGAATAAATGGTGGCAGCGAGACTGAAACCCTGCGGCGAGCCGTGTACCCCGGCGATCAGCGGCCGGGCCGCAAAGTTGATCATGCCGGTCTGCAAAAACTCCAGACTGGTCATTGAGGCGAGGAACAGCAGGAATCCCGGCGTGGGGTGCAAGGCAGGTGTTTCAGGGATTGGGGCGGGGGCCGGAGTGGCGGACATTGAACGCTTGGCAAATGAATAAACACCATGCGTATTGTAAAAATCGCGCTAACATCATCCAAATCAATTGGATTGATCTGAAGTATCGACATGAATGATATCTTGCACGGCAAGTTTCGCCAGATTGACCTCAATCTGCTGGTCGCACTGGATGCACTGGTGCAGGAGCGCAGTGTCAGTGGTGCTGCGAAACGCCTTTTCATCGGCCAGCCGGCCATGAGTCATGCACTGGCGCGCCTGCGTGAACTTCTGGGGGATGAAATCCTGTTCCGCAGCTACGGGCGGATGGAACCGACTTGCCGGGCCCTGACCATTGCCGCTGAAATCAGGCCGTTTCTGCTGAGGATTGATGCGCTGACCCGTGGACAGCCGGAGTTTGATCCGGCAACCGTGGTGCAGGAAATGCGGATTGCCTTGTCGGCCTCGCTTGAGTCCTGCTTGCTGCCGTCTTTGGTAGAGCACTTGCGTACGCATGCACCGGGACTGCAATTGTCCGTACAGTCTGGCGGTCCGCTCAGACAGCTTGAATTGTTGCAGCATGGCGAAGTCCGGCTGGCCATCGATCATTTTCCCGCGCTGGAGAACGACTTCATCGGCGAGCTTCTGGGGCATGTCCCTTACGATTGCGTATTCAATCCGGAGCGGGTGCCGCTGGGAGAAAATCCCGGCATCCATGAGATCCTGGCGCAACCGCACATTCATTCCACTTATGCCGGTGCGACCCTGAGCCGTTTTGACCAGATGCTGGCCGAGCGCAGCTTGCCTCCGCGACGTATCGTGGTACGCAGTGCCAGTCTGCTGTCCATTCCTTTTGTGGTCAGCGAATCTCCGCTGGTAGCGGTTCTGCCCCAAACCTCGACCCGGCTGTTCCGTTATCACCAGCAATTGCGGATTTGCCCGGTTCCGCTTGAAGGTATCAGCTTGTCCCTGCATATCGTGCGCCACCGGCGGGACAGGAATGACCCGCTGCTGGATTACCTGGGGTCCTGCTTTCATGCCAGCTGGAAGCAACTGGATATCCAGCCTTTGGCTTGAGGAGCGGATTTGTTCGCAGGTAATCAGCCGGATGGCCGGTGCCAGACCGATATTAGGTTAAATTTATTGACTAAATTGTGCTGGTAATAATTCACTCCTTGCTTCTGCGCCGCCTGTACAGGTAATAATTCCTGCAACTTCAATTGGTTGTATGTTTTTTGCAGGTGAGGGGCATGAAAAAAATCCATCTGGTATTGTCGGTGTTGACCCTGCTGGTAGTGGGTGGGCTGGCATATTGTGAATGGACTGAGGAGTCGCACTGGAGTGAGGGGCGCTGGCAGTCCGTCCGCCATCAGGACCGTTTCTTGACGGTTGAGCGGCATCAGGACCAGTTTCGTGTCTGGCATGTGCGTGTGATGCCATTGAGCGGAGAAGTCCAGACTTCGGTCTGTCCGGCAGTTCTCAAAGGTGAGCACCAGTTGCTGGCCACTTGTCCGGAAGGTGCTTCATCTGTCGCCAGAAACCGGACGCATACCATCTGGCTGGATGCCGGCTCGTCGCGCATCGGCTATGGCAGCCATGTCTTTGTACCGCACGAGGGTATGCTGGGATAACGGCGACCCTGAGACAAGCGCGAAGTCAGTACTTCTGTTCAGGGCAGGGTAGATGACCGGGCTATTTACTCCCGCTCCGTGTTTCCCAGTGAAAACGGTGAAGAACCCGATGTACCACGGGTGTCAGGACAATGCCCATGACTGCGATGAATACCAGGCCGGCATAGAGTGCGTAAAGACCGGCAAACAGTTTGCCGGCATCTGTCAGCCCGTCGGTTTTGACCGGGCCCATGCCACCCAGCAGCATGGCTGAATTGAGAAAGGCATCCAGCCAGGACATGCTTTCAAAATGCCTGTAGCCAGTCATGCCGATCAACAGCGACAGCATGACCAGCATCAGGGCAATGGCGATATGCCGGGCCAGGCGCAGCGTAAACTGGCGAGCCGGAAGAGGGGGCGTCTGCTGAGATTCGTACATGAAGTCCCTGGCTGCGATGAGGGGCAGATATCCCCGGAGGATGGTTGCTGGTGGTTCACGGTGCTCCGTGTAACACGCATCGTACAGGGTTCGGCTTCATGCGCGATGCCTGGTGTGCGCTTCTCTCTGTCTGGGATGGGACGGCTGCTCCAAAGCGCAGCAGAAATATCCAGACACATCAAAAATCTGGGAGTGGCTGTCGCGGACTGGTTGATCTCTTCTGTGGGATGGACGACTGCGGGGTCATGCGTGGCTCTGGCCGGAGCCAGAACCTGGGCGTCTTGTCGAATGACGGCCTGATTCCGCTGTTTGCCGCATCCCTGATGCTCATCTGAGCAAACGCGTCTGGAGACTGCCCCTTGTCCAAGAGGAGTAGGTTGGCCTCTGTAAAAGTTACGAACCCCGATGATCGCCAAGTGCCACAAACAGGCGTGATCCACATCTGCCAAACAGCCCGACGCAAGGTCCGGTTTGTCTGTGCAGGGTGATTGCCACCCGGACCTTGTTGCTGTATTGGGTCTGGCCAGTCATTCAAGGCAGGACTGCAAGTACAGGCCTGTTTTTGCCTTCAGAAAGACCGGTGCCAATCATTTTGCATCAATCGCGTCCATGACCCGGGCTGAGTACACCATGGCTGCACCGGCATTCATGGCCACAGCGACTCCGAGTGCTTCGGCAATCTCTTCGCGGCTGGCTCCTTGCTCCAGCGCTGCTGCACTGTGGAAACTGATGCAGCCATCGCAACGTGTGGTCACCGCCACTGCCAGAGAGATCAGTTCACGCGTTTTTCCATCCAGACGGGCCGTTTTCTGGCCGGCTCCAGCCAGAGTCTGGTATCCGCGTACAGTATCCGGGCTCAGGCGACCGATTTCACCAATGCGTCCGGTCAGTTCCTGCCGGTAGTTTTTCCAGTCGATCATGATGCATTCCTTTCATAACTGTGGAGTATCTGCGGTGCTGCTTGACGCAGTATCCCGCCGGTACGGTTATGATTGAATGCGTTAAGACCTCAATTTTTAGCGTAATCGTCTCATGGATGGATTGAGCAGTCTGGTGCGGCAGGCAAACCTGCTGGCGAGTCTGGATGTGCGTTGCCAGTTGGCCGGAGGGTTTCATCTTCCACATGATGACGAGGCCGCGGGAACGGTACCGTTTCATCTGGTGCTGTCCGGTGAGTGCCAGGTACAAACTGCTGCCGAGATTTTTCCGGTCAGGGGAGGGGATTTTGTCCTGCTTCCTCGTGGGAGTGCTCATGCCGTGCATAACGGTCCAGGCCGGTTTCCGGTCTTGCCGGTATCCAGCCGTGTTGGTGGCTGGCTGCCGTTACGTCAGTCTGGTGATGGATCCTTGGTTGAAGTGGATTTGCTGTGTGGCCGTTTTTGTTTCAGTTCGGGTATAGGAGACTGGTTGTTGTCGGGATTGCCAGAGCCATGGCGGATATCTTTTTCCAGCCTTTCGGCGCAGGCGATGCTGCAATCACTGGTCGGCTGGATCAGGCAGGAGGCTGGACAATCTGCTTCGGGGTCCGTGGCGATTGTCACTTCACTGGTTCAGGCGTTGTTGACACTGGCATTGCGTGAACAAGGGAATCAGCCAGATACGCCACCGGGTTTGCTGAAGCTGCTGGGGCATTCCCGGTTGGCGATTTCGGTGCATGCGGTTCTGAAAGCTCCCGAATATCCCTGGACAATTGCCGAACTGGGGCGGTTGGCAGCCATGTCGCGAGCAACCTATGCCAGGCATTTTGCGGAGTCGGCCGGTATGGGGGTTGGTGCATTCCTTTTGCGGTTACGCATGCTGAAGGCGTGTGCGTTATTGAGGCAAACGAGCCAACGTGCCGGGGAAATCGGCCTTGCGGTGGGATATCAATCCGAAGCGGCTTTCGGGAAGGCGTTTCGCCAGTTTTCCGGATTGGCTCCAGGGCGGTATCGCCAGCAGTACATGCAACATCCATCAATGCCATGAAAGCACAGACCAATCAGTTTACTGATGCGCGCAGGCTACAGAATTGCGCGCTTTTTTATTGATCTAAATCAAGAAACATGCAACGTTGAAGGCCGGAAAACGGGGCACGTACTAGGTGGTGAAATTTTCAAAAACGCATAGTTCCAGCGTTTTTTTCAGTGTAAGGACTTCATGGAAATTACACTTTTTTCCGATCTTTCTCACTTAATATTATTAAGCTAATAATTAAGTTTATAGATAAAATGTATAAAAAAAAATGTAATACGTTATTTATTTACATTTTGAATCTAAAATCCCGATGAACGTCCATGAAGATGGTAAAAATACAAAAGGCCCGACAAGCAATCTTGTCGGGCCTTTCTGGTACGCCTCTTTCTGTTTGAGGCCGTTGCAGCCAGCGGGATTATTTGCCGCCGACTGACTCCACTACAGTCCATGCGCCATTCTGGACCTTGTAGACCGTAATGCCACCATCCTTCAGGTCGCCCTTGCTGTCGTAGGCCCAGTTGGACGACGTTACGCCTGAATGCTGGATTTTTGCCAGTTCAGGCAGATACTTTGCCGGATCTGCGGAGTCAGCCTTCTGCATGGCAGCGACTAGTACTCGTGTTGCGTCATAGCCATACGGTGAGTACGTAGCTACATCCTGGTTGAAACGGGCCTTATAGCGGGTTTCGTAATCCTTGCCCTTGGGCATCTGATCCAGCGGCAAGCCAGCCAGCGAGGCTACGGTGCCTTCGGCATCACTGCCAGCCAGTTGCAGGAATGTCGGTGTCTTGGTCATTTCACCGGAGACCAGCGGAGCCTTCAGGCCCAGACGCTTCATCTGCTTGGCCATCGGCGCAGACTGTGCATCAGCACCGCCGTAGAACACGACGTCAGGATTGGTGCCCTTGATCGTGGTCAGGATTGCTGTGAAGTCGGTGGCCTTGTCGTTGGTGAACTCACGCTTCAGCACATTCCCGCCGGCAGCCTTGACCGACTTTTCAAACTCGTCAGCCAGACCTTGGCCATAGGCAGTACGGTCATCGATGATGACCACGTTTTTGCCCAGTTTTTCGACAACCCACTGCCCCATCACCCCGCCCTGCTGCGTGTCCGACGTCATGGAACGGAATGCCGTTGCGAAGCCCTGCTGGGTATACGCCGGGGCTGTTGCCATGGCGATGCCGGGAATGCCGGCATCTGCGTAAATCTTCGAAGCTGGGATGGCCGTGCCGGAATTGAAGTGACCAATGATGCCGTTCACCTTGGCATCCACAAATTTCTGGGCAATCTGTGTCGCCGTCTTGGGATCTGCCTGGTCATCTTCGGCAACCAGCTCAAACTTGACCGGCTGACCACCCAGCTTGGGCTGTTCTGCATTGACGTCTTCGATGGCCAGCGTCACCCCGTTCTTGTATTCCTCGCCGTAATGGGCCTGCGGGCCGGTCAGCGGGGCAGAAAAGCCGATCTTCACGGTCGTTGTACCGTCAGTTGCGGCCGGGGCGGCACTGTTGCCGGCAGACTGTTCCTGCTTGCCGCAGGCCGAAAGGGCCATCACGGTGGCCAGTGCCACGGCCGTCAGGGCCAGACGCGGGGTTTGGGTCATTTTTTTCTCCTCGTGGAATGCGATGCATGGACCACGACCGATGCGGCTTGCGTACGGTCCGCATCAATCGATGGGTCACAATTCTATACAAATCGCATTGGCTGGCCATGTGCCGGGAGGTTTTTTTTGTAACCCGCTGTGCGTCTGCCCTTGCAGGCAGCCAGTTTGCCTGCTCCGTCAGTCTTCCATGCTCATCAGGCTGGCATTGCCGCCTGCCGCAGTCGTGTTGATGCTGACGGCCCGCTCATGCACCAGACGGTGCAGATCATATTGACCCGCGGCATCAGCCTGGTTCAGCAGGATGACGGGGCCTTCCTGATCGGCCAGTTGCTGTCGCAGCGCATCTGCCGCAGCCTGCCCTCCGGAAAAGAGGACTGCGTCCACGTCATCCAGCGACTTGCCGATGGAAAGGTTCAACGAGCCCGGCAGGCTTCCCGCCTCTACTGCTGCGGCGCTGTCTGCCGACAGGATTGCCACGTTGCCGGTCGCGAAGATGGCAATCAGCTGGGCCACCAGGGCTTCGCGGCTGTCTGCAACGCACATGACCCGTCCGCGCGGCACATAGGCAAGCTGATTGGTTTCGCCCGTGGGTCCGGGCAGCGTGATCCGGCATCCAGCCTGCGATTGCCTGCCCGCTTTGGCCAGCCAGTCGACCTGCCGCTGGCGGGCTGCGTCATCCGCGAGCATGACAGGCAACAAGGCTGCCAGTTCATCCAGCGGCGCCCTCGCCTCGCTCTGCGCAGTCTCGCGGAGCGGCTCTCCGTCCCGGCAGAGGCGGTAGAGATAGTCGGGGCCGCCGGCTTTGGGGCCGGTGCCTGACAGGCCTTCTCCCCCGAACGGCTGCACGCCTACGACTGCACCGACGATATTGCGGTTGACGTACAGGTTGCCCACGGCAGCCGTATCTGTGACCAAGTTGATGGTTTCATCAATGCGACTGTGCAGCCCCATGGTCAGGCCATAGCCACTGGCCCGGACATCGTTGATGACCTGCGGCAGTTCGTTGGCGCCAAAGCGGACGACATGGAGCACTGGTCCGAACACTTCCTGTTTCAGCTCGCGGATGGAGCTGATCTCGCACAGGAACGGTGCGACAAACGTACCGTTTTCCGGTGCGGAAACCGTGTGGTGCCAGCGTGCCGTGTTTTTGATGCGCGCGATGTGGGCCAGCAGGTTCTGGCGGGCCTCCTCGTCAATCACCGGGCCGACATCCGTGGCAAGGCGGGCCGGATCGCCCACAACCAGTTCATCCATGGCGCCCTTGAGCATGGTGATGACCCGGTCGGCAATCTCATTCTGGAGATACAGGACCCGCAAGGCCGAGCAGCGCTGGCCGGCGGAGTCGAATGCACTGGTAATGGCGTCGCCGACAACCTGCTCCGGCAGCGCAGAACTGTCCACGATCATGGCATTCATGCCACCGGTTTCCGCAATCAGTGGAATGTCCCCTCCCCTTTGTGCCAGCGTCCGGTAAATCAGCCGCGCAACCTGGGTAGAGCCGGTGAAAATCACGCCTTGCGTGCGCGGGTCGGCGACCAGTGCCGCACCGATGACCTCGCCTCGGCCAGGCAACAACTGGATGGCATCACGCGGGATGCCGGCTTCGTGCATCAGGCGTACGGCCAGCGCCGCGACAAGCGGCGTCTGCTCGGCCGGTTTGGCCAGTACCGGATTGCCGGCTGCCAGTGCGGCAACGGACTGCCCCACGAAAATGGCCAGCGGAAAATTCCAGGGGCTGATGCAGACCACCGGTCCCAGGGGCCGGGGGGGGCGGGGGGCAAATTCGGTCCGCAACTGGGCGGCGTAGTAGCGGCAAAAATCAACCGCTTCACGCACCTCGGCCAGCGCATTGGCAAAGGTTTTGCCTGCCTCGCGCACGGCCAGCATCATCAGTTCGTCCTGATGTGCCTCCATCAGGTCGGCAAAATTGTCCAGCAGGCGGGCTCGCTCCTCCGGTGCAACCTGGGACCAGTTGGCGTTCCCGGCCGCGGCCAGTGCCGTGTGGACGTCGCGCAGGCCGGCTTCCCTGACTGTGCCGACCTGGTCACCGGTGTCAGCCGGGTTCAGGACGGGCTGTTCGGGCAGGTCTTCCATGGACTGTCCTGCCAGCAGGGGGGCTGCGTGCCAGGTGACGGCCGCGGCCGTATTCAGGCCGGTTTCGAGCGTGGCCAGCGTGTGCTCGTTGGCAAGATCAAGACCGGCCGAATTGCGCCGGGCAGTACCGTAGAGGTCTGCCGGAAGGGCGATGCGCGGATGCGGCAGGCCGCCCAGCCGTTCGGCTTCGGCCACCGGGTCGGCAACCAGCTCGTCGATGCTGACGGCGGCGTCAACGATCCGGTTGACGAACGAGCTGTTGGCGCCGTTTTCCAGCAGTCGCCGGACCAGATAGGCCAGCAGCGTCTCGTGCGAGCCGACCGGTGCGTAGATGCGGCAGGCCCGGTCCAGCTGCCCGGCCCCGACCACCTGGTCGTACAGGGTTTCACCCATGCCGTGCAGGCACTGGAATTCGTACTCTTTGCCCTGCCCCAGCTGATGGATGGCGGCCAGTGACAGGGCATTGTGGGTGGCGAACTGCGGATAGATACAGTCCTGCGCAGCCAGCAGTTTTCTGGCGCAAGCCAGATAAGACACATCGGTATAAACCTTGCGGGTGTACACCGGGTAGCCGGCTTGTCCGTCCACCTGGGCGCGCTTGATTTCGGCATCCCAGTAAGCGCCCTTGACGAGCCGGACCATGAAACGCCGCTGGCTGCGCCGGGCCAGGTCGATCAGGAAATCGATGATGAACGGGCAGCGCTTCTGGTACGCCTGCACCACGATGCCCAGCCCGTCCCAGCCACCCAGGTCCGGATCAAAGGCCAGGGCTTCGACGAGATCCAGCGACAGCTCCATGCGGTCGGCTTCTTCGGCGTCGATGTTCAGCCCGATGTCGTACTGGCGGGCCAGCATCATCAGGGATTTCAGTCTGGGAAGCAGCTCGGCCAGTACCCGGTCGCGCTGGGCGCGGCTGTAGCGCGGATGGATGGCCGAGAGCTTGACGGATATGCCCGGTCCTTCAATCACGCCACGGCCGGCGGAAGCCTGGCCAATGGCGTGGATGGCGCGGGTGTAATCGTCGAGGTAGCGCCGGGCGTCAGCTTCGGTCATGGCCGCTTCGCCCAGCATGTCATAGCTGAAGCGGTAACCGCGGGCTTCGCGTTCCCGGCCGTTGGCCAGTGCCTCGTCAATGGTTTCGCCGGTGACAAACTGGCGGCCCAGCATGCGCATGGCCAGGTCGACGCCTTTGCGGATCAGCGGTTCGCCACCTTTGGCGATCAGGCGCGTCAGTGCCGTGGAAAGTCCGGTTTCGCCGTGGGTGCTGACCAGTTTGCCGGTGACCAGCAGTCCCCAGGCTGCGGCGTTGACGAAAAGAGACTGGCTTTTGCCCAGGTGGCTGGCCCAGTCGCCCCGTGCCACTTTGTCACGGATCAGCCGGTCGGCCGTTGCCTGGTCGGGAATGCGCAGGAGGGCTTCGGCGAGGCACATCAGGGCGATGCCTTCTTCACTGGACAGTGAGAACTCGTGCATCAGGGCATCCACGCCGCTGGCTTTGCGGCGGCGCGTGCGGACATCAGTGACCAGACGCCGGGCCAGTTCTTGCGCCTTGTCGAGCTCGCTGCTGCTCAGGCGGGCCTGTGGCAGCAGCGATTGAACACAGATCTGTTCGTCGCGCCGCCATGCCGAAGTGACGGCATCCATTAATCCTGACTGGGGACGAGACAAGTGCGGGAAACGCATGTGCAGACTCCGTATTTCAATGGTTTTACTTTTTTATAAGGGCAAACTGGAAGTCCTGGCGCCAACTGTGGCGCACAAATGACACATGCAATATTATGACAATGCAAAAAACACGACACTCTAATTGACAAAGTCTTCACGAGACTTTATATCTTGTTTGCAACTCATAAGAGATAAAAATATCAACATGACACGCCATTCGTAAAATAATCGTTTGCCGGATATTTGATTGCGGTTTTATTAAAAAAAATGGCGTATTTATCTACAAAACAGGAGATTCATAGAATGAAGCGTACGAAGGCCCGAAAGGCTTTGGATCTGATAGACCGCAAGATTCTTGCCCTGCTGCAAGACAATGCCAAGATTTCCAACGTCGATCTCGCCGAGCAGGTTCATCTTTCTCCTACGCCCTGTCTTGAGCGCGTCAAGCGCCTTGAATCAGATGGCTATATCCGGCAGTACGCAGCGCACCTGAATCCACAGCTTCTCGACGCCGGCATGCTGGTGTACCTGGAAGTCAGCCTGCAGAACACGACCAGCGAAATCCTGAACGAATTCAATGCGGCGGTGCAGCAGCTGCCGCAGATTCTGGAATGCCACATGGTGGCAGGCGGATTTGACTATCTGATGAAGATTCGTGTGCGCGACATCCATGAGTTCCGTGACATGCTGGGCGACATGCTGTCGCGCCTGCCTTATGTCCGCGAAACTCACACATATGTTGTGATGGAGGAAGTCAAGGAAACGACCCAGATTCCGCTGCGCCCCTGATGACTGCCGGTATTTCCCTTGAGTGTCTGTCGCGTCAGCCGGTCCGTCCGTCCGGGGCGCCGCCACTGCTGTTCGTGCACGGTGCGTATTCGTCGGCCTGGGTGTGGGATGTCGACTGGATGCCGCAACTGGCCGGGTCTGGCCGGGCAGTGCATGCCCTGAGTCTGGAGGGGCACGGCCAAAGTGACGGCCATTCGTGGCTGGCCGCCTGCGGTATTGATGATTACGTGGGTAATGTCCGGCAGATCGTTGCCACCCTGCCGGAACCGCCGGTTCTGGTGGGGCATTCGATGGGCGGTTTTGTCGTCCAGCGGTATCTGGAGCTTGGCCATGAAGCGGCAGGTGTGGTGTTGCTGGCGTCCGTGCCGCCCAGAGGACTGACCCGTTCGACCCTGAACCTTTTGCGGCAGGCGCCCGACCTGCTGGGAGCCTTGCAGCTGTTCTAGGCATCGGAGAGCTATCATCCGCAAGCCGAAAAGGTCAAAAAGCTGCTGTTCAGCAACGACATGTCGCTGGAGCAGATCATGCAGTGGGGCAGCCGCTTCCAGCCAGAGTCCATGCGTGCCATTTTTGACCTGCTGCTGGTCGGGCTGTTCACGCCTTCCGCATTGTCCGGTTTGCCCGCCTTGGTACTGGGTGGTGCAGAGGACCGGATCATCAGCCCGACGGATGTCCAGGAAACGGCCGAACGCTTTGGTGTGGAAGGGCTGATCCTGCCGGATCTCGGGCACATGATGATGCTGGATGCGCACAATGCTGGTGTTCTGTTGCGCATTCAGGACTGGTTGCAGCAGCATTGGCCGATATGACCCTGGTCTGTTGCGGTGCAGCATCGAACATGCTAGGGCATGCATGCCGCCTCCGGTACAATGTGCAATGCGTCAGGAATTGATCCGGCGCAAATTTCTTCAGGCGCATTGCCGCAGGTACAGAGATGATTTGCAACCCCTACGAAATCGTCATTCAGGGTATGACTTCCGAAGGACGGGTTTTCCGTCCGAGCGACTGGGCAGAGCGACTGTCCGGTATTCTGGCCTCCTTCGAATCGGACCAGAAAAAGCTTGAATATCACGCTTATGTACGGCCCTTGATGCTGGAAAACGTGCGCTGTGTGGCCGTGGACAAAAAGCTTGAAAAAATCGATCCGCGCGTCTTCCAGTTCCTGATGTCCTTTGCCCACGACAACGATTTGCGGGTGCTGGATTGCCGCCAGCTGATCGACGAGGTCTACCCGAGCCGCTTCCTCGCCTGATAACGG
>RRZT011347697.1_pt1 | contig 18196 bp, 13 predicted proteins | sample 2165551 | NCBI WGS metagenome assembly RRZT01 (sample SAMN10456910, study PRJNA506462) | wastewater metagenome | biome: wastewater; feature: sludge; material: wastewater sludge; isolation source: wastewater sludge with Escherichia coli K12::gfp cells carrying plasmid... | place: USA: Moscow, Idaho...
GCCGAGATCGCCAACGGTATTGCCAGCGGGAATCTCTCGCACCGAATCGAAGTGCTTGGCGGCGCTGAAGAAAGCCTGCTCGGCTCGATGCGCAGGATGCAGGACGGACTACGCGGCATGGTCGAGCGGTTCAATCTGGCTTCCGCTCAACTCAAGACTTCCGCCAGCGAATTGACTCAGGAGATGGAACAGGTCGGTCGCGGCGCGCGCATGAGCGCGGAAGCCACGTCTTCGACCGCAGCGGCCGTCGAGCAGATGACGGTCAGCATCAACCACATCTCGGCCAGCGCGCGGGAGACCGAAACCAATTCGCGCACGGCATCCGACTTGGCCCGCGAAGGCGAAAAGCTTGCCGTGAGCGCTGCCGACGAGATACGTCATATTTCCGGCGACGTGGCGGGTACGGCCGAGCTGATCAGCGGGTTGGTCGACCGCTCGCGCGAAATCGACAAGATGAGCAATGTGATCAAGGATATTGCCGACCAGACCAACCTGCTGGCGCTGAATGCTGCGATTGAAGCTGCGCGCGCGGGCGAACAGGGACGCGGCTTCGCGGTGGTCGCGGACGAGGTTCGGAAACTCGCCGAACGTACTGCGGGGGCAACGCAGGACATTGCGAACACGATACGCGCAATCCAGGACGACACGGATCAGGCCGCCATGCGCATGGATAATGTGCGTGACCAGATCGGACTCGGCGTGCAGATGGCCGAACAGGCTGCTGAAGCGTTGCGCGAAATCAGCGCCGGCACGCAGACCTCGCTGGAAAAGACTCGCGAAGTTGCCAATGCCGCGCAAGAGCAAAGCCAGGCCAGCAATAGCATCGCCGGCAATATCGAGCGGATTGCCCAGATGGTCGAAGAATCCGATGCGGCGGTGAACTCGACTCATGAGCAGGTACGTCGGCTCGACGAGTTGGCCAGGGAATTGCACGCAGCGGCATCAAGGTTCCAGCTCTGATTTTGCACCGGGCCAAGGCATGGACTCAGTCTATCAGCTCGGCCCGGTTGGCAATCTCGGCTGGGAGCCTGATCCCGAAGCGGGCAAGCTGCTTGCGACTGAATACAAAGCTGCCCAAGGCCGTGGTTTGGGGGAAGATTCTGGCTCGAGGTCTCTTGTTTTCCAGAATCTTGCGCACGATTGATGCCGCGGCCTTGCCCTGCTCGGTGCCGGTCATGACCAGTCCACCGATGGCCTTGTCCGGGCCAACCGAGAAATCCCAGATGGCGAACAGCGGAACCGGCGTGTGCGCCGAAGTCCAGGCGATGATGTCCTCATCGTTGGCGATCCTATTGTTGGACTTGGTCAGCGACTGATAGAGGCCGGCCACGGTGACCTGGTAGCCATTGCTTTTGGCATCCCGTACGGCCCGTTCCCAGTCATCCGCTGTTTTGCAGATTTTCAGATCAATCTGGATGCCGTTCAGGTTGGTGACCAGCTTGCCCCCGAAAACCTCGTTGCGGATGACTTCGGAAGTAAAATTGCCGTCGAACAGTATCTGTACCTTTTGGATCGCCGGAACAAGTTGCTGGATAAATGCGATGTTTCGTTTGATCAGCGGCCGTTCGAGCACGCCCGTGATGTAGCTGTAGCCTTCGCGGGCGTAATTGCGCGGGTTGTTGTTGATTCCCAGATAGACGCCGGGTATTCCTAGTCGTTCAAGCTCCGGACCGACATGCTTCAACGCGGCGTCATCCCCCATGACGACCAGGGCCGGCGTGCTTTCCTTTATCCTCGCGACAGCTTTTTGGCCCATTGCCGCGTGTTTTTCCACCGGCAGGCGTTTGGTGTCCATCTCGAAGAATTCCAGAGTGTGGCCAGGCGTCAAAGCTTCGGAAAGCGCACGCCGGTAGTCCTGATCCCATTTGAAGCTGGCGTGGTAGCTTTCAACCACCAGAATGTTTTTTGCCGACGCAATCGGCAGGTAAAGGCATAGCAGGAAAAGGGCCGGCCAGCGCATGGGTGTTCCAGAAAAGGAGTTTTAGTTTTCAACATATTAGCAGCACTTCATGGCTGTGCGATGCCCCCGATTCCGGCTTTTTTATGTACCGCGGGGACGCGCCAGTGTTTACAATTGGTGGTTTTTTTAATTTGCCCGAGGTTTCGTCATGCCAGTGAATCTGCCCCCGCTCAATCCCGCCCAACTTCATCCCGTTCCCGGTGTCAGGCTCGGCATCGGTTCGGCTGGCGTCAAGACGCCCGGGCGCAAGGATGTGCTGGTGATGGAACTGTCCGAGGGGAGTCATGCTGCGGGCGTGTTCACGCAGAACCGCTTTTGCGCCGCACCGGTGCGCCTGTGCCGCGAGTTCCTGGCAGGAAGCCAATCGATCCGCGCGCTGGTGGTGAACACTGGCAACGCGAACGCCGGCACTGGTCTAGACGGCGAAAATCGTGCCCGTGCAATCTGCGCCGCGCTGGCCGAAAAAATGAATCTGGCTGCCGAACAGGTGCTGCCGTTCTCGACTGGCGTGATTCTCGAGCCATTGCCGCACGACAAGGTCATCGCAGCGTTGCCGGGTGCGCTGGCTGATCTGGCGCCGGCGCACTGGGCCGAAGCGGCCCAGGCGATCATGACGACCGATACCACGCCGAAGGCCGCTTCGCGTCAGATCGTGATCGGCGGAAAAACCGTGACGATCACCGGCATTTCCAAGGGCGCCGGCATGATCCATCCGAACATGGCGACGATGCTCGGCTATGTTGCGACCGACGCGGCGATCGGCCAGCCGCTGCTGCAATCGCTGGTCAAGTACGCGGCCGACCGCTCGTTCAACTCGATCACGGTCGACGGCGATACCTCGACCAACGATTCGTTCATCCTGATTGCTACCGGCCAGGCCGGCAATGCGGCGATCACCGATGCCGCAAGCGCCGATTACCTGGCGCTGCGCGATGCCGTGACCGAGCTTGCGCAGACGCTGGCGCAGGCGATTATCCGCGATGGCGAGGGCGCGACCAAGTTCATCACGATCAACGTTGAGGGTGGCAAGACGCGCGACGAATGCAAGACGGTCGGCTATGCGATCGGTCGTTCGCCGCTGATCAAGACCGCGTTCTTTGCCTCCGATCCGAACCTCGGCCGCATCCTGTGCGCGATCGGCTACTCCGGCGTCGAAAATCTCGATGTGAATACCCTTGAGGTCTGGCTCGACGACGTACTGGTTGCGAAGGATGGCGGCCGCGTCGCGTCGTACCGGGAGGAGGATGGCCAGCGCGTGATGAACAAGCCCGAGATCACGATCACAGTGAAGCTGAACCGTGGCACAGAAAGCGCAACAGTCTGGACCTGTGATTTTTCCTACGACTATGTGAAGATCAACGCGGATTACCGTAGCTAACATCGCCGGCACGTTTTTTGCGCTATCCATGAAGCCAGCAGAAATGCTGGCTTTTTTGCGCAGTCGGCTGTTTGTCGTGAAGTGAAAGCAGGTGCGTCGATCAAGGAATCATTTGCAAAACACAAGGGGCGGGTCTATCAAGCAGCATCGACAGGCAAGGGAGTGGATCGTGAACGCCGCCGCACCGTTGTTGACCGAAGACGAAGGCCCGCTTTCACCCTGGTGGATTCGGATTGTATTGATGGTGATGGTGATGGGATTTTCCGGGCTGATCGCCATCACGATGTTGTCCTACCGCAATGCCCCTCCGATCCCGGCGCAAGTGGTCGATGAACAAGGTGCATCCGTGTTCGACGGTGACGAAATCGGCGCCGGCCAAGCTGTATTTCTCAAGTATGGTTTGATGGCCAACGGCAGTATCTGGGGGCACGGCGCGTATCTTGGACCGGATTATTCGGCCGAAGCCTTGCACCGGATGGGTTTGCATACCGCGGAAGCCATCGCGCAACAACAATACCGGCAGCCGTTTGCCTCGCTATCGCTATCGCAATCGCAACAGGCTGCCGTGCGCGGCGAAACGACGACAACCCTTAAAACCAATCGTTACGACGCAGCCTCGCAGACATTGCATCTGACGGCGCCGCAGGCCGCGGCTTATCGCCAGCAGATCGAGTACTGGGCTGACTATTTCCGCCATCCTTCGCGCAACGGTGGCTTGCAGGCTAATCTCATCACGGATCCGATCGAATTGCGTCAGCTTGCCGCCTTTGTTACCTGGACGGCTTGGGCTTCGGTCGCTGCACGCCCGGGAAAGACTTATTCCTATACCAATAATTTCCCATATGACCCGAGCGTTGGCAATCAGCCCACGGCGGATGCGTTGTTATGGAGTGCGGCGAGCCTGATCGCGCTGCTTGCCGGTATCGCGGTGGTATTGCTGGCATTCGGAAAATTTGATTATCTTGGCTGGAACTCGCGCGGTGATCTCATACATCCGCAACTCGCACCGGGGCGATCGAGCCCGGGCCAGAAGGCATTGGTGAAATACTTTGTAGTCGTGGCCCTGCTGCTGCTGTGCCAGGCGCTGGTGGGTGGAGCCCTCGCGCATTACCGGACTGATCCGAGCAGTTTCTATGGCTTTGATCTGGAACGTATTTTTCCAAGCAACCTGATGCGCACCTGGCATTTGCAATTGGCGATTTTCTGGATCGCTACGGCTTATGTCGCTGCTGCGCTGTTTTTGGGGCGCTCGCTGCGCACCGACGAGCCGCGCTGGCTGGCTGGCTGGACGCACGTATTGTTCGGCGCGTTTGCGCTGGTTATCGGCGGAAGTCTGCTCGGCGAGTGGCTGGGAATTTCGCAACTGCTTGGCCGCTGGTGGTTCTGGTTCGGCAATCAGGGATGGGAGTATCTGGAACTCGGGCGTGTATGGCAATACCTGCTGGTGGCCGGTTTGCTCGTCTGGTTTGGCTTGCTTTGGAAACTGGTGCGGCCACGCGCGCTGATCCAGCCGGCAGCAAGGCCGATTGTCAAAATATTCCTGGTGGCCGCCCTGGCAATTCCGGTCTTCTATGTTCCCGCCCTGTTTTTCGGCGCCAAGACTAACTTTACCGTGGTGGATACCTGGCGTTTCTGGATCATTCATTTGTGGGTCGAAGGCTTTTTTGAATTTTTCGCCACGACGGTGGTCGCGCTGACGTTCTATCAACTTGGGTTGACGCGGCGCAATACCGCTTTGCGGGTGATTTATCTCGATGCCATCCTGTATTTTATCGGCGGATTGATGGGGACGGGACATCACTGGTATTTCACTGGCCAGACCAGCGTGAACATGGCTGTTTCCGCGGTTTTTTCCGCGCTTGAGGTCGTCCCCTTGACCCTGTTGACGCTGGATGCCTGGGATTTCATCCGCACCACGCGCGGTGACCGCAATGCGCCCGGCGCAACCATAACGCAGCAGCACAAGTGGACGTTTTATTTCTTGATGGCGGTGGGTTTCTGGAACTTCACAGGCGCCGGCGTTTTCGGGTTCCTGATCAACCTGCCGATTGTCAGCTACTTCGAGATAGGGACCTTGTTGACGCCAAACCATGGCCATGCCGCACTGATGGGCGTATTTGGCATGCTGGCGATCGCGTTGATGGTGTTCGTGCTGCGACAGGTCAGCGACGATGCGCGTTGGCCCGGTGTTGAAAAATACATCAAGATCGCATTCTGGGGCTGCAACGTCGGGCTGGCGATGATGGTGATTCTGAGCCTGTTTCCGAGCGGAGTATTGCAGCTTTGGGACGTGCTCGAGAACGGGTACTGGCATGCGCGCAGCCTGGATTACATCGGAAGCGAGCGGGCGCGTCTGCTCGAATGGATGCGGATGCCAGGCGATATCGTGTTCATTGTGTTCGGCGCGGTGCCGTTGGTCATCGCAGCGATCAAGAGTTATCTCGGCGTACGCTCGTCAAACCGGAGTGATGGTTCGCATTGAGCCGGTTTTTTCACCCTCCGCTGGCATCAAGACAAAGCCCGCTTGCGCGGGCTTTGTAAAAATTTATATAAATCAATTACTTATTGATTTGTTCGGCCAAGAAGCGTTGGATCGTGCTGGAGTTGCCACAGGAACAGTAACGCAGCGAGCAGCACGAGCAAGTGATACCAGCGCCACAGCCGGTAGCCGCGCAGCATCCGTTTCTCGCTGCGCGTCGTAATCAGGAACAATTGTCCGCTGGCGGGGTTGCGCAGTACATGAGTCGCGGTGGCAGCCTGCAAGCTGCGGTATTCGGCGCGGATTTCGTTGGCCGCGGCGGCGCGCGCGGCTTCCCACTCGGCCAGGTCAATTTCGCCGTCTCGGTTCAGGTCGAAGCGGCGCAGCAGTTCGGCCTTGTCCTGCTTCATTTCGGCGAGTCGCTGGCTGACGTCGCGCCTGAAATCGAGGTTTTCGTCGCCGCGCACCGAGATAAAATCGCCGAGAACGAGCAGCGGCTGGCCGGCCCGGATCGTCCAGATCGTGTAGCGGAAATCCCCTTCGATGCGCACGTCCGGCTTGCCGGCTTCGATCTGCGCATGTTCCGGATAGACGAGCACCTCGCCGCTGCCGTCGTCGAGCAGGAACGACTCGGCGCTCTCGTCCTCGCTTTCGTATTCGTAACGGTTGTTGTGATCGCGGTCGCGCTCGGTCAGGCAGCGGTACCAGACGCAGGGCAGCAGCGTGATCGGGCAGACCAGCGACTGACCGGCGACCTTTGCGCTGCCATTGAGTTCGACGTAGCCCTGCGGCGCCGAGCCTATCCGCGCGGTCGGCGTGTTCGCGAGCGCGCGGCGCTGTCGTTCGTTGGCGAACCAGCCATAGAAGCTGATGATGCCGAGAATGCCGAGGCAGGTCGCCCAGCCCTTGAGCGTACCGATCCGCCATGCCGCAAAGCCGAGGATCAGCGTCGGAGCCGGAGTGGCGATCAGCAGCGAGCGGGCTTGCTGGAGCGAATTGAGCCGGATCACTTCGGCGCGAACAGGGCGGACAGGTCGGCGTCGCGGCGGTCTTCGGCCGTGAATTCAAGCAATTGCGCCGGTTCGAACTGGAATAGCCGGGCGATCACGATGTCCGGGAACTGCTCGATGCGCACGTTGTTCAGGTTCACGCTCTCGTTGTAGAACTCGCGTCGGTCGGCGATCGAGTTTTCGAGTTCGGTGATGCGCGCGGACAGATGCTGGAAGTGCTCGCTGGCCTTGAGTTCCGGATAAGCCTCGACGGTCGCGAACAGCGCGCCGAGTCCTGCGCGCAGCGAGGTTTCAGCCGTTCCCAGTGCGCCGATGTTGCGCGCCTCGCGTGCGGCCGCGACGCCGGCGCGGGCCTGCATGACCTTGTCCAGCGTGGCCTGCTCGAACTGCATGTACTGCTTGCAGGTTTCGACCAGCTTCGGCAGTTCGTCGTGGCGTTGCTTCAACAGCACGTCGATGTTCGACCAAGCCTTGCCGATATTGTGCTTGAGCTGAACCAGGTTGTTGTACAGCATCACGATATACAGCAGGAAAACGGCGATCAGCGCGAGGAAAATGACCAGCGACATAAGATGGGCTCCGCGGGGAATAGATAGCGGCATGGTAGCTGCGAGCGGCATGGCTGGCAAACCGGGGTGGGTTTTCGCGCTGGTCGGTGGGAAAAACCGATTCTTCTTGTGGCCAATCCGCCTTCCTGCCTATTTTTCCGATACGGCCCCAGTCTGGATGGCGCGCGGTGCGCGGGGCTGTACCAACTTCAGGAGAACATCATGGGATTGTTGGACTCGATTACCAGTGTGCTATCGAATCAGGAAGGCGGGCAGGGTGGGATGCTCGGAGTGATTACGGGCTTGATCGATCAGGCCGGCGGGATTCAGGGCCTGGCCAATACGTTCCAGGAAAAAGGGTTGGGCGAGCTGGTTTCCTCGTGGATCAGCACCGGGCAGAATCTGCCGATCTCGGGCGAACAACTCAATGCGGTGCTCGGTAACGAGCAGGTGCAGGCGATCGCCGAGAAACTCGGCGTGCCCTTGGGAGACGCATCGAACGGACTGGCGGCATTGCTGCCCCAGGTGGTCGACAAGCTGACCCCGGATGGCCAGGTTCCCGAAGCGGGCGGCCTGCTCGAGCAGGGCTTGTCGCTGCTGAAGGGGCTCGGGCGCTCTTGATCCGGCCCAGTGAAGTTTCCGCTATGCCGGCGCAAGCCGGTATCGGGCAACGGCGCTGATCGGAACTGCTGGACCCCGGCTTTTGCCGGGGTGAAAACTTCAAGCGTGATCAGGCTGGATTCATGGTTTCCTGCCCGGTTTTGCCAATCCGGCGCGATGCTGCGCCGGCTTTTTTACATCTTCAGTTCGGCGACCAGCGTGAAATAGTCGCTGCGGAACCACGAGTGGGTCAGTTCGACGGCAACGCCATTGTCGAGGTATCCGATGCGGGTCAGGTGCAGCATGGCAGCGCCCGGCGGCTGATCGACCAGGCCGGCAAGCTCCGCGGTTACGCTGGCTGCGCCGATATGTTGCGTTGCGCGGACGATGCCGAATCCTGTGGTGCGCAGGTAATCGTACAGCGAAGCGCCGACGGCTTCCGGGTCAGGGACAAGCTCATGCGGCAGCGCAGTGCGCTCGATGCCGATGACGACCTCGTCGGCCGTGCGCGCGCGCAGCAGGCGTGATACGCGGCTGTTGTGCGGCAGGTTCAGGTGCTGCATTTCCTCGGCGTTGGCGAATGCGACTTCGCGATTGAGCCAGCGCGAGCCCGGCTTGAAGCCGCGCTGCTTGATCATCTCGGACAGGTGGGTGAAGCGCGCGAGCGGCTGCTCGAGGCGCGGGGTGATGTAGGAACCGGATCCTGGGCGGCGCTGAATGCGGCCTTCCTGCTCAAGCACTTCGAGCGCCTTGCGCGCGGTCACGCGCGAGATGCCGAACGCCTCGACCAGCGCGCGTTCCGATGGCAACGGCTGGTTCGCTAGCCAGTAGCCGGCCTGGATGGCCATCGTCAGCTTGTTGGCGATTTGCAGGTAAAGCGGAGTCGGGCTTGCAGGATCGGGCCGCAGCACGGAAAGCTTGTTCTTGTTCATTCCGGTATTTTACCGTCAGTTACGGCTGGCCAGTAACCGTGCTGGCGATTTTCGCTGCCTGGTTGCTTGGTTGATAAAAATATCATAATAATCAATAGGTTATGTTTGTGTTGATTCATGATGGGCTGGCGCGGTTGCTTATATGTGCGCAGTGCTGTTATCTTTATTGCAAATAAGATTCTGTTATTAAACGGGGTGGGGCATGAAGCTGCAGCAGTTGCGTTATCTGGTCGAAGTCTACAAGCAAGGTCTGAACGTGACCGATGCGGCGGAAAAGCTGCATACCTCGCAGCCGGGTATTTCGAAGCAGATCCGCATGCTCGAAGACGAACTCGGCGTGCAGGTGTTCATCCGCAACGGCAAACGCGTCGTTGATGTGACTGCGCCGGGCAAGGAAGTGCTGCGGATCGCCGAGCGCATGCTGATGCAGGCGCAGAACCTCAAGCGGGTCGGCGAGGAGTTCGTGCGGGTTGAAAATGGCAGCCTGACGATCGCGACGACGCACACGCAGGCGCGCTATGCGTTGCCCGGTCCGATCAAGGCGTTTTTGCAACGCTATCCGCAGGTCAGACTCGCGCTGAAGCAGGGAACGCCGACGCAGATCTGCGAAATGGTGATCAGCGGCGAGGCCGACATCGCGATTGCGACCGAAGGCATCTCGCTGTTTCCTGAGCTGGCGATGCTCGAGTGCTTCGAGTGGAACCGTTGCGTCGTTGTGCCGAACGGTCATCCACTGACCCGGCTTGACCACAAGATCACGCTCGAGGATATCGCCGCGTGGCCGATCGTGACCTACGATTTCGCGTTTGCCGGCCGCTCGCAGATCAACCAGGCCTTTGCCGCGAAAAAGCTCGAGCCGCAAGTCGCGCTGTCAGCGATCGATACCGACGTGATCAAGACCTATGTCGCGCTCGGACTGGGCGTCGGCCTGATCGCCGAGATGGCCTACGATCCGGAAAAGGACAATGCGTTGACCGCGATCGACGCTGCGCACCTGTTCGAGCCGTCCAAGACCCGGATCGGCATCCGTAAGGATGCGTATCTGCGTGGCTATGTTTACGATTTTATCGAACTGTTCGCGCCGCACCTGACGCGCAAGGCCGTGCAGCACGCGCTGCTGTGCGACGAAGGCTGAGCCGACCATCCACTTGCCCGAAAGACTCGCATCGCGCTGGTATACTGGCGAGCCTTGTCGAATCCGGTCCGCATCCATGCCGCGCATCCAGCTTCTTTCCGATCATCTGGTCAACCAGATCGCCGCCGGCGAGGTGGTCGAGCGCCCGGCCTCGGCGCTGAAGGAGCTGCTGGAAAACAGCGTCGATGCCGGTAGCCAGAGCATCCAAGTCGAACTGCAGGCGGGCGGCGCCAAGCTGATCAAGGTCAGCGACGATGGCTGCGGCATCGAGCACGACGATCTGCCGCTGGCGTTGCATCGCCACGCGACGAGCAAGATCCGCGATTTCGACGACCTCGGCCGAGTTGCCACGCTCGGCTTCCGCGGTGAAGGGCTCGCGAGCATTGCCTCGGTTTCGCGCCTCGCGCTGACCAGCCGCCACGAAGGCGGCGCGCATGCGTGGCGCATCGAAGCCGATCATGGCGCGCTGCAGGATCCGGTCCCGGCCGCGCTCGCCGCCGGCACGACCGTCGAAGTCCACGACCTGTACTACCAGACGCCGGCCCGGCGCAAGTTCCTGAAATCCGAAGCAACCGAGTTCGCGCATTGCGATGACATGGTCAAGCGCATCGCGCTTGCGCACCCGGCCATCCAGTTCGCGCTGACGCACAATGGCCGCGCGCAGGCGCGCCTGCTGCGTGGCGATCTCGGCAAGCGCGCAGCGGCGATCCTCGGCGACGAATTCACGCGCCAGGCGATCGCAGTCGACGAGGGATTCGGCGGCCTGCGCCTGTTTGGTCTGGCCGGCTCGCCGACCCAAGGCAAATCCAGCCGCGACGGCCAGTATTTCTTCGTCAACGGCCGCTTCGTCCGCGATAAGCTGATCCAGCACGCGCTGCGCGAAGCCTACCGCGACGTGCTGCACCACGAGCGCCATCCGGCCTACTGCCTGTTCCTCGAAATGGCGCCGGAAGGCGTCGACGTGAACGTGCATCCGACCAAGATCGAAGTGCGCTTCCGTGAATCGCAGGCGCTGTACCGCTTCCTTTTGACCGGCCTGAACAAGGCGCTGTCCGGCGCGAAAGCCGGAATGCAGTCCGCAGCCGCCATTGACCCGGAAACCGGCGAGGTGCAGCGGCCCGCCGAGCCGGTTCAGGCGTTTTCTCCGCGCAGCTATGCCGAAATGGCGTATCGCCAGCCGCCCGCGCCGCAACCCGCCGCGCAGGAATCGCTCGCGTTTTATGAGCGCATGTTCGGCGACCTGAAACGTCCGGAAAACGAACCGATCGCGGTCAACCTTCCCGCCGCCGAGCCGGAATCCGGCATCCCGCCGCTCGGCTTCGCGCTCGCGCAGCTGCACGGCATCTATATCCTCGCGCAGAGCGCCGAAGGGCTGATCGTCGTCGACATGCACGCCGGGCACGAACGCGTCGTCTACGAAAAGCTCAAGTCTGCGATCGAGGCGCAGACCTTGCCGCGCCAGGCGCTGCTGATTCCGCATGTGTTCGCCGCCGACAGGCTCGATGTCGCGACGGTCGAGGACCATCCGCAGGCGCTGGCCGAACTTGGCTTCGAGATCAGCGTGCAGTCGCCGACCCAGCTGGCGATCCGCGCGCTGCCGCAGCTATTGCAAGACGCCGATCCGGTTGAGCTGGCGCAGGCAGTGCTGGCTGATTTGCGCGGCGTCGGCAGCAGCCAGGCGCTCGAAGGCCGGCGCAATGCGATCCTTGCGACGATGGCCTGCCACGGCTCGGTGCGCGCAAATCGCAGCCTGACGATTCCCGAGATGAACGCGCTGTTGCGCCAGATGGAGGCGACCGAGCGTTCGGGCCAGTGCAATCACGGCCGCCCGACCTGGTTCCGCCTGTCGCTGGCGGAGATCGACAAGCTGTTCATGCGGGGCAAGTAAATGTTTGTGCTCGCGGTCAAGCTGTTTGGCGCGCCGCTGCTGGTTGGCGGCGCGAGCCTCGCCGGCAAGCGCTACGGCCCGGCCTTGGCTGGACTGTTTTCCGGCCTGCCGGTGATCGCCGGGCCGATTCTTGCCGTGTTGTGGCTGGAACACGGCACGGATTATGCCGCGCAGGTCGCGGGGATGCTGTTGCTCGGCCTTGCGCCGCTGGCAGCCTACCTGTGGCTGTTCTCACGGCTCGCGCGCCGTTTTCACTGGCTCACCTGCCTGCTGGCCGGCTGGGGCGCTTTCCTGCTTGTGGCGCAAGGGTGCCGCAACGTCAGCCTGCCATACTGGCTGTTTGCCTCGGCCGCCGTACTGGCGCTGTTCTGCGTCGGCTGGTTCATGGCGCGGCCCAATGCGCCGGCCGTTTCCGCGTCGCTGCCGAAGATCGAATTGTTCGCGCGCATCGTTGCCGCGTTTGTTCTCGTTTTCGGGCTGACCAGCGCCTCGGGCAGGCTGGGCCCGGAATGGACCGGACTGCTTGCCGCGTTCCCGGTCGCCGGATCGGTGATGCCGGCGTTCACGCTGGCGCGCAGCGGGCCGCACGCCGCCTTGCGCCTGCTGCGCGGATTCGTCAGTGGCTTGCTCGGCCTTGGTGGTTTCGCGCTTTGCCTGGCCCTGATGTTGCCGCTGCTCGGCGGTTTTGCATTTGTGCCCGCCGTACTGGCCGCGATCATGATCGCTAGTCTCAATGCGCGAGTGGTGTTTCGGGATTGATTTTGTAAGTTATTGATTTATAAAGACTTTTTAATTATGTCAATGAAGCGGATTTTGCCGCCCGCAATTTTTCTGATGGGCCCGACCGCGAGCGGCAAGACCGCCTGCGCGGTGCGGCTCGTCGAAGCCGGCCTGCCGGTCGAGCTGATCTCGGTTGATTCCGCGCTGGTTTTCCGCGACATGGACATCGGCACCGCCAAGCCCGACGCGGCCACGCTGGCGCGCGCGCCGCACCACCTGATCGACATCATCAGTCCGGAACAGGCGTATTCCGCGGCGCAGTTTCGCGTGGATGCACTGCGTCTGATGGCCGACATCACCGCACGTGGCCGGGTGCCGGTGCTCGTCGGCGGCACGATGCTGTATTTTAATACCTTGCAGCACGGCATCCACGACCTGCCGCAGGCCGACGCCGCGTTGCGCCAGCAGTTGCAGGCCGATGCCGGGCAACTCGGCTGGCCCGCGCTGCACGAGCGGCTCGCCGAGCTCGATCCGGCCACCGCCGAGCGACTGAAGCCGAACGACTCGCAGCGCATTGAGCGCGCGCTGGAAATCTGCCTGCTCGCCGGCCGGCCGATGAGTGAACTGCTGGCCGAACCGGGCGCGGCGCCGCTGCCATATGCGCTGACGAAGCTCGCGCTCGTTCCTTCCGACCGTGCCGTGCTGCATGCGCGGATCGCCGAACGCTTCGACCAGATGCTCGACCAGGGCTTGCTGGACGAAGTGCGCGCGCTGCGCGGCCAATACGCGCTGCATCCCGACCTGCCATCAATGCGCTGCGTCGGCTATCGTCAGGCGTGGGAATATCTGGACGGCCTGATTGGTGAGCAGCAACTGCGCGAAAAAGGCATCGCCGCGACGCGCCAGCTCGCGAAAAGACAGCTGACCTGGCTGCGCGGCATGGATGACCTTGAAGAGTTCGATTGTCTGCGGCCGGATCTGGTCGAGGCAGTGCTGGAGCGAGTCGGCCGGATTCGCCGGAGCTGAGGTGGTTTTTGTTCCCGCCAGCATGGCATGCGGCCCGGGTCGCTGCTAGAATCCGCACTCCACCGCCCGGGTGGTGAAATTGGTAGACACAAGGGACTTAAAATCCCTCGGCGCAAGCTGTACGGGTTCGACCCCCGTCCCGGGCACCAGTTACTGGTACAAAGCAGCCCAAGAAAGTCCATCAAACCCGCATAGCGCAAGGCTTTGCGGGTTTTTTGTTTCTTATGCTGTCTACTCTCTCGATGAGTTATTGAGCAATTACATCCAGCCAGGCTTTCCTTTGGCCGGCACACCATCGGTTTCCGTGAATTGTGTCAGGCTGTTGATTTTGGTCTGGATACAAACAAAGCGCAGCGAGCCGCTTGCGTCCGCCTTGATGCAGCGTTTGGCGGCCGGATCGACACGCAAAACATCGCTCTCGCTCAGTTACCGCTCTTCACCATCGAGATAGAACGGCCCTTTGCCCGAGAGAATCGTAAGCATCCGGCCCGCCCGCATTCACAGGGCAGACCGAATCCGATCAGCACTTGATCTGCAGCAGTTCGTCGATGCGGGAGTTCGGGCTGGGCGCTTACCATGTAATGGCGCTCGGTAGCGCTTTGCTGTAAGGTAGCCCGCTTTCAACTTGTTATGTGTCCCGATTGGAGCGATTCCATGATTCTTATAGATCCTGCCGTGATCACCTTCGGCATTTATTTGCTGGGGATGCTGCTTATCGGCTGGCTGGGTTATCGCAGTACGCAAAACCTGTCCGACTATATTCTCGGCGGTCGCAGTATGGGCAGTTTCGTGACGGCGCTGTCGGCGGGTGCTTCCGATATGAGCGGTTGGTTGCTGATGGGGCTGCCGGGAGCGATTTATCTTTCTGGCATCAGTGAAGCGTGGATTGCGATTGGTCTGACTTCCGGTGCCTATCTGAATTGGCGTTTCGTCGCCGGCCGGTTGCGCTTGTATACCGAGCGTGCCGGAAATGCGCTGACCCTCCCTGATTACCTGACCAACCGCTTCGAGGACAAGCAAAATTTGCTGCGTATCCTGACGACTGCAGTGATTCTGGTTTTCTTTACCATCTATTGTGCCTCGGGTGTTGTTGCGGGCGCCCGTCTGTTCGAGAACATGTTTGGTCTGCCTTATGTAACCGCGTTGTGGGTAGGGGCAACCTGTACGATTGCCTACGTGTTTATCGGTGGTTTTCTCGCCGTGAGCTGGACCGATACGATTCAGGCCTCGCTGATGATTACCGCGCTGATTCTGGCGCCGGTCGTTGCTTACTTTGCTGTGGTCGAAGGTTTGCAGCCGGCGCAGTCGGTTGCCGATCTAATTGAGCCGGCCAAACTCGATATGATGAAAGGGGCGACGTTCACCGGCATTGTGTCCCTGATGGCGTGGGGCCTTGGTTACTTTGGGCAGCCGCACATTCTGGTGCGCTTTATGGCGGCTGAATCGGTCAAGACGATTTCGGCTGCGCGCCGGATCAGCATGACCTGGATGATTCTGTGCCTCGGTGGCGCGGTTGCGGTCGGTTTTGTCGGCATTCCTTATTTTCTGACGCACGTCGGCGGTGCAGCAGCCGTTAACGCGAACAGTGAAACAGTATTTATTGAGATCGCCAAGCAACTGTTCAATCCCTGGGTTGCCGGCCTGCTGCTTGCCGCGATCCTCGCCGCAGTGATGAGCACACTGTCATGTCAGCTGCTTGTGTGCTCAAGTGCGTTGACCGAGGATATTTACCGCACCTTCCTGCGCAAGGATGCGAGTCAGGCGGAGCTGGTCTGGATGGGGCGCGCGATGGTGATGGCAATTTCCCTGGTTGCAATCGCGATTGCCAGCAATCCGCAGAGCAAGGTGCTCGGCATGGTTAGTTACGCGTGGGGCGGTTTTGGCGCGGCGTTTGGCCCGGTCATTATCCTGTCCTTGTTCTGGTCGCGCATGACACGCAATGGCGCGCTGGCCGGCGTACTGGTTGGTGCGGTCACCGTGGTGGTCTGGAAACAGGGGGGGCTGGCTGGGCTTGTACGAAATTGTTCCGGGGTTCGTTCTGGGCGGTTTGGTTACCGTGATCGTGAGTTTGTGCGGCAAGCCTTCCGCGACAATGCTGGAAAATCATAAAGCGGTTGAGGTGGAGATGCAATCCTTGCTAGCGTAATGGGTTAATTGTAACTCTTTGAATAATATAAATTATTTGATTTTAGTGTACGCAAAACGATCCGCGTAAGTCGGAGAGAAAAATTCCCGCAGACGAAAAGCTGCGGGAATTTTTTCTGATTTATTGAGAATAAGTATCATTTGCTTTATAGTTGGCGAGTCCATCCGCTGCAACTTTTTGTGAGATATCTGCGCTATGAAACTGAATAAACTGATGTTGTCCGCCGCGCTGGCCGCGACTTGTGTTCCCGTGCTGGCCGAAACCGTGACCGTCTACTCGGCTCGCAACGAGCAGCTGATCAAGCCGCTGTTCGATGCCTTTAGCAAGGAAACGGGTATCGATGTCCGTTTCGTGACCGATAAGGAAGGCGCATTGCTGGCCCGCCTGAAAGCCGAAGGCAGCAATACGCCTGCCGACCTGCTGGTCACGGTCGATGCCGGCAATCTGTGGCAGGCTTCGCAACAGGGCGCACTGAAGCCCGTAAAATCGGCGCTGCTCGAAACGAACATCCCGGCCCACCTGCGCGATCCGCAAGGCGAGTGGTATGGTCTGTCGGTGCGTGCGCGAACGATCTTCTACAGCAAGGCCAAGGTCAAGCCCGAGACGCTTTCGAGTTATGAAGATCTTGCTGATCCGAAGTGGAAAGGCAAACTCTGCCTGCGTACGTCGAAAAAGGTCTACAACCAGTCGCTGGTTGCGATGCTGATCGCGCAGCACGGCGAAGCCAAGGCGGAACAGATCGTGCGCGGCTGGGTGACCAACCTTGCGACCGACGTATTCGCCGACGATACGGCGTTGCTGAAAGCGATTGCCGCCGGCCAGTGCGAAGTCGGCATCGCGAATACCTATTACTACGGCCGCATTCAGGATAAAGAACCGGGTTTCCCGGTCGGAATCTTCTGGGCCAATCAGAAGACCGACGGCGTGCATGTGAACATCTCCGGCGCCGGCCTGACCCGCTACGCGAAGAACGAGAAGGGCGCGATCCGCCTGCTGGAATGGCTGTCATCGGCCAAGGCGCAAAACCTGTATACCGACAAGGATCTTGAATTTCCGGCCAACCCGAAGATCAAGCCGGACAGCTTGATCGCCGGCTGGGGAGCGTTCAAGCCGAATCTGGTCAACGTAGCCAAGGCTGGCGAATTGCAGGCGCAGGCGACGCGGCTGATGGATCGGGCCGGGTACAAATAATCGCGGCAAGCCTTCCCTGGCAAAACGGAAGACTTGATTGTAAGTATTTGATTTTATTGATATTTTAACTTTAAAGGTATCAGGGTTGCCGAGAGTTTCCCCGTGGCTGGCGCCGATTGCACTGCTGACGCTCGTTCCGCTGTTGGTCGTGCTGTCATCGTTCCTGCAACCGCAACCGGATGTCTGGGCGCACTTGGCCCGCTATGTATTGCCGGATGTGCTTGCCAACACCGCGCTGCTGATTGGCGGTGTTGGCGCTGGCGTACTGTTGCTCGGCGCATCGCTCGCGTGGCTGACCGCCGCCTGTGATTTCCCCGGGCGGCGGTTTTTTTCCTGGGCGCTAGTGCTGCCGCTCGCGATGCCGGCGTATGTGCTGGCTTTCGTGCTGGTCGGACTATTCGATTATTCAGGCCCGCTGCAATCCGCGCTGCGCCTGATCGCCGGCGATTCGGTCTGGTTCCCGCCCGTTCGTTCGCGCGCCGGCGCGCTGATCACGCTGACGCTCGCGTTTTACCCGTATGTCTATCTGCTCGCTCGCGAAGCGTTCCTGTCACAGGGTCGTCGCGCGCTCGAGGCCGCGCAGACGCTCGGGCTGACCCGCACTCAGGCGCTCTGGCGCGTCGCCTTGCCGATGGCGCGTCCCTGGCTGGCCGGCGGCGTGACGCTGGCGCTGATGGAAAGCCTTGCCGACTTCGGCGCGGTTTCAATCTTCAATTTCGACACGTTCACGACGGCGATCTACAAGGCATGGTTTTCGCTGTTCAGTTTGCCTGCCGCTGCGCAGCTCGCATCTTTGCTGGTGTTGTTCGTGCTGCTGCTGGCCTGGGGCGAGGCGAAAAGCCGTGGCGCCCGGCATTTCCACGGCAAGGGCGGGCAGGGTGCGCGCATCGTGTTGTATGGCGGACGGCGCTGGCTTGCGACCGGCATCTGTCTGACCGTGCTGCTGATCGCGTTCGTGCTGCCGGTGCTGCAACTCGTTTACTGGGCCGCGCAGGTCTGGAGCGAAGAACTCGATGCGCGCTACGCGGGTTTCTTGTTGCGCTCGCTGGCATTGTCCTCGACCGTTGCGCTGGTTATCGCGCTGCTGGCTTTGTTGCTCGCGCATCTGGTCCGCCGGAATCCCGGCCCGCTCAATCGCTGGCTTGCGCGGCTGTCGACACTCGGCTACGCGGTTCCGGGAACC
>RRZT012086441.1_pt1 | contig 18196 bp, 13 predicted proteins | sample 2165551 | NCBI WGS metagenome assembly RRZT01 (sample SAMN10456910, study PRJNA506462) | wastewater metagenome | biome: wastewater; feature: sludge; material: wastewater sludge; isolation source: wastewater sludge with Escherichia coli K12::gfp cells carrying plasmid... | place: USA: Moscow, Idaho...
GCCGCTGGCCTGGCCGCTGCAGGCCTCCTCGCATGACCTGATGCTGCTGGCCGGGCTGGGCGTGTTCCAGCTCGCGCTGCCCTGCCTGCTGGTGGTCGGCCTGACGGCCGTGCTGCCGGCGCCGGAGATCGCGCTGCTCGGGCTGCTCGAGGTGCTGTTCGGCGTGCTGTGGGCCTGGGTCGGCGCCGGCGAGGTGCCGGGGCCGGCCACGCTCAGCGGCGGCCTGCTGGTGCTGGGCGCGCTGGTCGGCAACGAGCTGCTGGCGCTGGCCGGTCGCCACCGCACCGGCCCGGCGCGCTGAGGCCGCCGCTGCCGTCCTGGGCCGGCATGGGGCTCAGGCCAGATCCTCGATCACGATCGCGCCGGCGCCCAGCAGCGCCATCGCCCGGCTCCAGTGGCGCGCCATGCGCTCGCTCAGGGCCGCCAGATCGACCGGCTGGCCCTGCTGCACCGCCCGCTGGGCCTTGAGCTGGGCCGCCCGGGCCAGCACCGCCAGCTGGCGCAGCGCATCGGCGGCCTGCAGCAGATGCGCGGAGCCGCTGTCCTCGCCCGAGAGCCAGCGCAGATGGATGGCCGCCAGCTCCGCGCTGGCACCGAGCCGCGCGATGCCGCAGTCCAGCCAGCGCCGGCAGCCCTCGACATTGCGCTGGCGCACCAGCGCATCGAGCTCGGCCTGGCTGCGGCGCTGCCAGCGGCGCAGCGGATGGCGGGTCGGAATCCGCTCCAGATGCCGCTCCAGCAGCTGCCGGGCCAGATGGCGCAGCGTCTCGGGCGGGCGGCGCACCAGCCCGCGCAGCTCGATCACCGTGGCGCTCGGCGCCAGACTGCCATCGCCCTGCAGTCCGGCCTGCATCAGGCCGTCGAAATCCTCGTCCTGCAGGTGAAAGTAGCCGTCATGGTGGAAATAGCCCAGGCGGCGGTGCGTCGCATCGAAGTCGTTGACGATCAGCGGGCTGCGCCGGTGCTGGCGCCGGTAGTCCTGGCCGTCGGTGTCGGGCAGCCACCAGGCGTCGGCCTCCAGCATCACCAGCCGGCCCGCGCCGAGCTGCTCGTGCAGATGGTCGGCCAGCGGTCGCCACAGGGTCAGCGCATGCGGCTCCAGCCCGTGCAGGCGGCGCAGATCCTCGGCCGGCGGGCGCGGCTCGCTCCACTGGTCATCGAGCCAGTCGATCGCCAGCACATGGCCCAGCACCGCATGCACATCGAGCCGCAGCGCCGCCAGCAGCGACAGCCAGGGATCGAGCACGCCGGAGCCCTGAGGCCACAGCCGCTGCCGGGTATCCAGCGGCACCGTGATGCCGTGTTCCAGCCCGTTGATCAGGCACAGGCGGGCGGCAGTGGCAGGCGGCGGAAGCATGATCGATGGTCTCCCTCAATGGGATTAATGTAACATCCAGTAATAAAATAACCGAAGTGTTGAATTGATCACGTTTTTGGATTCCTTGCGCAGCCGGGGCCGGCTGGCAGCGGGCGGCGCCGACCGGGCCGAACCGCTGGACGACGGCTGGTGGTGGGGCAGCAGCGCGCCCGGGCAGTGGGACTCGCCGCAGACCGTGCTGCGGCTGTCGCAGGAGCCGCACTGGCATGCCTGCGACGGCCCGGTCGCGCCGATCGACACGCTGGTGCGCCGGCTGGATTCGGCGGCGCTGTCGGCGGTTCATGCCGGCGTGCGCGACTGGTGGCTGTGCCGGCCGCTGCCGGCCTGCGCCGATCGGCGCCGTCGCTGGCTGGAGCTGGACGGTCTGGCCGGGCGCCGGGCCGAGCTGTGGCTGCATCAGGTCGAGACCGGACACCAGCGCCTGCTGCTGCGCAGCGACAGCGCGCTGCTGCGCCATCGCGTCGAGCTGCCGGCCGGCGCGGCCGACACCGTGCTCTGGCTGGTGCTGCGCGACGAGCCGGTGTCGGCGGTCGGGCTGTGGCGGTCGGTGCGTCGGGTGGGCGAGCGGCTGGCGGTCGATGCGCCGGCCCTGCGCGCGCGCCTGCTCGATGCGGACCGCGCCCGGCTGGCGCTGCGCCTGCGGGTGCATGAGCCGCTGCTGGGCCTGTCGATGGTGCTGCGCCATGCCGGCCGGCGCTGGCAGGCGCCGATGGCGCTGGGGGCTGCGGCTGCAGGGCAGGGCGGCGGCCTGTGGCAGGGGCTGCTGGATGTCGAGGCGCCGGCGCTGTGGTGGCCGCATGCGCTCGGCGAGCCGGCCCTGCATGAGCTGGAGCTGCACGCGCTGCTGCCCGAGGGCGGGCGCCGGGTGCTGCCGCTGGGCCGCATCGGCTGGCGCCGGATCGCGCATGACCGCCCGCGCGGGCGATTGATCATCAACGGCGTGCCGATGCCGGCGCCGCTGCGCCGGACCCGCTGGGTGCCGGGCGCGCAGATGTCGGCCACCGAGGCCGCCGCTCAGGTCGCGCAGGCGCGCGCTGCAGGCATCGATCTGCTGGACATCGCGTCTGCAGGCGGGCCGGATGCCGACGAGGCGCTGCTCGATGCCTGCGATGCCCAGGGCCTGCTGGTCGGCCATGGCCTGAGTCTGGACAGCGCCGCCGCGTCCGCCCAGCTGGCCCAGCAGCTGGCGCGCTGGCAGGCGCGTGCATCGCTGGCCTGGGTGCGGGTACCCGAGGCGGTGCCCGAATCGGTGATCACGCAGGTGATGCAGGCGCTGCCCGAGAGCCTGTGCCTGTCCGCGTGACCGTCCGGGCGTCGCCCGCTCATTTCAGGGTGAACCGTGCCGTGGCTGGTTTGCCACTGATCATCACCACCGCCACGGCCTTGGTGCCGGGGCCGACTTTGAAGGTGCCGGAGGCTTCCAGCCTGTCACCGACGGGCTTGAGTTCGGCTTCTTGCTTCTCGCCGCCGGACAGCAGCGTGACCTTGGCGCTGGCCTTGGACAGGTCGGCAGGCTTGCCGTGGTCGCGCAGATGCAGCTGGAGAACGGTGGCCTTGGCGACCAGTTCGTAGTCCATGTCCTTGACCTCGACCACGACACCGCCGTGCATCGGCTTGTGTTCGTGGGCATGGTCGTGCTTTTCGCCTGCGGCGTGGACGACGCCGGCAACCGCCAGGAGGTTGGAGGTGATGAGCATGTGCAGCTTCTTCATGGGTATCCTTTCAGTGAATGAGGGAAGCGATCGGGTTCAGAGCGCCTCGGCGTCCTGGTCGTCCATCAGCCGCTCGGCATCCTTGCGGCCGAAGAGCCAGAACATCGCGGGCGTGAGGAAGGTGTCGAGCAGCGTCGAGCTGATCAGGCCGGAGAAGATGACCACCGCCACCGGATGCAGCACTTCGGTGCCCGGCCGTTCGGCCTCGAACAGCAGCGGCGCCAGCGCGAAGGCCGTGACAAGCGCTGTCATCAGCACCGGGCTCAGGCGTTCCAGCGAGCCGCGCACGATCATCGGATGGTCGAAGTTCTCGCCCTCGAAGCGCATCAGGTTGATGTAGTGGCTGACCTTCAGGATGCCGTTGCGAACCGAGATGCCCGCCAGCGTGATGAAGCCGACCATGGCCGCCACCGACAGCGGCTGACCCGAGAGCCACAGCCCGATCACCGCACCGACCAGCGCCAGAGGAATGTTCACCATGATGAGCGCCGACAGCGTGGCGCTCTGGTAGCGGCTGTACAGCACAACGAACATCAGCGTCAGCGAGACGACGGACAGCACGCCGATCAGGCGCGAGGCCTCCTCCTGGGCCTGGAACTGGCCCCCCAGCGTGATGAACATGCCTTCGGGCAGCCGGGTCTCGGCGGTGACGCGCCGGATGTCGGTGACGATCTCCGACAGCGCGCGCCCGGAGGCGTTGGCTGACAGCACGATGCGCCGCTTGCCGTCGTCGCGGCTGATCTGGTTGGGGCCATCGCCGTCCTCGATCGAGGCCACCTTGGATAGCGGGATGCGGCCGCTGGGGGTCTCGATCAGGATCTGGCTCAGGCCGTCGAGCGAGCGTGCCGAGTCAGGCAGCTTGAGCACCAGTGCAAAGCGCCGTCCCCCCTCGACGATCTGCGTGATCTTCTCGCCCTCGACCAGGCTTTGCAGCGTGGCCAGCACCTGCGGCGCCGATACGCCGTACTGCGCCGCCGCGGCATAGTCGACCCGCACCTTGATCTGCGGCGCCAGCACCTGCTTCTCGATCTGCAGGTCGGCGATGCCGGGGATGGCGGCCAATCGTTGTCGTAGCGCATCGGCCTGGCCACGCAGGGTATCCATGTCTTCGCCGTAGATCTTGATCGCGACCTGCGAGCGCACGCCCGAGAGCATGTGGTCGATGCGGTGCGAGATGGGCTGCCCGACCTCGATGGCGGCAGGGAGGTTGGCCAGACGTGCACGGATGTCGGCGCGAACCTCGTCCATCGATCGTGTCAGCCGCTCGGCGGGCACGATGCCGACGTCCAGCTCGCTGACGTGCACACCCTCCGCGTGTTCATCGAGTTCGGCCCGACCGCTGCGCCGGCCCACATGTGTGACCTCGGGCACCTGGCTCACCAGCGTTTCGGCCTGCCGCGCCACCGCCGAACTCTCGGGCAAGGTCACGCCCGGGTTCAGTCGCAGGCCGACCAGCAGCGTGCCTTCGTTGAACGGCGGTAGGAAGGTCGTCGGGAAAAAGGGCACGGCGGCGGCAGCAGCCACCACCGCGACACCTGCGGTGGCGATGGCGGTGCGGGGCCGATCCAGCACCGCCTGCAGTCCGTTGCGATAGCGTGCCTTGAGCCACGCCAGCACCTGGGTGTCGCCGTGATCGAGGTTCTTCATGTGCGGCAGCAGGTAGTAGCTCAGCACCGGCGTCACCGTCACCGACACCAGCAGCGAGGCCAAGGTCGAGGCGATGAAGGCCACGCCCAGCGGCACGAACAACCGGCCTTCGATGCCCGGCAGCGCAAAGAGCGGCAGGAACACCAGCACGATGATCACGGTCGCGTACAGGATGCCCGAGCGTACCTCCATCGAAGCCTTGGCCACCAGCTGCAGCGGATTCAGGCGCTTGTTCGGATGCCGGGCGCGGTCCTCCTTCAGTCGGCGCAGGATGTTCTCCACGTCCACCACCGCGTCGTCCACCAGGCCGCCGATGGCGATGGCCAGGCCGCCCAGCGTCATGGTGTTGATCGACAGGCCGAAGTGCCGGAACACCAGCGCGGTGACGAAGATCGAGACGGGAATGGCCGTCAGTGCGATCACGGTCGGCCGCAGCGTGCCGAGGAAGAAGAACAGGACCACCGCGACGAAGACCGACGCGCCGATCAGCTTGCCCTGGAGCGTGGCGATCGAGGCCTCGATGAAGTTGGCCTGGCGGAAGGTGACACGCGGCGCCTCCATGCCGGCGGGCAGCGAGGCCTTCAGGTCTGTCAGCGCCTCCTCGAGGGTCCGGGTCAGCGCGATCGTGTCGGCGGTCGGCTGTTTCTGGATGCCCAGGATGACGGCGGGCTGGCCTTCGAAGCCGGCGTCGCCCCGCTTGACGGCCGCAGCGAAGGTCACCTCGGCCATCTGCCGCAGCAGAATCACCTGCCCCTGGTTCGTGGCGACCACGAGATTCTTGAGGTCCTCCAGACGCGATGTGCGGCCCAGATGGCGAATCAGGTACTCGCGGCCGTTCAGTTCGAGGAAGCCGCCGGAGGTGTTGGCCGAGAAGCCCCGGAGCGCGGCCTCGAGCTGATCGTGCGATATGCCCAGTTCGGCCATGCGCACCGTGTCGGGCTGCACCTGGAACTGGCGCACCTCACCCCCGATCGGGATGACCTGGGCCACGCCGGGCACCGAAAGCAGCCGGGGGCGCAGCACCCAGTCGGCGTACTCGCGCACGGCCATCGGGCTGATCTTCTGCGGATCGACCGGAATGGCGATCTGCATGATCTCGCCCATGATCGAGCTGATCGGGCCCATGCGCGGCACGACGCCTTCGGCCAGGACTTCCTCCATCGAGGCCAGCCGCTCGGCGACGAGCTGGCGGGCGCGGAAGATGTCGGTGCTCCAGTCGAAGGTGACATAGAGAAAGGACAGGCCGGCCGACGAAGTGGAGCGCACCGACTCGACGCCGGGCAGCCCGTTCATCGTCGTCTCGAGCGGGAAGGTGATGAGCTGTTCGACCTCCTCGGCGGCCATGCCGCCGGCCTCGGTCATGATCGTGACGGTCGGCTTGTTGAGGTCAGGGAACACGTCGACCGGTGTTTGCGACAGGGTGAAGGCGCCATAGGCCATTAGCACGACGCTGGTGATGATCACCAGCAGCCGGTTGGTCAGGCTGTTGTCGAGGAGCCACTTGAACATTGCGGCTCCTGTCAGCGGATCTGGTTGATCAGCGTGGCGCCTTGCGTGGCCACCCGCTCACTCGGCTTCAGGCCCGAGGTGACGGTGACGTTCACGCCGTCCAGCGGTTCGACCGTCACGGCGCGGGGCGCGAAGTGCTCCGGCGAGGTCTTCACCCAGACGATGGCCTGGTTGGCCGGATTCCTCATCAGCGAGCTCACCGGCACCGCGATGCCTTTCACCGGGGCATTGCCGTGCACGAAGACACGAACCGGCTGACCTACCGCCAGTGCAGCCAGGGCCTGGCCCTCTGCACGGAAAGCCAGGGGCTGGGCCTGCTCGCGCAGACTGCGGGCGGCGCCTATGAAGGTCAGTGGCACACGTTCGTTGCCGACGGTCAGGCTGGCGCTGCTGATGCCGCGGGCCAGCGCGGTGTCGAACGTGAGGGCCTCGATGCGCAGCCGTGTCGGATCGACGATCTCGAAGACCCGCTCGCGTGCATCGACGACCTGGCCAGCCACCGCGTTGGCGGATGCCACCACGCCAGAGACGGGGGCGACGAGGGTTTCGCGCGATGCCAGCCCGGTGCCCACGGCGGTGATGCGCTCGCCCAGGCTCTGGGCCTCGCTCTCGGCGGCCTCGATGTCCTTGCGCGGCACGGTGTCCGCCAGTTCCTTCAGTCGCGCGACACGCTTGTCGGCGAGCGTCTTGGCGGCCCGCAGCTCGGCCAGTTGCGCGGCCTGGTTCGAGCGCTCGATCGGCGCGGCCGAGGGCACGACATAGGCCAGCACCTCGCCTTTGCGCACGGTCTGGCCGGGTTCAGGCAGGCCGCGCGGGCCGGGCTCGAGGCGGCCGGCATTCAGCGCCTGCACCAGGCCTCCGGCGTTCGGATCCATCACGACCTTGCCGTTCAGCTCGAACGAGCGGGGCTGTTCGCCAGCCTCGGCGACCTGGGTGCGCACACCGAGCTGGCGTTGCGCGGGCTTGGGCAGAAAGACGCTGCCATCGGGCAGGCGCTGCGGGCCGTTGGTGCGGGCGGCGGCGGGCGCGTCGCCATGGTCTTCGCCTGCCCGCACGGGTCCGGCCAGGCCGAAAGACAGCACGAGGGCCGCGGCAATGAGGGGGCAGCTCGGCTTCATGCAGCGGCTCCGACACGGGTTTGACGACGGGCGAGCAGACGGCGGCCGATGAAGGCCAGCGCGATCAGCGCGGCCACCGCAGCGGCGGCCCAGCCGGCGTAGGCCTTCGCGCCACGGGCTGGCACGGTGGGCGCGGCATGGGCCTCTTCGTGAATGTCGAGCTCACCGACGAGCAGGTCGACCTCGTTGCCGGCGGTCACGCTGGCGGTGATCGGCAGCACGCCCGCCTGGGGCGCGGCCGGGAGCGTCACCTCGTAGAGGTCTTCATGCTGGGAGGCCTGGAGCTGGGTGTCGCCGATGTCCAGCTCGATCACGGCATCGTCGACCGGGCTGTTGTCGGTGGTGCGATCCAGATACAGCGTGATCCGCTTGCCGTCGACGATGCCGACCAGTTCGAAGGTTTCGGAGGCGGCCGTGAAGCGCGGCAGCGCCGGGCCGTGAGCCACGGGTGCTGCCTCGCCGTGGTCATGGCCCTCGCCCGCGTGAACGGCGGGCGACCCCCCGAGGGCCACCGCGGCCATCAGCGTGGCGGTGAAGAAAGTGCGTCTCATATCGAGGAGGGATGAAGGGATGAGGTGCTCGGCAAGGAGTTCATTACGGCAGCAGGCCCAGAACCTGCCGCCAGGCGGAGATTGCGGCGGCCAGTTCGATGTGGCTGCGGGCGGCCTGGCGTTCGGCCTCGGTGGCTTCCGCCTCGATGCGCAGCCGCGTCGGCAGGTCGGTCTCGCCGAGGCGGAACGACTTCTCGAAGAAGCCGCGTGTCTCTCGGCCCAGTGCGGCGCGGCGCTCGGCCGCCGCCCGCTGCAGTCGCGCCGCATCGACCCGTGCCTGTGCCGCAGTGCTCTCTGATTGCAGACGAAGGCGGTCGAGTTCCAGCTGGGCTTGTGCTTCGAGGGCGTCGGCTTGCGCGCTCGCGACACGGCTGTCGTGGCGAGGGCCTCCACCGAAAGGGATGCGCACCGCCAGCGTCACGGTCTGTCCATAGCGCTCGCCTGCCGCACCCCGATCGCGTGTGGTCGTCAGCGTCAACTCAGGATTGGCCCGGGACTGGGTGCGGGCCAAGGCCACTGCCCGCTCCGCCACGGTGAATCGGTCCTGCCACTCCGCCAGCGCCGGGTGCGCGGTGGCCTGTGCCGTCATGGGCTCCCGTTCGGTGGCGGCGTCGACCGCAGGCCGTACATTCGGCGTCGTCCCGGACAGCGCCTTGATCTGCTGAAGGGCCACGCTGAGGGCGGTCTCCGCTTGCGCCGCAGCGGCTTCAGCGCTGGCCACGGCGCCGTCGGCCTGGTGCTGATCGGCACGAGCGAGGTCACCGGCCCGGGTGCGGCGCGCGACATCGGCCGCGATGCGGCGTGCGCTGTCCAACTGGCCTCGGGCGGTTTCGGCGTCCACGCCGGTGCTCAGCCAGTTCCACCAGGCCTCGCGCAGGCTGGCGGCCAGCCGCATGCGTGCGGCGTCGACACGGCTCTGCAAGGCCGCCGCTTCCGCATCGGCCAGCGCTGCACTGGCAGCACGTTCGCCCGGCAGCCACAAGGGAACGGTCATTCCGATCTCCAGCGCTCGGGCACCGCCGTTGCGGGTGAGGCGATCGGTCTCGTGGCTGGCTTCGAACGCGGGAGGGTCTGGCGTCCAGGCCTCGGCTGCGCGGCGCTGCGCCCGCATGGCGTCGTGCCGCCTCTGCAGCGCCTGCGCCTCGGGCTGGCGCGACCAGGCGGCCTCGAACAGGTCTTTGAGGCTCGGCGTGGTGAGGGCCGCCGGGGCCGCCTCAGCGGGTGCTTGGGCCGAGGCGCCAGGGGAGGCGGCGCACAGAATGGCGGCCAAGCTGGCCGCCAGCAGGGTGTGCCGCACAGGGGTCGTTGTTCGTGCTGTCGGAGGCATCCGAGGTTCCAGTCAGTGTTCAAGGGGACGCGACAGACCGGCGAGCAGCGGCTAGGCGGTCGCACCGACCCGGACGGGATTGCGCTGGAAGCTTGATCCGCCTCGCTTGAACCCGCCTCGCCGATCAGGCGAGGTGTGCTCGCTGCGGGCGTCTGGAGGGATGACGCGAGCTCAGCGGCGATTGGCGGGGTTGCGCCCCACGTCGGCGATGGTGTCCTGCGTGGCGAAGCCTGCGGGGGCGATCTTCGCCAGATCGACACCACGCCGATCCAGGCCGCTGAACGTCCACGCGAATTGCTGGCCCGTGGCGTTGCGGAAAACGACCGTCTCGCCGTAGGCGATGTTCGGCCGGGTCGTCTGAGTCAGATCGACGACACGTGTGGTGCTTGATGCGGTGGCCGGCTGACCGTGGAGGGACTGGCCGTTGCGGAAGGTGTCGCCGGCGGCGAAGCCGACGGCGGGAACTGTCGCCACGATCAGAAGGGCGGTGCGAACAAGGCGGGATGATGCGTGCATGAGATCCTCTTTGTGGCGCAGGCTGCAGCCGGGTGGCGCTGAATGCCTGACGACATGGAAGAGGAATCTAAGGTTCGACGTAGAACAGTTCAGGAACCGGTCGATGACAGTTCTGTCATCTTGACCCGGGCAGGATCAGCCCGATGGCCGTGATCCCCTGGCTCGACTCGGCCAGGACCGTTCCGCCGTGCATGCGGGCAATCGCGGCCACGATGGCCAAGCCCAGGCCGTGGTTGTGTTCACCACCGCGTGCCGGATCAACCCGGTAGAACCGGTTGAACAGAGCGGGCAGATGTTCACCGGGGATGGTCTCGCCTCGGTTCACCACCTTGATCGCCACCCCGTGGTCGCAGACATCGATCCGGATGCTCACGCAGCTGCCCGCTTCGGCATGTCGCGTGGCGTTGCCGATCAGGTTCGACAGCGCACGCTGCAGCAGGCGAACGTCGATCTCGCCACAGGCATCCCCTTTGATTTCCCAGCGCAGGCCGGCTTCGTCCAGCGCCGCGTCATGCAGATCGACCACCGTACCCACGACCTTGGCCAGGCTGGGCACCGGCTCGCGACGTGCCGTTGCGCCCCGGTCCGCCTGGGAAAGGAAGAGCATGTCCTGGATGATCAGCGCCATGCGCTGCAAGTCCTCGAGCTGGCCACCGAGGACTTCGCGCAGCGATTCGGCATCACGTGTCTTGCGCAGCGCGACTTCGGTGCCTCCGATCAGTGTGGTCAGCGGTGTGAACAGCTCATGCGCCACATCGGCGTTGAACGCCTCGAGCTGCGCATAGGCCCTGTGCAGCCGCGCCAGCAGATCGTTCACATGAGCCACGAGCGGAGCCAGCTCCTTTGGCTGTGCCGAGCCGTCCAGGCGGTGGTGCAGCGTGTCCGCTGCCAGGACTTGAATCTGCACGGCCAGTTCTCGTACAGGGCGCAGACCGAACTGCACCAGCGCAAACCCACCCGCAGCGATCACGATCGATCCAGCCATCGCTGCCGCAATCAAGGTGTGTGCCAAGCGTGACAGCACCCGCTCGTCGTCGCGTGCGTACAGGGCCAATGTGGCCTGTACAGGGCCGGTGGCGGTGTGGACCGCGAACCGCGAGACATGGGTCGGGTGATCCGTGGTGGCTGGTGTTCCTGCGTAGAGCGTTTGACCCTGGGCATCGACCAGCACCAACGTCAGGTCCTGCCGGCCGATCATCGCATCGTCGAGCTTGTGGAGCAGGACAGCGTGTTCCAGCGTGGCGGCCTCGTCGATCAGGTGGCGAACCTGCAGTTCCTTCTTGCGCAGCGTATCCACCTGACGATCCACGAAGCTCAGTGCCGTGGCGGAGTAGACCCCCAGGCAGGTCAGCGCCAGGCCGGCCAGGGCCAGAAGCGCAAGCCAGCGGGCCAGTCGATGACCCAGTGCCCCCGCGTGCTGCCGGCTCATGCTTTTCGATCTTCCAGCACGTAGCCCATGCCACGCACGGTATGCAGCAGGGGGTGATCGAAGGGCTTGTCCAGCTTGCCACGCAGGCGTCGAACAGCGACGTCGATCACGTTCGTGCCGTGGTCGAAGTTGACATCCCACACCTGCTCGGCAATTTCGGTTCTGGAGAGCACTTCGCCTTGGCGACGGATGAGCAGCGTGAGCAGCTGGAATTCCTTGGCAGAGAGTTCGAGGCGCTGGCCGGCGCGTGTTGCCCGGCGCCGCGCCATGTCCACATGCAGCTCACCGAGCGACAGGGTCAGGGCACTGCCTTGCACAGGCGTGCTGCGGGCCGTGCGTCGGAGCAGCACCTCGATGCGGGCCACCAGCTCGGAAAACGCAAACGGCTTGACCAGGTAGTCATCCGCACCCGCCTTCAGGCCTTGAACCCGATCTTCGACGCGGTGACGCGCTGTCAGCATGATGACCGGGGTCTGCTTGCTCGGGCGCAGCGCTGCGAGCAGGCTTAAGCCGTCGATGCCGGGAAGCATCGAGTCCAGCACGATCAGGTCGTGGCGGCCTTCCAGGGCCAGGTGCAGTCCGTCGATGCCGTTGCTGGCCACCTCGACGACATGGCCTTCTTCAACCAGCCCCTTGCGCAGATAGCCCGCAAGCTTGGCCTCATCCTCTACGATCAGCAGCTTCATGCATTCTTCTTGTTCAGGATGCGCGCGAGTGGTGTCCAGTCGGGCAGGGTCGATGTTGTGTCCGGTGCTTGGGGCCGCCTGGATGGCCGCGTTGAATGCGCCACCAAGCGGTCCGCAGTGTACAGACGGCAAGGATCGGCTGGACGCGCTGCCCATTTAGCGTGAACGGCGAAGTTCAGGCTGGGCAAGGATCGGTCAGAATCGCGCTCCCGCCGGGCTCGTCTTTCCGGCCCCGTCTTCCCGGCCCACCGGGCCCCTGCCGATGTCCGAACCGATTCTTGCCGCAGCGCCTGCCGCCGCTCCGCTGTCCCCCTGGCGCCTGTCCGTCGCGCCGATGCTGGACTGGACCGACCGCCACTGCCGCCATTTCCACCGCCTGCTGACCCGCCGCACCCGGCTCTACACCGAGATGGTCACCACCGGCGCGCTGCTGCACGGCGACCAGTCGCGCCATCTCGACTTCGGCGAGATCGAGCATCCGGTGGCGCTGCAGCTCGGCGGCAGCGAGCCGGCCGACCTGGCCGCCTGCGCGCGGCTGGCGGCGACATGGGGCTATGACGAGGTCAACCTGAACTGCGGCTGCCCGAGCGAGCGGGTGCAGCGCGGCGCCTTCGGCGCCTGCCTGATGGCCGAGCCGGCCACGGTGGCCGACGGCGTGCGCGCGATGCGCGATGCGGTCGATCTGCCGATCACGGTCAAGCACCGCATCGGCATCGACCGCATCGAGTCCTACGATTTCGTGCGCGACTTCGTGGGGCAGATCGCCGAGGCCGGCTGCGAGGTCTTCATCGTGCACGCGCGCAATGCCTGGCTGAAAGGCCTGAGTCCGAAGGAGAACCGCGAGATTCCGCCGCTGCGCCATGAATGGGTCTGGCAGCTCAAGCGCGACTTTCCCGCACTGACCATCGTCATCAACGGCGGCATCCGCGACGACGACGAGATCGCGCAGCATCTGGCCCATGTCGACGGGGTGATGGTCGGCCGGCAGGCCTATCACGAGCCCTGGCAGATGGCCGGCTGGGATGCGCGATTCTTCGGCGAGCCGGGGCCGGCGGCCTCGCGCGAGGCGGTCGAATCGGCCTGGATCGAATATCTGGACGGCGTCCAGGCGAGCGGCCGACCCTGGCCGACCGCGATGCGCCATGCGCTCGGGCTGTGGAATGGCCAGCGCGGTGCCCGGATCTGGCGCCAGTTCTGGTCCGATCACCGCCACCGCGAGGCTCGCCCCTCCGAACTGGCCCGCCGATTTCATGATCTGGCCCGTCAGGCGGGTTCGGCATCGAATTGACCCGGCGCATCGCCAGGAACAGAGGAAGGAAAGCCGCGACATTTCACGCGACTCCAGGGAATCCCGGGTGCGGTGCCCGGGAATTCAAGCCTGAAATATTTCCGTACCTGCGGGCAATTCGGGCATACTCCGCGCCGAGCATGTGCTCGAACGCCTTGGAATGCCTCTGCCATGACGACTCTCCAGGACCTGCGCGCCAAGCAGGAAGAACTGCGCAAGCAGCAGGAAGAAATTGCCCGCTCCATCGAGGAATTCCGCTCCTCGCAGCGCGCCGGCGTGATCGCCGAGATCAAGGCCATGATGGCCCAGCATGGTCTGACGGTGTCCGATCTGGAAACCCCGACCGGCCGGGGCAGCCGAGCCGCCGCCGAGGGCAAGACCCGCGAGCCGTCCAAGGTCGCGATCAAGTACCGCGATGCCGAGACCGGCTCGACCTGGACCGGCCGTGGCCTGAAGCCGCGCTGGCTGACCAGTGCGCTGGAAGCCGGCCGCTCGCTCGAGGAATTCCTGGTCGAGGCGCCCGCCGCCGAGTGAGCGCGAGCGACATGACGTCGCCTGCCACGGCCTGCTGATCACGTGCATCGATGCGCTGGCGTTTTCTTCATGCGGCGGATCTGCATCTCGACAGTCCGCTGCGCGGGCTGGACCGACATGAAGGCGCGCCGGTCGAACCGCTGCGCTCGGCCACCCGGCGTGCGCTGATCGCCCTGGTCGATCTGGCGATCGAGCGCGAGGTCCAGGCGCTGCTGATCGCCGGCGATCTCTATGACGGCGACTGGGATGATTTCCGCACCGGGCTGTTTTTTCACCAGCAGATGAACCGGCTGGCCAGCCGGGATATCCGGGTGTTCATCGTCCGGGGAAATCATGATGCGGAAAGTCGCATCACCCGGCAATTGCCGCCGATGGCGCATGTGCATGTCTTCGAATCCCGGCGCGGCGGCACCGTCGATCTGCCGGATTCGGGGGTGGCGATCCATGGCCGCAGCTTCTCGAAGCCTGCGGTGACCGAGGATCTGCTGCCCGGATATCCGCCGCCCGTGCCCGGGCGATTCAATATCGGGCTGCTGCACACCAGCCTGACCGGCAATCCGGATCATGATCCGTATGCGCCGACCACCGAAGCCCGCCTGATTGCAACCGGTTACGACTACTGGGCCTTGGGACATATCCATCAGCGTCAGGTGGTCCGGGAATCCTCGCCTTGCATCGTGTATCCCGGCAATCTCCAGGGCCGGCATGCCCGCGAGACCGGCCCGAAAGGCTGCGAACTGGTCGAGATCGAGCACGGGCGCATCGTGCGCCATGAGCCGGTGGTGCTCGATGTGCTGCGCTGGCACCGGCTCGAGCTGGACCTGGGTGGCATCGACGATCTGGAAGCGCTGGCGCAGCGCATCGATCCGGCCTTCGAGGCCTTGCTGGCCGGCGAGGCCGGGCCGGGGCGCGCGGTCGGTGTCGACGCGGGCGCGGCCTCGCGCCTGCACTGCGTGCGTGTGGTGCTGCGCGGCAGAAGCCGGCTGCACGGCGCCGAGGCCGCACAGCCGGGCCTGCTGGAGGCCGCGGTGCGCGCCCAGGCGCTGCAGCAGGCCGGGCGGCTGTGGATCGAGCAGGTCCGCGTCGAGCTGGCCTCGCCGCTGGACCGGGGCGCGCTGGCTGCGCGCGACGATGCGCTCGGCGAGGTGCTGCGCGAGGTCGACCGGCTGCTGGCCGATCCGCAGGCGCTGCGCACCTGGGCCGAGGCGGCGCTCGGGGCCGGCGCGAATCTTCCCGCCGAACTGGCCGATCTGCGCCCGGAGCGCCTTGACGAGGCGAGCTGGCGCGTGCTGCTGCTCGATGCCGAGGCGATGGTGCTGGCGCAGCTGGGCCGCGATCTGACGACATGAGGCGGCGGTGAGACTGCGCCGACTGCATCTGCAGGCCTTCGGGCCGTTCACCGACCGCTGGATCGATTTCGGCCCCGGCCTGACGCTGCTGGCCGGTCCGAACGAGGCCGGCAAGTCCTCGATGCTGCGGGCGCTGACGGCGCTGCGTTTCGGCATCGAGCATCGCAGCACCGACAACTTCGTGCACGAGCATGCACGCATGGCGCTCGGCGCGGTGGTGCTCGACCGCGAGGGGCGCGAGCTGCAGCTGCTGCGGCGCAAGGGCCGCGAGCCGACGCTGTCCGTCGTCGCACCCGACGGCGGCAGTCTGCCGGCCTCGGCCGACCTGGAGCTGCAGCTCACCGGCGGCCTGAAGCGCGCCGACCACGACCTGATGTTCGCGCTCGATCACCAGCGCCTGCGTGCCGGCGGCGAGCAGCTGCTGGCCGGCCAGGGCGAGATCGGTGCGGCGCTGTTCGAGGCCAGCGCCGGCGTGCACAGCCTGCGCACGGTGCTGGACCGCCTCGACCAGCAGGCGCGCTCGCGCCTGGTGCCGCGCGGCAGCACCGGCAGCGTCAACATCGCGCTGCGCCGCCACCGCGAGCAGCATGAGGCGCTGCGTGCCGCGCAGCTGCGGCCGGCCGAATGGGCCGCGCTGCGCCAGCGTGCCGACGAGACGCAGGCCGCGCTGGAGCGTGCCCGCGAGAACCGCGCCGCGGCCGATCTGGCGCTGCGTGACCTGCGCGAGCGCATCGCGGTGGCGCCGCTGCTGCGCACGCTCGACGACACCCGCGCCGAGCTGGCCGCGCTGTCGCTGCTGCCGCCGCCCGACGAGGATCTGCCGCGCCAGCGCATCGCGCTGCAGACCCGCGAGCATGAGCTGCAGACCGCCCGCGCCGCGCAGCAGGCGCTGCGCGCTCGGCTCGACGAGCAGCTGCAGGCGCTGCCGGCGGGCACGCCGCGCTGGCTCGAGCAGGCCGCCGGCATCGACCGCCTGGTCGCCGCCGCCGACGGCCTGGAGGCGGCGCGGCTGCAGTGCCGCGAACTCGAGCAGCAAGGGCAGGCGCTGGATCGGCAGCTCGAGGCGGCCGCGCAGGCGCTCGAGCCGGGCGCGGGCGTGCAGGCGCTGCTGGCGCGGCGCCCCGACGCGGCCTGGCAGGCGCGCATGGAAGCCGCTGCGGCGCAGCTGCAGGAGCAGACGCGCGCCCTGGCCCAGCATCTTGACGATCTGGCGGCCGAGCCGGGGGCCGAGGCGCCGCCGGCCGATCTGACCGAGCCGCCGGCCGCGCTGGCCACACAGGTGCAGGCGCTGCAGCAGCGCTGCGACCGGCTGGCGCCGGAGGTGGCGCTGCGGGCTGGCCGCGAGGCGCTGGAGCGCCAGCGTGCCGAGCGCCACGAGACGCTGCGGCGCACCGCGCTGCAGCTCGGCGGCGAGGCGATGGCGAGCCGGGCGCTGACCGCGCGTCCGCGCCTGGAGGCCGACATCGACCAGGCGCTGCGCGAGCGCGAGGCCGCGGCCACCCGCCTGGCCGCGCTGGCACAGCGCATCGACCAGATCGACGAGGCGCGGCGCGGTCGTGCGGCCGAGCGCGCCCAGCTGCTGGCCGCCGGCGCAGTGCCGACCGATGACGACATCGCCGAGGCGCGCCGGGTGCGCGACGCGCTGTGGCGGAGGCTGGCCGACGGCCCGGCGGCGCCTTCGACCGAGGACCGGGCGCTGTTCGCGCAGCTGCTCGACCATGCCGACCGCCTGGCGGACGGCCGCAGCCGCGACGGCGAGCGTGCGGCCCGGCTGCAGGCGCTGCAGCGCTCGCTGGCCGAGCTGGACGAGGACCGGGCGGTGCTGGACATGCAGCGGCAGGCGCTGCAGCGCGATCTCGAGCGCCAGAACCGCATCTGGGACGAGGCGCTGGCCGAGGCCGGCCTGCCGCGGCTGGCGCCGCAGGCGCTGCGCGAGTGGCAGCAGCACCAGGCGCGCCACCTCGAGGCGGCGCAGGCGCTGCAGTCGGTCGACGAGGCGCTGCAGGCGCTCGACCGCCGGGTGCAGGCCGCCGCGGCCGAGCTGCGCGAGGCGCTGGGCCCGATGCCGGCCGGCGTCGCACCGGACGATGCGGCCGCGCTGCTGGGCCAGGCGCGTGCGCGGCTGCAGGCCCTGCGCGAGCGGCAGACCGCGCTGGAGGCGCAGCGCAGCGCGCATCAGGCGGCGCAGCAGCGCCTGGAGCGGCTGGCGCGCCAGACCGCCCAGCGCCGTGCCGCCGAGCGCCAGGCGCATGCGGCGCTGCAGGCCTTGCTCGACGAGGACGGCCGCGGCGTCGTGCTGCCCGAGGACGCGCTGCAGGCGCTGGCGCTGGCGAATGCCCGCCGCCAGGCGGGCGAGCGGCTGCGCACGCTGGCCGAGCAGCGTGAACTGCAGCGCCAGCGCCTGGCGCAGGCGCGGCTGGTCGAGACCGATCTGCAGGAGCGCGCCGCCGTGCTGGCTGCGGCGCTGGCCGAGCCGGCGCCGTCCGGCGAGGCGCTGCGCGGCTGGATCGACCGGCTCGCGGCCCGGCTGGGCGAGGCGCGTGCGGTCGAGGGCGAGCGCGCCCGGCTGCAGCAGCAGCGCCAGCAGGCCGACGAGCGCCTGGCGGCCGACAGCGCGGCGCTGGCTGCGGTGCAGGCGCAGCTGGGGCGGCTGTGCGAGCGCGCCGGTGTGGCCTCGCCCGAGCTGCTGCCGCAGCGCGAGGCGCAGTGGCAGCAGCAGCGCGAGGCCGCGCTGCGCCTGGCGCGCACCGGCGCGATGCTGGCCGAGGCCTCGCGCGACGACGAGGCCGGCCTGCGCGCCCGTCTGGCCGGCGCCTCGCCGGCGCACGAGACCGGTGCCGGGAGCGGGACCGACGATCCTGCCCAGGCGGTGCTCCGGCTCGAGCGCCGGCTGGCCGAGGCCGACGAGGCGCTCGAGCAGGCGCGTGCGGCCGACGAGCTGGCGCGGCGCGCGCTCGACGCGATCGACGGCGACGACCGCGCGGTGCAGGCCCGCGAGGGGCTGGAGCAGGCCGCCGCCACGGTGCGCGCCGAGCTGCCGCACTGGATGCGCACGCGGCTGGCGCATGCGCTGCTGGCGCAGTCGATGCAGCGCTTTCGCGAGCGCAGCCAGGGGCCGATGCTCGGTGCCGCCTCCACGCTGTTCGCGGCGA
>RRZT011399656.1_pt1 | contig 18192 bp, 27 predicted proteins | sample 2165551 | NCBI WGS metagenome assembly RRZT01 (sample SAMN10456910, study PRJNA506462) | wastewater metagenome | biome: wastewater; feature: sludge; material: wastewater sludge; isolation source: wastewater sludge with Escherichia coli K12::gfp cells carrying plasmid... | place: USA: Moscow, Idaho...
CCCCGGATAAATGATCATCGCTGGTATGGTTTTTTATCGGAGGGGGGCCGCACCGGAACCGGGCGCTCAGCGGCACGGTACCCGGAGATGGCCTGGCCTGCACGAAACACTCGCTGTCCGTCATGGAAACCAACCCCCTTCATCGCCTGGAGTCACCAGGACAACCCGGCGGTCTTCAAGGTCACATCCTCCTGCCAGTCCCGCCGGGACAAGAACAACCCTTTGCCACTTTCACCTGGAGCGACGTGAAGGTTTGCGTCTTGCACCCGACTCTCGGGATTCGCATACTGGGTTGGCTCGAATGAGTCAAAGGAAGTTTTTATGAGGCCCATAAGTCCATGTTTCGTCCAGCGTCATGAGGGGACACCTGTGCGCTTCGTGCTGGTGGACGACGAAGTGTATATCCCCAAGGATGACTTCATCAGTGTCACGCGCTTTTGTTTCATCTCACCTGACGGTGATTGGAGAAAAGACCACTTCATATTGAGCGACCTAGTCATCAAAAGCTCCCTCAACATGATGGCAGATGACGCTGATTTCCGGATCCTTCGCTTGGAAAAGAACAAGGTCGCAGAGGCCATCAACTTCCGCACCATCAAGGCTCTGGCAAAGGCTGGGGTCAAAGAATGGGGAAGACACTACGCCAAGTTTAAATACCACGACGAGACGTTAGATCGGCTGGCCTTTCTGGATGGCTGGCTACAGGTCGCGCACATGAATGCACGGCGACACTTCAAACTTCCGCCTGAGATACCCGATGCGATAGTCCACCAGCGAGCAACCCGCTGGCGCAACCGCCCAGTGCTTGTGGTCAATGTATTCATATACGATACGGAGTGTGATAGCTTTCGCTATGCAGCGACCGTGGAAGGCATTTCGCTGACCGAGAGAAATGAGAGCCTAACAGAGTTGGTACATGATGCGTGGAGCTATCTGGATGGGTTCCTTAAGGCCAACTTCCCCTACCTCACCCCCGGAACAGTCCGGTTACGTTTTGCGCCCGATGAAGAGGTGATCAAGCAAAACCCGGCGTGGGAATCGCTGGTTGACGATGGCATTTACGGTGACCTGGAGCAGTCGTTCCCGGCTCAGACAGTGCCAGTCCTCGAAGGAAGCTGATGCCGGGGCGCGTGCCTGGATCCTGCACCGGTTCATGACTGTCCATGCGGTACTCGCAGTAGCGCCGCCGGGTAAGTGGCGTCAGGGCTGGCCATCGAGCCCAAGGTCACGCTCTACTACATCGAGTGGGTGCAACCGCTCTTCCCCCTTGCGCACTCTCTCCGTGATCCGGTCTGCCTCACTCAGCAGGCCCTCATGACATTGATCCATCTCCTGCTCAGGGCCGAAGTCACCCGCGTCAGCCTCGCGCAGTGCCGCCCCTATCTGCTCGACCTGCAACTCCTCACGCGCCAGATACTCCGAGATGGCCTGTCTTGCGAGCTCGGATAAAGTCCTGCCAGTAGATTGAGCCAACCTCTGTAGCCGTCGTTCTACGTCGTCCGGCAGTTGCACCGACCACTCCTCCATAACCCCCCCGATCAACAAACTCTCTGACTTGATGGTACAGCCAAAGCCCAGGTTCATCATCGCTTAGTGCTGCCCGGCAGCGCCAGGTTGCACACCCGGTGCTCGGTCTGGACCGGACCATGAATGTCCGGGTGGGTCAGCGACTACCGGCCGCCTCTTCTGCCCGGCATGACCTGGTACCTCGGATGCAGACCTCATCCCGGCAGCTGGGTCGTTTGTCCGCTCTCGAGTGGGTAATGTCCAGCACAGACATTATCAGTGCACCGGGTTGTCTTCAGCCAAGGTTTGCCTGGAACATGCCGGTCTCAGCTGGTGGCCTCTCTGGTCCCTCAACGGGCCTGCCGCAGCAGGACGACGCTAAGCAGTAGCAACAACGCATTGGTCGCCAGCAATGTCACGACGCTGAACACCATGCCCTCCAGCCAGCAGTCGCCCAGCCTGCCCAGCAGTGCGAGGGCCTGCTCCTGCCAGCCGTCCAGCGCAAACCAGCCGCTGAGCATCGACCAGAGGATGGATCCAGCTACCACCACTGCGGTAAGCGCAACTCCCGCCTTGAGGGTGAGACCATGCTCGGCCATCCGGTAATCGGCAATGCTCGGAGTGGAGTGCAGCGCCACTGAGTAGCACAGGAGCAGTAGCAGACCAGAACGCCAGTCACGAGATGCCGCCAAAAAGTCTGGGGCGGAAACAAGAGATAGCGTGCCGGGTTCGCCCTGTCCGGTCAGGCTAAGCAGCCCGCTAATGAGCAGCGGGCACAGCAGCGCCGGGGCCAGCGCCGAGACCACCAGTCCGAGTGTCTGGTAAGAGGACAACGGGTTGTAGCGGTACTGGACGAAACCTAGCGTGACCCGATTGCCCCGCGCTGGATGGGGGCCAAACCAGTTGATCTTGTCGATACGATGGAGAAACAGCACGTTGAGGGTCGCGTGGGCCAACTCGTGTGCCACGACGCCGGGGAAACTCAGGACCAAAAAGGGTCGATAGCCCAACACACGCTGCATCTGTGCGTGAGCCCACTCTTGCAGGGCGCACAAAGCGGGAATACTCAGCAGGACCGCCAGTGGCACAATGAGGGGAGACAGCTCAAGAAGATCGGGCATCAGAACGGGCACCAGAGGGAGAGCGCAGACTCAGATTGTCTTTCGCGGACAGCGAGCAATCAATCCAAATCAACTGGCTCCACATCGACAGGCACTACACCAACAGGCACCGCCAGCTGCTTCACCCGGCCATGAACGATGTAATACTGCTGCCGATTCTTTGTAAGGAACGAGCCTGACAGATAACCGATGGCTTGGAGTTTCATGATCCCCTGCTTGATCTTGCGGTTGGCCTCTTTGTCCGACGTCTCAAGCCTGACCCGTTCACGCAGCCGCTCGAATGACACCGGCACCGGGTTATTGGGTAGCGACGAGAAGAACAGATATAACGTCTGGGCGACTTCCGCTCGGGGCAGCATTTTGAGAATTTGCAGACTGACCAGCACCTGATGATCCAGCCGGTAGAGATCCCAGAGGGTTTCGTCGGCCATCAATTCGACGACATCTTCCTCACCGTCGTACATGGCCCGTAACAGCATCCCTGTATGAACGGCCTTCTCCGCGCTCTTACGCCGGAACGACATCTTTTGGCCCTGAATGCGTGCCAGCGAATCGCCAATTTGGCGTCTAAGATTCGCATCGAAGCGCCTGCTAGGATAACCGCACTTTCTCGCAAACTCGGAAAACGGCAACTTCACGGTGTTAGCGGAATAGCCTTGTGTGGCGAAGACAAACACAATGCCGCACCACACCCGAAAATCCGTTTCGATGTTCAGCCGTGGGCCCCGCATCTGCACATGGTCGTAACCTTCGGTCTGACACAGATCGAGGCTGATCAGGTCGGCGCTCAGGTCCAGCGTTTTGACTTCGGTCGCGTCGGTCGTGCGGCCAACCGGCGTGAACACACCGGTACGAAGCAACACGTTAGGTTGAACACTCGTCGCGCTGGTGATGACCAGCGTCTTACCGTCGTACAGGCCAGTGGTATCAGTGCTTGGTAGCGGATTGTCTATCTGACCCATGCGGCCCCCGTTAATTATTGCCAAATTAGAATACACCAACGAGCCCAATTAGAGTACACCTCTCGCGGTATTTGCGGGTCACAGCACACAATCAACGAGTCGTTGGTACCAACGGACATTAACACTGCCTTACACAGGCCCTCACTTTACCCACTCGGCATACACCTATCCCACTCGGCATACACCGACCGAGAAAATAGCGTCATCTGGGCGCTAATGGTTGCGCATCCCACTCGGCATACACCCACCCTGTACGTCGCTTCACACGGGGATTGCCGTCATCTCTACCCACTCGGCATACACCGACCAAGAGAGCTGCCTCATTTGGGGGCTATTGGTTGTGCATCCCACTCGGCATACACCCACCCAGCACGTCGCTTCACATGGGCATTTCCGTCATTTCTACCCACTCGGCATACACCAAGTCAGATAAAAGCCCCAGATGGAGACCGCCATTTACTTTACCCAGCTGTAATACACCTTCCCCCTAGATAACCCACTCAGAGTACACCGGAGGCTGTTTTTAGACCCGCATGGCTCTTTTTCGCCATATCGGAGCACGCAGGAACTACCAGAACAGCAGTTTAAGGCCCTAGACCAGACTGATTCCGGCCATGTTCGGGGCTCATCACAAGGTCTCAGGGGTGGCAAGACGAGCAGCCAGGGTCGCACAGAAGCGCAAATAGGGCGTGATCTGGTCTCCGTGGATGTGGATAACATGGCAGATGGCTGTTAGCCTTATTCCCAGAATGTGGCTGTAATACATTGAAAATACAGCGGTTGAGTTGAATGCTGGTGGATGTGGATGAGACCCCAAAATACCCTGTCGGGATACACCACCAACCCTGTCGGCGTACACCAAAAACCCACTCGACGTACACCACCCACCCAGTCGGCGTACACCATCCTCCCTGTCGGCATACACCGCATCGGCCTGTAAGCCGCGCCACGACAGGGCTGGCGTGGTATGGGGATCTATTAGGTACTATCAGGATCTCTTTAGGATCTGTTATTGGATCTGGCCGGTGGATAACCTCAGAGATAACCCCAAACTCCATACTATTCCGGGTTGCCCATTGTCAGGATCTTGCGTGGACTTCGTGAAACCCGGAGCGATGAAAACCAGAGCGTCGCTTACCGGTCGGGATTGACGTCCCACCCACGTCGGCCGACTCCTCCACTGCCACGCAGCCCATCCACGTCCGTTCAGGACAGCCAGCACACTAACTCATCCCAGTCTGGGTCGATTACCCCAATGCCTCCCATCCCAGCAGCTGCTCGCACGCCCGGTGGCCGTTCTGGACCAGACACTGAATGTCCGCGCTGTATTCTCTCCTCCGTTGGCAAAGCGTTTACCTGGTGGCCACAGGGAGCCCAGTAGAAGAGGGGTTGGGCCAAGGGCTCTATCCCGGCGAGCCGCCTTGGCAGTGGCGCAATGCCCCCTCTCGCCCCTGATATGGCTTGTTTTTGGATCAGCCGCATTTGCAGTGGCTCTAAGCCCTATAGCTCCATGATATGGCTTGTTTTTGATCACTCTCTTTGCCAGTGCAGCTATGCCCCATCACGCCGTGATATGGCTTGTTTTTTGGATCAGCGGTTTCGCATAATGCGTCAGGGCAACCATATGCCCACACATGAAAGGGATTTTATGAGGCAGAGCAAGTTGCTCACCTGTCTTCACGAAGGCAGGCCGGTGCGCTTTACCCATGTCCGTGGCGAAGTCTTCGTGTCGCGTGCTGACTTTATCGCAACGGCTCACGCCTGCTTCACGGACAAGCAGCAAGGCGAACTGCTGGTGAGGCGCTGCTTCACCATGGCGGGATACGACTATGACTTTCGGGTGGCACAACTCGGGGAGAGCGAAATCGGCCCTGCAATCCACCACCTCACTCTGAGCGACCTCACCAGTACGCTTCAGCAGATCTGGCGCTCCCACCACCCTGATGACCCTGAGCACGACGCTATCAAAGCGCGGCTGACCAAACTGCATGGGGAGCTGAAAGTGGCCGTGTGGGAGTCCGTGAGCCACTTTGCCATCTCAACCTCTGCGTTGATCTCCTCCATCGAACGGCGGCCAACCCGTGAGAGGGTTCGCTTGCCGGTGAAAGTATCCCAGCAAAACGGGTTGCTACACGCCACCTGCCAGAAGATTGGCCTTTCGCTTAAGGCTGCCCACAAAGGCTCTCTGGAGGCCGCCGTCTGGGATTGCCTCCCGTCCCTGCTGGAAAGTCACGACTCCGATCTCACCCCAAGCAGAGTGACGCTGGCGTTTCACTACGATGAGGAGCTGGTGGACGATCACCACCACTAGCGGCTCCTTTAAGGACAGCCACCAGCACGCGCCAAAAACCGGTCAAAATGCCCCTAAAAAACTCGGTGTGAAACAGTGAAATACCCCTTGCGCGATTGACTGTTAAAGGTAAACTACTGTAATACAGCCTGTGCCAGAGAAGAGGGTTAGGGATGCAGTTTATTACCGATGTGAAACCCGGCGAATGTGAGATCCTGACGCCTTCTTTGGTGCATAAACCGCTACTGGTCGTAGACAGCTGGAATGGCGCACACGTACTGATGCAGTTCGCCCCACCTCCTGCGGGATGGACTCACGACGCCCTGTGCGCCCTCGACATCCACGTAGACCAGATCGCAGATGCCTTCCTTGGAAAGGAGTGGGTCGGGTCAACGGAGATTTAGCACCATGCCACAGGTCATAATTGACGGGATTGAGTACGTGCCACGCGCTGCCTTTGAGCGCCTGACACCACCGGAAGACGACTAAGCTCACCCGAGCGGGTGAAGAACAGTGACAGAGGGGAAATGCGATGATCGAGGTGCAAGAACTTATCGGTTGTGAGGGAGCGTTGCGGGACGACTTTGAGTGCATAATGTCACAACACCACTACGCACTTGAACGCAACCAGCACGGCGAGTACACCCATGAAGCCGTCAATAACATGTGGATTGGCTTCTGCCTAGCCAGTGCTCACCGGTCAGCGCCGCACATTCAGGAACCGGACGATCCCAGTGAGTTCCCCTGTTGAATCCCAGAAAATCTGTGTTATGGTTTAGTTGAACCAAACGCAGCCGGACACTATGCGAGCCGGATCGGACTGACAGGAAGTGGGACTTGAGCCTGTCAGACTTAAACAGAGGGACGTTCGGGAGGTATTCCGGCAGCGGCTAGACCCTATTCCCACCAGCCAATGCGAAAGACCTTGAAGGCCAGCTGTTTCAGCTGGCTTTCTCGTTTTCACCACCCGCCCCAAACACCCCGTTCTCCGTGTCCGGCCCGCCGCTTGCTCGATGTCCGTGGACTACAACAGCTTGCCACAGGCAACCAGCACCACGATTCACCGAGGTGTCCTGGTAGTCCTCCGGCGTGCCACCCCTGTCGGCTTACCTCTCCTCGGGCTGTTTCCTGCTTGCCCGTCCGGCAAGGACTGTGATCGAGGCAGAACACTCTTCAAAGTGACCCCAAAGTGACCCTTGCGCGAATGCTGCTGCCTGTTACATTGCACCGAGCGGGTGGACACGAGACAGGGATAACAAATGAGTAATGACGCACTGGAAACAGAGGGTGCATCTGGGCAGGCGGAAAACTTTAATCTGCGCATTGCGAATGCCTTAAAAGGACTGCTAGAGCATAGAGCGGCGGAAAAGGGCTTAAGCCTGAACAAAGAGATTATCTTGCGCCTGCGCCTTACCCAGCAACAGGATGAACAGGGCTATGGCGAGATGGCAAAGCTCTGGTTTCAACAGTCTATCGGCTTTAACGAACGGATTGATAAGCTCAGGCGAAAGACGCAGTTCAAACTACGCTTGCCAGCCGACCTGAAGGATTACCTCGACAAAACCGCCACGGTAAATGGATTCAGCCTCAATCAGGAGATTGCCTTCCGGTTGGAGTGGACTAAGCATCAGGACGAACAAATCAGTGCTCCTGAGTCTATTGCCACAAACAAGGTTGAGGTTTGTCAGCCAGCGAGTCATGAGTCGCCGCCAACACAGAGCTCACGCCACAAAAGCGTCCAATTCAACCTGCGCATAACTGAAGCCATGAAAGCGTATTTGACCAGCGAAGCTGCCTCCCATGGCCAGAGCGTGAATCAAGAGATCAACGAAAGGCTCGACCTGAGCAAGCTGCCCTACGCGCAATACCATAGCAAGCGGGAGAAGGTAGCCCACGACGAGGCCGCAGCCCTGCGCCTGTTGCATCTGGCGCAATCTCACTGGGGCTTGAGTGAAGAAGTCAAAGCCGACCTGCGCACCGTAGCGATGGCGGCGCTGGAGCTTAGTCGCGGGCTCAGAGACTAGCGACACCCACCGGGTGAAACCTGCCATCCACGTCCTGCAAGGACAGCAGGCCACCCGGCCACGTCTTCAGACCGGCACAGAAGCAGGTGCCCCCCATCCCAGCAGCAGCTCGCACGCCCGGAGCTCACCCGGTTCTTCCGGGTTACCGTCCTTGGCGGAAATCCACAGCGCCTGAGGCCGGCGCACGCGCGGTGACCTGGTAGCCACCGCCCCACCACCAGCATCTCGAACACCCATCGTTCTGGCTGGAGCGCATCAGCTCCCACTCAAAGTCCACCGAGGAAAACTCCCCCCCCCCTCGCGCCGGTTTGCCGCCGGGCTGGAGCCGGGCCGCCGGTACTCCGCCCGCAGTCATTGAGCAGGCCGGACATCCATCACCCGCCTGCCCCGTCTCGCCGCACCCGAGCTGGCCAGTCCCGCGTCATCGAACACGTCCACCGGTCGCAGGCGCTCATCGTCCTTAGTGGACAGCAGCCAGAAAGCACGCGACGCGCACCTGGCAGTCGCAACTGTCGGCTCGGCTATGACCTGTCCCAAATCGGGTTTGCCCCGAGCGTCATCCCTTCCGGAGAGCAGCAGTAGAAGTAGGAATAAAGAAGAGTCGAAGAGGAAAACCGAGCCGATCTACCCATAATGCCGATTGACCAATAACAGTAAATTTATTTTGCTCAGGGGGGTTTACAGGCGTGGGTGTATTACATACCATGGATTTACCGTTAAAGGTCAATCGCAGGTGATTAGGATGACTCGACACACAGAAGTAAATAACGCCAATGACGTCTGTCTGGAACGCGCTCGCCGCTTCTCCTACGAGCTGATGGATGTGGCGGAGACCTATACCGGCCTTGCCATCCAGTATGGCCCACAAGCCTTAAGCCTGTGCCTCTATCTGCAACAAAGTCTGCTCGATGAGCAGGTGGGTGGGGTTGACCTTTACGGGTATAACGACCTCGCCTGTACCGGCTTCATGGCGATCCTCAATGAGATGCCATCGCATGAAGAGTGGTTGTCATACGTCATCACCGATAACCAATAACGGAGCCGCAAGATGACCACCCACATAGAGCACGATCAGTTCGTAGATGAATCCATCAGCAAGGCGCACCTCGCCGCTGGTGGTTGGGAGATGGAGGGCTTCAATCACGGCAACCCGCTCCACTCTCACATGTTCTATCTGCGTGACTATCGCACCCAGCGCACCCAATTGTTCTGCGTCTCGCAAGACGATTGGTACGAGTTCGTGCCTCACCAGTTCACCTTTGATATGGCAACGGCTTGCCTTGCTCATCTGATGCTGAAGTTTGAGGAAGGGTCATTGGAGGCCAAGGAGGAAGCCACCTTAGTTGCTGCCCTGAAGGTCTACGCCAAGGGCACAGGTTGCTATCGCGTGTGGTGTCAGACCGCAAAGGGCAGTGACCGCCTGCATTTTCTCGTGAACATCTACCCCGAAACGGGCGACGACGGCCTGCTGCGCCCCTTCATCTGCCGGTCACCCGACATTGTGATGCACAACAGCGAAGTGTTGCGAGCCACCAGCGAGGCCCGCAAGCAGGACGAGCTACGTCACCCCGAGTGGTTCAAGCGCAAAAAGATCGGCGGTCGCCGCTAGGTAGCGCCCCGCTCCACCACGCACCGCATTGAGGAGATCAGAGAGATGAGAATCGCCATCGAGCAGGTCAAGCAAGGCCATCAGATTGAGCTCTGGTTTGGGAGTCGGGCGCAAACGGTGGAGGTAAACAAGATCACCGAGCAGCGCACGTATCGGACGTTCTCCTTCAACTACTGCGGCGGGGTGTTGGAAATGCACGCCCCCCGAGGCCACACCATCAACCGCGTGAACTGATCACGCTGGCCGGTGTGCAAGCCGGACAACAAGCCAACCCATCACAGACGAGGAAGCACCCATGAAACAGCATCTCTTTGCAGCCATTACCGAGCTCAACGGCGAGTGCGAGTACACCACCAGCATTCTGGTGTGCTGCGACAAAGACGCCGATCTGAATGAATTGGCCGACACCATCGCCAGCGACTGGCGCGGTGAAGCCGAGTTCTGCGAGCAGGAAGGGGTTTACATGGGCGCTGACGGGTGCGCCGTGGCCCTGCCCGAGCTGCGCCCTGTCACCGACGAGGAGGCGCAAGTGATGGGCAAATACCTGGTGACGCTGGGCTACTAAGCCCGGCCGTAAAAGTCCTGCAACCACACTGAACCCAACGGAGCCGACCATGAGCCACCAAACCGACGCCAGCCTGACCCTGAAACACCCGATCCAGCCCCTGTATATCGACCAGAGCGGCCTTGCCCGCTTCAAGGAAAACGCCATCGTCGTACACCTCCTCGATAACGGGGGTATCGACATGAACGCACTCGCTTGTCTGGATTTCACCCAATCAGATCGCGAGCAGTTCGCGGAGCTGATCGGTTACAGCTTGCGGGGTTTTTCCGAGCTCAGCTATGTCACTGATGAAACCCTTAATGCCGCCGTCGCCATGATCGAAAAGGACGAGAAGATCTTCCACATGGAGCAGGAGATCTGGCGGTTGAACTCCCAGCTCGACGCCCTGACCAAGCCCCAACAGCCAACTGCCTAACTTCCACCGAGGACACCGACCATGGCTACCCCTGTCATCGCCCTGCGGCTGGATCCTGAGCTCAAGGCCCGCGCCCTGGCTCATGCCAAGGCTTTGGATTGCACCTTCTCCGACCTGCTGCGCGTGGCACTGGAGCAGTTTCTGACGACGCTGCCGCCGTTGCCGGTCATGCCTGACGACGAGCTGCCCTCCTCGGTGAGCTGATTTCTTAAGGGGATACGATGGAACACAAAGAACTGGTGGCCCTGCTGGGTACCCTGCCGGTCAAGGCGAACACCCTGACCGCTCTGGAAGAAACCCTCGACCACATGCTCACAACGACCAAGGAGCGAGCTGGCTGGATACACATGTCGGCCCTGTGCAGCACGTTAAATACGCTTGAGAGCGAGGGCATCATCAGCGCTGAGCAGAAGGCTGCCGTTGACTGCGAAATCATCGCGCTCTGGCATGTGCGAGCACGAGCCTTCGTGATCAGCCGCCTTAACGCAACGAACGCGGCCAGTTGAGCGCCATCCAGTAGACCCGGCCAATCTTCCGACAAGCCCGCACCGATAACGTAAGGGGACATGATGCAAAACCACGACAAGCCTACCCTGCCCGTCAAGCCCGCCATGATGCTGGACGAGAACGGTCATTATTGCTGGGCAACTCCCAGAACGTCGCCAGAAGAGGGCCTGACGCTCGTGATGAACGTGTGCCATCTGAGCGACACACCAGAGAGTGGGATAGAAACCCTCGTCATTACCCTTACAGCGGGTGAGATCGCCCGAATCAAGCATCTGGCAGCCGTGGCAAAGACTGAAGATCTTGAGTCAGTGACGAAGTGGATCTATCACGGCGACTGGAGCGGGGTGTCCTATGCCGACCTGGCCTACGAAGATGTCCCCCCGGATGACTGCGTGAAGGCGGTCATTGCGGAGGCCGAGAAAGTGGATCAAGAGAAAATCCACGTATCACGTAAGGACTTCCACTTCAGCGCCCTGCCCAAGATCAACGACCACCAGAACCTGATGTTTACGCTGCCGGTTGCCTTGTCTGTGCTGGACAGCGACGTGGCCATGGTAGATCTCACCGAGTGGTAAGCCCGGCTCATTGAACCTGTTGGAGAAGAGATATGGAACACAACGAAGCGATTGAGTGTCTGCGCCAGCACGTCCGTGAGTTCGTCGAGTTGGAGGTAAATGCGCGGCTGGATGAATACCTGCACAAGATGGATCGCAACGGCCAGCTCAAGTTCAACGATTGGGACGGAGTGCATCTGTCCCTGCCCCGCGCCGTCACCACCGCGATTCTGGAAGAGGCCGCCGAGCGGGTCATCTGGTCATTCGAGCGACCCAAGCACCTGCGCCAAGTTAACGCCCTGCGCCGGTTCCTGTGACCCACCCACTCAAGACGCTCACCGTGGATAGGAAGGTGACCCGATGGCGGGTTACCTCGTAACGACTGGAGATCCGTTATGCCCACTACTGCACCGAAGCCCGCTCGCAAGCCAAGCCGTACCTCCCTCATCACCGAGCGGTTGATGGCTGACTTCGCAAATTGTCAAAGATTTTCCCTGCCCTGCCGCTTCTCTGTCGGACGATACACCGGCTACAGCGCGGGGGTAGTGGGTGCCCTTCAACGCCGAGGCTACGTCGTGGTCAAGGTGCGGGGCAGCCAGTACGAGATCACCGGCCATCAGAGCGAGAGCGAGGCAGCTAACCCCCCAGGGCAATTAACTTGCCGTTGTCTTTCACGGACGGCCAGTTCCCGGCCGTAGGCGTCATCACCTGCAAGAAGCTCGGCGGGTACGCGAAATCCATGAGTGGCACCATCAGGGCGTCTGAGATCCGGCAAGGACAATCAAGGTGATAACCTCGCCCTGTCGGTGGTCACCTGGAGGAGACCCAACGGCCAAACTCGAACTTGATGTGCATCAAGAAATGCAATTCCCTTCAAGCTCAATAATCCGGTTAAATATACCAACCGCCAACAGCCATAGCTGGTTCATCAGGCATTTGAGGAGCACGACATGAAAGACATGAATGAGTTCGAAGGAGATGTGGAACTGCTCGTAAACGGCACTGAAACTTTGTTCATTGATGGCTCAAACTTGGCAAAGGTGCATAGTAGTAAATTCCAATCGGTCTTCAAGAACGAGGACGAAGTCGAGACTGAAAGTGGTATAAAAATCAATGCGGAAGTCGTGCTTGATGGCGATGGTAACGAATATAAGCAAGATTTCTATAGTCCCACGCCTGGTGTCACCGTAGAGGTGATCTCCAATACCCTAACCAGGATCGACCCCAGTAGCCTGGATGAGGAAAACGAGTTCCAAGAGGGGGATGAATACGATTTCGATTGATAAAGGGGGCCAGAGGCCCCTGTTTGTATCTGGCAGGCAACGAGGTGATCGAGCTTCTTAATTCAACATCGGCTCCTCGTGTTAAGTGACAGCCCATTGTCCATAACGGACGCCAGCCCCGCTTAAGCCGAATATACCTGTACGCCTATACAGCTCTTTTCCCCCTCCTGTGATAACCTGTGGGTACTTGACGGACTGACAGGACACCCCGACCGATGGACACCTTTACTCCGATAGCCGCCCTGCGAGACCGGATGCACCAGCTGGAAGCCACCCTGACTGAGCTGGGCGAAATGCTGAGCCAGATGCCATTGCAGGAGGCCCACGTCTTCCCCTTGCCGCCCGTGGCACAAGGTGAGGAGCACGACCCCATCGAGCACATCGAAGTCGGGTATCTCTCGGGGAGCGATGCACTGGAAGCCACGCTGGCGGCTTACCGCGACCACACCATGCGACCCGGTTGCTCCACCAAGGCGACCATGCGCCTGCCCGGCCTGCTGCGGTTCCCGTCGTCCTGCGCGGATTCCATGCGCCCACTGGTCATGGCCATCAACGATCACAAGCTGGCGTTCAAGGAGCTGGTGCAGCAGGCGGGCAGCCGGGATCAGAAATTCGAGCTGGTTCACCTCGCCCTGCCAGGCACCATCACCTTGCAGGTCTACCGGCAGATCTCAATGCTCGAAGGCGAGCTCTTTTCGATGGGCTTCACCTGGGCAGACAAGCAGAGTATCAAGCGCGTCACCCGCGAGCAGGTGTTAGCCATGCTGGAGGTCAGCCGGGGCTACTGTCCGGGGCTATCGACCAAGGAAGAGTGGAACAGCTTGATCGACAGGGAGGTGAACGATGTCCGCCGAGTACCGGCAGATGTGGAGCTCCGCATCCGGCGGCCGGTCAAGACCCACCCCATGATCAACCTGCTCTGGTCTGACAGGGAGCCGCGCAAACAGCAGCTCAAGGCGAGCCTGCCCCTGCTGGTCTGCTCCGATAAGCCGATCAATGTATCGCCGCTATGCAATTACCCGACCAATGGGCGCAAGCCGCGCAGTGACCGCAAGATAGGCGCTGTGCCCCTCATCGAGAGAATGCACCTCTACACCTATCAGTGAGGTCACCATAGCTCCCAATCGCGATAGGCGGTTTCGGGTTCCTCCGGTAAGCAATCAACGACATCTACTGTATGAACACTGAGCGCATTCCAGAGATCTCGATATTCATCTCCGGTATAAATTTCGAGGTCGTCTAGCAATTTCACCAGATTACGCTTTCCGATTATTTTCACTCCGACCATATCAGAGGTGACATACTGCTCGATGGTATCAAGACTGTATTCATTGCCGCTTTCCGAGACGATGACGACGTCAGAGGTCAATTCCTGCCAGTCACAATTAAAATACTGGGTTGGCTCACTGGGCAGCTGTAATTGCTCCGCCAGAGCGCGTTGCTCTTTCAAAAAGGTCTCATACCCATTCTTGGTGTAAATCAGCTCATTTCGTAGAAATACTTTAAAGGCAGCAAGGGATTCGAACTTTGGCTTCTTTTTTCCTGATGGAATGCCGGATCGATTTGCCTCATCCTGTGCGTCAGCATCATCCTGAGTTTGTGGCTCGTCCTCATTGTCCTCTTCTAGGTTTGACTCACTGAGCAAGCCGTGGCCTGGGCGTTCCGAGAGGTGGTCGATGATCTTGTATCCGGAGACAGTCTCTAAATTGAGGATGGCGAGGTGCTTGTCTGACAGCTGGTCAATCTTGACCAAGCCAAAGCCGATGCGGTCCAGCAGCCTCGTAAACTTGGCATCAGCCAGCTTTAGGCTCTCAAGGGTATTCGTCATGTTATCGCGGCACTCGCTGACCAGATCGCCCTTGTAGCGTTCAAGCAGCGCTTCCTTGCAGAAGTAAAAGCGTGATGGGAAGTCAGGCAACAGTTTGTCCGACAAGGACTGATTGCACTCCTTGCACAACAAAACCAAAATGAAGCGGATATTATCGTTTCTCGCAAACAGCTGTGCCGTGGTAATAGCCGGGCAATGGTCCCATTCCAGATCTGTAGATACACCGCAGCACTGGCACACTTCATCTTTCATGACCGGATAATTCTTTTTATATAAGTGGCCGTATATCTGCATTGCTTGCTTGCGTTTCATTATCCTGCCTTCAAATTAATATCTGCGCGTGACCGTCCTTTGAGTAGTGGGCACCTATATCCATTATCGGTGCATCTTCAATTGAGTTCTGCGTTGTGACGCCGCTCAGGTTTGGCGTCGAGTCGTTCGCCCCTACCCCTGACGGTGACTCATCTCATCGGGCACCCTATCGTGAATGTCTTGGGCGGACACCGGGGGCACATAGTATTCGACCCCCCCAGTCTGTGCCAGGCGGGTTCGTCTGACCTGGGCATCGAGCGTTTCCCGCACCCATTGCGACCGGGTTTTCCCCTCAAGCGCGGCGGTCATATCGTAATCGTCCACCTGCTGGGCGGTGATCTGCACAGCGCCCAAGCGCTCGGAGCGCCTGTCGCTGGGATCTTTGAAAGGCGCTCCGCGCGCGCGTTTTGGCTGGGTATCGTTCATGGGCTAATTATTACACCTGTACTAATTGACTACAAGATCGGATGGGGTAGAATTAATACACCTGTAATAAATCATTTTTTGAGCAGCGCCGAGGTGTGATGATGCAGCAACCCACTCCCCACACAGAGACCATCGTGAAGACCCTCATCGTGAAGAAGCGGGGTAAACGGTATTTCGACTGCCTCTTGGGCGGGCACAAGGCGAAGCTGGTCATCAATGAAGTGAGCGATGGGCTGGCCCTCGACACCGTGGCCAAGATGCAGCTCAAAGACCTCTCCAAGACCACCCGTTTCGGGACGACCTTGACTTTCGAAGCTGTAGCCATCGAGAGCGAGCGGGATGGCAAGAAGCTGTATGAACAGGCCAAGCGGAAAAATGAGGCTTTACGCTGGCTAAAGTACGCCGAGGACGATGTGAGGGAAGGCAGCTACACCACCAATGCCATGAGCAAGGCCATCTTCTTCTGTCAGCCGTATCCCGAGCTCTGCGAGCGGGTGAAGGCGATGGAAGCCAAGGGCTGGGCCAATGCGCAAGCGGCCAACGAGCGCAAGATTGCCCGCAAGCAGGAGCGGGAGGCCGCCAGCGCCGCAGCCTGCCAAGCGCTCGATGAGCGCCGCCGCAACCGGTGCCTGTTCCCACTCAACGCCCTGCCCCCCTTTGATACCCCGATAGAGGTTGGCAAGGCCGTGCGCGTCTACACCGACATGGGTGAGAGCTTCCGCATCAGCGACGATCATCCCTCTGTGTGGGGCTCATACCTGCGGGGGCACGAAGGTGAACGGGGAGCCTATTGTTATTACCGCAACGCGACCAACGATGAGATCGTTGAATTGACCTTGGCCGAGCAGCGTGAAGATGAGCGCAAGGCCGAACGGATGGCGGTCAAGGTCAGGGTGGGCGGGCTGATCGAGCGGATCAAGCATGAAGGGGAGCACCCGGACGGCTGGCACCAGCCCGAGGGCGAGCGCCTGTTCGATACCCAGAACGTCAACGGCGGCGGCCACTGGTTTGTCTTGTCCGGGGACGACATTTGGTTCGTCATGAATAATGGCCGGGACGGGGATAACTGGAGCCGCAACAACGTCACCACTGGCGGGGCTGGGGCCATTGGCTGGCGCATTCCCTATGACGAGGCGGTGGCTTGTGAACTGCGCGAGCTGGCGCAACAGACAGCAGCCCTCGCCTAAGCTACTGGGCGCGTCTGAGCGCCCTGCCCAACCTTCGGAGGTCATCATGCAGCATTCCACCTCGACAGCTCCACAGGCGGTGTCTGAGGCCGTCTGGTATCACATCCAGCAACGCTTTGATGCTCATTGGCAGTTCTTGCCAAAGGGCGAGTATCCCACTGCCGATGACGCTGTTGCGGTTGTGCAGCGCCTTGAGCGGGTTAAGGGCTGGCGAGATCTGCGCGTCGTCGCGCTGCCGGTGCCCGTCCACGCCGGACAGCAGGGCGATGTCGATTACCCCGTCGTCCACACCGGGCTGCGCTGGGATGATCCCACCATCCAGATAGGGCTGGACGGCGATGGCTACACCATCCTGAGCAACCGCAACATCATGGTACGGGTAGACCGCGCCCATAGCGCCGCTGACGTGGAATGGCACCGCCGCGACAATGGGGTGTTCCAGTGGCAGCTCACGCCCTATGAGAGCGCCGACGTGCGCCACCTGAGCGACCTGTCGCTGTTTACCAAGATCGGCGCGTGGATAGATAACCAGAGTTAAGCCAAAGGCTCATCAATCCGGTGAGCGAGGAGAAAAGCAATGCAACTGTATGTTGTGCTCAATAACGAGCGTGAAGACCGAGATGCAGCAGGGATTTATGAAGCGATCTTCTCCACCCCTGAGCTGGCCCGCGCCTACATCAACCGATTCAGCGTTGATGACCAATGGCGATTTGAGATCCGGGCCGTGGAGCTGGACGGTGAGGTGTGAGGCTGGGTTGGTTACCCGCATCATTAGCAAGTTGAGAGGTAGCAAGATGGCTTACGGAGAGCACACCACGGCGTACCAGCTGCTGGCGGCGAACGCGACGCAGAGTCAAATCGAGGCAAAGGGGCAGTACAAGCGTGATGATGAACTCGGCACCGTCACCTTCCCTGACGGGTCGCGGATCGCACTGAGAAAATTCGGCAACCATCAGGCGTATCTGGCGAGCGGCTGGAACATCACCCCGACCAACCGGTGAGGGTTGAGCCCCCTCACCCAAAGACCGGCTCACCGGAAGGGAACACGCTCCGTTCTAGGGTCGTCCCTCACGCAGTGGCTTCCACCAGCTCCTGAAGCTCCTCAATTTCCCTGCCGGACTCTATCAAATAGTCCTGGCAGAAGGTGGCTACCGGCAGGGGGCGACTGTAGAGGTACCCTTGCAGCATCTGCACTCCGCGATCCCGCAGGTAACTGGCCTGCTCTTGGGTCTCCACCCCTTCTGCGACAATCGACAGCCCCATGGACTTGGCCATGTCGATCACCCCGTCTACCAGCCCCACACAAGCGGCCTTCTTCGGTGAGCCGATCAAGCTCACGAACGCCTTATCAATCTTCAAGGTGTGGACCTTGAACGCCAGCAGGTAGGAAAGGCTGCTGTGGCCTGTGCCGAAATCATCTATGGCCAGCTCGACCCCCATCTCTTCTAGCTCTTCAAACAACTCTTGACATCCTCCCCCACCTTAGCGCTTCGCGTCACAGGAGGGGGATTCCCATTACTGGGTGATAGCTGCTCGCGCAGTACCGGGTTCCTGCTTCATCGGGCGGCCTGATTGCACCACGCCTCCACAGGCTAAAACGGCG
>RRZT010064288.1_pt1 | contig 18189 bp, 15 predicted proteins | sample 2165551 | NCBI WGS metagenome assembly RRZT01 (sample SAMN10456910, study PRJNA506462) | wastewater metagenome | biome: wastewater; feature: sludge; material: wastewater sludge; isolation source: wastewater sludge with Escherichia coli K12::gfp cells carrying plasmid... | place: USA: Moscow, Idaho...
CCGGCGGTCTCGGTGGTGTGCTCGTCGGGGTCGACGGCGCCGGTCTCAGCGGGATCGAGGTCGTCGGTGTCGAGGTCGTCGTCGAGGTCGGCTTCGTCCTCGACGTCCTCGGTCGCTTCATCGTCGATCTGGTCGGTGCCGCCGATGGCGTCGAGCCAGGCGTCGATGCGGACCATCCCGTCGAACGTCCGCGAGGCGTGGGCGCGGCGGCGTTCGTCGGCCTTGCGGGCGCGTTCCTCGGCGCCGTCGGGGTCCACGAAGTCCATCCACGCTCTGACCGCCCGAACGAACAGGTCGAAGTCCAGCGTGCGCGCCGCGGCGACGAGCTCTGCTTCGGCCTCCGCGAAGAAGACCTCGGTGTTGGCATTGACGGCCCGGCTCAAGGTGGCGACGTGCTCGAAGGCGATCCAACCGTTGCGGTAGGCGTCCTCGGTGAGCGGCATCGTGCGGGCCTTGCGGGCCACGCCGATCTGGTGGCGGACCCGCCGGCGGTCCGCCTTGGTCTTCGCCGCCATCCACGTCGCCGCCGACGGCTGGGCATCGAAGCGGTACTGCCCCGACGCGTCGAACGCGGCGAGCGCACCGAGCTTGGCGGCGCCGACCATGCGCTCGATGCGCGAGAGCTGCACCAGGTCGTCGCCGAGGCCGGTCTTGGCCCGGTCCGCCCACGCAGTTCGGGCCACCCCCGCGGCGATCGCCTCGAGCCGGTCGAGCTCGGAGACCGCTTCGAACCTCGGGGCACCCACGAGGTCATCGAGGACAACAGACACGAGCTTCCACTCCCAACCCGCACCCCACGACAGGGGGCGCAGACACGAACGATCAGATTGGCTTTGGGGAAGCGACAGCTGGCCTGCTCAACAGGGCTGCGATCTGTTGACCCTCAACCTAGTCGAACCTACGTTCGACATCAAGGGTCGACGCCGGATCGTTGAAGTGGACCTCGGAGCAGGTCAGCCCGCGGCTCGACCGCGCGAAAGTCCTAGCGGCGCCCTGAACAGCCCACAACGATGTGCGCCATGGACGAGGTCGAGATCATCGTCGCCCACCAAGCACGTGCCACGCTGCGTGTCGGTGACGTGTTCCTGAAGGTCGACCCCGACGAGGAGGGCATCGACGCTGAGGTCGAGGCACTGGCGCTGGCGCCGCTTCCGACACCGAAGGTCCTGTGGCGGCAGCCGCCCGTGCTCGCCATTTCCGCCGTTCCCGGCACCGCGCTCGGCCGGCTCGGTGAACCATCGCCCCATCCGAGCTCGGCATGGGTCGCCGCGGGTGCTGCCATCCGGGTGCTCCATGACGCGCCGCTCCCTCCGAGGGCCGGGCCCAGTCTCGACACGCGAGCAGAACAGCTCGCCAGGAGTTGCGACTGGCTGCTCGCCCACGACGCCCTCCCCGCCGACCTGATCAACCACAACCGTCGCCTCGCCGAAGCAGTGCTCCAACCCCGGGCTCCCGTCTTCATGCACGGCGACCTGCAGGTCTGCCACATCTTCGTCGACGGCGACGAGGTCACCGGAGTCATCGACTGGTCAGGGGCAGGCCAGGGCGACCCGATGTTCGACCTCGCCGTCCTCACCTATGGGCACCCGGAACACCTCGACGACATCGCTGCTGGGTACGGCGATGGGTTCGATCTCGACACAGTCCGCGGCTGGTGGTCGTTCAGATGTCTGGAGGCGATCCCTTGGTTGGTCGAGCATGGGTACGGCTCGGCCGACGAGATGGGCGAGGCCGCACTCCTACGGACCCAGTTCCAGGCTCCGCCGTTCGGATGAGGTGGTCCTACGCTGCGGGGCTGCCCGTCTTGGAGCCGCCGCCACCTCAACTCAGCGCCTCGTCGACGGCCGCCGTGAAGAGCGCAACGGCCTCCTCGCACTCGTCCGCGGTGATGGAGAGCGGGGGAGCGATGCGCAGGCAGTTGCCATAGAGGCCGCCTTTGCCGATGAGCAGGCCCCTTGCCTTGGTGGCCTCGAGGACCCGCGCAGCGGCGTCGGCGTCGGGGGTGAAGCCGTCGGCGGCGACGAGCTCGAGGCCGATCATGAGGCCCCTGCCGCGGATCTCGCCGATGGCGGGGTGGCGTTCGACGAGGGGCTCGAGCCCGGACAGGAGGCGAGCGCCCATCTCGGCGGCGTTGGCCTGGAGGCCGTGGTCGAGCAGGTAGTGCAGGTTGGCCAGCGCGCCGGCCGACGAGAGGGGGTTGCCGCCGAAGGTGGAGATGGAGTTGGCCGGCACGGCGTCCATCACCTCGGCGCGCCCGACGACGCCGGCGATGGTGAGGCCGTTGCCCAGGCCCTTGGCGAAGGTGAGCAGGTCGGGGGTGATGCCGTGGGCCTGGTAGCCCCAGAAGTGCTCGCCGGTGCGGCCCCAGCCGGTCTGCACCTCGTCGCTGATGAAGAGGATGTCGTTCTCACGGCAGACCTTCTCGACGGGGGAGAAGAAGCCGGTAGGCGGGATGGCGAAGCCGCCCACGCCCTGGATGGGTTCGGCGATGAGGGCGGCGACGTCGCCGGAGGTGGTGGTGGCCACGAGGTCGCGCAGGTCCTCGGCGCAGGCATCCACGAAGGCGGCGTCGTCGAGGTGGCGGAACGGGCTGCGGAACTTGTAGCCAGAGGCCATGTAGGAGACCTGGAAGGGCGTGAGCGAGGTGGGGGACCAGCCGCGGTTGCCGGTGATGCCGATGGTGGCGAAGGAGCGGCCGTGGTAGCTGTTGCGCACGGCGATGATCTGGCTCGACTTCCGGTACGACGACGCCGCCAGCAGCGCTGCCTCGTTGGCTTCCGTCCCGGAGGTGGTGAAGAAGACCCGGGCATCGGGGATGCCGGACAGGTCGGCGATCAGCTCGGCCAGCTCGATCATGGGGCGGATGAGGTAGAGGGTCGACGTGTGCAGCATGCGCTCGGCCTGCGTCTGGATGGCCTGGGTCACCTCGGGCACGTTGTGGCCCGTCATGGTGGTGAGGATCCCGCCGAAGAGGTCGAGGTAGCGGGTGCCCTCGCCGTCGACGACGTGACGGCCTTCGCCAGACACGATCTCGATGGGCTCGTCGTAGTAGAGGGCCAGCCAGGAGGGCAGCACCGCGTTGTGGCGGGCGAGGAGCTCGGCGTGCTCGTTCACGGGGTTCGTCCCTTTGGGGTCAGAGGAGGTCGCCGCGCGTGCGCCAGCGCTGCCACAGCACGGACAGGCCCATCAGGGCCAGGCTGCCCAGCAGGATCATGGTGGCCAGCACGTTGATCTGCGGTGGCAGGGCGGTCTTCGCGGCGTTGTTGACGTACAGCGGGTAGGTCGAGGTCGACCCGGCGTTGAACAAGGTGATGATGAAGTCGTCGAGCGAGAGCGCGAACGACAACATCATGGCGGCGACGATGCCCGGGACGATGAGGGGCAGGGTCACCTTGAAGAAGGTGCGGGTCGGGTTGGCGCCGAGATCCATGGCGGCGTCCTCGAGGCTCCAGTCGAAGCCCCGGATGCGCGCCTTCACCGTGAGGGCGATGAAGCTGACCTCGAACATGATGTGGGCCAGGACGATTGTGCCGAAGCCGAGGTTCCACCCGAAGTCGAGGAACAGGGTGAGCAGCGACGAGCCGAGCACGATCTCGGGCGTCGTGAGGGGGATGACCAGGAAGAGGTCGATCCCGCCCGAGCCCCGGAAGCGGTGGCGCACCAGGGCGATGGCGACCATCGTCCCCAACACGAGGGCCACGGCGGTCGACAGCGCCGCCACCTTGAGGCTCATGACGAGGGCGTCGACGAGGGCGGGGTACTTCCACGGGTCCTGCCAGGCCTCGAGCGAGAAGCCCTTCCAGACGAAGTTGAACTTGCCCACCGGGTTGTTGAACGAGAAGGCGACGATGACCGCGACCGGCAACAGCAGGTAGAAGATGACGAACCCGGCGTAGGCGTTGACGAACCAGCCGCCGAGGCGACGCAGCCACGGCGGTGGCTTGAAGCCCTTGCGGATGGGGCCGGCGCCCTCCTCCGGGTGGGCGCTCAGCGCCGGCGGGTCGACGGGAGCGGAGCCGGCGGTCGTGGCGGCGGTCATGCCACGAGGTCCTCGGTGCCGAGGATGCGGGTGTAGATGAGCACCGACACCAGGATGATCAGCATCAGCACGAACGACAGCGCCGCGGCCAGCGGGTAGTCCTTGGTCACGAGGAACTGGCTCTGGATGACGGTGCCCACCATGGACTGGTTCACCCCGCCGAGGTACTGGGCGTTGACGAAGTCGCCCGCCGCAGGGATGAAGGTGAGCAGGCTGCCGGCCAACACGCCCGGCAGCGACAACGGAAGCAGCACCTTGCGGAACGTCCGGAAGCCGCCGGCGTAGAGGTCCCTGGCCGCTTCGAGCAAGCGGGGGTCGATCTTCTCGATGCTCACGTAGATGGGCAGGATCATGAAGGGCAGGAAGTTGTAGGTGAGCCCGCCGATCACCGCCCACTGGGTCGAGAGGATGCGCCCGTTCTCGGTCAGCCCCAGCGAGTCGAGGATCCCCACGAGGATGGTGTCGTCGCCGAAGATGGTCTTCCAGGCCAGCGTCCGCACGATGAAGGTGATGAAGAACGGCACGATGACGAGGCCGAGGAGCAGGTTCTTCCACTTGCCGGCCTTGAACGCGATCACGTAGGCCAACGGGTAGGCGAGGGCGAGGGCGAGCAGGGTGGCCGTCAGCGCGTACTCGAACGACCGGATGATCTGCTCGTCGTAGCGGCTGAACGCGTCGCCGTAGTTGGAGAAGGCCCAGCTGAAGCTCAGGGTCGGGTCGAACACCGAACCGGTGTTGGTGGACAGCGAGGTGCGCAGCAGCGCCCACAGCGGGATGACGAAGAAGACGGCGAGGTAGGCCAGCGCCGGCAGGCTGAGCAGGTACGGCGTGGCGCGCGAGTGGCGGTTTCCTCCGCTCGCACTCCCAGCCACGTCGCCCCGTCCCCGCCGGCTCAGCCCCGCGCCACGGCGTTCCACACCGACGAGAACTCCTGGTCCTCCTCGTCGGTGAGGCCGCGCCAGGCGATGGCCTTGTCGCGGACCGCGGCGGGCGGGTTGATGAGCTCGTTGTCGGCGAGCTCGGCGCCGTCGGGCAGCGCCGCCAGCGCCTCACCAGTGCCCTCGACGGGCGGGATGTACTGCACGTAGGCGGTGATCTGGGCCATGTGCTCAGGGTCGTAGACGTAGTCCATCCACTGCTCGGCACCGGTGCTGTTCCTGGTGCTGATGGGCATGACCATGTTGTCCGACCACGAGATCATCCCCTCCTCGGGGATCACGAACTCGAGGTCGGGGTTGTCGAGCTTCAGCTGGGCGACGTCGCCCGAATAGGCCTGGGCGATGGCCACGTTGCCGGCCACGAGGTCGTCGCCGTAGTCGTTGCCGGTGAAGCGTCGGATCTGGCCCTGGTCCTTGGCCTCCTGGACCTTGTCGGCGGCCTGCTGGACCATCTCCAAGGTGGCCTCGGCCGGTGAGTTGCCGTCGGAGAGCATGATCTGGCCGCCGCCGTCGCGCAGGTCGCTCATCAGGGTGACCTTGCCTGCGAACTCGGGGTCGAAGAGGTCGTTCAGACTGGTGATCGCCCGGCCCGTGAGCTGCGGGTTGTAGGCGATCGAGGTGAAGCCCGAGGCCCACGGGAGGCTGTAGGTGCGGTCGGGGTCGAAGGCGATGCCCTGGAGGGACTCGACCAGGTTGGCCTTGTTGGGCACGTTGGCGGCGTCGATGGGAGCCAGCCAGCCGAGCTGGATCAGGCGGTTCACCATGAAGTCGGTGACGATGAAGAGGTCGGCGCCGATGTCTTGGCCGCGGCTGAGGGGCTCGCGGATCCGGGCGAAGTACTCCTCGTTGTCGTTGACGTCCTCGGTGTACTTCACCCGCAGCCCGCTGGCGTCCTCGAACTGACCGACGGTCTCCTCGTCGATGTAGAAGGGCCAGTTGGAGATGCGCAACTGGTCGTTGGTGGTGGGCACGAACGTGGTGTCGCTGCTCGACTCGCTGTCCCCGCCGCCGCAGGCCGCCAGGAAGCTGGGTCCGACCATCAGGGCACCGACGCCCACGCCGGCGGTGCCGAGGAACCGGCGGCGACTCATGGACCCGGGCGCGCCCGATGGCGCCGCCGATGCACGCGTCGACGCCCAACCGCGGCGCGGTGCGGACGCGAGGAGGCGGGCGAGGCGCTGCTGGTCGGGGGTGGTCATGAGAAGACCCTTTCGATGTCGTCGGGGGATCGTTGGGGGGCGAGGTCGGGGACGCCGGGGAGGACCGACGCCGCCGCCGGTTCCCAGCTGGCCCACACCTCGTCGCCCGGGCGGAGGAGGGGCAGCTGCTGGTCGGCGCCGATGTGGGCCACCACCTCGGTGCCGTCCGGCGCGGCGCCGGCGAGGCGCACAACCGGGCCCTGGAACACGAGGTCGGACACCGTGAGGCGCACCGCACCGTCGCCGGCGGCCTCCGTGGCGATCCGCACCCGCTCGGGCCGCACCATGAGGGTGACGGGGCCCTCGAGGCGCTCGAGCGCGCGGCCGGCGAGGGTGGTGCCGAGGGCAGCCACCGTGGCGGTGCCGTCGCCCTGACCCTGGAGCTCGGCCGTCCACAGGTTGGCCTGGCCGATGAAGCCCGCCACGAACACGGTGCGCGGGAGGTCGTAGATCTCGGTCGGGGTGCCGATCTGCTCGACCACGCCGAGGTTCATCACCGCGATGCGGTCGCTCATGGTGAGCGCCTCTTCCTGGTCGTGGGTGACGTACACGAAGGTGATGCCCACCTCGCGCTGGATGCGCTTGAGCTCGAGCTGCATGGCCTGGCGGAGCTTGAGGTCGAGCGCACCCAGGGGCTCGTCGAGGAGGAGCGCGCTCGGGTAGTTCACCAGGGCGCGGGCCAGGGCGACGCGCTGCTGCTGGCCGCCGCTCATCTGGTTGGGGCGGCGCTTCGCGAAGTCCGACAGGCGCACGACGTCGAGCATCTCGGTGACCCGCTGGCGCACGACGGCCTTGTCGGTCTTGGCGCTGCGGGGACCGAAGGCGACGTTGTCGAAGATCGACATGTGGGGGAACAGGGCGTAGTGCTGGAAGACCGTGTTCACGTTGCGTCGGTACGGCGGGACCCTGGAGACGTCCTTGCCGTCGAGGCGGATCTCGCCGGAGGTCGGCGCCTCGAAGCCGGCGATCATGCGCAGGCTGGTGGTTTTGCCGCAGCCTGACGGGCCGAGAAGCGAGAAGAACTCGCCGCGGGCGATGGCGATGTCGACGTGGTCGACCGCCACGGCGTCGCCGAAGCGCTTCTCGACGTCCACCAGCTCGATGACGACGTCGCGCTGGATCTCGTCTGGTCCGTCCACATCCACCATCGATCCGAAACCTAGTCGCGTTCCCCGGTGGTGATTCGACGGTCGGCGGTCGTTCACGCGCTCGAAACCGCTTCGTCACGCACGGACGAGCGGGGGTGGGCGCTCGCCCTATGGTGGGCGCCGTGCGTGCCGGTGTCCGCGTGACCGAAGGCGAGATCTGACCGTGGCTGACCAGCCGTTCCGACTGCTGCCCCGGCTCACCCCCGAGACCGAGCCGTTCTGGACCGGCGGCGCCGAAGGGGCGCTGCGCTTCTGGCGCTGCCAGTCCTGCGGCTACTGGCTGCACCCGCCCGGCCCCATCTGCCCCGAGTGCCTCTCGAAGGAGCTCGCGGTCGAGGTGGTGTCGGGTGATGCGGTCCTGCACACCTACACCGTCAACCACCAGTCCTGGTACCCGGGCCTCGACCCGCCCTACGTCGTCGCCATCGTCGAGCTGCCCGAGCAGGCAGGCCTGCGCCTCACCACGAACCTCGTGGGCTGCGCCCCCGAGGAGGCCGCCATCGGCATGGCCCTGCACGTCGTGTTCGAGCAGTACGAGGACGTGTGGCTGCCGTTCTTCGCGCCGGTCGGCGAGTCCGGAGCAGCGTCGTGATGGACGCCGTCATCTCCGGGGTCGGCCAGTCGCAGGTCGGGCGCCGCATCGACCGCGACCCGCTCGACCTCACCATCGACGCCGTCCGCGCGGCGGTGGCCGATGCCGGCCTGACCCTGGCCGACATCGATGGCATCGCCACCTACCCCGGCGGCATCGACAACCCGCCTGGCTTCTCGGGCGTCGGCGTCACCGAGTTGCAGGACGCCCTGCGCCTCGACCTCAACTGGTTCGCCGGCGGGATGGAGTCGCCGGGCCAACTCGGGTCGGTGATCAACGCGGCCATGGCCGTCGCCTGCGGGCTCGCCCGCCACGTCGTGTGCTTCCGCACGGTCTGGGAGGCCACCGCCCAAGGCAGCAAGGGCCGCTCGGCGGTGATGCCCGGCATCGGCGCGGCGTCCGGCGGAGCGTCGTCGTTCCGGGTCGGGAGCTTCATGCAGTGGTCGCTGCCCTTCGGGGCGCCCTCGGCGGTCAACTGGATCGGGATGATGGCCCAGCGCCACTTCCACGAGTTCGGCACCACCCGGGAGCAGCTCGGTGCGATCGCGGTCAACGCTCGGCGCAACGCCGCCCGCAACCCCAAGGCCATCTACACCGACCCCATGTCACTCGACGACTACCTGGCCGCCCGGATGATCTCGTCGCCGCTGTGCCTCTACGACTGTGACGTCCCCTCTGACGGCAGCACCGCCATCATCGTCTCGGCCCCCGACACGGCCCCGGACCTCCGCAAGGCGCCGGTGTCCATCGAGTCGGTCGGCACCGCCATCCACGGCCGGCCCTCGTGGGACCAGTGGGACGACCTCACCACCATGGCCCTGCGCGACGCCGCCGCCATGTTGTGGCAGCGCACGGACCTGACGCCGGCCGACGTCGACGTGGCCGAGTGCTACGACGGCTTCAGCTTCATCGCGCTCTGCTGGCTCGAGGCCCTCGGCTTCTGCGGCAAGGGCGAGGGTGGTCCCTTCGTCGAGGGCGGCGAGCGCATCGCCATCGACGGGCCGTTGCCCCTCAACACCCACGGCGGGCAGCTCTCGGCCGGTCGCCTGCACGGCTACGGCTTCCTCCACGAGGCCTGCACCCAGCTCTGGGGTGAGGGCGGCGAGCGCCAAGTGGCCGGTGATCCTGAGGTGGCGGTGGCCGCCGCCGGCGGTGGGCCTCTGGGCGGCTGCCTGCTGCTCACCAAGGGACGCTGAGCGCCGTGCCCGCGCTCGTCACCGCTGCGCTCCTCGACACCTCGGACACGGGCGGGATCGTCCTGCCGCTCGCCATCATCGCCGCCTGCGTGGTGATCAGCGCGGTGGCCATCGTGGTGGCGCGGCGCCGGCACCGCTCGGCTCCGTCCGGCGCCGAGGCGGGTGCCGAGGTCAGGGACTCAGGCGGGTCCGAGGGGGGCGACGACTGGGGCCAGGGCCACGAGGACCTCCTGGCCTGGCAGACCACCCAGGGCCACCACGTCGACCGCTGGCTCGACGCCCACGAGCGCACGCTGCCCGACCTCGTTCCCGGGGCCGACCCCGCCATCGACGCCGCGCTGGACCAGGCCATGGCGAACGCCGCCGGCGTGTGCCCCAACCCCGAGATCTCCGCCATGTTGACCGGCATGCGGGACACGGCTCGGGCCACGCGTGACGCACTGACCAGTGGCGATCGGGAAGGGGCCACCGAGGCCCACTCGGCCTACGCCCGGCACCGCTCCGACGCCATCGCCCGGATGAACGAGACCCAGCAGCGGGCCGACTCGGCGACGCCCGACGGCTGAGTCTGCGACTGGCGATCGAGCGGCGGCTGGAACGAACCGACGCTGACGACACCCGCCGTGCTCCTCTGTGAGCTTCCTGCGCAACAGCCGATCGGAGGCCGGCGTGGTTCGGTCAGGCCCCGTTCAGCGATGCTGTCGTACGGTCGCTTCACGACGGGACCGTTGGCCCCGAGACTCGGCCCGACGGCGGGAGAGGAGATCGAGATGCGCAAGAAGCTGATCGCAGCGGGACGCCCCAAGGCGGCAGACCTCGCTGGGGAGGGAAGGGCGTGGGGGCCCTCGGCTCGCCGCCGCAATCCTCGTGGTGTGGGGTGACCACCTGCTGAAGGCAGCTCACACGCGGTGCCGAGCCTGAGGGCTTACCTCGGCGTTACCTCGCCGGGTCCAGGCTGGGCCCGTGGACCTCGCCGCCCGCGCTGCGCACGCCGCCCGGCCCCTCGTGCTCGTCGTCGAGGACGACGAGCGGCTCGGTCCCATCGTCGGGCGCATGCTCGAGCGGTCGGGCTACGACCACGTGCTGGCCACCACGGGTGACGACGCCTTGCGGGCGATGCGCGACCGGGAGCCGGTGGCCGCCGTGGTCGACATCATGATCGCCCACCCCGACGGCATCGAGGTGTGCCGGAAGTTCCGGCGGGACTCCTGGCCCGGCACGCTCGTGGTGATGAGCGCCCGCAGCTCCCCCGACGACCGGCGTCGCGCGCTCGCGGCCGGCGCCGACGCGTTCCTGCCGAAGCCGTTCCGCCTCCCGGAGCTGGTGGCCACGCTGGCAGGGGTGCGCCCGGCTCCCGTGTCGGCGCCCGACCACCTGGACCCCGCGGCCGAGCACGAACCAGGCCCTGCCACCTGGGTGCGATGAGCCCCGGCCGTCGCGGCCTGGGCGTTCGGGCTCGTCTCTGCGCGCTGGCCAGCGGAGCCGCGCTCGTCGCCGTCGTCATCGGGGGCGCGTTCCTCTACCGCAGTGTCACGGCGACCCTCAGCGGTGCACTGACCGAGGAGTTGCGGTCGCACGCCCAAGACGTCGCCGCCGAGCTCGCGGCCGGCGCCACTCCGTCGTTGGACACCGGGGTCGAGACCCAGGTCCTCGGGCCCGACGTGGACGACGTCGCTCCCGGTTCCGAGCAGCCCTTGCTCGACGTCGCGGAGCGCGCCCGGGCGGCCGAGGTTGGGCTCGTCGTCGATCGCACCGCGTCGGGGCGTCACCTCCGGATCGTGGCGGTGCCGGCGTCGACCTCGGGTGGAGGGCAGGTGGTGGTGGTCGCGGGCAGCACGGCGACCATCGACGCCACCGAACAACGCCTGCTGGAGCGGTTGCTCCTCGCCGGGGGCGTGCTGGTCGCCTTCACCGCGGCCGCCGCCTGGGTGGTGACGGGCGGAGCGCTCCGACCCGTCCGTTCGATGAGCCGGCGGGCGCGTTCGTTGTCGACTCAGGATCCCGACGAACGGCTGCCGGTGCCGCCCGGGCAGGACGAGGTGGCCGAGCTCGGGGTGACCCTCAACCAGATGCTCGACCGCATCGCCGAGGCGCGGGCCCGGGAGCGCACCTTCATCGATGACGCGAGCCACGAGCTGCGCGCCCCGCTGGCGGTGGTGCGCGGCGAGCTCGAGCTCGCGCTCCTGGAGCACCCGGCCGACCTCAGCGACGACGTGCGCCGTGCGGTGGCCAACGCCCTCGACGAGACCGACCGCCTGGTCCGACTGTCGGACCAGCTGTTGGTCCTCGCCCGGGCCGATGCCGGGATGCTCGCGGTCGAGGGGGCCTCGTCCTCGCTCGCCGAGGTGGTCCACCGGGGGGTCGGGCGGGCCGGGAGCCACGACGTCCAGGTCGTGGTGGATGATGCCGACACGTCCGTCGCGATCGACGAGGTGGCTCTCGAGCAGGTGGTGACCAACCTCGTGGCCAACGCCGCACGGTGGGCAACCAGCGCGGTGCGCTGCGACTGCCTGAGCGAGGGAGGCCGGATGGCGCTCGTGCGCGTCAGCGATGACGGTCCGGGCTTCGCGCCGAGCTACCTCGCCCACGCCTTCGAGCGCTTTCGCCGCGCCGATGCCGTTCGTTCCCGTGCCGGGGCCAGCAACGGGCTCGGCCTGGCCATCGTGGCGGCCATCGTCCAAGCCCACGGCGGACAGATCGCCCTGGGCAACGGTGCCGCCGGTGGGGCCTGGGTGGAGGTGCGCCTGCCGGTGGCCGAACCGCTCCCTCAGGCGCGGATGCGGGTGCCGGCGGGGTCGTAGACCGCGGCGGCGACCACCTGCGCGGGGATCCACTCGCCGAAGACCTGCACCTCGACGGCGCGGCCGAGGTCGGCGTGGTCGACGTCGAGGTAGGCGAAGGCCAGCGCGGTACCCGTGCGGAACCCCTGGTTGCCGCTCGTGACGCGGCCCACCAGCTCGCCGTCGACGCGCACGGGCTCGGAACCGAGGGGCACCGCCAAGGGGTCGGCGAGCACGAGGGTGCGCAGGCGCCGACGCACGCCGGTGTCCTTCACCGCGCGAAGAGCCGCACGTCCCACGAAGTCGACGTCCTTGTCGAGGGCCACGGCGAAGCCCAGGCCGGCCTCGAAGGGGTTGTCCTCGGGGGACAGGTCGAGGCCCCAGACCCGGTAGCCTTTCTCCACTCGGAGGGCGTCGATGGCGCGGTAGCCGCCGGCGACGAGGCCGTCGGACCGGCCCGCCTCCCAGAGGGCGTCCCACAGGGAGGCGCCGTACTCGGTGGGGCAGTAGAGCTCCCACCCGAGCTCGCCGACGAAGGTGACCCGCACCGCCAGCACGGGCACCGCTCCCACCGAGACCCGCTGGGCGGTGAGGTAGGGAAAGGCGTCGTTGTCGAGCGAGGTCTGTGTCAGGCGCTGCAGGATCGTGCGCGCCGCCGGCCCCCACAGGCCGAAGCAAGCCCAGGCCGAGGTGACGTCGCGGGCCTCGCACCGGTCGCCCTCGGGCAGCCGGCGCTGCTGGTGGTGGATCCAGCTGAGGTCGTGGTTGGCGAACGCCGTACCGGTGACCAGCAGGTGGCGGTCGTGGTCGAGACGGGTGACGGTGAGGTCGCACTCGATCCCGCCCTCGTCGTTGGTGAGCTGGGTGTAGGTCACCGAGCCGAGGGGCCGGTCGACGCGGTTGGCGCAGATGCGCTCGAGGAAGGCCGTGGCGCCGGGCCCGGCGACCTCCACCTTGGAGAAGCTGGTCTCGTCGAAGAGGGCGGCGGCGTCCCGGCAGGCGAGGGCCTCGGCGCCGATGGCGGGGCTCCAGTGCTGGCCCGCCCAGCCACGTGGGCGGCCCGCAGGGTCGCCGGCGGCGGCGTTGGGCTCGAACCAGTTGGGCCGCTCCCAGCTGCTCTTCTCCCCGAACGAGCAGCCGAGGGCGACCAGCGCGGGGTAGGCGGGGGAGCGGCGCAGCGGACGTCCGGCCCGGCGCTCCTCGTTGGGGTAGTGGATGTCGTAGTAGGTCGCGTACACCTCGACGGTCCGGGCGAGGGTGTGGGCCTGGCTCCGGTACTGGGGCCCGAAGCGGCGGATGTCCATCTTCCAGGTGTCGAAGCTGGGGCGGCCGTCGACGATCCACTCGGCGAGCACCCGTCCGACCCCACCGGCGCCGGCGATCCCGTGGGCGCAGAATCCGGCGGCCACGAAGAAGCCCGCGACCTCGCTCTCCCCGAGGATGAACTCGTTGTCGGGGGTGAAGGCCTCCGGGCCGTTGAGGAGCTGGACGATGTCGGCGTCCTCGACCGCGGGCACCCGCTTGCAGGCGTTGGCCATCAGGGGAGCGAAGCGGTCCCAGTCCTCGGCGAGCAGGCGGTTGTTGAAGTCCTCGGGCACGCCGTCGAGCGCCCAGGGCGCGGGGTCTCGCTCGTAGCCGCCGAGAACCAGCCCGGATCCGTCGCGCCGGAAGTAGACCAGGTTGTCGGGGTCGCGCAGCTGTGGGAGGTCGTCGGTGACCCCGTCCACCGACTTGGTGATGAGGTACTGGTGGGCCATGGGGATGATGGGCACGTGGACGCCGGCCATCGCCGCGACCTTCGGGGTGTACATGCCGCACGCGGCCACCACGGCCTCGGCCTCGATGGTGCCGTGGTCGGTGACCACCTCGGCGATGCGGCCGTCGCGCACGACCAGGTCGACGACGCGGGTGCCGGTCTGCACCCGCACGCCCTTGGCCTTCGCCGCGCCGGCGAGGGCGAGAGTGAGGCCGCTCGGGTCGAGGTAGCCGTCGGTCGGCAGCCACGCGGCGCCGAGCACACCGGTGGGGTCCATGAGCGGGAACAGGTCGTGGGCCTCGGCCGGACCGAGCAGCTCCATGGGCAGGCCGAAGGTGGTGGCCCATCCCTGTTGGCGGCGCAGCTCCTCGAGGCGCTCCGGGGTGGCGGCCAGGCGCAGCGAGCCGACCTCACGCCAGCCCGGGGACCGGCCGGTCTCGGGCGCATCGGCCTCGAGTCGCCGGTACACGTCGACGCTGTGCATCATCATCCGGGTCAGGGGCAGCGAGCTGCGCAGCTGCCCCACCAACCCGGCGGAGTGGAACGTGCTGCCGCTGGTGAGCTCCGAGCGCTCGACGAGCACCACATCGGTGCACCCCGCCTCGGCGAGGTGGTAGGCGATGGAGGCCCCGCCGACCCCGCCGCCGATGACGACCACCCGGGCGCGCTCAGCCATCGAGGCCGCATCCCGTGGCGGCGTCGGCCAGCAGGCGGGACCACCCCCGCCGCTCGGCGTTGCCGAGGAGCCGGTCGAAGTGCTCGTTGGCGTAGGCCTCGAAGTCGACGTCGAGGGTGCTGACCGCCTGCTGCACGACCCCCCACATCGCCTCGCGGAGGTCGCTCATCACCTTCATCAGGCGCAGGCGAGCCAGCCGGCCGTTGGTGACGTCGCCGAAGTAGCCCTCGAGCAGGGCCTCCTCGCCGGCGTCGTCGAGACCGTTGTTCACCGCGAAGTTGCCGAGGTCGAAGAAGCGGTCGTTCATGCCGGCGTACTCCCAATCGATCAACCAGAGCCGTTCCTGGCGGTCGAGCAGGAAGTTGGCCCCCAGCAGGTCGTTGTGGGCGGGAACGGGCGGGTCGGGCGCCGCCGCGAACGCGCGGTGGACCTCGTCGGCGCACACCATGGCCCGGTCGAAGGTGTCGGGGACGCGCACGCCGTGCGCCCGGGCGGTCGCGGCGTAGTTGGCGGGCACGGCGTACCAGTCGAACACGCCGGTGACGGGCGGCCCGTCGTGGGCGCGCCGCAACAGGTCGGCGGCGCCGGCCAGGGTGCCGTTGGCGCGAAGGGCATCTGGGGTGAGCGCCCGGGCGTCGTCGACGTAGCGGGTGACCAGCGAGCCGTCCACGAAGGCGACGACCTCCGGTCCCACGCCCAGGTCGGCGGCCCGAGTGGCGGCCTCCCACTCGTCGCGGCGGTCGATGCCAAGGAGCTCGGTGCCCGTGCCCGGGCAGCGCACGACGAAACGCTCGTCGGCCACCGTCACGAGCCAATTGCGGTTGGTGATGCCGCCCACGAGCGGGCGCACGGACCGGCGCTGCTCGGCCCACCCCGGCACCTGATCGAGCAGCACCGTGAGGTCATCCGGTTCGTCGTGCACGCATCACCCTCCGCCCGTCGGGACGGCCGTCGGCCGGGTGGGGCCGGCCGAGGCCGACCCCACCCTGCCACGTCGGAACGAGACCGACTACCGCTCGTCGGGACGCCGCTCCATCTCGTCCTCCATCGCGGTGAACTCGGAGGCGGGCGCCTTGCCGGCGATGACCGCCTCGAGTTCGGCCTCGAGGGCGGCGAGCTCCTCGGGGGTGCCCATGATCTGCGGGCCCTTGAACCACTTGCGGGCCGAGAGCAGCCAGTAGCCGTACACGAAGATCAACAGCAGCCCGAAGGCCACGGGTGCGTAGTTGAAGCTGGCCCAGGTGATGGGGCTGAACTGGGGGAGCATGAAGTAGATGCTGATGAAGACCACCCAGATCACCGCGATCCAGCCCACGAGGTAGCTCCAGCGGCCCAGGTGCCACGGACCCCGCTCGAACGACTCGCCCTGTCGGAGACGGAGGTACACGGGGATCACGTAGGCGACGTACAACCCCACCACGCCGATCGAGACGATGGCGAAGAAGGTGGCCGGGAAGCCACCGGCATCACGCAGCGAGAAGAGGCCGGCGATGAAGGCGGCCGCCGCACAGAACCAGATCGAGTTCGTGGGCGTCCGGGTGCGGGGGTTGATGCGGTGCCACAGCTTGTGGCCGGGCACGGCACCGTCCCGGGAGAAGGCGTAGAGCATCCGGGAGTTGGCCGTGAGGCAGGCGTTGCCGCAGAAGAACTGGGCCACGCAGGCGATGCCGATGAGCAGTTTGGCCCCGCCGGCGCCGATGGAGTCGACGATGATCGGCAAGGGCGCCGTGATCAGCGAGCCGGCTGCCGTGAGCGTGTCGTACCCGGACGGGATGGCGAAGAACAGCGCCAGCAACAAGATGTAGCCGGCGATGCCCGACAGCCAGACGGCGGTGACCATGCCCTTCGGACCGGCGACCGCAGCATTCTCGGTCTCCTCGGTCATGTGGGCCGAGGCGTCGAAGCCGGTGATCGTGTATTGCGCGAGCAGGCACCCGATGAAGAACACGTAGATCCCAGACATCGGGCCACTCCAGCCCGTGTTGTTCTGGAACGTGGTGAACACGTACTCGGCCGACGCGTGCTCGTCGGGCAGCAGCACCAACATGACGAGGAACACCGCGACGCCGGCGAGCTGCCACCACACGCTGATGTCGTTGATCAGGGCGATGAGCCGGATGCCGAGGCTGTTGAGCACGCCGTGGATCACGAGCATGCAGCCGTAGATGAACAGGATCGAGTACTTCGTCGGCGTGTAGTCGCTGACCAGGCTGAGGAAGCCGCCGATGAAGTTGGCCAGCGCGAAGTCCACGCTGGCGGTGATGGCGATCTGGCCGATCAGGTTGAACCAGCCCGTCGTCCAGCTCCACAGCGGGGCGTTCTTCTTGGCCAGCTTCGCCGACCAGTAGTACAGGCCGCCGGCGGTCGGGTACGCCGAGCAGACCTCGCCCATGGACATGGCCACGAACAGCGACATGACCGTGACCAGGGGCCAGCCCCAGACCACGGCGGGACCGCCGCCGGCGTAGAGCACCAGGTAGAAGGTGGTGAGGCAGCCCGCCAGGATGCAGATGATCGAGAACGAGACGGCCATGTTGGAAAAGCCCTGCATCTTGCGCCCGAGCTCCTGGGCGTACCCCAGCTCGTGCAGGCGTTCGGTGTCCGACTTCGGCACCGCAGCGCTCGCGTCGACAGCCATATGACTCCCCCCAATGAGTGTTTGCATCGCCCTGGTCCGCCCAGGTGAACGCCATGGCTACCACTCGAGCGCCGACCCTGCTCGCGAAAGCGGACGCGGGTCAGCAGGCGCGGGTGAGCGGGGCCCGAAGCGCCGGCAGGACCTCGCGGGCGAAGAGGCGCAGGGACTTGGGGCTGGCGAAGTCCGAGAACTGACAAATGAACATCTCCACGCCCAGGTCCACCTCGCGGTTGAGGGCCTCGGCCACCTCGGACGGGGTGCCCGCGACCAGGCCGCCCCAGCCGCCGAAGCGGCGCTCGGCTGCCTCGATGACCTCGTCCCGGACGGCGCGGCTGGAGGCGAGGGCGACCACGTGCTGCACGGAGACGCGCGCCGGTCGGGCCAGCGGGAGGAGCTCTTCGAGGCGGGCGACGGCATAGGACGGGCAGTTCCACCACTCGGCGTAGTGGGCGGCTATGGGCAGGGTGAAGCGCTTGCCGCCACCGCCGATGTGGATGGGGATGCGTGGCTGCTGCACGGGAACCGGGCGGCCGATGGCGTTGCGCAGCTGGTGGAAGCGGCCCTTGAAGGAGAACGGCTCGCCGGTGAACATGCGCTCGAGCACCTCGAGGGATTCGACCAGGCGCGTTGCGCGCACCTTGGCCGGCTCGTCGGGGAAGCCGAACGTGCGCAGCTCCTCTTCGACCGAGCCCCAGCCGAGGCCGAGCTCGAGGCGGCCCTCGCTGATGACGTCGAGGGTCGCGGCCATCTTCGCCAGCAGGGCCGGGTGGCGGAACGAGGTGCACAAGGTGAGGTGGCCGAGGCGAATGCGCGAGGTGCGCCGCGCCAGGGCGGCGGCGACGGTCCAGGCCTCGAGGGTGTTGGCCTCTGGTAGGGCTGGTGCCGCCAGGTGGTCCATGAACCACACCGAATGGAATCCGAGGTTCTCGGCCATGAGCACGCGCTCTTCGATGGTGCCGTAGTCCATGCGCACCTGAGGGAGGTACAGGCCCACCTGCACACGCCGCGTGGGGTGAACGCCGGCCTCGGCGGTGCTGGGCGCCCGGTTCACGTCCACGCCGACCGATCGTGCTGCGCGAAGGGGCAGGCCAGAACATGATCCTTGGCGTCGATGACCCCTGGCCCCACGAACGGATCCCCCTCCCGCGCCGGAGTGGCCGTGACGATATCGCCCCGAACTGCTCTACGCAGGGTGACGACTCGTTGACGCCGAGGGGTCAGGCCGGC
>RRZT011631035.1_pt1 | contig 18180 bp, 16 predicted proteins | sample 2165551 | NCBI WGS metagenome assembly RRZT01 (sample SAMN10456910, study PRJNA506462) | wastewater metagenome | biome: wastewater; feature: sludge; material: wastewater sludge; isolation source: wastewater sludge with Escherichia coli K12::gfp cells carrying plasmid... | place: USA: Moscow, Idaho...
ACGCGCAGCGCAACAATCGTGCGGTTCTTGGCGTAGAAGTCGGTTCCGGTGGTGAGTTCACCGAGGGGATGGACGTTGCCGTCTATCGAGATCGCGGACACTTGGTCTCCTTTGATTTGTTCAAGGTGCGCACATACGACGGTGCACACTGCGCTCCAGTCTAGCTACGCCATAGCCGTGGAGGAACTTCGATCTCGTGGTATTCGTCCCATGGCTGCGCCCAACCACCGAGGTCAAGCACATCGTTGAGGAGATGAGCGGTGAATCCCCAAATGAAGAGGCCGTCGGCGGTGAAGGCTGGGCCGCGGTAGCCCATCGGCAGGGTGGCAGAGAAGCGGTTCTCTGGGGCAGCCAGTTCATCGATACTGACGCGGTGCACCGACGCGACCTCGCCAGGGTCCACCACGGAGAGGCGCTCGTTCCCCGCCCACGTACCGACCACTGCCGTCACGTCAAAACTTGACGCGTTGACCTGGGACGGCGGGAGGGTTCCGAGAATCTTAACAAGAGCCGGGTTCAAGCCAACCTCTTCGTTTGCCTCACGTAAGGCGGCGTCTATAGCGAGTTCGCCCGGATCAAGTCCGCCACCGGGAAAAGCTACCTGCGAGGGATGAGAACGCAGCGTGGCGGAGCGCTCGGTGAGGACGACGTCTACGCCAGAACTGGCAAGCGACGCCGGCTCCGCGAGCAATGCGCCAGCACCCGGCTCCGACAGCAGGATGAGAACAGCGGCTTTGCGAACCTGGTTGCCGGAGCTGACACGCCGATCTCTCGCCCGGCCTTCGATATTTGCCCGGCCCCCGGCAGAGCGAAGGCTTGCCCCACTCCTATCCAACAGATAGCCGGTCAGGTCATTCACTCGAACCGACTCGCGCAATTGCTCAATTCCCACGGACCCAGCCTATCGCTGTGATGCTCCAGCCGCTGTGAGCTAGGGAGCTGCCGTCCACCGATCGGTTGACCTCGGGTCCCACCACTCACCCGCTGCCGCGCCCGCCCACCGCGCGAAACAATCGACGTATGAACATATACGAGCCAATCGTCGAAGTTCGCGGCCTCACCAAAACCTACGGGCAGGTCGAGGCCCTTAGCGGCATCGACTTCGAAATCCGCCGCGGAGAGATCGTCAGCCTCCTCGGCCCAAACGGCGCTGGTAAAAGCACGACTATCGAGATTCTTGAAGGCTATCGGCAGCGCTCCAGCGGCACCGTGCGCGTACTCGGCGAAGACCCAGAACATGCGACTCGCGCCTGGCGCGCCCGCATCGGCATTGTTCTCCAATCTGCTGGTCTGCCCGACGAGATGACAGCGCGTGAGTTGGTGGCCCACTTTGCCCGCTTTTATCCGGCTCCACGCAATGTCGACGACGTGATCGACCATGTGGGGCTCACGGCCAAAGCCCGCGCCCGCATCGGCACACTCTCCGGCGGCCAGAAGCGCCGCCTGGACGTAGCACTGGGTATCATCGGCCGCCCCGAGCTTCTTTTTCTCGACGAACCTACCACGGGCTTTGACCCCGAAGCCCGCCGCCAGTTCTGGAACCTCATCCGCAACCTTCGCTCCGACGGCGCCACGATCCTCCTCACCACGCACTATCTCGACGAAGCCGCGCAACTAAGCGACCGCGCCATCGTCGTGGCCGATGGACGGGTCGTAGCCGAGGGCGCTATCGATGAGATCGGCGGCCCCGACGCGCGCATCCCAATCGTCCGTTGGGTCGACGACGACGGCATCCACCAAGTCCGCACTCATCGCCCGACTGCGCTGGTTACGGAGTTGTCCGCCCACAACAATTCGGACGAAATCCCGAATCTCGAAATTGTTCGTCCCAGCCTCGAAGACATCTACCTCGGAATCGTTGCGTCGGTGGAGTCTACAAAACTCGCTACTAATTCATTGAATTGAGCATGGCAATGTCTACTGAAACCAACCGAGATCGTCACAAGCCAATCGCTCCCAGAACCACCGCAGTTGCACTGCGGCTGCCTTCGGGGGCTTCCCTCGCACTCGCACGCGTCGTCTTCGAACTGCGGGGATTCGTTCGGCGCCGAGATGGGCTCTTCTTCGTCTTCGCCTTTCCCATCGTTCTGCTCACCATCTTTGCGACGGCGTTCCAGAACGCCGACATGGGCGGAGGGCTGACTGGCGCCCAGTACTATCTGCCAGCTATGTTGGCCTCAGGCATCCTGACGATCGGCACCCAGAACCTCGGCGTGCAGATCTCCGAGGAACGTTACGACGATACCCGCAAGCGCCTCGCCGGCACACCTCTCTCCCCTACCTCATATCTTCTCGGCAAGATTGGGCAGGTGCTCGTGACAGGACTCGTCCAGGCGATGCTTCTCGTCCTCATCGGCCATGTCGCCTTCGATATCTCACTCCCCAATACCCCGGAACGTTGGTTCACCTTCACCTGGATTCTTCTCCTCGGCCTTATCACCAGTGCTATCGCCGGGATCGCAATTGCCCACATCCCCCGCAGCGGGAAGAGCGCCAGCACCGTCATTACGCCCATCGTGCTTGTCTTGCAGTTCATTTCCGGTGTCTACCTGCCGTTTTCCCTCATGCCGGGGTGGCTCCAGAACATCGCGGCGCTCTTCCCCCTCAAGTGGCTGGCGCAAGGGATGCGCTCCGTCTTCCTCCCCGATACTCTCGCCACCATCGAGCAGGGCGGAACCTGGAATCATGCCGGAGTGGCGTTGACGCTTACGCTATGGCTCATACTGGGAGCAGTGGTTGCGCGGGCTATGTTCCGCTGGATCCCACGAGTGTAGGAGCGGACGTGACGAGAATGCGTGCGAGGTCAGTGACGAGCGCGATGCCGACCCAGTCAGGAGCGAATTTCCCCAGGGCATGGCCTTACTGGTGGGATGTCGTTTTCCTTGCCGTCCTCGTTACAGTGGCTCTCGTCGTCGCCGTACTCAATGGAGGCTCTCGGGCCTTCGTTGCTCTTGGCATCCTCGCCATCGCATGGCCCCTCCTGGGGCGCAAACCGGTTGTCGTATGGCCGCACCAACAGGCTGCACGCTCCGACGGGCGAACGGCCGCCGAGCCCTACTTCTGGCACGGTGTGGCGTTCATGTTCCTCATGGCATTATGCCTCGGTGTTCTCTCGGCCACGGTTCCAACGGCGACGTTCTTCCTCATCTTCGGATGCCCCTACGCCTGGTCGTGGGCGGAGGGTGACGCGAAGCTTCCCACGGCTCTCATCTCCAACGTTCTCATCTGCACGACGCCCGTTATTGGACTGTGGAGCAGAGGCGGCTGGAGCGGAGGAGCCTTCTTCTCGGCCCTCGCCAGCGGACTCGTCTCCTTCCTCTTCAGCTTTATGATGGGTATGTGGATCCTGCGCATCTCGCAGCACGCCGAGGAACGCGGCCACTTACGCGCCGAGCTGGAGGCCACCAACCTGGAGTTGCTGGAGGCGCATCGCCAGACGGGGGCCGCGCTCGAACGTGAACGTTTTGCCCACGAAATCCACGACACGTTGACGCAGACACTCACCGCCGTCGTCATGTTGACCGAGCGTGCACGAGGCGAGTTGGAGCACGGTGAGAGCGCCGCGGGAGCGGCAACGCTCGCTAATGCGGAGCGAACAGCCCGCCAGGCCCTCGCCGAAACTCGCTCCCTCATCGCCGAAGGTCGTGGCACGGGCGTCGGCACTCACGGATTCGCCCGGCGTATCACGGATCTCTGCATGCGATTCGGCGAGGAGTCCAGCATTCATACCGAAACCCAGATTGATGGAGATCTCGATTCACTCACTCGCCCCAACCAGGTTGTCCTACTTCGCTGTCTCCAGGAATTACTCTCCAACGTGCGCAAACACGCGCGGGCGGGCAACGTCGTCGTCGAACTCTCGGACAACTATCTGGCCGTCACTGACGACGGCGTCGGTTTTCCCGATGGTGTCGACGCCGCAACCGAGCGTGGGTATGGGCTGGCGGGAATCGCGAGCCGATTGGCGCTCGCGAGCGGTACGCTGACCGTCACAACCGGTGACGAAGGCACGCGAGTGAGTATCACATTGGCCGGGCCAAGTACCGGCAACGCACAGGACGCATAGGACGCACAGGAGAGGACCAACTCGTGATCAACGTATTCGTAGTGGACGACCATCCTGTGGTGCGCGAAGGGATCGTCTCGATCATCTCGTCGGCCGAGGATATGGAGGTTGTTGGCCAGGCAGCCGACGGCCGCGAAGCACTTGCTGCGATAGCCGAGTTCACAACCGCTCCCGACGTAGTCCTTATGGATCTGCGTATGCCCCTCATGGACGGCGTAACGACGACGGCGTATTTGCGCACCCATTTTCCCGGCGTCACCATCGTCATCCTCACCACGTATGAAACTGACGAGGATATTCTCTCCGCCATCGAAGCGGGGGCGACCGGCTACCTCCTCAAAGCGACTCCCCGTGAGGAACTGATCTCTGGAGTGCGCGCCGCGGCGTCGGGGCAGGTGGCACTCGCGCCGTCGGTAGCGGCGACGCTGGTCACAAGGACGCGGGTCCCGGCCCGCCTCACTCCACGCGAAGTAGAAGTGCTGCGACTCGTGGCTGCGGGTGGCACCAATGGACGTATCGCATCGGTGCTTTCCATCTCGGAAGCGACCGTTAAGACACATTTGCTACGCATCTTCGAAAAACTGGGGGTCAATGATCGTACGCGTGCCGTCACGCTTGCGATGGAGCGAGGGATTCTCAGCTGAGCAAACGCGGCACCCTTAGCTGAACAACCAGTCAGCAAACGAATTGGCGAGACCGTCAACAACCTCGTGCTGCCACTCGGCGATGGCGACTAACGTGGCGAAGTATTCGACATCAACGCTTCTTGCTGCTTTGGGATAACGCTGTTCCACGGTTTGCAACCCCGCATGAAGCTCCAGGGAGAGGTCACGTGGCACGTTTCGAATCGTGTCGTTATGGCTGTGCGCCTGGCGGATTCGACTCAAGGCCCCATCGACGTCTTCTTGCCAGCCATCCTGGCTGAAGTCGAGTTCCCATAGCCACTTGAAGGCATCCGATTGGTGAGGGCCGAGGTGCTGAAGGTAGTCGTCGAGCGCGCGGGGAAAGATCTCGTCAGGGCGTATGGAGGGGTACATACATGCATGCTAGCATCGCCACTATGTTGCATCACTTCTTCATGTGAAGGATGGGCCGACGCCGCCAAGCGGCCTTCCATATCAGCCCAACCAGTAAGAGATCCCCGCACTAGATGCCACGGCAGTTCGTGGCACTAATAGTCGTGCCGTTAAGCCGTGCACTCGCGAATCTCGATTCACATGAAGGATCAACGTGTCACACGAACTCCCCGCGCGCTCCCGCGCGCATATTTCTCTCTCCCGCGTATCAATCACCCGCGGGACGAATCTCGTCTTGAACGAACTGGACCTGTCCGTCACTCCTGACTCACGCATCGCCGTCGTCGGCGAAAATGGGCGCGGAAAGTCCACGCTCCTGCACATCATCGCGGGACTTCTGAATCCCGGCTCCGGCAGTGTCACACGAATTGGCACATTGAGCCTTGCCCACCAGGAAATGCCGGTGGCGCAAGGAGAGACAGTCGGCGACGCCGTCGCGGCCGTCATTGCACCATCCGTCGCCGCGTTGGCCGAGTTGAACGCGGCTGCCGACGCACTCGCCGGAGACGATGTGCTCGCCAATAGCATCGGCGGGTCTATCGAAGGAACCAGCGCGCTCGCAAGCGGCGCCGCGGCTCGGTACGCCGCAGCTCTCGACGCCTGTGAAGCACTAGACGCCTGGAATACTGAACAGCGCATGCGCATGTCCCTTGAACAACTTGGGGCCGAGCAGGACTGGTCACGCCCCTTGGCGGAACTCTCCGTCGGGGCACGCTACCGGGTGCGACTTGCCTGTATTCTCGCGCGCAGCGAGGATTTTTTGCTGCTCGACGAACCTACCAACCATCTCGATCGCTCGGGACTCAACTATCTCACTGCGCAGCTACGCGACTGGCCCGGCGGCGTGGTCTTTGCCAGCCACGACCGCGCTCTCCTGGATGACGTTGCCACGACCTACCTGGACCTCGATCCCACTCCCGACGGGCAGGCGCATCTTTATCGCGGCTCGCTGGCCGAGCTTCGCGAGTCCCGCAGAGTGCTGCTGGCGAGGTGGGAGCAGGAATACGAGCTTCAGGTGAAGGAGCATGCACGGCTAGAGGCGGATCTCGATGCTGCTCGTGCGCGCCTTGTCTCCGGTTGGCGTCCACCCAAGGGAACCGGCAAGCATCAGCGCGCCACGAGAGCCGCTAGCATCACCCAGCGAGTCCACCGCCAGCAGGAACAGCTGGAGGCGAACGCTGTCACCATCCCTGAACCGCCGCAGGTCTTCACCTGCCCCGACTTGCCACGTTTCAAAGGTAGCGATGTCCTCACCGCACACCAAGTGACCGTGGCGGGTAGGTTGCCTACTCCCACCTCCCTCGCTGTCGCTCCTGGCGGACGTCTCGTCATCACCGGCCCGAACGGCGCGGGAAAGTCCACGCTACTGTCTGTGCTCGCGGGTGACCTCGCTCCCACAGATGGGAGCGTCCTGCGCGCTGAAGGAGCGCGAGTGGGCGTGCTTCGCCAAGAAACGAACCTCCCCCACGAGCAGTACGCCAATCGGTACTTCGCCACGGAGGTGGAACGCCTTGCCTCACGAGGGATGGTCCCAACACATCGGGCTGCTGCGCCACGAGACGCAATCTCCCTTGCTGAGTTGGGCCTCCTCACATCCTCAGAAACAAGTAAACGAATAGGCGAGATGTCGATGGGTCAGCAGCGCCGGTTGGAACTCGCGCTCGTTCTTGCATCACGACCACATGTGCTCCTCCTTGATGAACCCACCAACCACCTCTCGACGACCCTCATCGACGAACTGACAGAGGCGCTCAAGGCAACGAAAGCCGCCGTCATTGTTTCCAGTCATGATCGCCAGTTCCTTCGAGATACGGCGGATTGGAGTCAGCTCGTGTTGGAGTAGTAACTCACCCATGGTCACCTCCTTCATGCCGGCGGATTCCTACGATCTCGCCACTCGGCTTCGTGAATACGAATCCGCCGGCGTGATGGGTAATGATGATGTGCTCTGAATGGATGTGCTGGTGATGGTGGAAGCAGAGGAGGACGGCATTGTCCACAATGGTCGGGCCGCCTTCCTCCCATTCCTGCGCGTGGTGGATTTCGGCATATTCGACACCGCGAGCGCACCCCGGATATCGGCAGGTTCGGTCGCGTGCAAGGATCGCCTTTTCCTGGGTCACGGAGAATCGACGTTGGGCTCGTGACGCATCAAGTGGTTCTCCGTGCGCGGAGAGTACCACTCGGGAAATTCCCGAGTCGCAGAGCATGCGCGCAAACTGGCTGGGCGCCAACGCGGTTCCGTCACTCAACGTGGCTGGCGGCAACCCTTCCAGAAGATCCGGGCAGACTCCCGCCTTGATCCGTGCGCGCATCGCGCCCAGCGTTTCACGTAGCTTCCCGGTAATCTCCTCTCGCTCCTCGAGACACCTGCCGCGACCACCAATACCGCTTCCGGTCACGGGACACCGCGGCACGTTCGTGACGGTAGGGATGCCGCCATCGCTCAGTCTGCTTTCCCCACTGGGAGTACCCATAACGCTACGAGCGCCGTTCTCGCCTTCCGAATCCATCGTTCTCTCAACACTCACCTCCCGTTCCACGCTCAAAGCCCGTTCGAGATGATGCACATGGTCGCACCCTCGTTCAATTGCCTTCGTTGTCTCAACCAACGTGGACAGCGGCACGTGGACGAGAGTTTGGAATCGCGGTGATCGTCTTGTCACAGGATTGGTTTCCCGCTTGGTTCCAGTCGACCGATCAACAGCGCGCCCGGCGACCCACTGACCTGCCGGCTGACCTACCGCTCCAATAGCGGGTCCACCGGCTGCTCCATCACACGACGTCGCTAGTTCCCCTCCGTCCCAGGACACCGAAATATCTGCGGCGTCACCAGCCCTGCCACTCGCCACACCAAGCCCACCATCGGTACCTGAGCCACCACCACCCATTCCAACAACCACTCGCGCCATACCAACGAGCGCCTCGGCAGTTCGCTGCGCCCCCGAACGCCGATCATCCTTTCCCGGCACTCCGACGACGCTCCGCAATGCCTCGTCCACGATCATCCCGTTGAGCGCCGAGAGCCATCCGCTGATCCGGAATCCTTCATCAGCACGAAAGAAGTTCACTTTCTCTTCTTTCGCCTCGCGCTTCACCTGCTGCTCGGCAGCCCGCGGTGAGACCCGGAATTTCCAGGCCTTGAGCGTCATCCGGAACCGATCCGGAGACTCCACGAGCGCCCGCTCCAACAAAGCGACCTCATCCGCCCGAGCCCGTTCCTTGAGCTCCGGCGATGCAGCAACTGATCGCAATACGTCAAGATGATCCACTGAAATACCGCCGGCGCGAAGCGCCGCACCGAACCTCGGATACAGTTCCGTTGCGGCCTCAGCACGGCGAATATCATGCCGTGCTTTCTCACGCGACTGCTTGCCGGTTTTCTCCACAACGTCCCAAATCGTGCGCGACTCCCCCAGCTCCTTCTTGACCTCCTTCGCGGCTTGCCCCGTGGGCTGTGCCTGCGCCTCCTTCTGAATCCTGGCAACCGTGGAAACGGCAGCACATCGCACCCCGTCCAGACTCCGCTGGAGATCTCCCAAACGCTCCAGAAACCCGGTGCACTCCGTCAAGGACTCCAACTCCAACCATTTACTCGCCTCGGACAACTCGTCCATGAGCCGAGCGACAGATTCGAACGAGACCACGCCACGATTCTCCCGACGATTCGTCATGCCGATACCAGAAAGCCCACGTAATTCGATGCCCACAGCATCGCTGGCAAACTCGCCTCCGATCACTCCGAACAGGTCCGCTTCACCAATGCCGACGACGGCGCCGCCATCTATCCGACCCGAACCCCCGGTTCCGACCTCCATATCACCAACATCAACAGCCATAACGATCACCCCCTTTCTCTTACAATCGAACTTATTTTCGACTACTCTTATCCTAGACATCACCTCCGACACAAAACGCGATAAGTTTTCTCCACCCGGAGATTCAAGGAGAGTTCAATGACTGAGCATGCCAATCCGGCCCTTGCTGTGGCCCACCCCAACAAGCCAACAACTCACGGCCTCCTTCCCACTGTCGACGGCCAACAAATCTATTGGGAAGAGTGGGGCAACCCCGCCGGAACTCCCGCGCTTTACTTGCACGGCGGTCCCGGCGGCACGCTCGGCAAGAGCAGCTATCGCCACCGTTTCGACCTCAACCGCAGTCGCGTCGTCGCCCTAGAACAACGCGGCTGCGGTCGCTCCCTCCCCCACGCTTCCGATCCCACAACAGATCTCTCCACCAATACGACCACCCACCTGATCAGCGACATAGAACAACTCCGTGAAGCCCGCGGCATCGACCGTTGGATCGTCAACGGGGTTTCATGGGGTTCCACTCTCGCTCTCGCCTACGCTCAAGCTCACCCGGAACGAGTTATAGGGATTGTCCTATTTGCCGTCACCACCACTCGCCGCGAGGAAGTCGACTGGATTACCGAGGGCGTCGGTGCCATCTTCCCTGAGGCGTGGGACAGGTTCGCGAGTCACGCGGAAAATGGCGACCCCGGCTACGTCCGCGGCAAATCCCGCCTCGTCGAGGCTTACGCCCGCCTCCTGGGCAGCCCAGATCCCGCCGTCCGCGACGCCGCTTCCCGCGAGTGGGCACTGTGGGAGGACACCCACATCTCGATCGGCACCGGCACCCTCGGCCGCAATCCTCGCTGGGACGACGACGACTACCGCCTCGCCTTCGCCCGGCTCGCCACCCATTACTGGTCCCACGATGGCTTCCTCAATCCGCTCATCCTCGACCGCATGGATCGGCTGCAGAAGATCCCAGCAACACTCATCCACGGGCGCCGTGATGTCTCTGGTCCGGCAAACACGGCGTGGGAACTTCACCGCCGCTGGCCCGGATCAACTCTCCACATCAACGAGGGCGAGGGCCACGGCGGCCCCTCCATGGTCACTCTTTGGGAGGAGGCAAATGAACGTCTTCTCAAGCATAACTAGGGGTTCCACATCGGCCACCACCCACCAACGCAACCCGCTGCGCCGTCGTCGTTATCCCACACACCCGTCGGCCACCAGGAAATACGCGTGTGTATACTCGTCTGACGTAACGTCAATCACACCCTCGGGAGGTATGACGTGATTGAGTTTGAGTCCGTATCAAAGGTTTATCCCGACGGCACAACTGCGGTCGACGATTTCTCCCTCATCGTGCCCTCGCATCGTACTGTCGTCCTTGTCGGTTCCTCCGGGTCTGGTAAAACAACCCTGTTGCGCATGGTCAACCGGATGGTTGATCCCACCGCTGGCCGCATTCTTATCGACGACGTCGACATCTCCACCCGCGAGCCCGTCATGTTGCGCCGCTCGATTGGTTACGTCCTTCAGAACGGCGGATTGCTTCCTCATCGCACCGTTGTAGACAACATCTCGACAGTGCAAGTTCTCTTAGGGGCATCTCGCCACGAGGCCAAGTCGCGGGCACTCTCGCTCATGGAGACGGTCGGACTAGACACGAGTCTCAGCCGCCGTTATCCGGCACAGCTCTCTGGCGGGCAGCAACAACGCGTCGGGGTGGCTCGAGCTCTCGCGGCAGACCCGAACATCCTCCTTATGGACGAACCGTTCGGAGCTGTTGATCCGATCGTACGCAATGAACTGCAAAGCGAGCTGCTACGTATTCAAGCCGAGTTGGGTAAGACGATCGTCTTCGTTACCCACGATATCGACGAAGCCTTCCGAATCGGAGATGAGGTGGTTGTGCTAAGTACAGGCGGCCACATCGCCCAGCGAGGAATACCCTCACAGATTCTCGGCGCGCCAGCAGACGACTTTGTTCGCGGTTTCATTGGTGCAGAGCGCGCCGATCGTACGCTCCACACGATCACTGTCAATGGGCGCCAACTTGCTGTCGACGCCAATGGACGGCCAGTGGGGGTGCTCGAACCATGAGTTGGTTCACCGCCAACTTGCCCTGGGTCTCCTCTTTGCTGTGGGATCATCTCGTTCTTGCCCTGCCGCCAATGATCCTCAGTATTCTCATCGCCCTTCCGATTGGCCGCCTTGCCTACCGATATCCTCGTTTCGGTGGTCTTCTTCTCGAAACCTCGACGCTCTTATACGCCGTCCCGTCACTCCCGCTCCTTATCCTTATTCCCGCAGTGGTCGGCACTCCTCTTCGTTCATCCGCCACGATGATCATTGCTCTCACAATCTATGGCGTGGCGCTTCTTGTTCGATTCGCCGCAGATGCCTTCTCATCGGTGGAGCCAGGGGTACGTGAGTCAGCTGTAGCCATCGGATATTCGCCTAGAAGCCTGCTCTGGAAAGTTGACCTACCGCTGGCGATCCCCGTCCTTCTCGCTGGAATTCGGGTGGTCGCAGTCTCTACTATCAGCCTGGTTACCGTCGGCGCTCTCATTGGGATATCAAGCCTCGGCACGCTTCTCACCGACGGCTTCCAACGCGGGATCACTGCCGAGGTCGCCACGGGGCTCATCACCACCATGCTCCTTGCCCTCATCCTCGACACGCTCCTGCTCATCCTCGGGCGGCTCCTCACGCCATGGACAGCGCTCAAGCGCCAGGGAGGATCAGCATGAACGAGTTTGGTGCGGCCTTCGCCTGGCTTACAGATCCATCTCACTGGCAAGGTACCGGAAGCATCCCCACGCGAATTGCCGAACATCTTGGCGTCACGGCACTCGCTGTCGTGCTGGCCGCGCTCGTCGCAATACCACTCGGCGTTCTCATCGGGCATACCCGCAGGGGCTCCGGGCTTATGGGAGCCTTCACCGGCGCTGCTCGCGCCATTCCCACTCTCGGCATTCTCACACTCTTCGGGCTCGCGCTGGGCATCGGCCTCAGGGCACCCCTCGTTGCGCTTATTATTCTGGCGATCCCCTCACTGCTCGCGGGCGCCTACTCAGGTATCCAGGCAGTCGATCCAACAATTCCAAATGCCGCAAAGGCTATCGGGATGAGTCCTTGGCAAGTCATTCGCTCGGTGGAAGTTCCACTCGCTTTGCCGGTCATTCTCGGTGGGTTGCGATCAGCTACTCTCCAAGTTGTGTCGACGGCGACGCTTGCCGCTTACGTTGCCGACGCCGGCTTAGGACGTTATCTCTTCGCCGGGCTGAAGTCGCGCGACTACGTGCAAATGCTCGCCGGAGCGATTCTTGTAACCGCTCTCGCGCTCCTCCTAGAACTGATTCTCGCTCTCTGTCAACGTCTTGCCGCCCAACGCGCTAATCCTGCCGCGCATATACGACTCAAGAACCCACAACATTCGGGGAAGGACCCAGCATGAAACGTACACCCAGGGCACTCGGCGCCCTACTTGTCGCCGGACTATTCGCACTGAGTTCGTGTGGATCAAGCGATCCCTTGGAATCCTCTGGAGCGACTGGATCAAGCAGTTCTTCCGAGCAGGCCATCGCTATTGGTTCGCAGGATTACTACTCGAGCGAAATCATCGCGGAAATCTATGCTCAATCCCTCGAAAAAGCGGGGTTTACCGTTGATCGGCAGTTCAGGATTGGCCCACGCGAGGTCTATCTTCCAGAGATCGAAGCTGGCACGATTGATCTCTTCCCCGAGTACACGGGTCCGCTGCTTCAGTATTGGACACCAAATCCCGACGCTCGCGGAGCTGACGAAATCTACGAGGCATTGGTCGCCGCAACTCCAGAAGGGCTTCGAGTCCTCGACCAGTCCCCCGCCACCGACCAGGATTCTTACGTCGTCACGAAAGCATTCGCCGATGAGTGGGGCCTGACAACCATCGCCGATCTCGCGAAGGTCGAGGGCCCATTGGTCCTTGGAGCCGCCTCCGAGGCGGAGAATCGCCCGAACGGGCCGAAGGGCCTCAAAGAGTTCTATGGGATTGACGCCGGATTCACCCCGATTGAGGACTCTGGCGGTCCGCTCACCGTCAAAGCATTAAACGACGGCGACATTCAGTTTGCGATCATCTACACCGCGGACCCCTCAATTAAGAAGAACAACCTGGTGTCGTTGGAGGATCCCGAGGGCCTATTCCTTTCCTCCCACGTTGTTCCTCTAGCCAGCGAGAACGTCACGGACGAAGCGGCAGCAATCATCAACCAGGTGAGCGCGGCGATGACTCCCGATGAGCTCATCTCTCTCAATGCTCGCAGCGTTGACGAGCAGCTGTCGGCGAGCCAGATCGCTCAGGATTGGCTCGCGGACAAGAACTTTGGAAGCTGAGAAGGGCAAGAAAAGCTAAGAAGGGCCGGAAACACTAGTAAAAGCGGCCCTGCAACCAACACAGAAGAGCGGCGGTTGATCAGTCAACCGCCGCTCTTCTCATCCGTACCGCATCACTCGCCACAGCACGTTTGCCCTGAACCGGGCGTGCTTTTTACCACGCCCGTGCTGCCGCCGAACGCTCCAGGATCGCGTCTCGAATCATCACCGGCAACTCTAGCGCAGCAAGCTCCTGTGCCAGAGCCAGTCCTTCAAGACTTCTCACAGCGGCCCATGCCTTCTCTTTCAGCACGAAACCGATCTCGGCAGCGTCGAGAATCTTAAAGGCCTCAGCCTGAACGTCGGGTTCCACGGCCGTGAGCCCAGTCAGCGTCACGACGGTGTCCCGACTCATATCCACCACACCGAGCGGAATCCGCAGCGCGGGCGAAAGCAGTTCGTCGTCGACAATAGCAACGTCACCGGCAACCCATGCTCCGCCAACTCCTTCGACCTCCGAGGCACCGACAATCTCCACCACAATCTCACGCTCGACCAGCGGGTTCGGACCGCTGGTTGTACTGATCGTTAGCGAAACATCTGCGCGTCCGTCCTCGTTCACGCTCAGCTCTTGGGTGAACACCGTGACATTGCGATCGGCAATAGTCGGAGCGCCCTCACCGTGATCCTCAATAAGATGCGAGACGCCGTTACCCGGATAAACCCGCAGGGTCAGCTTCGCCGGGGCATCAATGATCGGCTCCAGCGCATCGGCCAACGGCACCACCGAACCGGCGCGCGCGAACACGGGCAGCTGTTCCAGATCACGGTGCAACTGGACCCGGCCACCACCGGCGTAATGCTGACCGGTGAAGATATCAAACCAGCCATCCGCCGGAAGCCACGCCTCCGTTGAAGCAATCTTCGCCACGGTGTCCTCGGGCGAGGTGATCGGCGCGACGAGCAGATGCTCGCCGAGCAGGTATTCGTTCTTCATCTCGTAAGCGGCGTGCTCTTCTGGCCACTCGTGGTAGAGCGGACGGAACACGGCAACGGCGTCGGTATGCGCGTCCCACGCGGCCGTGTACATCATCGGTACAAGACGGTGCCGGAAGCGCAGGTAGCGGTTCATCACCTGGTGCGCACGCGGGCCCTGGAGCCACGGCTCTTTGGACATGAACGCCGACGTCGTCGAATGTAGCCGGTTAATCGGAGAAAACACGCCGAACTCGAACCAGCGCACCGTCAGTTCAACATCCTTGGAACCGAACATGTGGCCACCGATGTCATGTGACCACCAGGTGTAGCCGACGTTTGCCGCGGTGGAGGTGAAATACGGCTGGAAATCCAGAGAATCCCAGGTAACAACAGTATCTCCCGAGAAACCGACCGGGTAGCGGTGGCTCCCGAGTCCGGCATACCGCGAGAATGTTAGCGGACGCTTGCCATCACGCCCCGAATCGACATAGTGGATATGGTTGAGCATCCACAGCGGGTCCAACCCCGCGATTTTGGTGGCCCCGCCGGATTGCCAGTCGATCCACCAGAAGTCGACACCCTCTTCTTCCAGGGGGTGATGCAGATACTTCAAGTAGGCATCCACGAACTCACGCGAGGTGACATCGAACTCGATCGGCAGCTCTTCCGCCGGATCCATCCCCAGCGCCTTCGCCATATCCGGATAGGCTTTCTCATGGCGGCGGACGCCATCGGCCGGATGCAAGTTGAGAGTAGTCGCCAATCCGCGGCGGTGCAGATCCGCAAGGAAACGCTCTGGATCTGGGAACAGCTCGGGATTCCAGGTGTAGCCGGTCCATCCTGTACCGATCTCCGGATCGATCTCGACGAGGTGCCAATCCATGTCAATAACCGCGACAGAGAGCGGAACCTTTTCCTCTTCGAACTTGTCCATGAGGGCGAGGTATTCCTCCTCGCTGTAGGCCCAGTAGCGGCTCCACCAGTTGCCGAGAGTGTAGCGCGGAATCACCGGGTTCGGCCCCGAAAGACGATGATAATCCCGCATCGCGGCCTGGTAGTCGTGGCCGTAACCAAAGAAGTACAGATCCGAACTGGCATGGTTCACGGATTCGGGACGTGCAGAGATCCAACCATCCTCGGACAACAGCGCAGTCGAAGAATCCTCAAGCACCGAGAATCCAGAAATGGAGAGCACGCCGCGCTCGAGCTCTGTTGCACCATCAACCAGGTCGAGTGTGCGTGCCGTTCCGTGAAGATTGCCCCGATGCCCATCAATCTGGGGGACCACGAAGCCGTAACGCCAGATGGAATAGTGTGCGTCGGTGGCACCTCTAACCAGCTGGACCGAAAGTCCAGCCTCGGAGAACTCCTTGCCGTCGTAACGCAAGCGGAGATACTCGGTGACGATCTCCAATCCGCCGTCGTCGTTACGTGTGACGGTAAATTCCGGAACGTCAAAGTCGCGTGAAGCAACCAACTGCGAACGCTCGTCAACGAATTGTCCGCTCTCGTGCCACTCCATACGAATGAGGCGCGGGGTGAGGATGGTGAATCGGTACGTGTCGCCGCTGACGACGGCCTCGGGGTGTGCGGGTGCCAGACGTCCGTCGGACATGGAAATCAAGAGAGGCTCCTAGTGAATCCTTGATGGATGATTGCGAGAGCAGCTGCCGCGACTCACATCAGTGGACGTCCTCGCCCAGGCCAACTGTTCCCGCATCCATCTTAGTTGTTATGTACGCTCGTCCGAAGAACACACACGAAATCCTCACCACGTGGACGGAAACGACGACGGCGTCCGCCCCCTCACCTACCGTTCCAGCTCACCTCCGGGCGGCAAACCTCCAGCCTGTACTATGGGGCTGAGACCCCCACGACGAGGAGAGCACACATGAAGCGAGTCGAGCAGGAAATCTCCTGGGACGCTGACGGACATCCTATTCGTATCGGTATCACGCGATATGGTCACGGTCCCCTCATACTCATGCTTCCCGCATTCAGTTCGATTTCTACTCGAACGGAGCTGTGGCCACTTCAAGAGTTGCTCGGCGAACATTTCTCCACCGTGTCTATTGACTGGCCCGGATTTGGGAATCTGCCACGCCCAAAGGTCGACTGGCGTCCGGAGCTGTACCGCGCCTTCTTGCAGCATGTCGTCGAGTCTGTTGTTCAGCCGGAGGTAACCGTCGCTGCTGGTCATGCGGCAGGTTACGCACTCACTCAGGCTGCCAATGCCCCCGGGAGCCTGGGCCGTCTCTGCCTGCTCGCCCCCACCTGGCGCGGGCCGCTGCCCACCATGGCGGGTAGTCGTAAGCCCATCTTCCGGACCATCGCGAAGAGTGTGGATCTTCCCGTTCTCGGTTCCGCCTTCTACCGGCTTAACGTGAGTAAGCCCGTCATGAACAAGATGTCAAACGGGCATGTCTACACGAGCCCCAACTGGCTTACCCCCGAGCGTATGGCAGACAAACTTCGCGTCGCCCACGCACCGGGCGCCCGTCACTCCTCCTTCCGTTTCGTCGCCGGTGAGCTGGATCCGTATCTCGGCCGGCAAGAGTTCCTGGATGACGCTTCTCGGATCGACGACGACGTCCTCGTCGTCTACTCCGGCGCCGGGCCCAGCAAGTCCACCGCCGAGATCAAGGCCTTGGTCAACCTGCGCAACGTCGTGGGAGTGAAGGTTCCGCTTGGCAAGCTCTCGTTCTACGAAGAGTTTGCGAGCCAGGCAGCAGACCCGATTGTAGAGTTCTGGGAGCATTCGCGGGCATAAAGCCGATCCCTTGTGCCGTAATGCCATCACCGCCAGAAAACTCTGAACGAACTTATCCACCTGTGCATAGAAAAAACGCGCGATAGAAAAGCCGTACACAATCGTCGCATGGGAATCAGATACTACGCATACGCCTTCGACGGCGACATGACTCAGCAAGCAATAGACAATCCGGACAGCATTGTCTCGGACGATCCATTGGCAGACGCCTGGGGCTTCACTCCGGGTGCGACAGGCATACTGGACGCAACCTTCGAGCGACGGCTTCCCGAGAGCGACTTCCTCTATCTCGATAAGGCATGGCGAGGGCTGCAAAAAGTCACAGGGCCAGCCAATGACAGAGTTCTTCCTCGTCCTGCCTTCCGCATGTTTGAAGGCGACGTCAATTGGGGACCCTTTGGGCATGATCGATGGGTACGGATAGTCCCTCCACGCGAGGTTGTGACAATTGCTGCTGATCTTGCAGCACTCTCCGAAGAAGAGATCCGGGCAAAGTCAGATGGATCGGATTTTCTTCATCAGTCCGCAGATGAGGAGGCCGAATATATGATGAGATCCATTCGGATGGCAACAAACTTCGTGCAGGGATTAGTCAAAACTGGGCGAGGCTTCATCTACCTCATTCGTTGAACAACACCGGGATTCGGCCGGGCGCTGTCATCCCGGTCGAAAGCACCAACAACGCGACCATCGTGCCAGACCAGATCTTCGGCACCAGATCTTCGGAAACAACCAGATGGCATCGACCAATAACGATGTCATCCCTTGCGTGAGATATAAGACGCGTTACTCTGGAAGCATGAGTGACTACACCGTTTCACAGATTGGCCCCCTCAGCGATTGGATGAAGCTGGAGGGTGTGGCTCCTGGTAAGAAGTTCATCGAAGGTGAACTCGAGTCCGCCTTCTTCGGCATTTCCGTCAATGTGACTGAACCCGGCGGCGAATCGCCGTTTTGGCACACCCACTCCAAGATTGAGGAGATCTACGTATTCCTTGAAGGAACCGGAGAGATCGCACTCGATGACGAGGTTCTTCCCATCGAAGCGGGCACGGTCGTACGTGTAGGAACCGATACCTGGCGCGCTCTGCGTTGTCTACCAGGCAGCGATGTTCCGCTGCGCTGGCTGTG
>RRZT012658858.1_pt1 | contig 18177 bp, 12 predicted proteins | sample 2165551 | NCBI WGS metagenome assembly RRZT01 (sample SAMN10456910, study PRJNA506462) | wastewater metagenome | biome: wastewater; feature: sludge; material: wastewater sludge; isolation source: wastewater sludge with Escherichia coli K12::gfp cells carrying plasmid... | place: USA: Moscow, Idaho...
AAAGTGCTCGGTCGACCCCTTGGCTCCTGGCACGGTCACCCCGTGGCGGCGTACGAGATCCATCACGGGGTCGCCGAACCGATCGACGGGACCGATGCCGAGCAATTCCTGGATGGCTGGCGGTCAAAGCAGACCTGGGGCACGATGCGGCACGGCACGCTGGAGAACGACGACTTCCGTAGGGCCTGGCTGACCGAGGTCGCCGCAGCGTCCGGTTCTGACTGGCGTCCGCGGCAGGATGCCCCGGCGTTCGCCGAGCGGCGCGAGACCATGATCACGACCATGGCCGACGCGGTCGAGGAGCATCTCGACCTCGACCGGTTGCTGAGCTGGACCACTGCCCGCCCCACCAAACCGAACTTTTTGGCGCAAAACCCCCGCTGCAGGTGGATTTCGGACCAAAACTCCGCCGAAGGGCGGCACCGGAGCCCGGTCGGAGGACCAAGCAGGATCGGGAGGAGACGCATGATCACGGTGCTGGTCATCGGCATCGGCAGCAGCAGTCCGGGCCACCTGACCAGGGAGGCCGTGGCCGCGCTCAATCGGGTCGACGTCTTCCTGGTCGCCGACAAACGGGCCAGGACCGACGACCCGGTCGCCCGCGATCTGGCCGCGCTGCGCAGCGAGCTGTGCCAGGCAGTGATCAGTCACGATGACTACCGAGTGATCGAGGTGGTCGACCCGCCGCGAGATCGAGAGACCTCGGGCTATCGCGAGGCGGTGACCGACTGGCACGCCCGCCGCGCACGCATCTACCGCGAGGTGATCGATCGTGAGCTGCCCGACGGTGGCACTCTCGGCTTCCTGGTCTGGGGAGATCCGGCGTTCTACGACAGCACGCTGCGGATCGTCTCCCAGATCCGCGATGCCGGTGTCGACCTCACCATCGAGGTGTTTCCGGGGATCAGCAGCTTCCAGTTGCTGGCCGCCCGGCACCAGCTCATTCTGAACACGATCGGCGGTCCGATCCACGTGACCACTGGTCGTCGGCTGCTGGAGGAGTTCAGCCCGGAACTGGGGACTGTTGTCGTGATGCTCGACGGCCAGCTGACCTGTCGCGGATTGGTTGACGATCATCCCGACCTGAAGATCGCGTGGGGCGCCCAACTCGGACTGCCCGATGAAGCACTGGTCCGCGGCCGGCTGGCCGACGTCGTTGACGAGATCGCCGAGCTCCGGACCGCGATCCGGGCCCGTCGCGGCTGGGTGATGGACGTCTACGCCCTGCTCTGGTAGTGCCACACCCTGCGCGGCTAGATCATCCCGGCAGCTCGGCCCTGACCTCGACGGCCTCGGTGTGCACCGAGACGGTGGTCTCGGTCATCGCGTTCGCTCCCCGGATCAGCAGACGATAGGTCCCGGGCGCCGACACCATGATCGAGAACCGGCCTGTCGCATCGGTCAACGCCGCGATGTCGGGCACCGGCACCGGGGCCGCAGCCACCATGACCACGGCCCCAGGTACCGGCTGGCCCGACGGGTCGGCGACGACTCCTTGAATGATCATGGTGGCGCCACCGACCTTCTCGATCAGGACTTCCAGAGCTGGAAGTTGTCGAACACCGGCTTGGTGATCCGGGTGCCGCTGTTGCTGCTGGCCCCACCGTACGCGTGCACAGCGACCCCGTACCGGCTGCCGTCCTTGATCACGTAGACGGCGCTGCCGCTCTGTCCGCCGAAGGTGTCGATCGTGTAGTAGACCTTCCGCGGGCCGAGGGCTGCGATCGCACTCGACTGGTACCACTGGGTGCCGGCCGGCTTATCCCCGGGATATCCGGACAGGTTCACCGTCATCGGCTGCAGGGTGGCGTCGGAGTAGTTGGCGAAGCCGAACCAGCCGGTGGTGTTCCCGAGTGGGGTCGGCAGCACCATGGCCCCGTAGTCGTACTCCTCGTTCGGGCCGTTGACGGTCCAGCCGGTGACGCTGCGCAGATTGGCCCGCGGGACCGTGACCGACCCGTACGGCAGGGTGGCGCCATTGCGTCCCGGCATCACCCGGATGCTCTGCACCCAGCCATGCCGCGGGGTGCCCGGCGCGTGGATGAAGACGCAGTGGCCGGCGGTGACCACGGTCTTCGGGCCGATGAACCAGCCGGTGCCGATCCACTGCGACCCGTCGTTGGCAGTGATCAGCAACGAGCAGTGCACCCGCCACGGGTAGTCGGCGGTGTTGTTGATCTGGATCCGGGTGTCAGGTCCGAGCACCGACTCGGTGGTGATCGCCGCGCCGTACGTCGCCTCGCCGATGGGCCGCAAGGCTGACGTGTCCGGTGCGGTCTCGGCCACCGCTGCCTCCGCGGAGACGGCAATGACGGGCTCCACCTCGCCTATGACCGCGACGCTCTCCCCTTCGCCGCTCGACGCCTCGGCGACTACCTCGAAGTCCAACTGCTCGTCGGTGTCATCGACCTCCGGCTGGACCGGTGTGTGCGGGTTCTCGAGTGTGTTCTCACTCATGGTCAGGTCCTCCTGAGTTCCGGCGACCTCCCCGATGGAGCCGCCTTTGATGGACCTGGATGAGCCTTGAAGCGGCCAGGGAGATACATCTCAGTCCCTCGCGCCGAAGTGAGTGCGCACTCACTGGTGCGCCAGGGTGGCTTCAACGCAATCGAAGCCACCACAGCGCACCAGTCGATGAATCACACGAAACGATCTGTGAGAGCAGCCACCTCGTCGAACTTCCTCTTGATCTCCGGCAAGGTGGCCGTGCCGTCTCGATACGACTGCTTGGACATGTCAATCTCGCCGAAGCGCAATCTGTCGGAGTCGCTGTCGATGACGTCGGCTACCAGGAGTTCACCACTCTCACGATCGAAGCCGCATTCGATCTTGACGTCGATGTAGACCCCACCTTGTTGCTTCCAAGCGTTCTCGATGACCTCGAAAGTCGAAACGGTACGGCTCCGAAGTCTGGCGATGAGTTCCGGCGAAACATCGGCGTAGCGGCTCTCACCCAGCGGCTCTTCGCTGATGAAGTCACCAGCTCTGGCAACTGGGCCAATCGCCTCGGCCGCCTTGTCGTTGGGCACGTACCGTCGTAGGACGCTGGCGTCGAAATCGAACTCCAGCAGCGGGTCGTGGTTGGCATCGTCCTTCTCGAAGACCTCAAAGACCACCTCGTCGAGGAGTGCGCCATCAGCCAGGTCAGGAAAACGATCTTTGAAGCTTCCGGTGGCGTACCGGCGCGCCACCAACTCCAGCGGAATCATCTCCACTTGGCGCGCCCGGAAGGTGACATCGTCGACACCGTCCACGAAGTGCGTTGGGATGCCGTGGCGCTCGAGGAGTCGGAAGATGTTGCCTGTCGTACGCGTGGACGCGGCAGCCTTGCCATCGATCACATCGTGCTTGGCTCCGTCGCCGGCGGTGATGTCGTCCTTGCTGCGGACCAGCACCTCACCGTTGCCAACTTCCTCGACGATCTTGGTCTTGCCTTCTGCCACCACACGCGCCAACCGCGCCCATGCGGTCTGCTTGGTGACACCCAGAGCCCGACCGATCTCGGTCCACGAGCGCCCTTGCTCACGCGCCATTGCGACGAGGAGATCCATCTTCGACTCGATGTCACGAACGAATCCCGATCCGGCATGGATGAGTACCAACGGGTCGGCCACGCCGTCCAGCTCGGAGAGGTCGGATGGCAGCGAGAAGTGGATCGTCCACGGCTCGCTCTTGAACTCTGGCAGCGCGGCGCGTCCGAACAGGATGTCTGCGCCCTCCAGTTCCAGGACCCAGTCAGGGTGAACCGGCTTCGCCTTGGCGGACGGGGCGTCCTGCGCCATGCATCGATTCCTTGCTAAATCGTCAGAAGATACTGACGTCAGGATTAACTGACGTCAGTATCTTCTGACGCTTGGAGGGAAGTCAAGTGACCGACCGAGTCCCTACGCACCTCGGCAGTGAGCTCCAGTCTTGAGCCGAGTCGACAAATCGTGGTGCGTTGGCCAATCGATCCTGGTAGGAACACTCGGTGACCACACACTCCTCTGCACCTGCCGTGGACCAGCCTCGCGTGCTGTGGTTCTACGGCGCCGATGCCGTCGGCAAGTCCACGATCGGCTGGGAGGCGTACACGCTGCTCACGCAGCAGCCTGGCCAGGTTGCCTACGTCGACACCGACTATTTGAGCTTCTGCCATCCGGCACCGAACAATCCTGCCGAGGTCGTGGCCGACAACCTCCGCGCCATCTGGGCGGTCTACCACGCCCGGGGCGTCAACACCCTGGTCGTATCCGGCATCGTTGTCACTTCCGAGGATCGCGACCTGTTCACCGCCGCCATCCCTGCCGCCGAGTTCACCTTCTGCCGGCTGACCGCGGCTCCCGAAACCGTACGACAGCGCATCGTCGCCCGACGCGAGGCAGAGGCCGCGACCCGAGGCTCGGAACTGGACGCGCAGACACACGCCGAACTCACGGAGTACGGGCAACGCAGTGCGGAGTTCGCGGAGCTGCTCGAGAGATTCGCCCTGGAAGACTTCACGCTCGCGACCGACACGGTCACACCCCAGATCCTGTCTGCCGAGGCAGTGGATCGCTTCCTCACTGCCTAGCCGTGCGCCCCGATCCGCGAGCAAGCTCAAGGGCAAAGCAGGTCGGCAACCGTCAGCTGAGTTGTTCCAGCTTGTAGTGCAGCCGGACCACGCTTGCCGAATGGAGACGCAGGTCATGATCGGTACGCAGCACGCCCTCCTCATCGACGTGCACGTGAAGGTCTCCCGGAGCGGGACCGCCGCCGCGTAGGTCCGTCCGCGGTCGACGACGAGTACGTACGTGCCGTCGGCACCGAACCGGCCACCCGCCGACCGCGACCACAGCGACCTGTCGTCGGCTACGTCGGGACGCAGGAACACTTGGACGTTCCGCTCTGTAGGGGAAACGAGACATGCACGCTCGGCCGAGCCGCGCCCGGTAGCAGCGTGTGGGTGTAGCAGCCGCTGTAGACGTAGCCGCCCGTTGCACGCAGTTGGCGAAGCCAGCCTGCGGCCCGCTGGTGCCCGGCGGAATCGGTGATCACGGCGAGCCGGCTGGGCCCCGCTGGCGATCTTGTTCGCCTAGTGTGCTCCATCCTCGTGTATGGGCATGCTGGTGCTGTGGCAGACAACCTTCGCAGCATCTTCGACGAGGACGCTGACCTCTACGACCGCTCCCGGCCGGACTACCCGCCCGCACTGTTCGCCGACCTGGTCAACATCACCGGCATCGGCGCAGGCAGCACCGTCGTCGAGATCGGCCCTGGCACCGGGCAAGCCACCCGTGGCCTGCTGGCCACCGGTGCCGCGATCACCGCGGTCGAGATCGGCGCCAATATGGCCAGGCGCCTGCAGACCAACCTGCCTGACGTGAGGGTGGTCAATGCCGCCTTCGAGGACTGGACTCCCCCGGCCGCGGTCGACCTGGTCACCAGCTTCACGGCGTGGCACTGGGTCGACCGCAAGGTTCGCGCCCGACTGGTCCACCAGGTCCTGTGCGCCGGCGGTCATCTCGCCACCGTCACCACCTCCCACGTACGCGGTGGCAGTGTCGAGTTCTTCGACCGAGCTCAGGAGTCATACCTGCGCTGGGATCCGGCCACCGATCCCGACGAGAGACTGCTGCCGCCCGATGACATCCCGCCGACCACTGACGAGATCGACACCTCGGAGCTGTTCGGACCCGGGGTCCGGCGACGCTATGTGCGCGACATCGACTACACCGCGGATACCTATCTCGACGTGCTGCGCACCTACTCCAACCACCGCGCCTGGCCTGAAGACGTACGCAACGGGCTGCTCAGTGAGCTGCGCTCCCTGATCAACGACGACTACGGCGGCGCGATCACCAAGACCTACCTGCACGAGCTGCGGATCGCGCCAGCACTGAGCGCGAGCGGCGGAGGCCGCCCGCCGGCGTGCTGAGGAGGAGAGAGGAGAGGCGCTCTTTCCTCTCCGAACGACGACGAAGTAGCCAGGTCTGAGGGCGGTCTCAGCGAGTGCGGGCAACACCGATCACCCGAGCCTGCTGGAGCCGAGCATCCGATCGACCTCGATGATCAAAGCCACCCGCTTCGGGTTCACCCGCGGCTGCCGATAGCGCTGCGCGTATCGGGCGACGGCGTCGGCGATCACCTCGGGATCGCGGTCGACGCGGACCGGGCCGCTGACCGTCAGCCACCGGGCGCCGTCCACCTGACAGATGGCCGCCACAGCCCCAGGCCGACCAGCATTGCGGGCCTTGACCGAGTCGCCGCTGGTGATCACTCTGGCGATCCTGGTCGCCGGGTCGTAGGTGAATCCGACCGGCACCACGTGCGGTGTCCCATCGGCCCGCAGCGTCGTCAACGTCGCCAGATGTCGCTCGGTCAGGAAGTCGAGCACATCGTCAGGCAGCGCATCGAGATCCACGGTCATGGGCGTAGCCTCTCGGGAGTGCAGGAGTGTTTCCGAACGACCCCGCAGCTTTGCACCGCGGCACAGCCGGTCGTTCGGAAACGCGACGAACGAGCGAGACTCGCGGAGCTCCATGACCGCGGAGCGCGCAGCGCGACAGAGATCACGCTCACCCCCGGTCCTCGAGATCGCCCTCGACATCGAGATAGACCTGCTGCAGCGCAGACATCGTCTCCGGATCCGGCTCGGCCCACAGACCTCTCTCTGCTGCCTCCGACAGCTTCTCGATGATCCCGGTCAGCGCCCACGGATTGGCCTGTCGCAAGAAGTCTTGGTTCTGCTTGTCCAGCACATACGAGCTGGCCAGCTGCTCATACATCCAGTCGTGCACCACCCCGGCGGTGGCATCGAAGCCGAACAGATAGTCCACCGTCGCAGCCAGCTCGAACGCGCCCTTGTAGCCATGTCGCTGCATCGCCGCGATCCAGCGCGGATTGACCACCCGGGCCCGGAAGACCCGCGCGGTCTCCTCGCTCAGCGTCCGGGTGCGGACCGCATCGGGCGTGGTGGAGTCACCGACGTACGCCTTCGGGTCGGCACCGGTCAGTGCCCGGACGGTGGCGATCATGCCGCCGTGATACTGGAAGTAGTCGTCGGAGTCGGCGATGTCGTGCTCGCGGGTGTCGATGTTCTTGGCCGCGACGGAGATCCGCCGGTAATTGGTCTGCATGTCGTCCCGAGCCGGTACGCCGTCGAGATCCCGCCCATACGCGAAACCACCCCACGCCGTGTAGACCTCGGCGATGTCACTGTCGTCACGCCAGTTGCCGGACTCGACCAGGGGCAGGATGCCGGCCCCGTACGAGCCGGGCTTGGAGCCGAACACTCGCGTGGTGGCGCGGCGCTGGTCACCGTGGCTGGCCAGGTCGGCCCGGGTATGTGCCCGGACATAGTTGTCCTCGTCGGACTCGTCCAGGTCGGCGACCAGTCGCACGGCGTCGTCCAGCATCGCGACGACGTGCGGAAAGGCGTCCCGGAAGAAGCCGGAGATCCGTACGGTGACATCGATCCGCGGCCGACCCAGCTCGGCCAGCGGCACCACCTCGAGATCGACCACCCGGCGCGACATCTCGTCCCAGACGGGAAGCACGCCGAGCAGCGCGAGCACCTCGGCGATGTCGTCGCCGGAGGTACGCATGGCCGAAGTGCCCCAGACCGACAGACCGACCGACTGCGGATAGCCGCCGGTCTCGTCCAGATAGCGCTGCAGCAACGAGTCGGCCATCGCCTGGCCCGTCTGGTACGCCAACCGCGACGGGATCGCCTTCGGATCGACGGAATAGAAGTTGCGGCCGGTCGGCAACACATTGACCAGCCCGCGCAACGGCGAACCCGACGGCCCGGCCGGAATGTAGCCGCCATCCAAGGCGTGCAGCACCGCGTCGATCTCTCCACTGGTACGCCGCAGCCGCGGCACCACCTCCGTGCACGCGAAGGTCAGCGCCGCAGCCACCCCCGCATTGGGCTCGCCGAGCACCTCCTCGATCACGGTTTCGACGGCCGCGACCTGCCAGTCAGCGGCTGCCAGCCCCTCCACCAGGGACCGCGCCTGCGCCTCGACCTGGTCGACCCGCTCCGTGCCCGACTCCTCGTGATCAAGACCGAGAGAGACGCGCAGACCCGGCACTCCGTTCACCTGTCCGCCGAACACCTGACCAGCCCGGAGGATGGCGAGCACCAGGTTGACCAGGTCGTCGCCCGCGGGCGCCTGTCCCAGGATGTGCAGACCGTCTCGGATCTGCACGTCCTTGATCTCACAGAGCCAGCCGTCGACGTGCATGACGAACTCGTCGAAGTCGTCGTCCTCCGGCCTATCCTCCAGGCCGAGGTCGAGGTGTAGCTGTGCGGACTGGATGAGGGTCCAGATCTCCCCTTGCAGCGCGGGCGCCTTGGCCGGATCCATCACCGAGACATTGCCGTACTCGTCGAGCAGTTGCTCCAGTCGAGAGATGTCGCCGTACGACTCCGCCCGTGCCATCGGCGGCACCAGGTGATCGACGATCGTCGCGTGGGCGCGCCGCTTGGCCTGCGTACCCTCGCCCGGATCGTTGACCAGGAAGGGGTAGATCAGCGGCAGCGAGCCGACCGCGGCATCGGTGCCGCAGGCCGCCGACATGCCGAGGGTCTTGCCGGGCAGCCACTCCAGGTTGCCGTGCTTGCCGACATGCACCATCGCGTGCGCGCCGAACTCGCGCTCGATCCAGCGGTAGGTGCCCAGATAGTGGTGGCTCGGCGCCAGATCCGGGTCGTGGTAGATCGCGATCGGGTTCTCCCCGAAGCCGCGCGGCGGCTGCACCACGATCACGATGTTGCCGGCCCGCAAAGCGGCAGCGACGATCTCACCCTCAGGATCACGCGCGGTGTCCACGAAGAGCTCGCCCGGCGCCGGACCCCAGGCCTCGGTGACCTCCTGAACCAGTTCCTCGGGGAGGTCGGCCAGCCAGCGACGATAGGTCGCGGCCGGGATCCGGATCGGCTGCCCGGACAGCTGCTCGGCGGTCAGCCACTCCGGGTCCTGGCCGCCGGCTTCGATCAACGCATGGATCAGCGCGTTGCCCGCCGTGGTGTCGGGGTGCTCACCCTCGACCTCGGGCAGCTCACCGGTGCCGGGAATCTCACCGGGCGAACCGAGGTCATAGCCCTGGGCACGCATCGCCCGGAGCAGCCGGATCAGCGAGACCGGGGTGTCCAGACCTACGGCGTTGCCGATCCGGGAGTGCTTGGTCGGGTACGCCGACAGCACGATCGCGATCTTCCGTTCGGCAGGCGGGATATGCCGCAACCGAGCATGGTTGACCGCGATCTCGGCCACCCGGCGGCAGCGCTCGGCATCGGGGACATAGTGCGGCAGCCCGTCGGCATCCCGCTCCTTGAAGGAGAAGGGCACCGTGATGATCCGGCCGTCGAACTCCGGCACCGCGACCTGGGTGGCGACATCCAGCGGGGACATGCCGTCGTCCGAGCCGGCCCACCACGTGCGATCGGAGGTCAGGCAGAGTCCTTGCAGCATGGGGATGTCGAGGGCAGCCAGGGCGCGGACGTCCCAGCCCTCGTCTTCCTCACCGGCCGAAGCGGTCGCCGGTCGGGTGCCGCCGGCCGCCAGCACGGTGGTGATCAGCGCGTCCAGGGTGCCGAGGTGAGTGATCAGCGCATTCGGTGCGTCGCGGAGTGAGCTGGCGAAGATCGGCACACCCTGACCGCCGACGGCGTCGATCGCGTCGGCGAGCGCGGTCACGTACGCGGTGTTCCCGGCCGCGTGCTGGGCGCGATAGAAGAGGACACCGATCCGCGGACGGATCGCGCCATCGGGCCGCGGCTCGGGAGTTTCGCGGGGCAACTCGCCCCAGGCTGCCTGCTCTGCCGGCGGCTCGAAGCCGACTCCGGTGAGCAGGACGGTGTCGGACAAGAAAGCATGCAGTTGCGTGAGATTGAGCGGGCCACCCTGGGCCAGATACACGTGGGCTTGCGCCGCGACCCCGATCGGCACCGTGGACAGCTCCATCAATGCGGCGTCCGGGGTCTGTTCGCCGCCGAGCACGACCACCGGTCTGCCGAGCGCCCGGATCTGTGCGAAGTCTCCGCCCAGCGACTGCGGTGAACCGAGAAACCGATAGACGACCAGGTCAGCACCCTCCGCCAGCGCCCGTGAGTCCTCTGCCGCGGTCTTGGCCGGGTTGGCGTACCCGTAGTCAGCGCCGCTGGCGCGCGCCGACAGCAGGTCGGAATCGGAGGTGGAGAGCAAGGCGATCCGGGTCACCGGCGGCATTCTAGGCGGCCGGCTCGAACCGAGCTGACCGTGAACACGACCGAGCGATTGCGCGCTGCGATGAGTACGCTCGGTGCTGGCCAGATATCGATGATCCCGGGGGACTCCGCTCATGACCGTGTTCGAGAGGCTCCGCCCATGACCGCGCCAGGCAGCATGATCGCTGACCGCTACCGGGTGGTGCGTCAACTCGGTGTCGGCGGGATGGGCGTTGTGTGGGAGGCCCACGACGAGCGGCTGAACCGCTCGATCGCTATCAAGCAGTTGCGGACCCAGCACGGCGTGACCGAGGCGGAGACCGAGGTGATCACCCAGCGGGCGATCCGCGAGGCCCGGATCAGCGCTCGCTTGCAGCACCCGTACGCGGTGTCGGTGTTCGATGTCGTCGAGCACGAGGGCAAGCCGTGCATCGTGATGGAACTGGTGCCCTCGATACCGTTGAGTGAGGCGATGCGCGAACTCGGCTCACTCGCCCCTCAGGAGGCCGCCCGAGTGGGCGCCCAGGTCGCCTCCGCCTTGGCCGCCGCCCATGCGCTGGGCATCGTGCACCGCGACATCAAGCCCGGCAACATCCTGATCGGCGACGATGGCACCGCACGTATCTGCGACTTCGGCATCTCCCGGGCGTACGGGGATGCCACCCTCACCATGACCGGGATGATCACCGGCACGCCGGCCTATCTGGCGCCGGAATCGGCCCGCGGCGAGGAGTCGACCTACGCCTCCGACGTCTTCTCTCTCGGCGCGACGCTGTACGCAGCAGTTGAGGGTGAGCCGCCGTTCGGAAACGACGGCAACGCGATCGCCGTGCTCTACCGGGTGGCCGCCGGCGAGTTGCGGCCACCGGAACAGGCAGGGCCCCTGGCTCCCCTGCTGCTGGCAATGCTGAGCACTGACCCCGCCGGCCGGCCGTCGATGGCCGATGCCGCGGCACAGCTGTCCGCCCTGGCCGACGGTCGCGGCCAGCCGATGCCGCCGATCCCTCCAGTGGGCCCATCGCCGACCCGGGTGATGCCTGCACCACCGCCGACCGAGCCGACCGTGCCGACGGCGGCCACCGTCGCGCTGCCGCCAGGCCGCTCGACCCCCGACGACCCCTCGTCACCAGCGACGTCGCTGCCGACATCGACGCTGCCGACACCGACGCCGCCGTCATCGACACCTGTGTCTGACCCCGAGCCCACCACGCCGCGTCGCCGCTGGGGTCTGATCGCGATCATCGCGCTGGTCGTGGTGGCCGGGATCATCGTAGCCGTGACGCTGCTGCCCAAGTTGGGCCAACCCAGTGCTGAACCCTCTTCGGACGCCCCCGCGACGAGCGTCAGCACTGCGGCCTCGACCGAGCCGTCGACCACGGCACCTACCCAGAGCGCTGTCAGCACGCCGGCCCAAACCCCGAGTCCGACAGCCACCCCGACGACCTCGGAGATACCCGCGGCCGAGCTGACGAAGGCGGTCACCGACTACTACGCCCTGCTGCCGGACGACACCGACGCTGCCTGGGAGCGGCTCACGCCGGCCTACCAGAGCAAGACCGGTGGCAAGAAGAGCTATGAGGACTTCTGGAAGACCATCGACTCGGTGACGGTGACCTCGGCAAAGGCCACCGGACCCAACAGCGTCGAGGCAGCCATCAGCTACGTCGAGAAGAGCGGCAACAAGAAGTCGAGCGAACGGCGTTCATTCACGCTGGTGGACTCCGATGGGACGCTCAAGATCGACCAGTCCGCCGTGATCGGATAGCCGCCGTCCTCCACCACCGGCCAGGCCCGGTGATATATCAGCCCCGACTTCCATCTTTGCCGCGATCTACCCGCGTAGCAGACGCGGTCGGAGCACGAATCAATCAGCTTGGGCCCGGCACCCATTTCGACGATGAGCGGACGATGAGCGGCTGTTGAGCCGATCGTGAGGCCAACGTGGACCGTTAGGGCAACGGGTAGTTCCCGTGTGTACCAACCAAGGGGGTTCCACCGATGTCCACCGCCGTCGCTACCTATGTACATGCTCGTGATCCGATCTCTCAGGCCGGCGTCGTCGCTCAACTGCGGCAACGGCCGGAGATCACGATCGTCGGCAGCGCGCCCCAGTCCGCGGTAGCGATCCTGATCACCGATTGTGTCGACGAGATCGCTACCCGAGAGCTGCGGGCGATGCACAAGGACGGTCACCCCCGGCTGATGCTGGTGGCGACCACCATCGACGACAACGCTCTCGTCGCCGCGGCAGAGGCCGGCGTCGCGGGACTGCTGCGGCGCAGCGACGCCAGTGCCGACACGATGGTGCGGACCATCATCAAGGTCGCCTCCGGCGATGGTGAGATCCCGCCAGATCTGCTCGGTCGTCTGCTGGAGCAGGTGGGCCGTCTCCAGCGCCAGGTGCTGGCGCCACGCGGGCTCACGTTCACGGGTCTGACGCCGCGGGAGACCGAGGTGCTACGCCTGGTCGCCGACGGCCTCGACACCAGCGAGATCGCCTCTCGGATGTGCTACAGCGAACGCACGGTGAAGAACGTCCTGCACGATCTGACGAGTCGACTGCAACTGAAGAACCGCACCCACGCGGTCGCGTACGCGGTCCGCGAGGGTCTGATCTAGCGCGGTTTGGGACCCACCGCCGCGAACCTGTGGTCCATCGGGCCAGTTGAAAGGTGCCTAGATGTAGCTTCGCCGGCGCGAAACTACATCCACGCACCTTTCAATTCGTGGCCCCCACAGACTCCTGTCTCGACGGCTGACCTCCCAGACGTCTCGTCCAGCCGAGTCCTCCGTCGACGCGGCTCAGGGGTCCAGGGACTCGTACTGTTCTTGGCCCGAGGGAGCGAGGGGATCGGGTACGCCGCCAACCTCACCGGTGGGCAGCGAACCAGCGCCCAGCCCTTGCCCGAGCGGGTCGGCCCCGAGATTCGCGCCGAGCGAGTTGGCACCGACCGTGTCCGCACCGATCCCACCCGAACCGATCCCACCCGAACCATAAAGCGGGTTCACCGCGATGCCCGGGGCACCGGCCGCCATGCCTGGACCAAGGGGATCGCTGCCCAGACTCAGCTCGGCGGAATCGGTGAGGCCGTCCAGATCGCTGTCGGCGAGCAGCGGATCGGTCTTCGAGGTGAAGACCTCGTACGAGTCCGACAAACCGTCCCCATCGGTATCGGCCTTGGTGGCATCGGTTCCAGCCAAGCGTTCGAAGGCGTCGCTCAGTCCGTCATGATCGGTGTCGACATTGGGATTGAGTGCCTGCGCGCCGTTGCCGAGCAACTGCCCACCGTCGATGTCGAACTGGTCTCCGCCCGCCTGGGGAGTTGGCTGCGACGGCACGACGGGTGTGGTCGCCGGCTGGTCCAGCGGACCCCTCGCCTGCTGATACTCCTCCCAGGTCCGGATCGTCTCCGGTCGCGGTTGGTCGTCCTCACGGTTGCCTTTCAGACCGTCGCGACCTGCGTAGTAGCTCTTGACCTGGCCTGCGGCGATGCTCGGCAGACCCTTGGTGCCGATCGCGATGCCATGCCAGTGTTCCCCCCACGGACCCTGGCTCGGCAGCCGCCGCCAACTCGCGAAACCGACCTCGCGCAGCGCCATGCCGATGATGTCCTTCTGCTCGCTGCTGTAGCCGGAGGTCATCATGTCGAAGGCGCCGGGGCCGTCATGGGTGCCGGCCGAGGCAGCAACCCCGTGACAGAAGCACCCTTGCGAAAGCTTGAACTTGCCGATCGAAGGGTCCTTCAGATTCGCCACCCGCTGAGCCTCGGTCAGCATCGAAGCGGTCCGTCGGTCCACGGTCTCGCCGCCGAACTTCACCTTGTCGAGGTCACTGCCTCCAGCAGATTGGGTTGGCACAGCCGGCGGATCCGCCGCCACCGAGGCGCTGCTGACCGGGTCAGTGCCGGCCGGGTCAGTGGCGGCCGGGGCGACTGCGGTGGGGACAACGGGCGTCGATCCGGCAGCAGACCCAGCAGCAGGTAGCCCCGCACCCGGCACCCAACCAACCGGCGGCGTCAAGCCATTCGCCGCCGAGGCCGGCGACGGCACCCCCGGCATGTACGCGCTGGCCGGTGCGATTCCGGTGTCGAGCTGATAGATGTTCAGCCGGCGGGCATTGCCTCGGGCCTCCTTCACGCCCATCAGGTCGCCGAACATGCCCTCCGGCTCCTTGTGCCCCGTGCCGGTGCTGGTGATGTCTTGCGTACCCGTCTGTTGGCCCGTGGTGAAGGAGAAGGAGTCGACCCAACCCCGGCGATTCGTCTTCCCGGACAGCACATAGAGACTGTCACCCACGATGGAGAAACCTTGGCGCGGGCCCTTCGGAGTCACCACCTCCTGGCCGATCTGCTCATGGGTCGCGAGGTCGTACGCGCGATAGCGGTTGCCCTTCCGGATCACCGCGAATCGCTGGGTCGGGTCGATACTGATCTGTCCACGCCAACCGGTGGGTTGCCGGTCCTCGGCGCTGGTCGACGCCCCACCCTGGTACGGGAACGTGACGACCTCGCCGTCATAGGTGGCATACACCGTGTTGCCGACCATGGCGAACGAGGTGGCATGAGCGGCGCCGAACACCTTCATCTGGTCGATCTCGTTGCCGTTGCTGTCGAGCCGGTGGAAGATCTGATACTTGTCGTTCGGGCCCGCCTCGACCAGGAACCACTGGTTGCCGGACTTGACCGCACCCTGCCAGTTGCCGTGGCCGGCGGCATCCAGGGAGGCCACCAGTCGCGGCGCGCCGCCGGTGGCGGTGACCCGACCGCCCTTGAGGTCCGGCACTTGTGTGGTCGGCGGTGGCTGCGGGGCAGGCACGGCCGGACCGGGATCGACCGGTGGCGGCGCGGCCTGAGCGGGCGGCGCCTGGCTCTGAGCCTGCACCTGAGTCAGGTGGCGTTGATAGCCGGCGCCGATCGTCCAGCGCGGCACCTCCGGCCCGTCATCCCCGAGCCGCAGCGGATCGCTCTGCTGACCAATCTCGAACCCGTCAGTCGTCCCGTCCTGATCGGTGTCGACCGAAAGCGGGTCGGTGCCGGAGACGTACGCCTCGAATCCGTCGGCCAGCCCATCCCCGTCGGTGTCAGCCTTGGTGAGGTCGCTGCCGATCAGCCGCTCGAACACGTCGGACAGGCCGTCGCCGTCCGAGTCGCCCGGGCGCGGCTGGTTGCCGATGGGCGCACCCGCCGGGGTCCAGGGCGAAGGCGCCTTGCCGATGCCGGCCCCTTGGTCGATCTCGTACGACCCCACGGGGCCGCCGCTGCTCGCTGTCGCCGGTTCAGTCATCGGCCTGACCTTCTGATCCGACGGACGCGATCAGTGCGAGCACGGACCGGGGCACTGCCGGGCGCACGCCGAGACCTCCCGCGCGCGCTGTCGTAGATCTCGCGAACCGTCAATACGGGCATGGTGCCCTCCGATGTCACTCATCCCGCGCCGACACCGTCACACATTCGACGCCGGTCGGATAATCGTACGACCGCGCCGGGGGCGACCACACTCGAGTCAGGCCAACAATTACCAAGATTTGCGCAATTCAAACCCCGGCAGTGCTATTCAGCGGTCGAACTGTGTGCGGCAACCATGCCTTCCAGGGTACGAACCGCGGCCCTTGCCGCCATCTTGACCTGACGTCCGGACAGCGGGTGCTCGGCCAGTCGCTGCCAGCTGGCCAGCGACGACAGCGCTGCACCTCGGATCTCCGGCGCCGTGGCGCTCTCGGCCAGCCCGAGGCGGATGGCGGGCGCGTGACCGCTGCCGCCCAGTAGCCGATCGAGCTCGACTGCTCGCTCCGGTCGGACCTCGATCTGGCCGCTCCGTAGTGCGCTGAGCAACCGGACCTCCTCGAACTCGTGGGTGCTCGCCGACAGATGCTCGACCGCGGCCAGCAAGGCATCCCCGTCCGTACAACCGCCGTTGCGCAGCACGTCGGTCAGCACCGCGAGCGACGAGCGAGCCTTGAGGATGCGGCTACGCTGCTCGAACTGCCTGGTCAGCACCGCGCGGAGCCGGGTCAGGCCACTGCGGTCGACCAGTTCGGACGAGAGCTCGATGGCCGAGGTCACGAAGCCGGCCCGAATCAGCTCCACCGACAACCGGATCCCGTACAGACCCATCCGGTCCATCAGGTGCTCACGCTCGATCTCGGTGAGCGGCACACCGGTGGAGCGGTGCAGGAAGCGGTCCGCGGTCAGCAACAACTGCTCCACCTCGCCGCGATCCCCTCGGGCCAGGGTGGCCAGCATCGCGTACTCGATCTCACGCAACGTGGTCGCGGCAAAGGCCAGCAGACCGTTCACCGGCACGATCACCGGACACAGCCGGCGCAGCCGAGGATCGGCCTCGTAGCGGCGGGCGATCCGATCCGCGACCTCCATGGCATCCAGCCGGCACGACCCGATCTCGTCGGCTCGGGACAACACACCGACCGAGTTCATCGGCGTGCCATGAGCCAGCTCGTCGTCGTGGAACGACTCCAGGAACCGGACGTCGCTGGCATGCGTGTGCCGCATCAGATAGAGCACCGCGTCGGCGACGGGCGGCCGCCCGTCTTCGGCGGCCAGCACCCGTTGCGTACGAGCTGAGATGTCGGCCGAGATCGAAGCGATCCCGGGGGTGTCCAAGATGGTCAGTGTACGGAGCTTGCTGGTCGGCCAGCTGACCTCGATCCGGTCCACAGCGCTGGCCGGCAGCTGGCCCAGATCGACGTCCAGCGCTCCGGAGTCACGCGACCAGGGACGTGGCACGGCGCCGCCGCTCAACGGATAGACCGTCACCTGCGGCGAGTTCCCTTCGCGATACCAGGTGACGATCTTCGTGCACTCGCCCGCATCGGTCGGCGCCAGCTCCTCGCCGAGGATGGCGTTGAACAAGGTTGATTTGCCCGCCTTCACCTTGCCTGCGATGGCCAGCCGGAGCGGGCCTTCGAGCCGTTCACGGGCGTCGGTCAGCCGGGCTCGGGCATCGGCGGTGCGGGCACTCGACACCGCCCGATCGAGCAGCTCGGCGAGGCTGTCCACCAGTGCATCAGCCACGGCTGCCCACCGGCTCCCGTGCGCCGGCGACATCGCGTGCCGCGGCCCGGACCGAGCCCAGTCGGCCCTCGCGATCGGTCAGCTCCCGTTCCCGGGCCGCCAGCTGGGTCTCGTCCAGACCGCGGAGCCGGCGCGCGGCCTCTATCGCCTCGTACGCCGACCGCTCGAGCTGGGCCGCGCGACCCTGGAAGTCGTCCCGGAGGTGCCGCTGCGCGGTGCGTAGGACGTCGCGCGTCTCCTTGTTCAGCGTGAACGCCACCTCATCGATGAACCGCCGCGCCGCCGCCTTGGCCTGCTGCTGCCGATAGGTGCGCTGCCGCTTCTGCTCGTCGCCGATGATCTTCTTGCCGATGCCCCCGCCGAGGACGAGCGACACGCCAGCCATCGCCAGGTGGATCACCAGGCCGCCGCCCATCAGGTTCGCGGCGAGGGTGCCGAGCATCATCGGCAGATAGAAGCTGCTGCGAGCGGCCACCATCAGCGGCGCCAGCTTGCCGCCCGGCATCGCCAACGAGGACGCCGGGGCGAGAGTGACCGAGTCGACATGGGCATGGCCGGCCAGCGGGAGGACCAGTTTGGCGCCCTCCGGCAACTCGAAATGGAAGGCGACGTCCTGCGCAAGCTGCTCAACGCGTTCGGTCAGCAGATCCCTGTTGGCCACGGTGACGATCGCGATCTGGCGGCGCAGCCACACCTCGGTGTCGGACCAGGTGTCCTTCGGGTCACCGGAGTCGATCACCTCCTCGACGTCGTGGATGACGGTACGCAGCCGAGCCTGCAGATCGTGCTCCACGTCGGCCACCAGGTCCTGGATGCCGTCGGACAACGTCTGCTGCCAGGTCGCGGTCGGGTGGATCAAGCGTTTGGCCTGCTCCTGGACCCGATCCAGTTCCTGCACCACCTGTTCGCTGGACTGCGGCGAGGCGATGACGGCCCGCTCGGCTTGCGATTGCTGCTCCAGCTGGCTGGCAACGA
>RRZT011241059.1_pt1 | contig 18176 bp, 12 predicted proteins | sample 2165551 | NCBI WGS metagenome assembly RRZT01 (sample SAMN10456910, study PRJNA506462) | wastewater metagenome | biome: wastewater; feature: sludge; material: wastewater sludge; isolation source: wastewater sludge with Escherichia coli K12::gfp cells carrying plasmid... | place: USA: Moscow, Idaho...
ATCATGGTCGAGGACGTTGCTTACACCGTTTCAATTGCCGAAGGATTGGCGCATCTCGAGCGCCTACCCCACGAGGAAATTGAGAAAAACTTTGACCGATATTCACACCGATACGGCACCGACGCCGCTAGTGAAGGGCTTACACGATGACCACTTATGATCTTTCCACCTTTGGTGAGGCGCAGATCCGCCTCACTGTCCACCGCGGGGGCCGACTGGCCACGTCCAGCGATCTGCGCCTGTCTCCGGCGGGTTCTGAAGCGAACGTTGCCGGACTGCTATCCCAGCTGGGCCGCAAGACCACCTTCGCCTCGACGATTCCCCGGTCCGACCTCGGAAAGCGTTTCGAGAGTGAATATCGTGGCGCCGGTGTGGACCTTTCCCACTGCATCCCCTGCGACGGCCGCATCGCTCTGTACTTCATGGAGCCGGGAAATTCCCCGCTGCCCGCCAAGGTGACATACGACCGCCTGCACACCGCCTTCCGTGAGATCACACCTGAGACCTTCGATTGGGACGCCCTGCTGGACACCGAGGTCCTGTTTGTCACCGGCATCACCGCCGCTCTGACCGAGACGACGGCGACCACGGTCACCCACGCTGTGGAGGAAGCGGCCCGCCGTGGTGTCAAGGTGGCACTCGACGTCAATTACCGCGGCCTCCTGTGGAGTCAGGAGCGCGCTCGCGAGGTGCTGGAACCACTTCTGGATAAGGTCTCGATCCTGTTCTGCTCTCGCCTCGACGGAATCAAGGTTCTCGGAATGGAGGGTGATGGCCCCACCGTCAACCGCAATATTCAGGAGAAGTACGGGCTCGACCACGTCGTCTCCACGGATTCCATTGCTGGCGTTTACTACAGCGGTATTCAGGGCCACGAGGTATTCCCGGTGGAGTCGGTTCCGGTGGTTGATCGCCCCGGTGCCGGTGACGCGTTTGTAGCTGGGACCCTGCACGGTTACCTTGCCGACGACGTCTTGGCGGGCATCAGCTACGGTTTGCGCACCTCAAAGCTGGCGCTGACCCACCATGGGGATCTCACCCATGTCACCCCAGCTGAGCTGGAAATTCCCACCTCAACGGACATCCTCCGTTAGCAGTTCCACAACGATTCAAGGAAGAATCACATGGCAACACAACATTCGCCGTCGGGCATGACTGCAATGCAGCAGATTGACTCGCGGCCACTCACAAAGAATCAAAAGAACCTCATTGGACTGGCTGTGGCTGGCAACATCTCGGAGTTCTTCGACATGTTCCTCATCGGCTTCGCCGTCGCTAGCTTGCTCAAGGATCCCAACTGGAACCTCACCGGAGGCGAAGCGGGCATCATCCTGGCCATGTCTGGCCTTGGCACCATGATCGGCGCGATCATGTGGGGCCGCTTGGCGGACAAGATCGGTAGACGCGGGTCCTTCTTCTGGTGCGTTCTCCTCTTCACCCTCTTCACCCTGGCCTGTGTGTTCACTCCGAACAACGGATGGATCATGCTCGCGGGCCTGCGCATTCTCGTCGGAATGGGCGTGGGCGGTCTCAATATCGTGTCCGTTCCTTACGTTCAGGAATTCGTCCCTGCCAAGCAGCGCGGCTTGCTCTCCGGACTGACCGCGGTGTTTATCCCCTTTGGACTGTTCCTCGGGTCCGTTGCCCACATCATCGTGGGTGACAACTGGCGCGTACTCATTGGGCTGGGCGGCATCCCCATCCTGCTCCTCCTGTGGTTGCGTATGGTTCCTGAGTCCCCGCGCTATCTGCAGCAGCAGGGACGTATTGACGAAGCTCGTGAGGCTATTGCCTGGGCCCTGGAACTGCCTGTGAGCGAAGTGGGCGATCTTCCGAAGCAGGAAGGCGAGGTGAAGTCGGCTGGCTACTCGCTCATCTTCAAGAAGTATGGCAAGTCCCTCCTCATCGTTGCCTTTGGCTCCTTCTGCTTCATCCTCGGTTCCTCGGTTATCCAGTCGTGGGGCCAGTCGATCCTGGGATCGGGCTTCGAGTTCGACTCAGGGATGGTGGGCTTCCTCTTCATGGGTGTGTCGCTCGCCGATCTCCTGGGGCGTCTCTCCTCGGCGTGGCTTGCTGACCGCATTGGTCGCCGCTGGGTCATGTTCAGCTACGGCATGATCGGCGCCGTCGGCCTGCTCATTTCCGCTGGATCGGTCATGCTGGCCACCTCTGCGGGATGGAGCACCACCGGAGCCGGCTGGATCTTCTTCGGCGGCATTGTCATCGCGATGGCCTTCGGCGACGGCGCCTTCGGTGTGCTCAACCCCTTCGGCGCCGAGCAGTTCCCGAACGAGGCACGGGCAACCGGCTTGGGCTTGGGTTACGGCATCGGGTCGAGTGCGAAGGTTTTCGGTCCCGCGCTGCTGGGGGCGATGTTCGGATCCAAGGTGGAACTCGAGTCCATCCCGGTGGCCTTCCTGCTCTTCGCGGCACTTCTGGCAATGGGCGGCGTCACTTATCTCTTCGCTAAGGAAACCAAGGGCGAGTCGCTGGATTCCATCTAGCCCCCTGACAACAAGAAAAAACATGAAAGGAACAGCATAATGAGCAAGGTTGATGACATCACTCGCGAGAACTGGATTCTGGGAGCTTTCCCCGAGTGGGGGACGTGGCTGAACGAGGAGATCGACGAGACCGAGGTAGCACCCGGAACCGTTGATCTGTGGTGGCTGGGCAATACCGGCATCTGGATCAAGACGGAAAGCGACGCCAATGTCGTTATCGATCCGTGGTTTGGAAATGGTAAGCGCACCAAGAAGGTCAAGGAGATGGGCAAGACCCATCAGATGCGCAACATGACCGGTGGCCGGATGACGCAGCCGAACTTGCGCGCCGCCCCCATCGTTTACGATCCCTTCGGCATCACCAAGGTCGACGCCGTCCTCGCCACCCATATTCACCAGGACCATATCTGCCCTGTGTTTGCAGCGGCGGTGCTCCAGAACTGTGCCGACGACGTCCCGTTCATCGGCCCGGAGGCCTGCGTGGAGATCTGGAAGGGCTGGGGTGTTCCCGCCGAGCGCTGTATCGCGGTCAAGCCCGGAGACTCCGTCAAGATCAAGGACATCGAGATCCTGGCGCTGGACTCCTTCGACCGCACCGTCTTGGTGACCTCCGATGAGCCGCTTGCTGGCACCATCCCCACCATGGACGATAAGTCGGTCAACTACCTGGTCAAGACCCCGGGAGGGAATATCTACCACTCGGGTGACTCGCACTACTCGATCCGCTTTGCCAAGCACGGCAAGGAGAACGAGATCAACGTGGCATTCGGCTCCTACGGCGAGAACCCCATCGGCAACCAGGACAAGATGTCCTCCATCGATATCCTCCGCATGGCCGAGGGCCTGCGCACCGACGTTGTTATCCCCTTCCACTACGACGTGTGGAGCAACTTCAAGGCTGATCCGCTGGAGATTGTGGAGCTGTGGAAGTTCAAGAAGGACGTGCTGCAGTACCAGTTCAAGCCGTTCGTGTGGGAAGTGGGTGGGCGTTTCACCTACCCCAACGATGCCAACAAGATGCGTTACCACTACCGTCGAGGCTTCGAGGATGCGTTTACTGACGAGCAGAACGTACCGTTCCCGTCAATCCTCTAGGGGCGGCGCCGATGGGTCATGACCCATCGGCGTGATCCCTGAGTCTCACGTGAGAAGGCTGAGCTTGCAGCCCACTCAGGAGAGGGACAAGATCCTATTGTGTGAGGATCTTGTCCCTCTCTTTTTGTTCGTGAATCTCACGCCGATTGTTTGTGAATCTCGCACCGTCACCACCCTCATCGGTGGCCACGATTTGGACAGAGACTGGGGCGCCGCTGAGAATTTTCTCAGATCTTCACCCCGTGGAGAAACGTTGTAGCAATATAGGACTTGTGGCCTATCGGTATTTTTCCTGTTCAATCATGGTCACGTGATGTAATGGCGGTGAAAGATACGATGCAGATGGCGCCGTCGTCGTTCTCTATGCGTCAAAAGTGCAGTGAGCGCGGGCGGAATCCTTTTCCGGCTTCCCCCAATATTGTGGGGTTTCTGGGCTACACTCTCCATAGAGTCTGACCGTTGCACAGCCGCTTCGTATCAGGCCAATTCAGCAACATATAGATGCAAGGACGCTTCCCATGACACAAGAGTCTTCAGAGAACACTGCGACCATTGCGAGCGACATCGCCGGTACTCCGGTCGTCTCCGGTATGGCCTATGCTCCGGCGATGTGGGTTGTTCGCCCATCCGTTCCCCCGGCAACGGCACAGCCGATTCCGGAAGACGGCCGCGAGGCGCAGTTCACGAAGTACGAGGATGCTGCCGCAACCGTGGCCGCTCGTCTTCTTAAGCGCTCGGAGAACACGATTGGTTCGGCTTCCGACGTTCTGAAGATGTCCGCGGGTCTCGCCGAGGATCGTGGAATCCGCAAGGAAGTGCGTAAGGCTGTTCTCTCCGGTGTTCCCGCCGTGCAGGCTCTGGTGCGTGCAACCGACAAGTTCGTTGAGATGTTCCAGAAGGTTGGCGGCCTCATGGCTGAGCGCGTCACCGATCTTCGTGACGTCCGCGACCGCGTCATTGCCGAGATTCAGGGCGATCCCGAGCCTGGCATCCCGGTTCCCGACGCCCCCTGTGTGTTGCTTGCTGACGATCTTGCTCCGGCTGACACCGCCGGTCTCAATCCCGAACTCGTCGTAGGCCTTGCCACCGAGCTCGGTGGCCCCACCTCGCACACCGCTATTATCTGCCGCCAGCTTGGCATCCCCTGCATCGTTGCTGTGCGCAGCCTCTCCAGCATTGGCGAGGGTGAGCTCGTTCTTCTTGATGGCGGCAAGGGGCTCATCACCCGCAACGCCGATCCTGATGTTGCTACCCAGAAGGTTGCCGCCGATCGCGTCTGGCGCGAGAAGATCCGCAGCTGGCAGGGCCCGGCTCGTACCACCGATGGTCACCATGCCGAGCTGCTCGTCAACATTCAGGATGGACCGACGGCTCAGAAGGCAGCCCAGGGCCAGGCCGAGGGCATTGGTCTCTTCCGCACCGAGCTGTGCTTCCTCGATTCTCAGACCGAGCCTTCCGTTGAGCAGCAGGCGGATATTTACCGCCCCGTGTTCGAAGCTTTCCCGAACAACAAGGTCGTCGTACGTACGCTTGATGCTGGTTCGGATAAGCCGGTCGCCTTCGCCAACATGGAAGAGGAAGAGAATCCGGCACTCGGTGTCCGCGGTCTGCGTATCACCGGCCAGAACCCGGAGCTTCTGCAGCATCAGCTCGATGCCATTGCTGCCGCTTCCGAGGGTCACGATGGCAAGTCCTGGGTTATGGCACCGATGGTGGCCACGATCTCCGAGGCCGAATGGTTCGTGGGTGAGGTTCACAAGCGTGGCCTGACCGGCGGCATCATGGTCGAGGTTCCGGCTGTGGCCATCATGGCGGATAAGTTCCTCGAGGTCGTGGACTTCGTATCCATCGGTACCAACGACCTCACGCAGTACGTGATGGCCGCTGATCGTCTCTCCCCGCACCTGGCCGAGTACACCGATCCGTGGCAGCCGGGCGTGCTCGCCATGATCGCTAACACCGCTGCCGCTGGCAAGAAGCTTGGCAAGCCGGTGGGCGTGTGTGGTGAGGCTGCGGCTGATCCGGTTCTCGCCTGCGTGCTTATCGGTATGGGCGTCACCTCGCTGTCTATGGCCGCATCGGCCGTGTCCGCCGTGGGTGCACAGATCTCCGCCGTGAGCCTGGAGCAGTGCCAGGCCGCAGCTGAGGCTGTGAAGAACGCTCGTGGTTCGGGTGAGGCCCGCACACTGGCCCGCGAGGCCCTCGGCATTGCCAACTTCGGATAATCACATTGTGTGACGTGCGGTGTGGCTCAATAATGAGTGTGCACTGACGTGACGGGAGGCCGGGCAGCATTCGCTGCCCGGCCTCCCGTGTTTTCTCCCCACCTGATTGGTATAGATGATTGAATCCTCAGCTATTCGTTGACTCGATCATGGTGGCGTGTGATACTCGACTTTATCGATCCGCGTCGACGCGCGTCGATAACGTGGCTTCTTGGTATACGGAACCTTCACGGCAACGAAGCGAGGGTTGTGGATACCGGAGCTGGAACCACAATGGCTGAGTGGGGCATGCACAACCCGTGAAGCTAGAGCCCGGAGTGTGGTGGGTAGATGTTACGAAGCAACGAGGTATGCCCTCCATCCTTCCGGTACGAGTGCCCGCGGAAAAGGTGACGAGTCATCGCATCGCGGGTGCGCAAAGAAGGGATAACGATCTCATGGTTGGAAAGAAAGACAAGCTCCTTCTTGGAGTCGATATTGGTACGGGAAGCACCAAAGGTGTACTCACCCAGTCCGACGGCAAGATTTTAGGAATCAGTGAACAACCGCATGACCTGTCGCTTCCTCACCCCGGGTGGGCCGAGCATGACGCAGAGACACTCTGGTGGCACGACGTCAAGATCATTCTTGACAAACTTCTACCGCTGGTTGGAGATAACGAACTAGCGGGACTATCCGTCTCGGGCATCGGCCCGTGCATCGTTCCCTGTGACCGGAATGCGAAACCGCTGCGCCCCGCCATTCTTTATGGCATTGACACCCGTTCCATGGCAGAAGTGGAAGAACTAACCGAGCGGCTCGGCGAGGAAGAAATTGTTGCTCGCTGTGGCAATCCCATGAACGCGCAGTCGATTGGCGGCAGGCTTCTCTGGCTGCGCCGCCATGAGCCCTCGGTGTACACGCGAACCTCCTACTGGTTCATGGCGAGTTCGTACATCGCGCACAAGCTCACAGGTGAGTACGTCCTCGACCACACGTCCGCGAGCTACTCCGAGCCTCTCTACGACGTCCACAGGGGTGAATGGATTCCCGAGTGGTGCGATCTTATTGCCCCCGGTTTGGATATGCCCAAGCTGCTCTGGCCCGGAGAGATAGCTGGTTACGTGTCTGCCGAAGGAGCCGCAATCTCCGGTCTTCCCGAAGGTTTGCCCGTTGCCACGGGCACGATGGACAGCGTTGCCGACTCGATGAGTGTGGGCGTACGTAACCCGGGCGACGCCGTCGTGATCTACGGCTCCACGATGTCCATCTTTATGGCCACAGATAAGCCGTTGTCTTCACCCTACCTGTGGTCAAACGCCCACCTGTTTGAAGGGACGTACAATCTTGCCTCCGGTATGGCCACGTCCGGTTCCCTTACCAAGTGGCTACGAGATCTCATTGGAGATACCTCCTTTGCGGAGCTCTCGACTGAAGCGTCGGCGGTGGGACCAGGGGCCAACGGTCTGCTCATTCTTCCGTACTTCGCCGGTGAACGAACCCCGTTGCTAGACCCGAATGCGCGAGGCACCATCTGTGGACTGACGTTGTCGCATGGGCGTGGACATCTGTATCGGGCCCTCATGGAGGCAACTGCTTTTGGTGCGCGCCATGTCCTCGACGCCATGAGGGAGGCGGGTGCTTCGACTACTCAATCCTTCGCGGTCGGGGGCGGTACCACCGGTGGCTTGTGGCCACAGATCATTTCGGACGTCACAGGCCTCACTCAGCACATCACCGAGCAGTCAGTGGGCGCTTGTTATGGCGATGCTATGTTGGCGGGAGTGGCGAGTGGGGTCATTGACCGTGACACGAACTGGCTGAATGTGGTGGGGACTGTTGAGCCGAACCCCCACAACACCGTGCTCTATGACGATTTGTACGCAATGTATCGGTCGATGCACACGCAGACTGTTGACATTCAGCATCAGCTCGCAGCGCTGCAAGCCAAATAGCTGGAGCGCCCAGGCCGCAATAAACGACGTGCCGTTACCTCCGGGATGGCGGTGACGGCACGTGGTATCTTTCCTTGTGATCAGGCGTGATTCGCCGGAAATGTACCCCCAAATATTCAGTTACGTGATGAGTTGACTCTTCCCGTGGGGAGTGCCAGACTCTTCCTATCGACGCGCGTCGATAGGAAGAGTCTGGCACTTAGATCCTCATCGCGATGAGGCGGGATCCTGCGTGCTGAGAATGAGGTAGGGGATTGGGCACGGCACGAAAGGACGGGTGATTTCTCATGGCGACGAGAGACGATGTTGCTCGGCTCGCTGGTGTTTCTTCCAGTACCGTGTCGTATACGATGAGTGGTCGTCGTCCGATTTCAGACAAGACGAAGGCGCGAGTCAAAAGGGCAATGGAGGAACTTGATTACACTCCTAATGCTTTTGCCCGTGGCCTCGCTGGCGCTCGGCTCGGTTTAATTGCTCTTCACTATCCTTCCAGTACAGCTGGAGTTCCCTCGACAGAGTTCGAGTACGTCTCGGCGATTGCTGATCGAGCCCGCGAAAAGGGGTATCACCTACTGTTGTGGACCCAGCCTCTCGAGGACACCGCAGGCTTACGCAGCCTTGTCTCGCAGGGGATGGTTGACGGCGTCGTCCTCATGGAACTGATCGCTGATGATCCGCGAGTCCCCGTCATGGAAGAATCGGGTATTCCTTTTGTCATGGTGGGCAGGCCGAACGATACCGCGGGCTTGACGTACGTGGACAACGATTTCGATGACCAGGCGATGCAGGCGATGACGTACCTGCGCCAGCTGGGACACCGTGTAGCGGTCTTCTTAAGGCCTGACACAAAGGCGGATGGGCGAGGCGTTGGCACCGACGCGCGAATGTGCCAGAGCCTCACGCGTGCCGCTGACGAACTTGGATTTATCCTGCATCTTTGGGAAGTGGAGCGGACGCCAGCGGCAGGACGGGTGATTCTCCAGCGCATCCTTGATGAGGAACCGCGCCCCACAGCGGTCCTCTCCCTTAATGAGGTTGCCGCAGCCGGATTCACGAATGCCGCCGCAGTGGCCGGGCTACCCGTTCCTGATCACTTCTCGGTTGTTGGCCTGAACATGGGTGATGTTGCCGCGGATCTGACGGTCCCACGAATGACGACCGTCTCGCCATCGCCTGCCATCTTGATGACAAAGGCGATGGATGCCCTAGAGAGCCTTATTGAGAAGGACCCCGAGTTTTTTATGCAGCTGCTGGTCAAGCCCTCGTTGACTATTCGAGATAGCTCGTCTCCTGTTCAGGAGCTTGAGATATGGCCAGCTTGTCCTCAGGAGGTGACCTAGATACCAGGAAATGCACGAACGCCACATAGGGCACAGCTAGGTGAGAGTAGACACGAAGAGTCACCAAAGGCGGCTTGACATGCACTCGTATCCTCTCGTGTCATTGCACCCTTCACGGGCTCTGACACGCAATTCATTCATTAGCCGGTCACTGATGACAGGTTATTCACATAGTTAGGACACAGATGTCTGACACAACGCAAACTAAGAGTGGTTCCGGAGGCATCCGCATCGCCGTTCAGAAGTTCGGAACATTCCTCTCCGGAATGATCATGCCGAACATTCCGGCGCTGATTGCGTGGGGCTTGATCACGGCGTTCTTTATCCCGGTGGGATGGACCCCCAATGAGGGACTTGCAACGCTTGTTGATCCCACGATCCACTACCTGCTTCCGCTGATTATTGCCAACACCGGTGGCCGTATGGTGTACGAGATGCGCGGCGGCGTGGTGGGCACAGTGGCCACCATCGGCGCTATCGCAGGCTCGGACTACCTCATTGATCAGTTCAACGCTGCTGCGCTTGCCGAGAACCCAGATGCTGGCTCGCTCGGATACGTCCACATGTTCATCGGTGCTATGATCCTTGGCCCGCTGGGCGCCTGGGTGATGAAGAAACTGGATGCGCTCTGGGAGGGCAAGATCAAGGCTGGCTTTGAGATGCTGGTCAACATGTTCTCCGCAGGTATCGCGGGTTTCTTCCTGATGATTTTCGGCTTCTATGTCATTGCCCGTCTGGTCAATGCCCTCATGGATGTCCTCGGCTCCGCCGTAGGTTGGCTCATTGACACGGGATTCCTCCCTCTGGTCAGCCTAATTATCGAGCCTGCCAAGATCTTCTTCCTGAACAACGCCATCAACCACGGCGTGCTCACTCCTCTGGGCACCACCGAAGCTGCGAGCACTGGCAAGTCCATTCTCTTCCTCCTTGAGGCAAACCCGGGCCCGGGCCTCGGAATCCTCCTGGCCTTCAGCTTCTTCGGTGTGGGTATGGCCAAGGCCTCCGCCCCCGGCGCGGCAATCATCCACTTCTTCGGTGGAATTCATGAGATCTACTTCCCCTACGTGCTCATGAAGCCCGCCCTCATTCTTGCTGCCATCGGTGGCGGAATGACCGGCGTGGCTACCAACATGGTGTTCCACACTGGTCTGCGAGCGCCTGCCGCTCCGGGCTCTTTCATCGCCATCATGTTGCAGACCGCCAATGACTCCTACTTGGGAGTCATCCTCTCGGTGCTTTTGTCCACAGTGGTGTCCTTCCTCATCGCCGCAGTCATCCTGCGCGCGAGCCGCAAGAAGGACCTGGAGAATGAGAACGCCGGAGATCTTTCGGCTGCCATCGCCAAGACCGAGGCCAACAAGGGTAAGAAGTCCTCGGTGCTCTCCGGCGACGACGCCCCTGTCACCGGTAAGATCACCGGCCCGGTCAAGAAGATCGTCTTCGCCTGCGACGCCGGCATGGGTTCTTCAGCGATGGGCGCTAGCGTCGTCCGTGAGAAGGTAAAGAAGGCCGGATTCGGCCAGGTCACTGTTATTAACAAGGCTGTGCGAGATCTGGATGACACCCCGGATATCGTCGTGACTCAGCGCGAGCTGTCCGATCAGGCGCGGAAGAATAGCCCGAACGCCGTCGTCGTCGCCGTTGATAACTTCATGAACTCGCCGCGCTACGACGAAGTGGTGGAGATGGTTGCCGCGTCTTACGAATTCGAAGGTGTGCCGCGGCCCGTCGAGCCCATACCGGAACCCGAGGAAGAACCCGAGGGTACTTCTGAGCAGGTGCTGTCCATCGAATCGATCGTTCTCTCGGGCTCGGCCACGTCCTACTCGGATGCTATTGACGAGGCTGGTTCGCTGCTGGTCAAGGCCGGTGGTGTGGACAATGAGTACGTTGCGGCCATGCACAAGCGAGAGGAACTCGTAACCACCTACATGGGCAACTTCCTCGCCATCCCGCACGGCACCAACGAGGCAAAGGACTCAATCAAGCGTTCTGCCATCTCGTTCGTGCGCTACCCGGACGGGATCGACTGGAAGGGCAAGCCGGTCAAGTTCGTGGTGGGTATCGCGGGCGTCAACAATTCGCACATGTCCATCCTTCGCAGGATTGCGCTGACCTTCTCTAACAATGAGAAGGTTGCCCGCCTCGAAGCTGCCACAACCGCTCAAGAGGTCCTCGACATCCTGGAAGAGAAGTGAGTATGAAGGCTGTTCATTTTGGTGCAGGAAACATTGGACGCGGATTTGTTGGTCTCCTCCTGGTTCAGGCTGGTTACCGTGTAACGTTCGCGGACGTCGCTGCTGGCCTGATCGCACAGCTGCGTGCCGCTGACTCGTACAAGGTCAATGAGGTGGGAGACGATCCAAAGACGCACGTTGTGAGCGATTTTGATGCCATCAATTCCGCTGAGGAGGCTGAGGCGCTGACCAAGGCTCTTGCGTCGGCTGATATTGTGACGACGGCGGTGGGCGCCTCTATTCTGAAGTTCGTCGCCCCGGCGATCGCCAAGGGTATTGCTGCGCGTCCCGCAGATGCGCCGCGAGTAGCCGTCATGGCCTGCGAGAACGCAATTTCTGCGACGGATATTCTGGAGAAGGAGATTCGCGCCAACTACGCGGGCGACGATCTGGACGAACGTGCCATTTTCGCCAACACCGCGGTTGATCGCATCGTCCCTGCTCAGGATCCCAATGCGGGTCTCGACGTGACGGTGGAGAACTACTACGAGTGGGCCATTGAGAAGGCACCGTTTGGTGACGCGGTTCCGGATATTCCTGGAGTCACGTGGGTGGATGACCTCGCGCCGTACATTGAGCGCAAGCTCTTCACGGTCAACACCGGTCACGCCACGAGCGCCTACTTTGGCTATCTGGCAGGAGTGACGAGGATTTCGGATGCGCTTGCCGACGACGCCATCGCAGCTCAGGTTGCGCGTGTGCTCGCGGAAACGCGGTCCCTCCTTGTGGCCAAGTATGGATTCGATGTGGAAGATTTGGAGGCGTATGCCGCCAAGATTCTCAAGCGTTTCGCGAATCCGTACCTGCCTGACACGGTGGTGCGCGTGGGCCGTTCGCCAATGCGTAAGCTTTCGCGTCACGACCGCTTTGTGGGACCGGCAGCGGAGCTGGCGGAGCGCGGGCTGAGTGCGGAAGCATTGCTTGACACCATGGCGGCTGCTCTTCGTTTCGATCCGGACGACGATCCTGAGGCTGCCGAGTTGCAGTATCTCCTCAAGGATCTTTCTGCCGCGGACTTCGTGACGAAGGTGACTGGACTGGAGTCGGAGCATCCGCTCTATGCCGGTGTTCTCAGCCGTGTTGAGGCGCGTCAGGGGTAATAAGTGGGTGGGTTCTAGTGGTGGGTGCAGGCCAGTGGGTGCAAGCCACCACTAGAACCCACCGTGAGAAAAGGGGAGCTGCCTTTATGGCTATGACACGGGGCTTGCCGCCTTATTTGGCGGCATCACCGCTGTGGTAGCCATAAGAAAGGGAGCCGCCAGGATAGTGGCGTTTCCCCCTTCTTGAATGGAAGTGGCCTCGCCCGAAGTGTTTTGGGCGAGGCCACTCCTCCATGGTTATCAGAGGCACGCCCACGGGGCGCCCCATGGGTCTTGGTCTACTGCGGATGTCACGGCCGAACCGATTGGCGGACCGCTGAGGCAGATTCTTCTGTTGGCGCATCCATATTGGTCAGTCCAATCGCCCAATTTTCATGTTGCTCTCCTTATAATTGGAGGGTTCGAGTAGGGGCCTGTGGGCCATCTCCACCATTTTGTCGGCATATCGCCGCAATTTTCCCGAAGGATAAATATGCACATCAGAGTTTTTGAGACCCCCGAGCTTGCCGGAGCAGCCGCCGCAAAGATTCTTCTTTCGGTCTTTGATAAGAAACCGAATGCGAACCTCGGCGTTGCCACTGGATCCACGCCCGAGCCTCTTTATGCGGAACTTCGAAAGGCCCACGCCGAGGGTAAGTTTAGCCTGGCAAACTCCAAGGCCTTTGCTCTGGATGAGTATGTGGGTATTCCAGAGGACCACTATGAGCGTTATCGTAATGTGCTGCGCCGTGAACTCGTGGGAGAGGACAAGACCGGCCTCACCGACGAGAACCTCTACACGCCCAATGGGCTGATCTCTGATTCGCATGCTGCGGCGGCAGCACATGATCAAGCCATCAAGGACGCTGGCGGCGTGGACCTCCAGATTCTAGGCATTGGCTCCAATGGGCATATCGGCTTCAATGAGCCCGGTGGCTCCCTCGTCTCTCGCACCCATGTGGAACCGCTGTCGGCTCAGACGATTCGTGATAACGCCCGCTTCTTCGACGGCGACATCAGCAAGGTTCCCACCACCTGCATTTCCCAGGGTCTAGGAACCATCATGGAGGCTGGTGTGCTGCTGCTGCTTGCTTTCGGTGAGAACAAGGCCAACGCTGTCGCTCAGCTCGCCGAAGGTCCAATCAGCGCAAAGTGGCCGGCAACGATTGTGCAGATGCACCCCGAGGTTTACGTCCTGACGGACACCGCGGCTGGATCCAAGTTGGAGCTCACCGAGATGTATGAGGAGCGTTGGAAGCTCACATTTGGCGAGTGATTCGACGATCTGGTACTGACGCAGAGACAGATTGAATGAGGAGGGGCTGTATCAGAAGGTCTTTTGACCGACTGATACAGCCCTCTTCTCATTTCTCGGGAAGTTTGTCAGTTGTATCCCGGCTGGTAGATGGTGTGCAAGAAATCGGCAGGACCCGGTCCTCTGACGGAATCCGACTTTTGATACAGCCGCTTCGCGCCGTAGGAGTTGTCTTTTTACCAGCGTGTTTGCTGGTGACAACGGTGCCTGGGCGGCCCGCAGCACCCCACTCGTCGCCGCGATAATGGCGTGTAGTAACGGAAAAGTCGTTGTACTCGCACTATCCAATGTGAATTGAATGAGAAAAGCACCAAATATCTCTGTAAATTTCACAACGAGAAGCGTTAGACTTGAAGTGCATTCCCTGCCCAACGGAGTTGTTGGCGAACAGTCCAGAACTGGACGTACACGAAAGGTTACACAATGGGATTCCGCGTTGTAGTCGCTGGCGATATTGCCGGTGTTGGATACAAGAACACGATCAAAGCTGACCTAGAGAATGATCCTCGCATTGACGAAGTCATCGATGCAGGCATCAACGAGGGTGAAGATATCGATTACCCGCACGTGGCAGTGAAGGCTGCTCGCATGATTGCTGAAGGTAAGGCGGACCGCGGCATCCTCATCTGCGGTACCGGTATGGGCGTGGCGATGGCCGCAAACAAAGTGAAGGGCATTCGTGCAGCGACCGCACACGATTCCTTCTCCGTTGAGCGCCTCATCCTTTCGAACAATGGCCAGATCCTGTGCATGGGCGAACGCGTCATTGGCCGTGAACTGGCCCGCCGCCTCGCCAAGGAGTTCTTCAACTACACCTTTGATGAGAACTCGCCCTCGGCTCCCAAGGTTGAAGCTCTCTGCTCGTATGAAGAGGACTAAGAGATCCCGCCAATAGAGTAACGTCGTTCACCGTGGGCCCCAATGAGTTTTCTTATTGGGGCCCACATGCGCGTGAAGAGTAGTACGCTAGAACTGGCGATGGAACCCGCCGGAGCTTTGCTCGAACCGCCGATCGGCTGATGGTCCCTATCCGCAAGTGTGCGGGTGGGACATCGCGCCTGCGCACCGATCGCTAGGAGAGCACAATGTCAACTCCACTTATTGAAGCCGTCCATGCGCTAGAAATCTTGGATTCGCGGGGACGCCCCACTGTATCCGTGTCGCTACGCCTTGCCGATGGTACAACCAGCTCAGCGCAGGTGCCCTCGGGTGCATCCACGGGAGATCGTGAGGCCACAGAACTGCGTGATGGTGATCCACACCGATACAGCGGCCTCGGAGTGTTGAGGGCTGTGAGCAACGTTGAGACCGTGATTGCTGAGGCCATCGTGGGTAAGTCCTTCGCCACCATTGACGATTTGGATCAGACCCTCATCGCCCTTGACGGCACCCCCACGAAGTCGAATCTGGGTGCCAATGCCATCCTCGGAGTGTCCATGGCCTATGCCCGCGCGCTCGCGGCGGAGGCAGGCAAGGCGCTCGTTGATTTCCTTCCAGGCATTCCCGGCCAGGCACCGCGCCTACCGGTTCCCTGTTTCAACGTTCTCAACGGCGGCGTGCATGCCCCCAATCCCCTGGATTTCCAGGAGTTTATGATCTCCCCGCTGGGTGCCCCCTCAATGGCGGAAGCAGTCCGTGCGGGCTCTGAGATCTACCAGGCTCTCAAGAAGCGGTTGGCTGCTGCTGGCTACGCCACTGGATTGGGGGATGAGGGCGGCTTTGCCCCGGCCATTGCTGAGCCGGAGGAAGCCCTCGATATGCTGGTGGCAGCTATCGGAGATGCCGGCTACACCGCCGGTCGCGACGGCGTCGCCATCGCCATGGATCCGGCCTCATCCGAATTCCGTGCAGACGACGGGTCCTACGTCGTCTGCAGCGTCCGCCATTCCAGCGAGGACATGATCGAGCGTTACGCTCAGATGATCGAGAAGTACCCGGTGTGGTCGTTGGAGGACGGGCTCGCCCAGGACGATTGGGATGGTTGGAAGAAACTAACTGACCGGCTCGGCGACCGTGTTGAACTCGTTGGTGATGACATCTTCTGTACCGATCCGGGGATCATCACCGAAGGTATTGAGAAGGGTGTGGCCAACGCGGCGCTCATCAAGCTCAACCAGATTGGCTCGGTCTCCGAAACCTTGGAGGCAATGCGTATTTGCGCTGCTGCCGGGTATCGCCAGTTTATGTCGCATCGCTCGGGCGAAACCCCGGACACCTTCATCGCCGATCTCGCGGTGGCCACCGGCTGTGGCCAGATCAAGACGGGCGCCCCGGCGCGCGGTGAACGTGTGGCTAAGTACAACCGGATGCTCGAGATCGCCGTCGCCCAACCGAATCTTCCGTACGGACTTGGGTGGTAAACCCGATCGTCGGAATAAGAGGTTGCGCCGGTAGGTCAAGATTTATCGGTGCAACCTCGTAACCTCGTGGAATGCGATGGGCCAGTGCGCCGGGCCCCTTCCCCGCGCGCGATCCTATCCACCTCCGCGATCAACGAGCAGCGTCCCGGTCAAAGGCATATAGTCACGGTGCATTTTGGCCCTGGGACGCTGCTTTCGACGTACGATTGTTATGTGAAGAACAATTCTCGTAACAGCGTCGTTACTGAGCCCCACAAAGGCCGTCCTATCTCCACAATTGCTCGCGAACTGGGTGTGCCAGATGAACACCTACTGCGCTATGGGCACGACAAAGCCAAAATTGAACTCTCCTACCTCGCCTCGTTATCCTCCACTAACTCGCGCCTCGTTCTTATGACGGCTATTTCCCCGACTCCCGCAGGAGAGGGAAAGACGACGACGTCGATCGGGCTTGCGGACGGACTGCGTCGCCTGGGAGTGAAGTCAGTCCTCGCGCTGCGTGAACCCTCGATGGGACCGGTGTTTGGGATGAAGGGAGGTGCGACCGGAGGCGGGCGCGCTCAATTGACTCCCGGAGACGATATCAACCTTCATTTCACAGGTGATTTTGCCGCGATTGCCGAGGCCAACAACCTATTGGCGGCAGTTGTGGACAATGCACTCCACTATGCCACGCACGATATCGATCCTCGTTCCATCTGCATCCGGCGAGCCATTGACGTCAACGACAGGGCGTTACGCGACGTCGTCGTCGGTATTGGTGGACGAACCGGAGGTGTCACCAGGGAGTCTGGATTCGATATCACCGCCGCAAGCCAGATTATGGCGACCTTCTGCATGGCTGTCTCGCTCGCCGATCTCCAGGAGCGGCTGGGACGCATCGTTGTGGGAGCCGACTTCTCCGGGCGTGCCGTGACTGTCAATGATCTCGGGGTTACCGGAGCTCTCACCGCTGTACTGCGCGATGCCCTTGCACCCAACCTTGTCCAAACTCTCGAAGGTACGCCCGCCTTCGTGCACGGCGGGCCATTCGCGAATATTGCCCACGGATGTAACTCGGTCATAGCAACTAAGGCGGCGCTCGCGTTGGGCGACGTCGTCGTGACAGAAGCGGGATTTGGTGCGGACCTGGGGGCCGAGAAATTTATCGATATTCTCAGCCGACAGAGCGGGCTGACTCCGGATCTATCCGTCGTCGTCGCTACGGTGCGGGCGCTCAAATTCCACGGGGGAGTGGAACTCGATGATCTGGAATGGGGCAACGAGGCAGCCGTTAGACGGGGCTTGCCCAACCTAGAGCGGCACGTACGGACGCTGCAGGAAGTCTTTGGGCAGCGCGTCCTTGTCGCGATCAACCAGTTCGCGGCGGACACCGAGGCTGAGATAGCGGTCATTGAGGCGGCAATGCGTGAGCAGGGTGTCGACGTCGTCCTCACGAACCATTTCGCCCACGGCGGTGAAGGGGCCGAAGAACTGGGCCGGGCGGTCATGCGTGCGCTGGAGAATCCCAGCCATACGAGATACTCCTATGACGCGGAGGCAACGCTGGAGAAGAAGGCGCAAGCGGTCGTGACAAAGGTGTACGGCGGGGCGAACATATCGTGGACGCCCGCGGCCCAGAGAGAATTATCACGGCTCCAACGATCCGGTTGGGGACACCTGCCGGTGTGCTTCGCCAAAACACAATACTCATTTTCCACCGACCCCAAAGTCCTAGGTGCACCTAGTGGCTTTGACGTGCCGATCCGGGAGGTACGGCTCTCCGCCGGTGCCGGATTTGTGGTGCTCATTTCGGGGACGATCATGACCATGCCAGGGCTGCCAAAGCTCCCCTCTGCGGTGGATATCACGGTTTCTGGCGAGGGCGCGATCAGTGGCATGCATTGATGTCGTGAGACTCCCGGGAGAAGATTCCGTTTTTGGCGGAATTTCAACCAATTCGGACCGACCGGTTCATCCGGGACGATAGTCGGTGTTAGCCTAGTGAGTGGCCCGCATATTGCGGATTTCACATCTGCTCCAATGGAGGACATTTAATGACGAAGTTTGTCTACGCGTTCACCGAGGGTAACAAGGACATGAAGGAC
>RRZT011473579.1_pt1 | contig 18175 bp, 17 predicted proteins | sample 2165551 | NCBI WGS metagenome assembly RRZT01 (sample SAMN10456910, study PRJNA506462) | wastewater metagenome | biome: wastewater; feature: sludge; material: wastewater sludge; isolation source: wastewater sludge with Escherichia coli K12::gfp cells carrying plasmid... | place: USA: Moscow, Idaho...
ACCCGCTCTACATTCTGTACACCTCGGGCTCGACGGGTAAGCCGAAGGCGATCCTGCACACCCACGGCGGCTACATGGTGGGCACCTACACCACGCTGAAGTACAGCTTCGACATGCGCCCGGAAGACCGCTGGTGGTGCACCGCCGACCCGGGCTGGGTGACCGGCCACAGCTACCTGGTCTACGGGCCGTTGCTCACCGGAGCCACCACGTTCATGTTCGAGGGCGGCCCGACCTACCCCTACCCGTCCCGCTGGTGGCAGCTGGTCGAGTACTACGGCATCACGCAGTTTTACACCGCACCCACCGCGATCCGGTCGTTGATGCGCTTCGGTGAGGCGTGGCCGAACCGGCACGACCTATCGTCCCTGCGGTTGTTGGGCACCGTCGGCGAGCCGATCAACCCAGAGGCGTGGAAGTGGTTCCACCGGGTGATCGGCAAAGAGCGCTGCCCGGTGATCGACACCTGGTGGCAGACCGAGACCGGTATGTTCCAGATCACCCAGGTGCCCGGTGAGCCGCAAAAGCCCGGCTCGGCCGGCAAGCCGTTCTTCGGCCAGGACGCCGCGATCGTCAACGAGGCGGGCGACGAGGTGCCCGACGGCGACGAGGGATTCCTGGTGTTGAAGAACCCGTGGCCGGCGATGTTCCGCACTCTGTACGGCGACCCCGACCGGTACGTGAGTGTGTACTGGTCGAAGTACCCGGGCGTCTACCTGGCCGGCGACGCGGCCCGCAAAGACAAGGACGGGTATCTGTGGATCATCGGCCGCACCGACGACGTGATCAACGTGTCGGGCCACCGGCTGGGCACCGCCGAGGTCGAGTCGGCGCTGGTCTCGCACCCCGACGTCACCGAGGCGGCGGTGGTGGGCCTGCCGCACGAGGTGAAGGGCCAGGCGATCCACGCGTTCGTCACCCTGCGCGTGGGGGCGTCCGGCTCGAAGGAACTCGCCGAGGAGTTGCGCAAGCACGTGTCGGCGCACCTGTCGCCGATCGCCAAGCCGGACGCGATCGACTTCCCCGACAAGCTGCCCAAGACCCGTTCGGGCAAGATCATGCGCCGGGTGCTGAAGGCGCGCGCGCTGGGTCAGGACGAGGGCGACCTCACCACGTTGGAGGACTGACCCTCGGGCCGACCCTGGCTCGTCCATCCCGGGCCTGCCCCGGGGTGTCGTGTGGTCGTGGTGAGATCCCGGCGTGCGCCGGGGTGACGGTGGCGTCACGCTGCGGGTGTGGGACGGGGCATCACGACGCTCACACCGTCATCAGGTAGGTCGAGCGCCCACCGGTCGGCGGAGGGAGTAACGGTGAGGCAGGCTCGATCGACGTATGTGGGCCCGGCTCAGCGACGTCCCAGCGGCACCAGCAGCACCACCACAACCAGCACGGGCAGGGTGAACAGCGCCAGGCCGTTGAACCCGACCCACCCCAGCACCCCGCCGGCGGCGATGGCGCCCAGGGCGCCGAGCAGGCTCATCAGGGCGTCGTTGCGGCCCTGCCGCCTGGTCCGCAACGACTCTGCGGACGCCTCGGTCAGCAGCGCGGCGCCGGCGACCGTCGCCCCGCTCCAGCCCAGCCCCAGCAGCACCAGGGCGGCCGTGACGATCGTGGAGTCGTCCGAACCGACGCCGATCAGCGCGGCGCTCGCGGCGAGCAGGGCGTACCCGAGAACGATCGTCGGCAGCCGTCCCCAGCGGTCGGTGAGCAGGCCGAAGACCGGGGACAGCACGTACATGCCGGCGATGTGCAGGCTGATCGTGAGCCCGACGACGGTCAGGGCGGCGCCGTGGTGCATCAGGTGGATCGGGGTCATCGCCATCACCGACACCATCACGGCGTGCGCGCCGACCACCGCGAGCATCGCGTAGCGCGCCGCGACGGGCCGGTCCGCCCGGGCGATGCCGGACGCCGCCGCGGTCCGGGCGTCCAGCGCGCGTTGGGCGAGCAGCAGCGGATCGGGCCGCAATGCCGCCAGGTACAGCACGATGCCGGCGGCCTGGCCGAGCACGGTGAACAGGTACGGACCCGTCATCGGTGGCATGCCCACCCATTCGCCGAGCATCTCGCCGGGGCCGACCAGGTTGGGACCGAGCACGGCGCCGACGGTGGTGGCCCAGACCACGATCGACAGGTCGCGGCCCCGTGAGGCGTCCGTGGCCAGGTCGCTGGCGGCGAACCGGGACTGCAGGTTGGCCGCCTGGCCGGCACCGATCAGCGCGAACCCGGTCAGCAGCAGCGCGAACGACACGACCGCCACCGCCGCGATGACGAGGCCGACCCCCGCCAGCGCGACGGCCATGCCGGTGGCCAACGCCGGACGCCGGCCGCGCCGGGCCGCGAGGGTGGCCAGCGGCACCGAGGTGATCGCCGTGCCCAAGGTAATGGCGGCCGTCGCCAGACCGGACAGCGAGTCGTCCCCGGACACCGCCGCGGCCAGCACCGCACCGAGGGACACGGTGGCGCCGAAGCTGATCCCGCTCAGCACCTGGCCGGTGGACAGCACCCACAGGGCCCGCCGCCGTGCGGTCGTCAGTTCGTCGGCGAGGGCGGCGTCGATGAGCGGGGCATCTGAGGGCACCGGGTCACCCTAGTGGGGCGGCGAGCGGGCTCAGCCGGTGAACCGCAGGTCGGCGTAGCCGGCGCCCCGCGACGCGGTCACCGTGCGCACCCATCCGGACGGCCAGTAGTCGACCGGCTCGTCGACCCTGATCCGCAGCCCGTCGGGCCAGCGGTAGGTCTCGGAGTAGCGCAGGCGGACCGTCCCGGTGGGCGACGGCGAGCCGGACGCGGGGCTTGCCGATCCGCCCGGTACGGGGGTGTCCGTCGCCGGTGTCGACGCCGCCGCCGTGCCCGGCGCCGGCGTCCCCGAACACGCGGTGACCAGCAGCACCGCGACCGCCGCCACGACGGCCGTCAGTTCCTTCCTCGCACGGCGCGAGTCTAGGCAGGAACGACGAACGCCCTTCGTCCTGGCGGACGGAGGGCGCGTAGTAGCTCTGGGTACTGCCTCAGCGAAGGTCACGCTTCACGGTCATCTCCTGCAGCGAGATCATCTTGAGGGAGGCCAGCCAGCGGTCGATCGTGCTCATTGGTTCATCACCCCCATGACCCTACGTAGTCGGTTTGACTAATATAATACAACTTTGGTCGTTTTATTCCGAGTCTAGGTTCAGATTGAAGGCCTCTGGGTCAGATCGCAGACAATCTGCTCAACAAACTGGATTCAGGCAGGAGAATCTTCCGCACCGGGTTGCCTGGCTTCGTCGATGGTCGCCTTGGCGCCGTCCAGCCACTGCGTACAGCGTGCGGCCAGCGCCTCACCCTCCTGCCACAGCTCCATCGCCTTCGACAGCGGCACGGCCCCCGACTCCAGGGCCTGCACCACCTCGACCAGTCGCTGCCGGGCCTGCTCGTAGCTGAGCTGTTCGGTCTGTTCAGCCATCGCCGTCCTTTCTCGGATGCACCTCGGTGACCTGGGCGTGCACGGTGCCGTCGGCCAGCATCGCCACGATCTCCTCGCCGGACGCCGCCTCGGCCGCGCGCACCGGCTCGCCGCCGTCAGTGCTGAGGATGGCATAGCCGCGCAGTAGCGTCGCCCGCGGCGAAAGGGCGCGGACACGGCCCACCGCGTGCTCGACCCAGGACGCCTCCTGGCGCAGCAGGCCCCGCACCGCTCGCTCGCATCGGTCGCGCAACTCGCCCACCTGGGTGACCTGCACCGTCACCGGTCCCAGCGGGTCGGCCAGCACCGGACGCGAACGCAGCGACGCCACGTGCTGACGTTCGCGATCGAGCAGGCGCAGGGTCGCGGCCCGGACCCGGTCGCGGGCCTGGTTAACCCGGTCCCGCTCGTCAGCGACGTCGGGCACCACGCGTTTCGCGGCATCGGTCGGCGTGGCCGCCCGAAGGTCAGCGACCAGATCGATGATCGGCGTGTCCGGCTCGTGCCCGATAGCGCTCACCACCGGCGTGTGGCAGGCGAAGACGGCGCGGACCAGGGATTCGTCCGAGAACGGCAGCAGATCCTGCAACGACCCACCGCCCCGGGCGACGATGATGACGTCGACCGACGGGTCGCGATCCAGAGCGGTCAGGGCGTCGCGGATCTGCTCGACGCAGCCCTGCCCCTGCATAAGCGCGTGCCGGACGACGAAGCGCACCCCGCTCCAACGCCGGCGCGCGACCTCCAGCACGTCGCGCTCGGCCGCGCTGCCCTCGGCGGTGATCAGCCCCACCCCGCGGGGCAGGAACGGCAGCCGCCGTTTGCGGGCCGGGTCGAACAGGCCCTCGGCCTGCAGCGTCCGCTTGCGCTGCTCGATCTGGGCGAGCAGCCGGCCCTCGCCCGAGGGCCGCAGGTCGGTGCACTCGAAGGTCAGCGACCCCCGCGCCGCCCACACGGTGGGCCGGACGAACGCCACCACCTCCATCCCGTCGCCGATCGGGCCGGCGGCGTCCAGCACCGAGGTGGACGCGGTGACGGTCACGGTCACGTCGGCGAGCGGGTCGCGCAGGCTGATGAAGTGGGTGACGGCGCCGGAGCGGCGGCGCAGCTCGACGAGCTGACCGGCCACCCACACGCTGCCGAGCCGCTCCACCCACGACTTGGTCAGCCCGACCACTGCCCGCAGCGGTTGTGGCTGCTCGGGGCTGGAGGACACCTTAGCCATCGCTCCACCGTAGAGGGCGAGGCGCCGATCCGCGCCTGCACCGGGCCGCGTGCGCGGTCGCCGGCCACCGGACGCGAACCTCACGGGCATCGTGAGCAGTTCTTGTGGATTCCTTGACATTGCCTGGACGGGCTCTGGAGGTCGGTCGACCAGAATCAATCGTGCACGCGGAACTGAGGTTCCCGGAGCTGGATGCGACACGTGAGGGAGACAACTGACATGGGGGTGGCAGTGTCTCCAATCGGTGACTGGGGGGAACCGATTCACGTGCTCGCGTCGCTCCGGTCGAAACCCTTCCCGGGTGCGTCGTGAGTCGCCTGTCGGCGCCGCAAGGCGCCGGCAGGGGACGCGACCATCGTACCGGGTGTCACCCCGACGACAACCTGCGCGAACTCTGCGATGAACTCGGTGTCGAGGCCGTCGACCGACTCGTGGCGAGCTACCTGGCACTGCTGGGCGGGCGCGTCGATGACGTCGGCCAGTGCCTGCGGAGCAAGCAGTACGAGGCGGGTTCGATCCTGTTGCTCTCGCTCGAGACGTCCAGCCACCTGGTCGGTGCGGACGACTTGAGTCGCGTGGCCGTCGACCTGCGGCTGGCGATCGAGCAGGACCGCGGCGATTCGACGGACGAGCTCTACTGCGCGTTGCGCCGCAGCGCGTCGGTGGCGCGCACAGCGCTGTCGTCGTGGCTGGCGGCCTCGCCGTCCCAACCGGGGGGCAGCGCCAACTCCTGATTGAGGCGCCGGACGAGCTCCACCGCACGGTCGGGCACCGGGCCGGCGGCATCGGCGTCGATCAGGTCCGACTCGAGTTGTGCGGCGACCGCCGCGCCGCGCGGGTGACCCAGCGTGCCCGCCGACCCCACCACCGTGTGTGCGACCGCACGGGCCTGGTCGCGGGTCTCGGGGTTGACGCCACCGGACCGCTGCCACTCCTCGACGATCGCCGCCAGGGTGGCAGCGCGCTCGCGGTTGCGGTTCCAGGCCCGGTCGACGAGGCGCCGGAACGCGTCGCCCGCGAATTCCTCGGCGCTCACGACGGCCAGCCGAGAATGCTGCGGACCTGGCCGGCCAGGTTCATCGGGTCGAACGGCTTCGCGATCACACCGACGGCGACGTCGGCCGCGGGGTCTCCACCCACTCGCGCCGTCAGCAGGATGACGGGCACCGATGCGGTCGCCGGGTCGGCCTTGAGGCGGCGCGCCGTCTCGTAGCCGTCCACTCCCGGCATCATCACGTCGAGCAGGACAGCGTCCGGTGGGCTCTCGCGCGCGATGTTCAGGGCCTCGATTCCGCTGGTTGCCGTCGTCACCGTGAATCCACCGATCAATTCGAGGGAGGCGACAGCGACCTCACGGATATCGTCGTCGTCGTCCACCACCAGTACCACCTTGCCGGACAAGGCGGGTGATTGCGGCATGACGGCTCCTCTCCGGTACGAATCCTAACGATCCCTCCCGCGACACGGCGGTTCGGCTACACCGTGAGGATGCCCTCGTGGCCGCCGGAACTGCAATACGATCAACACACCCCCACGTAAGTGAACTTCTGTGATCAGAGTCGACCCGAGATTTCCGCCGAGCCGCGGATTCGCTGTGGCGTGCCTGGCCGGGCTCGTCGCCGGAATCGTGTTCGCGGTCCTCATGGCGTCGATCCCGTCGGCGGAGACCCGTGCGATGGTCACCACGCTGTTCCTGCTCGGCTTCGGCGTCCTGGCCGCCGTGCTGGCCATTTGGCGCACGGGTCTGAGCGTCGGCCGGCTCAAGCGTGCCTGGCTCATCCTTTCCATCGGGCTGTGCCTGGGGATCTCGTCGAACCTGATCAGCCTGGGCCTGCTCCCGGGCGAGGCGTTGATTCTGGTCGACCCGCTGTTGATGGTGGCACTGCTGTGCAGCCTTGTCGCGCTGATGCTCTTCCCGACCGCACGGCGGCGGCGCGCCGACCTGATCCGGTTGGTGATGGACGGCCTGGTGGTGGGCGGCTCGGTGCTCTTCATGGGTAGCGCCACGATCTTTCCGACCCTCCTGGCCAAGCAGGACGGTTCGCTGGGCAGCCAGGTGCAGATCCTCGCGCTGCCCGTGCTCGACCTGGTCATCGCCACGGCCGCGATCCTGCTCATCGCCCGGAGTGCCGCGCAGAGCCGGACCCCGCTGATCCTCGTCGGCGTGGCGTTCCTGTTGTACTCGGTCTCCGACATGGCCTACGCCGTGAACGTCTCGGTCGGCGCCGCGGGTCTGGGCAGTTGGTGGGATCTCGGTTGGATGGGCGGCTACTTCGCCCTGCGCCTCGCAGCGCTGCCGCCGGGCCCCGCCGAACCGGTCGCCGGCCGCTCCGCCGAGCCGTCGGCGGTGCGCAGCACGTTCGTGTTCTTCGGCATCTTCCTGGCGGCTGCCGCGACGAACATGCTCGCCGAGGCGCGCGGAGAGCTCGACATCGGAGCCTGGATCGTCTGGGGCTTCCTGCTGCTCGTCGTCGTGACGCGCCAGATCGTCCTGGTGATGGACAACGAGTACCTGAGGCGGTCGCTCGAGGTGCGGGTGCAGGCCCGCACGCGCGAACTCCGGGCGATCACCCATCAGCGCGAGATGCTGCTCAGTTCGGTCGCCGACGGCATCTACGGCGTCGACCGCGCCGGGACGATCACGATGGTGAACGGGGCCACCGTGAGCCTCCTGGGCAGGTCGGAGCGGTCACTGATCGGTGCCAACGCCCATGACCTGTTCCATGCGCCGCAGGAGGACGGCGTGCCGTACCCCTACGACAACTGCTACATCGCCGAAGCCACCCGATCGGGCGTGACCGTCACCGGTGAAGAGGACGTCTACGTGCGTGGGGACGGGCGGACCATGGTGGTGGAGGTGACCGCGAGTCCGCTGCGTGCCGACGACGAAGTCAGGGGAGCGGTCGTGGTGTTCCGCGACGTCAGCCAGCGCCGCGAGATGGACCGGATGAAGCAGGAGTTCGTCTCCGTCGTCAGCCACGAACTGCGGACCCCCCTCACCTCGATCCGCGGGGCGCTCGGCCTGCTTTCCGGTGGAGCGTACGGGGCACTGCCCCCGGCCGCGACACGGATGCTCGCGATCGCCACCTCGGGCAGCGTCCGACTCGAGAAGCTGGTCAACGACATCCTCGAGATCGAGCGGCTGGACACGGGCATGCTGCCGTTGGTCATCAAGAGCCAGGCAGTGGAGGCGGCCTGCCAGGAGACGATCGTCACCATGTCGGGCATGGCGCAGTCCTCGCAGATCAGCCTGTCGGCGCCGGACGTCTCCGGCTGGGTGCTGGCGGACAAGGATCGACTGGTTCAGGTGCTGATCAACCTGGTCGGGAACGCCATCCGCTTCAGCGACCCCGGCGACGCCGTGCGGATCTGCGCCCAACCTCGTGGCGACGTGGTCGAGATCTCTGTCGCCGACACCGGGCGGGGAATCCCGGCGGAGAAACTCGACAGCGTCTTCGACCGGTTCAGCCAGGTGGATTCCACCGACGCCCGCGAACGGGGGGGCACGGGGCTCGGCCTGGCGATCTGCCGGGGCCTCGTCGAACGCATGGGCGGCCGGATCTGGGTCGAGAGCGAGTTGGGAGTGGGTTCGACCTTCCGCCTCGAGTTGCCGGCGGGAGCCCAGCCCGAAGCGACGACAACCGAGCCGGCGCTCGCAAACGACGCGCAGCCACAGGCGACCTGACCACAAGGAGGACAAGAAATGGCGACGAGGGACTCCCGGCCGCCGGGCGGTTCGAGCGACGAACGACCGCTGGTGATCCGGGTGACGGCCGGCAGTGGGAAGGGCCGAACCGCCCTGGCCGCCTTCGACAGCGCGCTGCGGGCAGCAGGAGTGGCCGACCACAACCTGGTGCGGCTGAGTTCGGTCATTCCCGCGAAGGCGTCGATCGAGGTGTGCGAGCCCGAGGAGCAGCTCCGCGGCTCCTTCGGAGACGTCCTCTACTGCGTCTACGCGGCCGCCTACGCCACCGAGCGTGGCGACGACGCCGTCGCCGGGGTCGGTTGGTCGCTGGCCGCCGACGGGTCGGGTCGCGGGTTGTTCGTCGAGCACGTCGGCCACGCCGAGGACCAGGTCCAGACGATGATCAAGACCACCCTCACCGACATGAGCGGTGGTCGCGAAGAGGCCTTCACCTACGCCGATCGCGTGGTCATCTCGGCGCACTGCTCGGGTCAGCCGGCCTGCGCCGTGGTCGTGGCGACGTATCGGACGGCGGGGTGGGAGTAGCCATGAGTGATCCAGATCCGGTGCTGGACGGGCCCTGGGACTACGGCGCGTTCACGCTGACCTGCAGCACCGATCCCCGCCCCGACCTCACCGATCAGCTCTGGCCCCTCTACCTGGAGACGTTCGGACCGCTGGCGACCAGGGCCGCTGCCCGCCATGTCCTCACCCGGGAGGAGTTCGCTGCCGAACTCGAAGACGAGCGGGTGTGGCGGTACCTGGCTGTGGACGCCGACGGCGCGCCGGCCGGCTTGACCACGTTGACCAACGACCTCGCCACGATGCCGTGGATCAGCCCGGACTTCTTCGCCTTCCATTTCCCCGACGAATGGAGCCGCGGCGCCGTCTTCTACGCGGGGATTTCACTGGTCCGTCCGGACTTTCGACGTCACGGCGTGTATCCGGCGATGATGAAGGGCCTGGGCGAGCGGGTGGCCGCGGCGCGCGGAGTAGTCGCCTTCGACGTGTGCGAATTCAACGACGAGGGCCACGGCCTGCCCCGGGCCACCGACAGACTGTTGAACCGGGTTGCACCGTTCCAGGTGCGAGCCGTGGACGTCCAGCGGTACTACGTGGCGCAACACCTCGGCGAGGCCGCCGGACGGGTCGTGCACGAAGAGGAGCGGGGAGCGTGAACGCGGCGTCCGAGCGTCGAGCGGTGATCATCGAGGATGATCCCGAGATTGCCGACCTGCTTGCCCTGGTGCTGTCCCAGGCCGGTTTTCAGACCCTGGTCGCCGGTGACGGCCCCACGGGACTGGCCATGATCAGGCAATCCGAACCGATGCTGACCACGCTGGACATCAACCTCCCCGGGATGGACGGCTTCGAAGTGGTGCGGCTGATCCGGAGCTTCTCATCGACCTACGTGATCATGCTGTCGGCCAGGCGGGACGAGATCGACACCCTGACCGGGCTGAACGCCGGAGCCGACGACTACATGGCGAAGCCGTTCCGTCCACGGGAGCTCAGAGCACGCGTCGATGCGATGATCCGTCGACTCGCCCTCACCGGCCCTGCGGAGCCGCACAGGGAGGAGCCTGTCACCGAGCCCTGGCTGGCCCACGGCGGACTGCGCCTGAATCCTTCGATGCGGCTGGTCGAACTGGACTCGCACCCGGTCAACCTGACCCGGACCGAGTTCGACATGTTGTGCGCGCTGATGTCGGCACGCCGTCGGGTCGTCAGCAAGGACGAGCTGAGCTCGTTCGTGCGCGGCGAGTCGGACCACTTCGTCCTCGACGCGGACCGGCGATCCATTGAGACTCACATGGCCAACCTGAGACGAAAACTCGGCGATTCCGCATCGCGGCCCCGGTTCATCGAAACGGTTCGAGGCATCGGCTATCGGCTCACCGTCGACAAGCATTCCTAATACAACTATAAACGAGCCATTCCATGGGCACTAACACCTGTGGTATCTTTTTCTCACCAACACCCCCACAATTGATCACGGACCGCCATACAACAGTTTTTCACCAGGCTTCCCTCTGGGAAGACGGCTGCTGAGAGGTGTTTCCACCGCCCGGACTCTCACCCCCCAAAATGAGTTTCTCCGGAGGCAGTCGTTTGGGGCAGGAGCGCGGAACCCCCCCAAGATGACGCGCTCCTGCCCCCCAAACTCTCTTGCGGCGGGCGGCGGAGCCGCTCGATAGACTGGCGGCCATGAGCGATTCCAAACGTGTCGTCGTCGCGGCCCCGCGCGGGTACTGCGCGGGCGTCGACCGGGCCGTGATCACGGTCGAGCGGGCGCTCGACCTGTACGGACCACCCGTGTACGTGCGGAAGCAGATCGTCCACAACCGGCACGTCGTCGAGGATCTCGAGGCGCGCGGCGCCATCTTCGTAGAGGAGCTCACCGAAGTTCCCGAAGGTGCCACCGTGGTGTTCTCTGCCCACGGCGTGTCGCCGGCGGTGCACGCCGAGGCCGCCGAACGGGGCCTGAAGACCATCGACGCCACCTGCCCGCTGGTCACCAAAGTGCACAACGAGGCCCGCCGGTTCGCGGGCCAGGGCCTGCAGATCCTGCTGATCGGGCACGCCGGCCACGAAGAGGTCGAGGGCACCAGTGGCGAAGCGCCCGAGCACATCACGCTCGTCGAGCACCCCCAGGATGTCGACGCCCTCGAGGTGGGCGACCCCGGGCGGGTGGCCTGGCTCTCCCAGACCACCCTCAGCGTCGACGAGACCTGGGAGACGGTGTCGAAGTTGCGGGAGAAGTACCCCGACCTGATCGACCCGCCCAGCGATGACATCTGCTACGCCACCCAGAACCGGCAGTCAGCGGTCAAGCAGATCGCCGCCACCGCCGACCTGGTGATCGTGGTGGGCTCGCGCAACTCGTCCAATTCGGTGCGGCTGGTCGAGGTGGCGCTCGAGGCCGGAGCCAAGGCGTCCTACCGGGTCGACAACGCCGGCGAGATCGACGACGCGTGGCTCGAGGGCGTCGAGTCGGTCGGCGTCACCTCGGGCGCCTCGGTGCCCGACGAGCTCGTCCAGGGTGTGCTCGACCACCTGCAGCAGCGGGGCTACCCGGCCGCGGTCGAGGAGCGCCTCACCGAGGAGAACCTGGTGTTCGCGCTGCCCCCCGAACTGCGCAAGGACCTCAAGCGCGCAAGCGCCTGAGCGTCGTTGCGCCCGTTGGGCTCAGACCGCGAACCGGTAGAAGGGGCTGTCGGGAGGAATGCGCTCGACGCCGATCCGGCTGTTCAGCATGCGGTCGAGCAGCCCGTGCAGGTCGGCGGGGTCGCCCAGTTCGATGCCGACCAGGGCCGGCCCGGTCTCGCGGTTGGAGCGCTTGACGTACTCGAACAGCGTGATGTCGTCGTCGGGCCCGAGCACCTCGTCGAGGAAGCGGCGCAAGGCCCCCGGCTCCTGTGGGAAGTCGACCAGGAAGTAGTGCTTGCGGCCCTCGTAGACCAGGGCACGTTCGGTGATCTCGGCGTAGCGGGACAGGTCGTTGTTGCCGCCGGAGATGATCGCCACCACCACCCGTCCGGCGTTGGGCCGGTAGATGCCCAGCGCGGCGCTGGCCAGTGCGCCGGCCGGCTCGGCGATCACCCCGTCGGTCTGGTACAGCTCGAGCATCTCCGAACAGATCCGGCCCTTGGGCACCGACACCATGTGCGGCTTGAGCCGCTGCGCGATGCTGAACGGCAGGTCGCCGACCCGGCGCACGGCCGCACCGTCGACGAAGGTATCGAGCCGGGGCAGGTCACGTGGCCGGCCCGCCTCGAGCGCGATCGCCATGGACGCCGCGCCCGACGGCTCGGCGCCCACCACCTTCGTCTCCGGGTGGCGCTCGGCCAGCCAGGTCAGGCACCCGGCCAGCATGCCGCCGCCGCCGACCGGCACGATCAGCCGCTCGGGCGCCCGGCCCAGTTGCCGGACGATCTCGGCCACCACGGTGCCCTGGCCGGCGATGGTGCGCGGATCGTCGAAGGCGGGCACCATCGTCAGGCCGTCCTCGTCGACGATGCCCTGGGCGAGCGCAGCCGCCTCGTCGTAGCTGTCGCCATGGACGATCAGTTCGACCGAACCCTCACCCAGTTGCCGCATCCGCTGGCGCTTCTGCCTCGGGGTGGTGGAGGGCACCACGATGCGGCCGTGGATGCCGAGCCTGGCGCAGGCGAAGGCGACCCCCTGGCCGTGGTTGCCGGCACTCGCGCACACGACGCCGGCCGCGCGTTCGTCGGCGTCGAGTTGGGCGATCAGGTTGTAGGCGCCGCGCAGCTTGTACGAGCGGACCGGCTGCAGATCCTCGCGCTTGAGCCACACCTGCGCACCGGTGGCGTCCGAGAGCCGCTTGTTGAACTGGAGCGGACTCTCGATGACCACCCCGGCGAGCCGCTCGGCGGCCTGCTCGATGGACTCCGCGGTGACTCTCGCCGCTCTGTTGCCATGCGAGGTGACGGTCATGGCCACATTGTCGTCGCTCGCTGCCGCCTCAGCCAGCGGTGCGCCGCCGGTGGGACGCCGGTGCCGCCTCGGGCGCCAGCAGTTCGCCTAGCTCGGGCTGGGGGCGGGTGAGCTGCGCGGCCTCGTCGGCGTCGCGTGCGCCAATCATCGGGGTGACCTGGACGGCGTCCTCGACGAGCTCGGGGGCGGTGAGCGGGCGGACCGCGGCCTCGGACGACGTCAGCTGCGTGAGCTCCCTGTCGGTGACGTGCAGGTCGCGCAGCCGGCGCGCGGTGGCGAACACCCGCGACTCGAGCGATCCGACGGCGGAGTTGTAGGCGCTCACCGACCCGGTCAGCTGCCGGCCGAGCCGATCGAGGTGGCCGCCCATCGTTCCGAGCCGGTCGTACAGTTCACGGGCCAGCTCGAACACCTGGGCGGCCGAGTCGGCCAGCGCGGCGTGCTTCCAGCCGTAGGCGACGGCCCGCAGCAGCCCGATCAGGGTGGTGGGGGTGGCCAGCACGATGTCGTTGCGGGCGGCGTACTCGTGCAGGTCGGGCATCCGGCGGTACGCCTCGGCCGCCAGGGCCTCGCTGGGGATGAACATCACCACGAACTCGGGACTGCCGAGGTCGGACTTGAAGTACTGCTTGCCGGAGAGCTGGTCGACGTGGGTGCGGACGTTCTTGGCGAACAGCGCCAGGCAGCGTTCCCGTTCGGTGTCGTCGTCGGTCTCGTGGGCGTCCAGGAAGGCGCTCAGCGGCACCTTGGAGTCGACCCACACGAATCGGTCGCCCTCGAGCTGCACCTTCAGGTCGGGGCGGATGCGCTGGTCGGCCGAGGTCGTCGTGGTCTGCTGGGTGTAGAAGTCGCAGTGCTCGACCATACCGGCCAGCTCGACGACCCTCTTCAGCTGCTGCTCGCCCCAGTTGCCGCGCACCTGCGGCTTGCGCAGCGCGGTGACCAGGGCACGGGTCTCGCGCTGCAACTGCTCACCCGTGGCCTGCACGCTGCGCACCTGATGGTTCAACTCGGCGGCCAGCACGGCGCGCTGCTTCTCGGCCTCGACGAGCCTCTCGCGGAAGTTCTCGAGCACCTCCTTCACCGGCTGCAGCAACAGTTCGGTGGCCTGCAGCCGCTGCTCGGCGGTGCTGTCGGCGAGCTTGCCCTGGCGTTCGAGGGCGTCAGTGGACAGGGTGCGGAACTGGTTGACCAGCGACTCACGGTCGGCGGCCAGTTCGGCGGCGCGCTGCTTGGCGGCGTCACGCTCGGCCAGTGCGCCGGTCAACATGGCCGTCACCTCGGCCGCCTCGGCGGCGGCGGACGCCGCGGCACTGCGCGCCTCGGCCACCTCGGCGCGGGCCCGCTGCACGTCGGTGTCGGCGCGGGCGAGAGTCTCGCGGGCGGCGGCCGCTTCGGCGCGGGCCTCGGACGCCTCACGACGCGCCTCGGCCACGTCGGCCCTGCCGGCGCTGATCGCCGCCGCGTCGGCGGCCCCGGACGCCGTGCCCTGGGCGCGCAGCACCAGGCGGACGACCAGCGCGCCCAGCAGCGCACCCAGCGCGGCCGCGGTCAGAACCCATGCTGCGAACTCCATGCCGTCGATCTTGCCGGGCGGTGCCGACAAAACCCGTGACCGACTCGGTGCACAGCGGCAGAAGCGCTGGTGAGCGGCCGGATCGCCGGGCTAAGCTCCTGATCAGAAGCGCAATGGGGCGCCCGCCCCAATGCCAGGCACACTGCGGCGGGCAGTACCGCATCGAGATGAAGGAGCTGTCATGACCAGCACCCCCGAAAGCCCCACCGAGAAGGATCCCGACACCTACGAGGTCGCCCCCGAGCATTCGGGCACCAAGCAGGGCTACGACGTCAGCGAGCCCAACCAGGCCGACGAGGGATACACCGCCGACGGTGTACTGAAGCACCACGGCCAGCAGTCGAAGTGGGGTCGTCCCGAGCACGAACAGCAGTAGCGCGTAGGGTCGCGACATGCCGATGTCGCACCTCGATGGGCTGGCGGCGTACATCACCGCCAGCCCATCGTCATTCCATGCCGCCGCCGAAGCTGCCCGGCTGCTCGCCGCGGCCGGCTTCGTGTCGGTCGCCGAGACCGACCGGTTCCCGGCCGAGCCGGGCGGCTATGTGTTGGTCCGCGACGGCTCCGTGCTGGCCTGGCGCATCCCCGATCGGCTCGCCGAACCGTCCTTCCGGATCGTCGGCGCGCACACCGACTCACCCGGCTTCACGCTGAAGCCCCGGCCGACGTCGTCGCAGCTGGGCTGGCAGCAGGCCGGCATGGAGGTCTACGGCGGTCCGCTGCCGAACGCCTGGCTGGACCGCGAGTTCGGACTGGCCGGACGCCTGGTTGACGGCGCCGGTGACGCGACGCTGGTGCAGACGGGGCCGTTACTGCGCATCCCGCAGGTCGCGCCGCACCTCGACCGCAGCGTCCACGAACGGTTGGTGCTCGACCGGCAGCAGCACCTGCACCCGGTGTTCGCGGTCGGACGCCCCGAGGCCGACCTGGTCGACGTCGTCGCGTCCCTGGCCGGGCTGAGCGGCGACGAGGTGTTCGGCCACGACCTGGTCGCCTTCGTCACCGAACCGCCCGCCACCTTCGGCCTCGACGACGAACTGTTCGCCTCGCCGAGGCTCGACAACCTCGCCAGCGTGCACGCCGGAGTCACCGCCATCTCCGCGGCCACCGACCCCGGTGCGGTCACCGTGCTGGCCTGCTTCGACCACGAGGAGGTCGGCTCGACGAGCGCGACCGGGGCGTCCGGCCCGCTGTTGGAGTCGGTGCTGGCGCGGGTGGGGGAGGCGCTGGGCTGGAGCCTGGAGGAGGCTGCCGCGGCCCGGGCGAGATCGCTTCTGGTGTCGGCCGACGCCGGCCACGTCGTCCACCCGAACTATCCGCAGCTGCACGATCCCGACCACCTGCCGCTGCCCAATGCGGGTCCGTTGATCAAGTTCAACGCCAACCAGCGCTACGCCACCGACGCCCTTGGCGAGGCGGCCTGGCGTCGTGCCTGCGGTGCGGCCGGCGTCCCCACGCAGGACTTCGTGTCGAACAACGCCGTGCCGTGCGGCTCCACGATCGGTCCACTGTCGGCGACCCGGCTCGGCATCCGCACCGTCGATGTGGGCATCGGCCTGCTCAGCATGCACTCGGCGCGCGAGTTGTGCGGCGTGCGTGACCCTGGCTGGCTGGCCCAGGCCATGCGCGCCTTCTACGCCTCGTCCTGAGCACACCCGCCGCGCGTCAGCAATCCGGCCCGGCGCCGACCCCTGCGGCGTCGCCGTTCGGCGCGGTGCTCGCCGCGCTGGATCTGCTCCTGGGCGCGGATGTACTGGGTGTAGCCGGTCGAGACCAGGATCAGGAACGCGCCGAGCGAGATCAGCGAGTACACCAGGTCGGGGATCACGTAGGGCGTGCCGCGCAGCTCGTGTGTGATCCTCTCGATCAGGGAGAGCACGGCGATGCTGCTCCAGCCCCAGAAGATGGTCCGGGCGGTCTCGGTTGCCTCGACGAAGTCGGCGCGGTTCGCCATCCGGCTGTTGTGTGCCCAGCCCCAGGCCAGGCTCGAGGCGGTCAGGCCGGGCACCAGGCCGGCGGTGTTCGCGAACCCCGCGTCGCGGTCGGCGCCCAGCACGGCGACCATGGCGACCCCCGCCAGCGGCGAGAGCAGCAGGTAGTAGGTGTGGTTGCGCGGATCGGCCTTGCGGGCGTCCCAGCCGCGGTACCGGACGAAGATGGCGGCCAGGCCGGTCAGGTAGGCGGCGATGGCGAGCCGATTGGCGATCACCACCTCGACGTAGCCGGTGCCCGAGATGCGCAGCGCGATAGCGCCCAGTTGAAGGATCAACGCCAGAGCGAACAGGCTCAGCTCCAACCGCCGGCGACGGGTGTCGGCGCCCCGCGCCTCTACGGTCTCATCGAACGCCGGACCGAGATCGGTCTCGTCGTCGGCTGGCATGGGAGCAGCCCAGACACCCGTGGTGGCCGTCCTCGCCAGGCGGCGTCCGGTTTGTGCCGGCCGACTACTACACGATATAGTACTAGTTAAGAGCACCAATATGCGCGCAGTGTGTCGAGCCGAAGTCGACCCGGGAGCGTGACGTGGCGCTCGAGCGCGACACCCTCGCCGCGCGCCACTTCCGAGGAGACACTCGTGACCGCCGTGGCCACCACCCCCGTCATTCGCACCGACGCCTGGGAATCGTTCACTCCCGGCGCGTGGACGCAGCACATCGACGTCCGTGACTTCATCCTGCGCAACTTCACGCCCTACACCGGCGACGCGTCCTTCCTGGCCGGGCCGACGGCCAGGACGCTGACCGTCTGGCAGACCCTGCAGCGCGACTTCCTGTCGGTCGAGCGGGCGCAGCGGGTCTACGACGTCGACACCCACATTCCGGCCGACGTCGACGCGTTCGCACCCGGCTACATCTGCGCCGACGACACCGTGATCGTGGGCCTGCAGACCGACGTGCCGCTGAAGCGTCCGATGATGCCGAACGGCGGCTGGCGCATGGTCGAGACCGCGATCAAAGAGGCCGGTCTCGAGATCGATCCCGCGGTCAAGAGCGTCTTCACCAAGTACCGCTATTCCCACAACGAGGCCGTCTTCGATATCTACACCCCGCGCATTCGCGCCGCGCGCAGCTCGCACCTGGTCACCGGCCTGCCCGACGCCTACGGCCGCGGCCGCATCATCGGCGACTACCGCCGGGTGGCCCTCTACGGCGTCGACCGGCTGATCGAGGCGAAGAGGGCCGACCTCGACTCGGTGGTCGACCAGCCGTTCAGCGAGAACTGGGCGCGTTACCGCGAAGAGCACGCCGAGCAGATCAAGGCCCTGAAGAAGCTCGCCCGGCTCGGGGCGTCCTACGGCTTCGACCTCTCCCGGCCGGCGACGTCCTTCGTCGAGGCCGTGCAGTGGACCTATCTGGCCTACCTGGCCAGCGTGAAGAGCCAGGACGGCGCCGCGATGAGCATCGGGCGGCTGTCGGGCTTCTTCGACGTGTACGCCGAGCGCGACCTGGCGTCCGGCCGGATCACCGAATCCGAGGCGCAGGAAGTGATCGACGCGCTGGTGACCAAGCTGCGCATCGTCCGGTTTCTGCGCACCGTCGACTACGACCAGATCTTCTCGGGCGATCCCTACTGGGCCACCTGGTCGGACGGCGGTTTCGCCGACGACGGCCGCACGCTGGTGACCAAGACGTCGTTCCGGCTGCTGCAGACCCTGCGCAACCTCGGCCCCGCGCCCGAGCCCAACATCACCATCTACTGGGATCCCGCGCTGCCCGAGGGCTACAAGGAGTTCTGCTCGCTGATCTCCATCGAGACCTCAGCCATCCAGTACGAGTCCGACGC
>RRZT010530284.1_pt1 | contig 18171 bp, 14 predicted proteins | sample 2165551 | NCBI WGS metagenome assembly RRZT01 (sample SAMN10456910, study PRJNA506462) | wastewater metagenome | biome: wastewater; feature: sludge; material: wastewater sludge; isolation source: wastewater sludge with Escherichia coli K12::gfp cells carrying plasmid... | place: USA: Moscow, Idaho...
AAGCACGAGGCTTCATGGTTCTACTTTGCATCCGACGGTGCTACGGCTACAGGGTGGGTACGTGTAGGAAACTACGGGTACTACCTCAACGACGACGGCCGTATGACAACCGGCTGGAACGTTTCTGACGGCGCTCGATATTACCTCAACCTGAATGGCGACATGGCGCTTGGCTGGATCAACACTGGCGGCGCCTGGTACTACCTCCACCCGAGTGGGGCATGGCAGGAAACTGGCCCGGGAGGGAAGTGCGCGGTCATCAATGATGGGCGATCAATCTACCCCACGGGTGATGCGAGTCGTGTCTATCTTGTGACGGCATCGAGTTACAGGACCAGCTACGCCACCTTCGTTTCCTGTACTCGTCAATCGGATGGGAGCTACGACGAGGCATGGTCCACGTCCGCGCGCATCGGCCTTGATGGATTCAACACACCGGCGCAGACGCTCAACGGGAACTACAACGACATGAAGACACCCACGGGAAGCTTTGGGTTTGTCTCGGCCTTCGGTGTTCAGGATCCCGGGACGTTGCTTTCGTACCGGACGCTCAACTCTCGCTCGAAGTGGTCGGGCAATCGATCATGGAATTACAACCGCTATTACGAGGCCACTACACTCTCCTCGTACTATGACGAAAACATGTGGCATTTCGCCAAGCAGGGAGATTACCGCCAGGGGATTGTCCTTGACTACAACTACGCGAATCCTAATCCCGCGTTGAATTACGCGATCTTCCTCCACGCCAACAAGGTGGCGACGGCCGGGTGCGTTGCTCTGGATGAAGCTGAGGTAACGAGGGTGCTGAAGGAGGCACCGTCGGATGCGCGTATCATCATGGGTGTTGCCTCCGAGGTGACCAGATAACGACGGCGGCCCGGCACTTCCGAACGTATGTCTCACCGGCGTCCGAAAATACGTCCGGCTAACTTCCGAAGAAACGCCCAACTCACGTCGAACACAACACCCAACTTACGTCGAACACAACACCCAACTTACGTCTGACACGACGCCCAACTTCCTTCCGGCAAGGGCAAAGAGTACCCTAGACGGGCCTGCGCCACTCTCTCGGCAGGCTCCTCGCGAGACGCCACAGGGACGCTTTACGCTCTCGTGCGCGAATCCCGGTAGACTTCCAGCATTGAACATGTCAGGAGAACTATGGACGACGTTTCTCAGTTTCCGTCGTGGGTCCCCATAGGCCCGGCGCAAGCTGACCAGATCTTCGTGCTGGTAAGAGCCATGGAGGAGAGTGACGGCACTCCCTACCGTAGCTCTTACGAGGAGATTCTGGAGACGTTCGATCCCGCCTATGATTGGCGGGCGATGGCCGTGTGGGGTCCACAAAATACCCTCATTGCCTACGGTTTGAGCCGCAGGCCGGTTAACCATGGAGATGACGTCGGTGTTGTTCTCTCAGGTGGTGTCCATCCCGCCTTCCGGAATAGGGGATTGGGGCGTCAGCTTCTGGGAATTCAGTTGTCCCAGGCGGAGCAGTTGGTTCCGACAGGAGTGAGTAAAGCCCGTGCTTTCATGCATGTGGATTCGGATCACGCCTACCTTGTCGACCTGTTGAAACGGGCCGAGTTCCGTCATTACCGTTCCTACGTGCAGATGCGGCGCCCGCTTGATCGGCCCATCGGCCCGATTAAGACGCCCAGTTTTATCTCCATCGAGCCGCTGACGATTGACCGGCTGGATGAGGCGCGCCAGGCTCACAACGCTATTTATTACGAGCTTGCTGGTATGCCTCCGCGTGGCCCCGAGCAGTGGTTGACGCAGCATCGCGGCCTGGAAGAGTCCTGGAGTTTCCTCGCCGTTGATCGCCGCGGTGATCGCCCTCGTGTGGCTGGTTATCTCATTTCTAGCCGTTACGAGCAGGACTGGGCGGCGCGCGGCTGGTCCGAGGGTTATATCGACGAGGTCGCCGTGCATAACGAGTGGCGCGGGCACAACGTTCTCACCTCGCTTCTCAACTCTGCCATGCTCGCCTACCAGGGAGACGGCATCGAGTTCGCCGGATTGGACGCGGATATCGATCCGCACGCGAGCGATCCGAACGCCGCCGTCGCCTCCTACGAGAACCTCGGGTTCGAGTGGGTGGGCCAAACCTACGTCATGGATTACCCGCTGCCCATTCCTCCGGCTGGGTAGATCCGGCCAGTTCCGAGTAGAGCCCGATTCCGTTTCCCGTCTCTTAGGAACGACAACGGTCTCTTAGGGACGACGACGGCGCCCGCACATCCGGTTGACCCTTCACCCGCCTAGACCGCGGGTGAAGGCCGGGCCGCTACAGCTACCCGACCGCCGCTACCGCGTTTGTCAGTGGTGTGCCGGAGGCATCGCGCCGTTCGTCAACCTCGGGCAGGTCCACGCACTGGCCAGCCGCACCGACTGCTCGCAGCGGGCCTGGTCCGACGTGGGACAACGTCAGGCAATCCTCGCCGCGCAGGAAGCGCTGGGCGCGCACGCCGCCCGTCCCTCGGCCCTTGGCCGGGAAGCGGTCAAGGGGTGTTACCTTGGCGGCGCCCGGCATCGTCCCTTCGAGTGCAGCCGAGCTGCCGGCGATGGTTACAACGAAGGCACCGCCGATATCGTCACTCGGTACCACACCAAAGGACAGCACGTGCGCGCCGTCGGACAGTCTGATGCCTGCGATGCCCTGGCCGGTGCGGCCCTGGGGACGCACCAAGTCGGCACCGAAACGTAGTAACTGCGCGTCGGAGCTGACGAGTACGAGTTGATCGGTGTCTGTGGCATGGGCGGCTGCCACCACCTCGTCCTTATCGGCCAGCGAAATCATCTCAAAGGAATCCTTCGCGGGATACCCCGGTACGGTGCGCTTGATCTTGCCATTCTTGGTTGCCAGAGCCAATGGCACCGCGTTGTCGCTCATATCAACGAGCGCCAGCGGTACTTCATTCTTCTCCAGGCCGGGCAGCAGGTCCTTGAGTGGGACACCGCCGGCGAGGGAGGGCGCCGTCGTCGTCGCAGGAATTGCGGGGGCGAGCAGTACATCCAGCCGGTGTAGCAGGCCCCGGTTGGTTACCACTCCAACCTGACCACGCACGGTTCCGGCCACGGTACTTACCAGGGCGTCATGCGCCACGCGCCCGCCCTCGCGCGACGGCGGTGCGGCCTCGGAGGTGCGAGCCACCAGTCCCGTTGCCGAGAGCATGACCCAGCACGGCCCGTCCTCGACTTCGAGCGGAACGTCCTTGATGGCGTCCTTTCCGGCCATGCCGTCCGACTCCAGCAGCACCGTACGGCGCGGGGTTCCGAAGTCCTTGGCCACCTGGGCCAGCTCGGAAGAAACCAGGCCGTGAAGCTTCGCCTCGGAACCGAGGATCTCCTCCAGCTTCGCAATCTGCTCCAGCAACTCCTCACGGCGCTGCTCCAGCTCGATCTGCGAGTACTTCGTGAGGCGGCGAAGGCGCAGCTCCAGGATGTAGTCCGCCTGCTCCTGCGACAGATCGAAGACCTGCTGGAGGCGTTCGCGTGCTGTCGCTGTATCGTCGGAGGAACGGATAACGGCGATGACCTCATCGATGTTGAGAACGGCGATGAGTAGGCCCTCTACCAGATGCAGATCGCGCTGAGCCTTGCCCAGGCGGAACTCGGAGCGGCGGCGCACCACCTCAATGCGATGATTGAGGAAGACGTGCAGAAGCTCCTTGAGGCCAAGCGTGCGAGGCTGGCCGTCCACGAGCGCCACGTTGTTGATGCCGAAGGAATCTTCCAGCGGGGTGAACTTGTAGAGCTGGGCCAGCACCGCTTCGGGGTTGAAACCGTTCTTGAGTTCAATCACCAGGCGCATGCCGTGATGGCGGTCGGTAAGATTCTGGACCCCGGAAACGCCCTTGACCTTCTTGTTGGAGATAGCATCCTTGAGCTTCTCGATGACCTTCTCCGGACCCACCAGGTAGGGAAGCTCGGTGAAGATGATGCCCTTCTTACGGGCGGTGACGTTCTCGATCCTGGCGGTGGCGCGCGTGCGGAAAATGCCGCGGCCATTCGCATAGGCGTCGCGGATGCCGTCCAACCCCACGATCTTTCCGCCCTCGGGAAGCTCCGGGCCCGGGATGAAGCGCATGAGGTCCTCGACCGTGGCCCCGGGGTTCTTGAGCAGGTGTCGAGCACCGGCCACCACTTCCACGAGGTTGTGCGGAGGCATATTGGTAGCCATACCCACTGCGATACCGGACGAGCCGTTGACCAGTAGGTTCGGGATTGCCGAGGGCAACACGGAGGGCTGCATCTGCGTGTTGTCGTAGTTGGGGACCATGTCCACGACGTCCTCGTCGAGCGAGGCGGTCATGGAGAGCGCGGGCTGGGCGAGCCGCACCTCGGTGTAGCGGGCAGCGGCGGGGCCGTCGTCGAGCGAACCGAAGTTGCCGTGCCCATCCACGAGCGGCAAACGCATCGTAAAGGGCTGGGCGAGGCGCACCATGGCGTCGTAGATGGCGCTGTCACCGTGCGGGTGGAGGCGGCCCATGACGTCGCCCACCACGCGCGAGGACTTGACGTGACCCTTGTCCGGGCGCAGACCCATCTGGTCCATCTGGAAAAGGATGCGGCGCTGCACTGGCTTGAGCCCGTCGCGGGCGTCCGGAAGGGCACGCGCGTAGATCACCGAGTAGGAATACTCGAGAAACGAGGTGCGCATCTCGGTGGAGACGTCAATATCGACGATGTTCTCGGCAACGTCAGCAGCTGAATCACGCATGGAACCAAGTATCCCGCTATTGGTGTGCCCGAACCAAAGGTGACAGCAATCCGTGACGAACTTCAAGCAGCCGAGCCGAACGAGAGGTGCGCCGAGCGGTACGAAGTGAGAGAATCGGGCGGTGTTGAATGACGGCAGAAACAACTTCTTGGCAGAACTGGCGTCCAAGGTTTCCACGGATTCGCCGATTCTTGGCGATGTTGCGGCAGCTCTGGGCCCGCGTGCGAACGTGCAGACCTTCTTCGTTCGTCCCGAGACAGTCTTCGATCAGGATTCGGTTTACGATTCCATCGCGGCCTTCGCGGTGACCGGCAATCGTCTGCTTGTGGTGGTCTCGGACGTCTCCTATGAGTTCAACCCGCAAGGTGAGTTCATCACCACTACTCAGTTCGTCAATCTGGACTCCATCAAGGACTTCCAGATCGTGCGTAGTCGGGTGGCCGATGGCCCGGAGGCTGGGGCACTCGCCTCGGTGCGGATGCGTTTGCGCTGGGGAGCGGGCTGGCAGCACGATATCCGTCCCGCCTCCTGCGACAACCCGAACTGCGACGCCGACCACGGCTACATGGCCGTCATCTCCGGCGACGACGGCGAGATCGTCCTCGACCACACCCTCGACGAGGCCACCTTCTTCAAGGGACTGCGTTTTATTGATGAGATGTCGCGGATACTCGCCGCACGCGTCGGGTGACGCATGCGAAGATGGGTGTTGACGCGCCCGGCGCGATGAGGCGAGTCGATGAGACCAAACGACGAAGGGAACCTGTTCGTGGGAGCTAGCGCTTGGCCTTCGGATTTCCATCGCCCCACGGAGCGCTCCGTCAGGGCCAGCTTGTCGGCGGCCCTGGATGCCGTGGGTTTGGCGACGACGTCGAACGGCACCTCCTCGGGTGCTGACCGGGAGCTGTTGGGACTTCCAGAAGCTGAACGCGTGTGTTTTGTCCTTGTCGATGGTTTGGGTTATGCCAACCTTGCTGCGCGTTCCGGACATGCGGCAACGTTACGGTCGTGGACCCACCTCGATCCGTTGACCACTGTCGCTCCATCAACGACGGCGGCCGCCATCACCTCCGTGGGGACGGGTGAGTTACCGGGCGCCACGGCGATGTTGAGTTACTCTCTGCGCGCACCAGAATCGGGGCGTAACTTCTCCCTCATTAAGTGGGATGACCCGACGGTGGACCCAGTGGAATGGCAGCGCGAACCTACGCTCTTTGAACGCCTGGGGGAGCGGGCCAAGGAGTGCCGTCTTGTGCAACCCAAGAGCTTCGTGGGGTCCGGACTGACGTTGTGCGCATTGCGAGGGGCGAGCGCCACACCCGCCGATACCAATGATGAGCGTATTGCGGCCGCTAGCCGCGAGTTGCGTCGCGGGGCCAAGGCCGTCTATCTGTACTGGAAAGAAATTGACCATACGGGGCATGCAAAGGGCTGGCTCTCTGAGGATTGGGTGGGCGAGCTTGAGGCGCTTGATGCGGCACTACGACAGCTGGCACGCAGGGTGCCGCGTGGCACCCTCATTGTGGTAACGGCAGATCACGGGATGATCGACGTGAGTGAGCGTATCGATGTGGCCCTCGAGCCCGCGCTCACGCAAGATGTCGAGCTGGTCTCCGGCGAGGAGCGCAGCCTTCACCTGTACACACGAGCGGGGGCGGCGGCGGACGTGGCCGCCCGCTGGCAGGACTCACTCGGTGAACAATCGTGGGTTCTCACGAAGGATGAGGCAGCCGTGAGCGGACTCTTCGGTACCCTCGGGGAGACAGCCCTGAGCGTTATGGGTGACGTCGTCGTCTTCCAGCGCGGAACGCTCTCCCTGATAGATTCCCGGCTGCGTAGGCCCGATCAATCGTTCATGCGCGGTGTACATGGCTCGCTGACGAGCGAAGAGATGCTGGTGCCCCTAATTGTGGAGGTGGCGTAATGGCTGAACTGGTCTTTTACTCGGGAACGATGAACTGCGGCAAGTCCACCTTGGCGCTGCAAACGGCCTACAACTATCACCAACAGGGGTTGCGTGGCCTCATCTTCACACGTGGGGACCGCGCGGGCGAAGGCAAGCTCTCTTCTCGTATTGGTCTGGAGCAGGACGCGTGGGAGGTGGCGTCCGATACTGACCTATGGAAGGTGGTCGTCCACCAGCTGACGAATGGTGCCCGCGTAGATTTCCTTATCTGCGACGAGGTTCAGTTCTATACTGCGGAACAGGTGGAACAACTCGCACACATCGTCGATGAAATCGGCATTGACGTGTACGGCTTTGGGATCACTTCGGACTTCCTTACCCGGCTCTTCCCGGGGTCGGCGCGCATGATCGAACTGGCGGATCGTGTCGAGGTACTGCAGGTGCGGGCACTGTGCTGGTGCGGCAAACGCGCCACCCATAACGCACGTACGATCGGCGGAATTATGGTCACCGAAGGCGAGCAGGTGGTTATTGGCGACACCGATTCACAAGAAGTGGGCTACGAAGTGCTGTGCCGTGACCACCACATGCGTCATATGACGGCGGCCTCGGTCCGGGCCACGATGGGCCCGGACCCGCTCCGTAGTGCCTGGAGTCCGGAGATTTAGTCCTTCTTGCCGAAGAGGACTTCGTCCCAGGATGGCATGGAAGGACGATTTCCCTTCTTTTTCCGGGCAAGATCTGCGGCCAGCTCGTCGGGAGTCTCGGGGAGGCGTTCAGCCTTTTCGGAGTCCTGTCCGGTGCCCGATGCTTCGTCTTCGTCCTCAGATTCCTCAGAGGAATCGTCATCAATCGGCTTAGCGAGAGAGAGCTTGGGGCGCTCGGAGGAGCCCCCAGTGGGATCCTCCACATCGGCCTCCAAAGAATCGTCGGATTCTTCAGCCGTGCTCTCGCGGCTGTCCGAATCTTCCGTGCCGCTGTGCTCAGACTGATCGCCGGAATCGGAGAGCGCCAGTGCTCCGAGGAGCGGGTCAACGGAGGGATCTTCATCCCCTTCTTCGTCGATATCCACGATCTCCTCGATCGACGGAATCGGCTGTGGGGTGCCACGCTGTGCGTCCAGCGCGGCGAGAACATCATCAATACGAGCCGTTGAGGGGTTAGCGGCCGGGAGTGCCGGAGGCTTCACCGTCGTGACCTGATGTTCGGACAGTGAGCGAGCTTCGTCGTCGTTCGCCTCGACTGTCTTACGCTCCAAATCCAACGTCCAGGTGGCACGCCGGGTGACGCCATCTTCGGTGAAATCCAAGGTGAGCGTCCAGGCGGCGGATGGTTTACGGACGGTATCCCACGTGATCTCTGAAATGTTTACGCCGCGCGCGACAAGGCGGGAGGTGACGAGCTCATCGAGTGTCAGTGAACCAACTTCGCGGCCCATCACCAAAGCCTGGGCGCGCCGAGCCATGTGCTCACGCTCGGCAATGATGGGGTGCGCAAGAACCGAGACACGGCCGGGGGGAAGAGCGCCCAGCTCACAGATCTCAGCAACTGACAACCCTTCACGGACCAGGGCCTGAATCTCGCGGGGACTCATCTGGCGGACGGTCTCCGTGACCTTCTCAGTAGAAGAGACATCCCGGCGAAGAGCGGCACGCAGATCATCGGTGATGGGGAGCGAGTAACGATTGCCCCCAGCATCGTTAAGCGTCAGGTGCTCCCCGTCGGGCTGAAGCCCGAGTAATTGGAGTTTGATCATGACTCCCTTTCATCCAGCAGTGTTGTCAAGCTTGCCACTCGGGCTCGCATGTTCGTTGGAGACACGGCGCGCGTGTTCGCCTAGAGGAGAGTCTACCTTCCCGTTGTCGTGATATTTCCTCCTCCTTTTTCTTCTCTGTGGAGAAACGTGTGAGAAGTGACGCCGTTGTCTGGTACATTATGGGCGCACTCGTGCTATATGAGTGGGAACAAATCAATGACGTGAGCGTTCTGCCAGTGTAGGGCGCTCGTGCCCTCCGGCCATCGTCAAGCCTGACGAGCGGCCTCCACACAATGAGAGACAACTGGAGCGTGAGCTACCATGGCCACCGATTATGATGCACCGCGCAAGCAGGACGAAGAGCTCAGGGAGGATTCCCTAGAGCAGCTCAAGGCACGCCGCTCTGAGCAGCAGTCCGGTTCTGTCGATGAGGATGAGGTCGAGGCAGCTGAGGGATTTGAGCTCCCCGGTGCTGACCTGTCCAATGTGGAACTATCCATTAACGTAGTTCCCGCGCAGGATGACGAGTTCACCTGTTCTCAGTGCTTCCTTGTGCACCACCGTTCCCAGCTTGCCTATGAAGAAGATGGCTTGCCGGTGTGCTCGGAGTGCGCTTACTAATAATTATTCACGGGCGCCCGCCTATTCAGGAGGGCGCCTCATAGATTGAGCCTGCCCCGCTGTGGGATCTGCGTAAGGAAGCGAAAGTTATGGGATTCTTCTCCCGCAAGAAGAAGACGAACGAGGATGCCCTCGCTCACGAGGAAACGGCACTGGAGTCATCAGATGACTCGCAGGAGGTTGGCCCGTGGGACGAGTCGGATCATCCCGAACGCGGCGGGCTTCTCGACGCTGGCTCGTTATGGCTCCCGTTGATACCGGGGGCGAACATCCAGTACTCGGTGGACCAGCGCCGCAAGGTGATTCTTGGCGTTCTCTACGTGAAGGACGGCTCGGCTCTGCAACTGCAGGCTTTTGCAGCACCGAAGTCCTCGGGCCTGTGGGACGAGGTCCGTGCTGAGATGGTGTCCGTCCTTGCCTCCCAGGGAGGCCGTTCCCAGTTCGAGGAGGGGGAATATGGCACGGAGATCCGCGCTACCGTTCCTACTCCGGACAAGTCGGGCACCTACCGCATTCGCTACATCGGTATCGATGGGCCGAGGTGGCTGCTGCGCGTGAACGTGACGGGTAAGGGCGCAACTGATGACGCCGCCGCCAGCGAACTCCTTCATGCCGTTCTCGACGATCTGGTGGTTGTGCGCGGCCAAGGTGCTCATCCCCCGAAGGAGATGCTGCCGCTTGTCGCTCAGCAGCAAAAGGAAGCTGAAACCCAGGCTAAGGAATCCTTCAAGCTATCGCTTCCCTCGCGCGGACCGGAGATTTCGGAAGTCCGATGAGCGCGCGCTCGCGCCGCATTAATCTGCGCGGCGAGGTCACGGCCATTACCTACCCGAAAGCGGGTGGCAGCCCCACGATTAATGTCATGTTGCGTGTGGGGGAGGATTCGCTCATGCTTTCTTTCCTCGGTCGTGCCGACCTCCACTGCGTTGAAATCGGCAAGAGACTCCACGTCAAAGGGGCGCTGGCCACACGCCGAGGCGTTCCGACGGTGTACAACCCGTACTACACAGTGCTGGGCGATGCTTCACGAGAGGAACAACGATGAACGACGACGGCGCCACCGCGGCCGGTACTGAACACGCCACGAGTTCTGACGGTGCGGATACCGCCGCCCATACCACTCGGGGCACAACAAGTAGCGCAGCACAGGGCGTAGACGGAGCTGATACACCCAACAGCAATTCCGGACTGCGTTCTGTTCTCGCCACAGACTTTGATGTGTGGCAAGCTCTCGGCGGGGTGCGCGGACTTGTCGAGACAGGTGCACCGGGCCTCATCTTTGTGGCTGTTTATGTGGTCACCGGTGAACTTATTCCGTCCATTGTGGCTCCGCTGATCGTTTCTTTTGTGGCGATCGTAGCGCGGCTTGTCCAGCGCATCGACGTGATGCCCGCCTTGGGCGGCCTCATCGGTATTGTCATCTCGGCGGTGTGGGCCTGGCGTTCGGGCGAGGCAACCAACTACTTCGCTACCGGGCTCATTACCAATGCCGCATACCTCGCTGGAATCCTGCTTTCGCTGGCTGTACGGTGGCCTGCTCTGGGCCTCCTCATTGGTTTCATGCGCGGCGACCCGACGGGCTGGCGTACGGATCCCGCCCAAGCGGCGACAAAGAAGGCGTACATCCGGATTACCTGGATTTGGGCGGGACTCTTCGCCTTCCGCATCCTCGTGCAGGCGCCTCTCTTCTTCTCCGACGCCACCACTCTCTTGGGCATTGCGCGCCTATTGATGGGCCCCCTGTTGTTTGCCCTGGTGGCGTGGCTGACCTGGCTCATTGTGCGCAAGCTGCCGCCGGTTCCTGATGCTTCCTAGCCGGTTTCTTGGGGGTTGTCGTTAGCTCGACGTCCTCCGACGCTCTCTCATTTTTTTGATGTGGCCCTAATCCTCCACCGAGGTAAAGAACTCCGCCACCAAATCGAGATCATTTTCCGCGCCCTCGGCGCACAGCAAAAGCACCTGGTCGCCTGCCTCGATGGTGAGGTCGGGGTCCGCGGTAAAAGGCAGGCCGTCGCGTACGATGGCGTTGATAACGATGGTGGGCGGCAACAACACTTCAGAGACCGGTGTTCCCACCACGGGGGCATCCTCCGGCAGGGTGGCCTGAAGCAGGCTTGCTCCCGAGCGCTGGAATTGCATGACGGTGATGAGATCGCCGTCCGCTACCGCATCCTCCACGAGTGAGGTCATGATACGTGGGGTGGATACTGCCACATCGACACCCCAGGAATCGTCGAAAAGCCACTCGTTCTTGGGGTTGTTAATGCGGGAGATGACTCGTTCCACGCCGAATTCCGTCTTGGCGAGCAGTGAGACCACCAGATTCGTTTTGTCATCTCCCGTTGCGGCGACGACGACGTCCGCTTGCCCGGCCCCGCATCGTTCCAGCGAGGAGATCTCGCAGGCGTCACCGAGTACCCAGTCGGCGGCGGAGACGGAAGCCACCTTCATGGCGGAGGGTGCCCTATCGATGATGGTCACCTCATGGTGTGCGCTGGCCAACTCTCGGGCGATGGAGCGCCCCACGGAACCGGCACCGACGATCACAACGATCACAGTGTGTCCTCCTCAATCGGGTGAATGAGCACGTACTGTGCTGCGCCGGCTTTATTCGTGGGAACCACAAGCCGCACGGTATCGCCATCTTGGATGACGAGGTCTGGAGCAGGAAGCATTCCACGGCCAAGACGCGTGAGGTAAGCGACCCGTGCCTCGGTGGCCGCTTCGACGTCGTCGACCGTGCGTCCGAGCCAATCCTCATGTAAGTCGACTGACACGAGACTCATCCCGGCCACTTCGTCGGTGAACTCGTAGTGCGGACCAAGGGGAATGAGGTGACGCAACACCTGATCCGCCGTCCATTTCACCGTGGGAACGGTGGCGATGCCCAAGCGCTCGTACACCTCAGCGCGGGTGGGATCGTAGATGCGGGTCACAACGTTCGTCACACCAAAAGTCTCGCGTACCACGCGGGCGGCAATGATGTTGGAGTTGTCGCCCGAGGAGACAGCGGCGAAACCGTGAGCGTCCTCAATACCGGCTTGGATGAGAGCTTCCCGATCAAAACCAACTCCGGTGACGTTCTGCCCCGAGAAATCCTCGGGTAAACGCCGGAACGCATCGGGGTTCTGGTCAATGACGGCCACGGAATGCCCGATCTGGGAGAGGTTGCTAGCGAGGGCGGCACCAACTCGGCCGCATCCCATAATTACGAAGTGCACGCTTAGAGATTATCCCAATAACTAGGGATATCGGGGAATCTCGTGGAGGCTACCTCGCGGGCGAAGATAGCGTAGCCTGAATCATCATGGCTATAGCAAAGAGTCGCACCCTGTCCTCGTTGGCACGCGGGGTAGATGCCATTTCGGCGGTGGTGCTTACGGTCATCATTGTGCCCCAGACGATCCTGCGCGCTTTAAGCCCGGGTGCGAGCATCAATGAGATCTACGCCGCGCTGTTGGTGGGTGCGGTAAGTATGGCGCTCACTTTTGTAGCGATTGTCTGGGAACAGCGGCTTGTACCGCGGCGCTCCTCAATGCGTATCGTTTCTACCTATATCGGGGTGTGGACGGGCATTCTTGTGTCTGCCGCGCGATTCCTTGCTTATGCGCTTATCGTGGCGCTGAGCGGCGGATTGATCGTCAACGCTATTCACGTCATCACGCCGGTGGAGGAGTTGCGGAGAGTCCTCCCGGTTATTCTCGTGCTGGTTCTCGCCCTTCCCAGCCTGCTCGGCTATCGGTTGTCCCGCCGCCTTCTGCTCGTGGCCGCCGGTGTGGGTGCTCTTGCTATCGCCGTCGTGCTGGTTACCGCCCTGGTGCTGGAGGTGACCGACGGTTTTGACGACGAGATGGTGCACTCCGCACTCGCCTTTACCCAGGAGACAAAAAACAGCAACACTACCCAATCGTTATTCCTTGAAGCCTGTATGGCCGCGGTGTTTCCTGCGGCCATGTTGGTTCTTACATCCGAGCGTGTGATGACGCGCGCGAGTGATCGTAAGGTCAACCCACGGCGCCTTGGTCAGCTCACCGGCAGCGGTGTGGTGGCTATTGTTATGTCGCTGTATTTCGCGGATGTGCTCGGGATGACCGGCCGCAGCGGCAGTGTCCCGCTCCTAGCCATGGCTGATGCTTTCTTCCATCGTCCAGGACAGATCGCCGTGGCGGTTGCTGCCATCTTTGTGGGGCTTGGCGCGGTGATGGTGGCCTACGATGCGCTTCCCGGGCTGCTGCGCGAGCTTAGTGTGGACCGTATTCTGCCGCGCTACCTTGACTCGGAGAACGCGGTTCGCCCGCGGGTCATCATCGTTGGATTTATTGCCATTCTGGCAGCGGGACTCACCGGCTTACTCACCACCACCCAGGCGGGTGCGATGACATTCGTTTTCGCGAACTTCGTCATTTTCACCCTGGTGTGCCTGGCGATGGCGGCGCGGGCACGCTCCATCCTGCGGGAATCTCAAATTCGCGACGAACGGCGCAGCGCGCGTACTGCCCAGGCAGGTTTTGCCGCATTGGCTCTTTTTGGTGTGGCGGTGCTGGTCATGGTGACCTTCACCAACTTCTGGTGGAGCTTGAGCGCCGTGGTGTCGATGGCGCTGCCCGCCAGCGTGTTGCTCTTCTTCCGGCGTGGCCGCGGGCGAGTGATCAAGCGCTTGGCTCCCACGGATTTGACGACGGGCCGTCGGCTTCCCACCCGTGTACACGGGGTCATCCTCGTTACCGCGTTGGATCGTCCCGCATTGCGCGCCATCACCTATGCCCGCGCCACTCGACTCACCTCACTCACCGCGATCACCCTCGATGTGGATGCGGACCACACGAAACGCCTTCGCAGCGACTGGCGGGCTGCCGCGCTGCCGGTTGATCTCACGGTGTTGGGAACACCGGTGGGCGCCCAGGTGGAGAACATGGTCGAATACGTGCGTTCGCTGCGCGCCCTGCATCCGGGAGACATCGTCATGGTGTTTATTCCTCGTGTGCTGTCCACCGGAGTCTGGCAAAGATTCTTTGTCCGACACTCGGAGCCGCGTATCATTTCAGCTCTACGCCTTGAACAGGGCGTCGCTATTTCGGAAGTGCCCTACCAGCTCGAAGCTGACGAAGAGGATTAAATATGATTGAGCTCGAACTCACCGACATCGCTCACGGTGGAGTCTGCGTGGGGCATCTGGACGGCCGCGCCGTTTTTACTCGCTTCGGACTGCCGGGCGAGACGGTTCGCGTGGCGGTGACGAGTGAACGCTCGAAGTTGCTGCGCGGCGACGTCGTCGAGGTCCTCGATAATCCGTCGCCTCACCGCGTCAACCATCCGTGGCCGGTGGCGGGTCCACTGGGTGTCGGAGGCGCGGACTTGGGCCATGTCTCGTTCGACTATCAGAGCCAGTGGAAGACGCACGTGTTGCGCGCTAGCCTGCGCCGTGTGGGCGGCCAGGGTCTGGTGGATCACTTGGAGGAACAGGATATTCAGCCGTCGGTTCAGGCGTTTGAGTCCGATCGGGCCACGTCCGGCTGGCACACCCGTACGCGCGTGGAATTTACTGTCGACGACGACGGCCTGCTCGCCATGTTCCGCGAGGGAACCCACGAGACGGTGGCACTCGGCCAGATGCCCCTGGCCGTCCGAGAGATTGATGAGCTTGATCTCTTTCAAGGGGCGTGGCGTTCGCAGCTGCGCCCCGGTGACCGGGTGCGGGCGGTCATGCCGTCGGGCTCCGATCCGGTGTTGATGGTGGACCGTCAGGCTTTTTGGGCTCCCGGTTTTGCCGCTCACCCCTATGTCCGCGAGGACGTTGTGGTGGAAGGCCAGCTCTATGCCTATCGCGTGCACGCGGGGGGATTCTGGCAGATCCACCGCGAGGCCGGTGCGCAACTCATCTCTCTCGTCCGTAAGGCCGCGCAGGTGCGTGAGGGTGACGCCGTCGTCGAACTGTATTCCGGAGCCGGACTGCTCACCCAGCCGCTTGCCATTGCCACGGGAGAGACGGGCAGCGTCCGATCCTTCGAGGGAGCGCGGCAAGCGGTGGAGGATGCACGGGCTAATCTGCGCGATTTCCCCTGGGTGAGCGCGCGGACATCGCGCGTCGATGCAAAGCTGGCGACGTGGGAGCCGGGTGACGTCATCGTGGCAGACCCTCCGCGTACTGGGCTTGGGCAGGATCTCGCTCGCACGCTCGCCGAAGGACGTGCGCGTCGCGTTGTCCTCATCTCGTGCGACCCTGCGGCGATGGCTCGTGACGTGGCTGCGATGGTCGAGGCTGGGCGCCGTGTCGTCTCGATGAACTCCATCGACATGTTCCCCAATACGCACCATTTCGAAGTGGTGACGGCACTGGCGTAATTGCGTACGCGGGCGGTCAAAGGAGGCGTGTGGACGATCTCGTCTCCCGCCCACATACGCGGTCGATGGCGGACGAACAAGCCGACAGTGTCTCTAACCACACTTTTGACAGATGCCCATTTTTGGCCTGGAATAACGCATTGGTGGCCCTCGGCGTGATATCTTGACGTCAAGATATTTACAAGCGTTAGGAGAGTCATGAGCTTGAACAGCTTTAACTCGCGTGGAATCCTTGAGGTGGGGGACGCTTCTTACAACATCTACCGGCTGGGTGCCGTGCCCGGGCTCGAAAGGCTACCGTACTCGTTGAAGGTACTGGCCGAGAACCTGCTGCGCACCGAAGATGGCGCTAACGTCACCGCCGCGCAGATTGAAGCACTCGCCTCGTGGGAGCCCACCGCGGAACCCAATGAGGAGATTCAGTTCACTCCCGCCCGTGTCGTTATGCAGGACTTCACCGGAGTTCCCTGCATCGTCGATCTGGCAACCATGCGTGAGGCCGTGGCCACCCTCGGTGGAGACCCGGACCGCATTAACCCGCTCAATCCCGCCGAAATGGTCATCGACCACTCGGTGCAGATTGACGTCTTTGGCACCAATGACGCCCTCGAGCGCAACATGGACATTGAGTACGAGCGCAACGGCGAGCGTTACCAGTTCCTGCGCTGGGGCCAGGGTGCCTTCCAGAACTTTAAGGTGGTTCCGCCGGGTACCGGCATTGTCCACCAGGTCAACATCGAGTACCTCGCTCGTGTCACGATGACGGACGACGGCGTCGCCTACCCCGATACCTGTGTGGGAACCGATTCCCATACCACCATGGTCAACGGCCTGGGTGTGCTGGGCTGGGGCGTGGGCGGTATTGAGGCTGAGGCGGCCATGCTGGGCCAGCCCGTCTCGATGCTTATTCCCAAGGTCGTGGGCTTCAAGCTCACCGGCTCCATTCCCGCTGGCTCGACCGCCACCGACGTGGTGCTCGCGATCACCCAGATGCTGCGCAAGCATGGCGTGGTGGGCAAGTTCGTCGAGTTTTACGGCGAGGGCGTGGGTGCGGTGCCGCTGGCTAACCGCGCTACCATCGGCAATATGAGCCCGGAGTTCGGCTCCACCGCCGCCATCTTCCCGATCGATGACGTCACGCTTGACTACCTGCGCCTGACCGGCCGTGACGAGGCCCAGATTGCCCTCGTCGAGGCTTACTGCAAGGAGCAGGGCCTTTGGCACGATCCCTCGCACGAGGCGGTGTACTCGGAGTACCTGGAGCTGGACTTGTCCACCGTGGTTCCTTCGATCGCCGGCCCGAAGCGCCCGCAGGATCGCATCCTGCTCTCGGAGTCGAAGAGCTCCTTTGAGAAGACGCTGCCGGATTACGCTTCGAACGATGCCTCCGATGTGCCGCTGACGTTGGGCAATGGTACGCAGACGCGCTTGAACAACGGCGATGTTGTCATCGCCTCCATCACCTCGTGCACCAACACCTCGAACCCCTCGGTCATGCTGGCCGCCGGCATTCTGGCACAGAAGGCCGCCGATCTCGGTCTCACCTCCAAGCCGTGGGTGAAGACGTCCATGGCGCCAGGTTCCAAGGTTGTCACCGACTACTACCAGAAGGCGGGCCTCTGGCCGGCTCTGGAGGCCCTCGGCTTCAACCTCGTGGGTTATGGCTGCGCTACCTGCATTGGTAACTCCGGCCCGCTGCCGCCCGCTGTGTCCCAGGTGGTCAACGAAAACGATCTCGCTGTGGTCTCGGTGCTCTCGGGCAACCGTAACTTCGAGGGTCGTATCAACCCTGACGTCAAGATGAATTACCTGGCTTCGCCCCCACTCGTCATCGCTTACGCGCTGGCTGGCTCGATGGACTTCGATTTCGACAACGAGCCGCTCGGCAATGATCACTCGGGCAACCCGGTGTACCTGCGCGACATCTGGCCGGATCCGGCCGAGGTGCAGGCCACCATTGATCGCTCGATCGACCGCGAGATGTTCCAGAACACCTACGCGTCGGTGTTCGAGGGCGACGATCGTTGGAAGAACCTGCCCACCCCCGAGGGTGAGCTATTCGAGTGGGACGATGCCTCCACCTACATCCGTAAGGCTCCCTTCTTCGAGGGTCTCAAGGAGGAGCTGACCCCGGTGACGGACGTTGCCGGTGCGCGCGTGCTCGCCAAACTTGGCGACTCGGTGACCACCGACCACATTTCCCCTGCCGGTGCCATCAAGCCGGATTCTCCGGCTGGGCGTTACCTGGCTGAGAACGGTGTGGGCCGCCGCGACTTCAACTCTTACGGTTCGCGCCGCGGAAACCACGAGGTCATGGTGCGTGGCACCTTCGCCAACATTCGCCTGAAGAACCAGCTTCTCGACGGCGTCGAGGGTGGCTACACCAAGAACTTCCTCAGCGGTGAGCAGGAGGCTATCTACGATGCGTCGGTTGCCTACCAAGAGGCAGGCATTCCGTTGGTAGTTCTCGGTGGCAAGGAGTACGGTTCCGGTTCCTCGCGTGACTGGGCAGCCAAAGGCACCTCGCTGCTCGGCGTCAAGGCTGTTATCGCCGAGTCCTTCGAGCGTATTCACCGCTCGAACCTCATCGGCATGGGCGTGCTTCCGCTGCAGTTCCCGGTGGGGCAGAACGCTGACTCGCTCGGGCTCGATGGCACCGAGACGTTCGACATCGCCGGCGTCGTTGCCCTCAACGAGGGTGTGACACCGAAGACCGTTGCCGTCACGGCCACCAAGACCGATGGCAGCGTGGTGAGCTTCGACGCCGTGGTCCGCATTGACACCCCCGGTGAGGCTGACTACTACCGCAACGGCGGAATT
>RRZT011011602.1_pt1 | contig 18167 bp, 8 predicted proteins | sample 2165551 | NCBI WGS metagenome assembly RRZT01 (sample SAMN10456910, study PRJNA506462) | wastewater metagenome | biome: wastewater; feature: sludge; material: wastewater sludge; isolation source: wastewater sludge with Escherichia coli K12::gfp cells carrying plasmid... | place: USA: Moscow, Idaho ...
AGGTGGCCAAGCTGGACCTGGAAGCAGCGGGCCTGCTGCCGGAGCTGGAAAAGCTCGGCTTTGGCATTGTTGCCTACGCCTGCACCACCTGTCATGGCATGTCTGGCGCGCCGGACCCGAAAAACTAGCAGGAAATCACCGACCGCGACCTCTACACCACTGCGGTGCTGTCCGGTAACCGTAACTTTGACGGGCGTATCCATCCCTATGCCAAGCAAGCCTTCTTGGCTTCGCCGCCGCTGGTTGTGGCCTACGCCATTGCTGGGACGATTCGCTTCGACATCGAAAAAGACGTACTGGGCGTGGTGGATGGCAAAGAAATTCGCCTCGCCGACATCTGGCCTTCGGACGAAGAAATTGATGCCATCGTTGCAGCCAGCGTCAAGCCCGAGCAGTTCAAGCAAATCTATGTGCCGATGTTTGACCTTGGCACCGTAGAAGAAGCCGAAAGCCCGCTGTACGACTGGCGGCCAACCAGCACCTACATTCGCCGTCCGCCGTACTGGGACACCGAAGGCATGGGCGCGTTGGCGGCGAATCCACGCACGCTGAAGGGGATGCGTCCGCTGGCCGTGTTGCCAGACAACATCACCACCGACCACCTGTCGCCTTCCAACGCCATCATGCTGAACAGCGCGGCTGGCGAATATCTGGCCAAGATGGGCTTGCCAGAAGAAGACTTCAACTCTTACGCCACCCACCGTGGTGACCACCTGACCGCCATGCGTGCCACGTTTGCCAACCCTCAGTTGGTGAACGAAATGGCCGTGGTCGATGGCCAAGTGAAGAAGGGTTCGCTGACCCGTGTTGAGCCAGAAGGCAACGTGGTGCGGATGTGGGAAGCCATCGAAACCTATATGAACCGCAAACAGCCGCTGATTATCGTGGCTGGTGCGGATTATGGTCAGGGTTCGTCGCGGGACTGGGCCGCCAAGGGCGTGCGTTTGGCAGGGGTAGAAGCCATTGCCGCAGAAGGCTTTGAGCGCATCCACCGCACCAACTTGATTGGGATGGGCGTGTTGCCGCTGGAATTCAAACCCGGCACCACCCGCCTGACCTTGGGGCTGGATGGCACTGAAACCTACGACGTAGAAGGCGACCGCACCCCCCGCGCCACGCTGACTTTGGTCATCCTCCGTAAAAACGGGGAGCGCGTTGACGTGCCGATGACCTGCCGTCTGGATACCGCCGAAGAAGTGTCGATTTACGAAGCGGGTGGCGTGTTGCAACGCTTTGCCCAAGACTTCCTAGAATCGAACAAGGCGGTTTAATCGTCTGACGTTGAACGCGCACTTACCCTGCGTGTTTTTTGGGCGGCACGGTCAACGTGCCGCCCTACTGCTATCTAGGAAAAATCACTATGGCTCATGTTCCCCAAATTAAAGTCCCCGCTACCTACATGCGTGGCGGCACCAGCAAAGGTGTGTTTTTTAACCTGCAAGACTTGCCCGCCCCTTGCCAAGTCCCTGGCGCGGCGCGAGATGCCTTGTTGTTGCGGGTGATTGGCAGCCCCGACCCCTACGGCAAGCAAATTGACGGCATGGGCGGCGCGACTTCCAGCACCAGCAAAACCGCCATTCTGTCCAAAAGCAGCCAGCCCGAGCACGATGTGGACTACCTGTTCGGCCAAGTTTCCATCGACAAGGCGTTTGTGGATTGGAGCGGCAATTGCGGCAACTTGACCGCCGCTGTCGGCTCGTTTGCCATTAGCGCGGGTCTGGTAGAAGCCAGCCGCATTCCGCAAAACGGGCATTGCACCGTCCGTATCTGGCAGGCCAATATCAGCAAGACCATCATTGCCCATGTGCCTATCACCAACGGTGAAGTGCAAGAAACCGGCGATTTTGAGCTGGATGGTGTGACCTTCCCTGCAGCTGAAGTGGCGGTTGAGTTTTTGAACCCTGCCGACGAAGGCGATGGCGAGGGCGGCGGGTCAATGTTCCCCACCGGCAATCTGGTCGATGATTTGGACGTCCCTGGCGTGGGCACGTTCAAGGCCACCATGATTAACGCTGGGATTCCAACCGTGTTTGTGAATGCCGCAGACATTGGCTACACCGGCACCGAGCTGCAAGATGCCATCAATGGCGATACCAAGGCACTGGCGATGTTTGAAACCATCCGTGCCTATGGCGCGTTGCGGATGGGGCTGATTCAGGACGTAGCAGAAGCGGCCAAACGTCAACACACCCCTAAAGTCGCCTTTGTTGCGCCACCGGCTGATTACGTCTCGTCCAGCGGCAAAGCGGTGGCAGGCAGTGACATTGACTTGTCGGTACGCGCCTTGTCGATGGGCAAACTGCACCACGCCATGATGGGCACCGCAGCGGTGGCGATTGGCACGGCTGCGGCCATTCCAGGGACGCTGGTCAACTTGGCCGCTGGTGGCGGCGAACGCACCGCCGTGCGCTTTGGCCACCCCTCTGGCACCTTGCGTGTTGGGGCAGAAGCCACCCAAACCGAGGGTGATTGGACCGTGACCAAAGCCATTATGAGCCGCAGTGCGCGGGTGCTGATGGAAGGCTGGGTACGGGTGCCGGGCGATACGTTTTGAGTAGGCAAGACCACTAATCCGCTCGCCGCGTAAAAACCAAGACCCCCACATGCATCACTGCAGTGGGGGTCTTGGTTTGGGTGGCGGGCAAGGCACCTCCCACCCGTTTTAAAGCCACGTTAAACCTTAAATTTTTTCACCAACACGTCCAGCGAAGCCGCCAGTTCTTTCAGATTGCCCGCTGCGTCGCTGACCTCACGAACCGCTTGGTTATTCTCTTCGGTCATTTGGGCAATTTGCTCCACATTGCGAGAAATCAGGCTGCTGGTCGCGCTTTGGGTGCGCAGCTCTGCCGAGATTTCTGCCACGGTACTCAGCAACTTGCGGCTGCTCCCCTTAATTTGGGTCATCGAATCCCCCGCTTTGGCCGCCATCCGCACGCCCTCTTCGACCTTGCTACGGCCTTCTGACATGCCTTCCATTGTGGTTTGTGTGCCTCCTTGGATGGCCTGAATCATGCCGGCGATTTCTTGGGTCGATTTGGCGGTACGCTCGGCAAGCTGTCGCACCTCATCCGCCACTACGGCAAATCCACGGCCTTGTTCACCGGCGCGGGCAGCTTCAATTGCCGCATTCAGTGCCAACAGGTTGGTCTGATCGGCAATCTCTTTAATTACGTTGACGATGGCAGAAATTTGGTTGGATTGCTCGCTCAGGCTACAAATCAATGCGCTGGAATGGTTAAACGATTCCGCAATTTTATTGATTTCAACCACCGCGCCGTTGACTGCATTTTCGCCATGGGTCGAGAGCTCGCCCGCCTCAACCGCCATATCACGGGCATCGGTGGCACTGGTTGCGACGTGCTCAATACTCAGGGTCATTTCATCCATGGCCGTTGCCATCGAAGCCGTGGCTTCGCTTTGCTGGGTAGAGCCTGCCAGCACTTGGTGTGAGGTTGTGCTCATGCGCGAGGCTTCTTGTAGCAGAGCTGGTTAGAGGCGGTACTGATGTGCTCTATCGCCTCATGCAGCGCGGTTTGCATCTGCTTTATGCCAACCAACAAGCTGCTGTCGTCACTGGGCTTAATCGCAATATCAACTGATAGATCGCCCGCTGCAATACGGCGGGTAACTTCTGCCGCATAGGAGGGTTCGCCGCCCAGCTCACCAATAATGCTGCGCGAAATGGCAAGGGTAATTACGATGGCCACCGCTGTGCCCGCCAACACCAAGCCGATAAAGGTATTTTTAGCCATATCAGAAGCGACTTCGGCATCCTTGAGATCCTGTGCAGTATTCTCAATGGCACGTTTTTCAATCTGCAGCACCACACTGGTGAGTCCATCAGCAACGTTACGGTCAACCCCTCTGACCTGTGTATCTGCAATTTTTCCGGCATTGGGGTTACTCTGATCAAAGGATGTCAGTGCTATGCGATATTTTATTCCCAGCTCGGTGTGCTTACTTCGGAGCACCTCCAGCTGCTCAGTAGAAATACCTTCTTTCCGCATAGACTTACCAGTCACATCCAGCATGTGCTGGACTTCTCTTTCGTGCAGATAAAATTCTGCTACGTATTTTTCAAAGTCAGGGGGGTTATTGCCCCGTACCAAAATATTTTTCCACGCCTGTACTTGCTCTTTAAAATGAATCCGCGCGCTTTCGATTGTGATTAGATTAGTGCTGGCAGCTTTGGCATCATCAATAATTTCTACTGTGTTCCCCAGCATGGCGTTCATGCCATACGTGCCCACGAAGCCAAAAACAATCAATAGTGTGGAAATAGCTAAAGAAAAAAGAAGTAGCTTGGTGCGTATTTTAAGGTTAGGCATAAAAATTCTCTGCTAAGTTGAGTTGTAAATTAATGGCTTTATTAAGATTAAGGCAATGCTGTTTTTTTGTTTAGCGTTAAAAATAATTTAATTTGAGCTAACAGAACAGAGACATCAAAAGGTTTAGTGTGGTAGGCCGAAAAACCTGCCGCGATACCCTCTTTGATATGGCTAGGCATGGCCAGTCCACTGATGGCAATGACCGGAATTTCAGCTGTGCGTAAGTCTGATTTTAGAATTTTCAGCGCATCCAGTCCGCTGATGCCTGGCAAGCCAATATCCATCAAAATCATGTCTGGTAGATTACCCCGAATCATAACCAGCCCTTTTTCTGCATTGTGTGCAGTAAGAAGCTCCACGTTGGGGATGGATTTAAATAAATGGCGCATTACATTTAAGTTAACGGGGTTATCTTCAATGTAAATCACTTTGCCAAGGATGTTTTTGGGGGGGAGAGGTAGGTTTTCTGCAATGCAGCGACTTTCTGCCGAAAGGGCTACTGCCGCAGCGGGAAGCTCTACCCAAAAATGGCTGCCCACCCCCTCTTTACTTTCAAAGCCAATATGTCCATTCATCGCCTCGGCAAGCTGTTTGCAAATAGCTAAGCCGATACCCGAGCCTTCTGTGGTGGTGTTTTCTGCGCCAAGCCGTTGAAAAGGCTGAAAAACATATAGTTGATGCGACTGGGAAATGCCTGCGCCACTGTCACTGACAATGATTCGAACCATGCTACCAAGCTGCTGATAGCTCAAAGCAACATACCCCCCCGAGCTGGCGTATTTCACAGCATTGGAAACCAAGTTAAACAAAATTTGCCGCGTTCTCGTTTTGTCGGCAGTGATATTTATGGTTTCGTCACGCTCATGTTGAATGACCATGCCGTGGCTGGCAGCCAAGTCCCTCAGTGTGCCTTCTATCTCATTCACCAGCGGGGTCAGCGGAAAGGTTTCTTCTTTTAAGTCCAGCTGTCCTAGTTCGATATTGCTTAAATCGAGGGAATCATTAATTAGGCTGAGCAAATGTCGGCCGCTGCTTAAGATATGCCCAACCGGCTCTTTTTGAATCTCTTGCAGCGGGGATAAAGACCCCATTTCTAGCATTTGGGCAAACCCAATAATAGCATTCAGCGGCGTGCGTAATTCGTGGCTCATTTTGGCCAAGAAAAGCGATTTATTTTTATTAGCTTCTTCTGCTGCTTTGCAGGCAGAGACCAAGGCAATTTCTGTTTGTTTTTGTGCTGTAATGTCGGTGTTTACACCGACCATACGGGTGGGTTTTCCATCGCTATCTTTGGCTATAATGGTGCCACGGCATAATATCCACTTATAGTCACCATTTTTGCAACGCTGTCGAATTTGCACGGTGTAACGGGTTTTTTTTCCCGAAATATAATCGTCCAGCATTCTACGAGCCATATTAATATCGTCGGGATGGAGGCTTTTTAGCCACATATCAAAATCGAGAAAAAGGTTATTATTGTCTGCATAACCCAATATTTCTCTGTAAAGCGGCGAAAACTGTATCTGTTGGGTCTGGAGATTCCAATCCCAAATCCCATCGCCCGCGCCTTCTATCGCAAGGTTAAAGCGTTCTTCTGCAGTCCACTGCTCCGCCTCTGCTACCAAACGGCTATCAATACTTCGAACCGTCGCAATAACACGTTGCCCCTCGGGCATTTCAATCAGCCCTAGCCCCACATCAATCGAAATAGCTTGCCCGCTTTTAGTCATGCCACTTAATGCCACTCTGTTAGACATTTTCCGAATAGTAGGTGCTTCCAAATATTTAGTACGGTACTGGAGGTGTGCCGCACGGACAGAATAAGGTAGGAGCTTTTCAATAGAAGCACCTACCAGTTCATCGTACGGATAGCCAAAAAGGGTGACTGTTTGGTGGTTAATCCAGCGAATTACGCCTTCTTTATCAGAGATAACAACAGCATCTGATATAGATTCAAATACGGAGTATGGCATGTTTTTTGGTTCATTTCTTCTTCTGGATTTCTGCTTTTTTATTGAGGAATAGTTTGCCCAAAGGAGGGCAAAAAACGCGATTCAAAAACAAAAATTGGGGTGCGTTTTTTTGTTATAGAATTTTCCTAATATCATGTTTTTTTAGCCAAACCAGCAAAGCTTCTAGCGGCATGGGTTTGGCAATAAAATAGCCCTGTATTTGGTCGCACCCCAGCCCTCTGATTAAGTCAAGATCCGCTTGGGTTTCGACCCCCTCTGCCACGGTAGAAAGCTTAAGTTTGCGAGCCATATCAATGGTCGAAGCCAAAATGGCACGTCTGTCGGTGTTCTCGGCTGCACCCTGCACAAAGCTGCGATCTAGTTTTAGCTCACCAAATGGGATGCGCTGTAATTGTTCGATAGACGAATAGCCCGTGCCAAAATCATCAATAGAAAGCTTAAAGCCCTTTAATCTTAGCCGCGTCATCACATCTAACGAAGTAGCAATATCAGCCATAATGCCAGTTTCTGTAATTTCTAAAATTAGATTTTCTGCGACAAAATTGGTGGCTTGAATACTGGCCAAAATAAATTCGGGCAAGCGAATATCTGATAACCAATTGGCCGAGATATTCACCGCCAACATTATCGAGAAGCCTGCCGCGCTCATCTGCGCCCCACCAATTAAAGCCTTGGTAATCAGTACTTCAGAAAGCGTGGCAATCAGGCCATGCCGCTCTGCAATGTCGATAAATACGCTAGGTGGAATTATATGGCCATTATGATTCCACCGCGCCAAGGCTTCTGCACCCACCACATTGAGCGTAATGGCATCCACTTTTGGCTGAAAGTGAACACTGAACTCATCTAATCGAATCCCTTCTTGGATGTCGTAGAGGGTAATGGTGTTAAGCGTCGCTTCTTCTATGCGGGGAGACGGGCAAGGCTGGATAAGCAAGGCCAGTAGTGAGGCTTGCGTCATGGGCTTTTTAAGCGACCCGTACAACGCCAGTCCTTTTGCGCGGGTCAGATCGGCGGCGGTTTGCAGTAGCCGGTCATCCACCCCGCTGGCAAGAATAATCCCACCTTGGTAGCCCATCTTGGCCAGCTGTCTTAAAAACTCAATGCCATCCATGCTCGGCATATCGAGGTCGCTAATAATCAAGTCAAATGTGCTGTCTGAGGCATTTAGCTCTGCCAAGGCAACTTCGCCGCTGCCTACGGCTAGCACGTCCTGAATACCCAGCGCGGCTAACAACATACTACCTTGTCGGCGGGCTATGGGGTCGTCATCCACCATCAACACACGTCTTGGCAGCACGGAGACATGCGATGCAGCGACCACAGCAGGCAGTGACGGGGTGGCAAGATGGTGGGTAATGGCCTCAATATCACGAACGGCATAGTTCAGGTCGGTCAGCAGCATGGTGGCGGTATTGAGCCGCCCGCTCTGCGCCGCGCTTTCTAGGCTCTCAGCCAAATGGGCAAAGCGCATCGCCCCGACCATACGGGCAGAGGATTTGAGCCTGTGCATCATCAACGATAAACCATGGCCATCGCGGTGCGTCAACAGCCGCTGGCACGTTTGCAAATCAGCGTGAGCGGTGACGGTAAACAGGTCCACCAGTTCACGCGTTTGCGCCACCGGCACTTGGCCAATAATGCGGGCAAGATAGTTAGTGTCTAGCGTCGCGCCAAGGTTGTTGCTAGAGGGCTGGGGCGCGTCGGTAAAGGGCGTGACTGGCGATGACCTTGGCAACCATCGCGCCAGCAGGCGGCGTAAGTCGTCGAGCTCAATGGGTTTGGGCAGTGCGTCATCCATGCCCGCTGCACGGCAAGCGGCCAAGTCTTCGGGGTGGTTTAACGCACTGACAGCAATAATCGGGACATAGCCCCCACTGTCCCGCTCGGCAGCTCTAATGGCGCGGGTCAGTGCCAATCCATCCATATTGGGCATGTGCCGGTCGGCCAAAATCAGGTCATGCCCACCGGCTTGCCACTGCGCCAAGGCTTGTGTGCCATCAGTTGCCAAATCGGCATCAAAGCCCAATACATCTAGCTGCATCCGCAATACTGCACGGTTTGCGGGGTTGTCTTCGGCCACCAAAATACGCCGCCGCGTCCCTTCTTGACCGGCGGCAACCGTCAGGGACTTGGGCAATGTGGTGGGGGTGGCAATAAATTCGTCGGTGTCGATATGCTTGACCAGCGCGTTCATTTGGTCGCTGAGGACTTCGCCCCCATGACGTATCTCTTGGATTTGCTCAGCGATGTCGGCATCCAGCAGTGGATTGATCTGCAAAATTTGGGCGTGGCCAAGAATCGCATTCAGCGGAGTGCGGAGCTGGCCGGCCCAGTTGGCTAGCAGCTCAGTTTTGCGCCGATTGGCTTGCTCGGCGGCATCTTTTGCCCGTAGCAGGCTATCAATCACTTGCTGCTGAAGGTGTCGTACCCGTGCGGCTTCCAAAATCGTGGCGTAGGTTGCTGTAAGAGGAGAGAGAAAAGACTCTGTGCTGGCATCGTAGCCCCCCGCACGGTTCGCTAACGCCACGACACCGACTGTTACATTGGCATGAAGAACGGGGAGACCTATAAAGGCATTAAGGGGAGGATGTCCCTTCGGCAGCTTACCGCTGCGGGGATCATGGGTAGGGTCGTTGGCAATGACCACCTCACCTGTCCGTAATACGGCACCAAACAGTGTGTCGAGATTGCGAAACGCCATGCCTTTTTTTTGGGTGTCTTCATGAAGCTGGCGGGTGTGGGCATCCCCTTCTACATTAGAGAGGGCATGTGTTTTGAGGTAGGCTGTGCCATCTGGCTCGTAAAGGACTTCAGCAATAAAGCCATAAGCACTCTCTGTCAGCAATAGCATGGCATCAAGTAGCAAAGCAGAGGTCGAGGCGAGGTTATGTGTCAGCATAAAATGCTGTAGTGCGCGGCTGAGCGCATCTAGCAAGCGTGCTTGACGTTCTTGAGCTTCTTGTATTCGCTTTTGCTCAGTAATGTCGGTGCGAATAGATACATAAAGCTCGGGCAAACCATATTCATCCACAATAGGCAAAATGGAGCTTTGCACCCAATAAGCACTGCCATCTTTGTGCCGGTTTTGCACTTCACCATGCCAGCTTTGTCCGCTAGACAGCTTTTGCCACATCTCTTCGAACATCGACTGCGGATGGCGACCCGACTTGATAAGACGGTGATTGTGGCCAATCAGTTCTTCTCGGCAATAGCCACTGGTCAGGCAAAACTTTTCGTTTACATCAATGATGCTGCCGTCTGGTGTGGTCACAGACACAATAGCGTGGGCATCCAGCGCACTTCTCAAGCTTTTAAGCTGATTCCATGCTAGCCGCCGCTGGCTATAGGCCGCATCAAACAAGCGAAATTGCTTGGCTTGCGCCATCGTGGCTGCAACCAGTAAGCGTGCATCAACCGGCTTAAGAAAAAATGCTTCGCCACCGGCATGACGTGCGGCCAATTGCATCTCGATCGTATCGGTTGCGGACAGATAAACCACTGGTAGACGCGCAAAACGCTTATCTCGGCGCAGCGAGGTGGCGATATCAATGCCGAGGCCACCGAGCTGTGCGGCCTCAAGTACGCAGACCTCGGGAGAAAAGTGCGCCAAGCATGCCCATGCGGCGGCTTGGGTTTCGACCACCTGTACCGAAAAACCTGCAGCTTGTAATGCCGCCAAGGCGGCTGAGGGCTGTTCCTCAGTGGTTTCTACCAGCAAAACACGGTAGGGGGTGCGGGGTATCCATGCTAATCCTGCTAGCGCGGTAATCAGCCGAGGCACATCCAAAGGCGTGTCCAGCAGCAGGCTTGCACCGACCCGTCTTGCGGCGACTTGAACTTCAAAATCATCGGTATCCACCACGGCGACCAGCGTCGCTCCCGCCAAAGCCAGCGGCGGTTGAGCAGCAAGACCTGTCGCACTGGCCAGCAAGACGGTGTGGATGGGGTCGGGGAGGTGTCGGGTCTCCGTCCAATTTGCTACGTGGTTCGTTGCAAATCCCAGCAGATGTAGTGTCCGCAGTAGCTTTACGCTACCCGCAAAGTGCTCACCCACCACGGCAAAAGTCCAGCTACTGGGGCTAGGCGGGAGAATGTCTTGGTTGAGGGGTTCAATGAGGTGCGCTTCAAGAAACAGCTCGGCCAGCTCGTGAACGGCGGCCAGGACGGGCTCTAGCCGCTCTTGAGGCGGGGTATCCCGCAAAAATTCGCCTAAAATTTTGACCAGCGTATCCGCCCGCCCCACGGCCTCAAGGTGGGCCAGCCGCTTGGCCTCATCAGCGCATTGCTTTACCACATAGATAAGCTGTGCGCCGTGCACACGGTTCCAGCCGCTTGCTTCTATTTTATCGATGGCATCGCCCAGTTGGCGTGCCAGTACTTGTCGTTTTTCCGTCATGATAGATTCGCTTTCATGCCGCTATTTTTCTGGTGAGATGCTCAACGACGGCGCGTAAGACAGGAAAGGGAATCGGCTTGGGATACACCGGCACGCCGAGGGGCAACCCGCCATGGGCTTGAATGGCTTCCATGGTTAGGGCAGTCACCACGATAACCCGCCCCCGAATGGCCGCCACTTGGTTTTTTAAGCTGCGAATCATTTTGAAGCCATCCATTTCTGGCATGGCAAGGTCGGCAATGATGAGGTCTGGCCGATGCCGCCCAATGAGTAGCAGCCCTTCAAAGCCATCATTTGCCATCAACAGCTGAACAGGGAGCCCCCATTCGGAAAACTGCCGGCGATACAGGGCTTGCTGCACGGGGTCATCTTCAACCACCAAGACCTTAAAAGGCTCAGGGGCGGGCTCGGTACTACAGACCACTTGCTGGCGCATTTGAATCGCGTCAATCGCCTCAATAGGGATGCGTCGATGCCCTCCTGCGGTTTTCCACGCAGGTAAGATGCCCGTTTCTACCCATGATTGGATGGTAGACAGCGCAACCCCCAAACGAGAAGCCGCCTCACGAGTGGAAAGAAAGTCTTGTTTTGGTAGGGAAAGGCAGCGGTTCATCCGTCTCTCGGTTGTCTCGATAAGGAGCCAAATAGGCATGAGGCGTTTACGATATACTTAATTTGACATTTTAAGTTTGCTAAAAATGGTATTTGTCATGCGAAAAAGAATAGCAGCATTCGTCATTTTCGTCATTGTTGCTGCCCAGCCAACAGCAGGGGGTTCATGACCACGGGGGGGCGCTAACACCCTATTTTTTTTACCTGATGGTATAGTTTATTTTGTCTAGTCCGAATCAAAAAACGCATAGTGTTTTCATTCACTATGCGTTTTGGCTTTTGTGGGAGTGGCAAAATTTCAGCGTAACATGTTGATTTTTATGGATATATCCTCAAAATAAAACGCTGGGTAGCCACCGCCCCCTAAATGGGCGAGGAATATACTTGAGCATTTTCTGTACCAGCTCAAGGCAGACTCTGCGGCCTTCTGGAGGGGGTACGGCAAGCCGGTCGCCCCCCCCTTTTCTACCCTGCTAATAAAATCCAAAATGCGCCGCTTCCAGTGCCATCAACGAAGCTGACCCCGCCCGCAGCGTCACCAGTAAGCTGTGTACCTCGGGAAAAAGCCGCGCAAAGTAAAACTGCGCAGTGGCCAGCTTGGCATCGTAAAAGGCAGTATCGCCGCCCGCTGCCCGTTTTTCCAGCGCGACTTTACTCATCCACGCCCAGAAAAAGCCGTAGGTGAGATGCCCCAGCAGCCGCAAATAATCAGTGGCCGCTGCCCCTGCCTCGTCCTTATTCACCATGGCCTGCATCCCGATGTGCAGGGTGACTTCGCCCACGTCGGTCAGAAGCTGGGTCAGCGCGTCAACCATCGGCCTTAGCGTCGTATTGCCCGCGTTGGCTTGGCAGAATTTGTGTATCAGCTTGGTAAACGCCCGCAGCTTCTGCCCTTGGTCGAGCAGCACCTTGCGCCCCAACAAATCCAAGGCCTGAATACCATTGGTGCCCTCGTAGATTTGCGAGATGCGGCAGTCGCGCACCAGCTGTTCCATGCCCCATTCGCGGATAAAGCCATGTCCGCCGAAGACCTGCATCCCAAGGTGGGTGGCGGTGTAGCCGTTGTCGGTCATAAAGGCTTTGGCCACCGGTGTCAGCAAGGCGACAAAATCCGCCGCCTGTTGGCGGGCTTGGGCATCGGTGGATTTGGCTTCGATGTCGAGTTGCAAGGCCAGCCACGCCGAAAACGCCCGCCCTGCCTCGGTATAGGCTTTTTGGGTCAGCAACATGCGGCGCACATCGGGGTGGACAATAATCGGGTCAGCCGCAAGGTCGGGGGCTTTGCTGCCGGTTAAAGACCGCATTTGCAGCCGTTCTTTGGCATAGCTTAACGCCCCTTGGAATGCCGCCTCGCCCAGCCCCAAGCCCTGCATCCCACAAGCCAAGCGGGCGGTATTCATCATGGTAAACATACAGCCCAAGCCTTTATTGGCCTCGCCCACCAGATAGCCTTGGGCTTGGTCAAAGTTGAGCACGGCAGTAGCGTTGGCCTTGATGCCCATTTTGTGCTCCAACGCCCCGCAACTCACGGCATTGCGCCGCCCCACGCTACCGTCCACGTTGGGTAAAAACTTGGGGACAAGGAACAGCGAGATACCCTTGACCCCCTCGGGGGCATCCGGCAGCCGTGCCAAAACCAAATGCAGGATGTTGTCGCTGAGGTCGTGCTCGCCCGCCGAGATGAAAATTTTGGTGCCGGTGAGGGTGTAGCTGCCATCGGGCTGGGGATGGGCGCGGGTTTTAATCAGCCCAAGGTCGGTGCCGCAATGGGGCTCGGTCAGGCACATCGTCCCCATCCAGCGCCCCGCCACCAGTGGCGGCAAATAGGTGGCTTTTTGGGCAGGAGAGCCGTGGGCATGGAGGGCGGCATACACCCCATGCGCCAAGGCGGGATACATCGACCATGCCACATTGCTGCTGCACAGCATTTCCATCACCGGAAACACCAGCGTTTTCGGCATCCCTTGCCCCCCAAATGCGGGGTCGCAATCCAGCGCAGGAAAGCCCAATTCACAATAGGCGTGATAGGCGGCCTTAAAGCCCGCTGGGGTGGTCACGCTGCGGTCGGCAGGGTGATAGGTACAGCCAGCTTCATCTGCGGCACGGTTCAGCGGGGCGACTTCGTACTGGCAAAAATCTGCCGCCGCTTGCAGGTAAGCCGCCAAGACATCTTGGGTGGCCTCCTCGTAGCTGGAGAAGGTTGATAGCACGGTTTGCACCTGAATGACTTCATTCAGCACAAAATCAAAATCACGGAGGGGGGCGGTATAAGCGGGCATGACAAGTCTCCCAAAACGGGTAAGGGGAAGGCGAGGGTGGTGCAAGGTTGTACCCTCACCAAGCAGCGCAGCTGTGTGCGATAACCACAAATGTAACGGGGAGGTTACCGGTCGGCAAGCATTGCAAACAATCGTTTCAATGCGAGCCATGCCGTGTGCGTCGTGTTTTTTGGTCGGTTTTGGGGATGTCATGCCGAAAATTGTAGGGAGAGTGACCCGCAGCAGTGGGGGAAGGGGTCAAGTTATTGCATAATGGTGGGTAGTTTTCATCTCGATTTTTTATTAGGTCGGTGTAACACGACCCCAGTAATAACCCCGCACTGCCAGTTCCAAAAACGGGGAGATCTGCTCAACACAAGGATAGACCATCATGGCTGATTACGATGAAGCAGCAGAAACCAATGCGTTTGGCTTGTCGATGCAAGAAAACGAAGATGGCAAACTGCTTCTAACCTTCGCGCCCAATGACTTGCGCTTTAAAATCGACCCCGAAGGCCTGCGGCGCATGGCGACCGAACAAGGGCATGGCATGCTGTGCTTTGACGAAAAAGCCCTGCTCAACGCCGCCCGCTCTGTGCAGAAAAATGAACCTTTTTTTGGCTCGATTGCTACCCGCCTAGATGCTGAGTATCACGTTGTAATTTCCTCCGATCGGCTGATAGCACAAATCGAAATCCACCCGCCTTTTGGCGGCAAGGCACTTAACCTAGACGATGCGTTTAAGGCGGTTGCCGATGCCCGTATTTCGTTTGGCTTAGACAAAGCCAAAGTGGTCTCGGCCATGAATAGCGAGCTTGGCCGCCCCGTTGAAATTGCCAAGGGTGTGGCGGCGATTATTGGGCGCGACACCCGCTTTGAACCGCTGGTTGATGTCAACCGCGAGCGCGTCCCCCGTGAAAAAGAAGATGGGCGGGTCGATTGGCGTGATTTGGGCGACATCCCTATCGTCAACCCTGGCGACCCTGTGATGCGCCGCTACCCGCCAGAAAAAGGCGTGATTGGCCGCGACATCTACGGCAACACCGTCCATACCGTCGATGGCAAATTTGTCGATTACCCACACAAACTCGAAGGGGTGGAGCGTGACCCGCACGATGCCACCTTGTTACGCGCCGCGATTGTGGGGCAACCCGTTTTGCTGCGGGATTCAGTCAAGGTCGAGCCCATCATTAAAATGCCTGGGGTCAATATCAGCTCCGGCAATGTGACCTTTGTGGGCAGCGTCATTATTAACGGTGATGTGCAAGCAGGGATGCACATTAAAGTGGATGGCGATGTCACCGTCGATGGCACGGTAGAAGCCGCGACCATCGAAGCAGGCGGCAGCATTATCGTAAAAGGCGGCATTGTCGGGCAGGGTGGCGGTAAGCAGCGCGACAGTGCCCCCTCGGCGGCCACCCCCAGCCTGCACGCCAAAGCCGACATCCGTGCCAAATACGCCGAAAATGCCGTGCTGATTGCCGAAAAATCGGTGTTTATTGAAGAAGCGGTGATTGAGTGTGACATTACCGCCCTAGAGTACGTCACCATCGGCACAAAAGGGCGGCGCAAAGGCTACATTATGGGGGGGCGTGTTCGCGCCACCTTGGGCATCAAAGCCGAGTTTTTGGGCGGACCAGGTAGCCGCCAAGCGCGGGTGATGGTCGGGGTGAATCCCTTGCTGCAACAGCGCATCGAAGAGAAGAAACAGCGCATTGCTGCCCTCGTAAAAGAAGAAGCGGACTTGAAAAAGCTGATTCAATTCCTCGCTGACAAGCCCGACCGCCAAGATACCATGCAAAAAGCAGAAAATACCCTGCGCCGTATCCAAGACAGCCGCGCCGATACCTTTGTCGAAGAGCGTGCCCTGACCGTCGATGCCGAATTGGCCGAGCACGCCAAGGTGGAAATTGGCGTGCGCGTTCATGCCGGCTCAACAGTGAATGTAGGTAAAGCGTCCATGTTTATCCCTGAAGACACCAGCTTTGGGGTGTTCCGCCTAGACCAAAATCAAGTGGTATTTAGCCGTGCCTAAAGCCTGTTCCTGCCCCATGTTACGCGACATGGGGCAGGCTCCCCTGCTTTACTTACCCAACGTTCTTTAAAGGTCAAAAAACAGCGAATGCCCCCTGTTGATACACACCGCTCGGTTTCCTCGTTCCTATTTATTATCTGCGTTTTTTTGCTGTCTAGCGTGCTGGGTGGCATCTTTATCTGGCAGGCAGAGCAAGACCGCCTCGCGGCCGAGCGTGCACGGGTTGCAGACTTAGTAAACAATCACGCAGCTACGCTGCAAACCCACATTGACCGCTCATTGTCCGCCACTTACGCCTTGGCGGCTTTGGTGCGTCAAGCCCACGGTAGCCCCCCCGAATTTGACGATATCGCACGGCAAATGCTGCCCTTTTACCCTGGTGTTTCCTCGCTATCACTAGCCCCTAAAGGCGTAGTGCAGCAGGTGTTTCCACATCAGGACAATACTAAGGCGCTGGGGCTAGACCTCTTCAAAGACCCGATTCAAAACCGTGAGGCTATGTTATCGCGGGAAAGCGGCAAGCTCACCTTGGCTGGGCCGCTCACCCTTATGCAGGGGCATTTGGGAGTGGTGGGGCGGTTGCCTATTTTTATGGATGACCGCAAAGGCGTACCTGTCTTTTGGGGTTTCTCCATGGTGGTGATGCGTTTTCCTGACATGCTGACCCCCGTGCAACTTCCCAAACTGGTTGAGCGTGGGTTCGACTACACCTTGTGGCGGCAAATTCCCGGTAGCAAAGGCCGACAGATGATTACCACCTCATCCGTACAGCCCTTACTAGAGCCCGTTGAGCGGCACTTTGACGTCCTCAACGGCACATGGGTGCTGAGCGTCGCCCCCACCCAAGGCTGGGGGGCCCCACTGGGTTTATTACTGAGAATTATGGCCTGCCTTATCTGCAGCACGGCCTTGGCTTCATTGGTGTATCTGCTGCTGGCACAACGCAGACGGCAGGCTGAGCTCGCCCGCCGCAATGCCGAGGCACACACCTACCAAACCGAGCTGGCTCGCGCCCAAGCCGCTGCCCATATGGGGAGCTGGCTACTTGACGTGCCCACAGGCTTGGTGCGGTGCTCCGCAGAAATCTATCGGATTTTTGGGTTGGTGCAAGATTCGCCGGTCAGCAGTGCCACGTTTTACAGCTATGTCCACCCCGACGACCACCAAATCGTCCGCGCCGCATGGAAATCGGCACTTAATGGCACGCGCTATGACGTGGAATACCGCATTGTCATCAACCAGCAAACCCGTTGGCTGCACAACCAAGCACGGCTATCCTACGCCCCCAATGGAAACTTGACCCAAGCAGCAGGGATTTTGCAGGACATTACCCTACGCAAAGAGGCCGAAGCCCAAATTTTGGCGACGCAAAGCAAGCTGCAAGCCACGTTCGATGCCATCCCCGATTTGCTGTTTGAGCTGGATGTGATGGGCTATTACCACGATGCTCATGCCCCGCATAATGACTTGCCGCTATTGTCCACGGCAGATCTGGTGGGCAAACGGGTGCAAGACGTGCTGCCGGCCGAATCTGCCGACATCATCTTGGCCGCCCTACAAGAAGCCCAAGCCACGGGGCAGTCTAATGGCAAGCAATACGCCATTTCGCTGCCGCAGGGCGCGATGTGGTTTGAGCTATCGGTATCGCGCAAAGCCACCGACCATGATATTCCTGCGCGATTTATTGTGCTGTCGCGGGATATCTCGGAGCGAAAACGCACCGAGGCTATCCTCCAAAGCCGCACCCAAGAACTAGCCTTGCACAACCAAGTGTTGCAGCAAGTCAGCCAAGGGCTGCCCCTGCGCCAAATCCTAGAAACCTTGGTGCTGGAAGTCGAAAGCCAGCATACCGACGTGCGCTGTGCTATTTCCTTGCTAGACGATGCCGGTACCCACCTCAACCACGGTGCAGGGCCTAGTCTGCCGGACTTCTACAACCAAGCCATCAATGGGCTAACCGTGGGCGAGGGCGAAGGGTCGTGCGGCACGGCGGCCTATCGTGGCAAGCGGATGATTGTTGAAGACATCGAAATCCACCCCTACTGGGAGCCCTTTCGAGCTTTGGCCTATCGGGTGGGGCTACGCGCCTGCTGGTCGCAACCGATTCTGAATAGCGAAGGACGGGTGCTGGGGGTTTTCGCGCTCTACCACGCCATCCCTGCCCGCCCATCAGACACCGATATCGCCCAAATTGAAAGCTATGCCAAGCTGGCCGAGCTGGCGATTGAACGCCGCCAAGCCGAAAAAAATCTGCGGATTGCCGCTGTGGCTTTTGAAACCCAAGAGGGCATTTTTGTCACCGATGCCCGCTATATTATTTTGCGGGTCAATCAAGCTTTTACCACCATCACCGGCTATACCACCGAAGAAGCCGTTGGGCAAACCATGTATCTGCCTGGCAGCGACCGCAATAACGCCTCTTTTTACGATGAAATGTGGACGCATATCCACGACACCGGCTCATGGCAAGGGGAACTGTGGAACCGCCGTAAAAATGGTGAGCTTTACCGCGAATGGTTGACCATGACTGCTGTGACGGGCGATGACGAAGCCGTCAGCCAC
>RRZT010542333.1_pt1 | contig 18165 bp, 14 predicted proteins | sample 2165551 | NCBI WGS metagenome assembly RRZT01 (sample SAMN10456910, study PRJNA506462) | wastewater metagenome | biome: wastewater; feature: sludge; material: wastewater sludge; isolation source: wastewater sludge with Escherichia coli K12::gfp cells carrying plasmid... | place: USA: Moscow, Idaho...
CCGGCGCTTCTTCTGCAGGTACCGTCACTCTCGCTTCTTCCCTGCTGAAAGGGGTTTACAACCCGAAGGCCTTCATCCCCCACGCGGCGTCGCTGCATCAGGCTTGCGCCCATTGTGCAATATTCCCCACTGCTGCCTCCCGTAGGAGTCTGGGCCGTATCTCAGTCCCAGTGTGGCCGGTCGCCCTCTCAGGCCGGCTACCCGTCATCGCCTTGGTAGGCCATTACCCCACCAACAAGCTGATAGGCCGCGAGTCCATCCCCCACCAAAAAATCTTTCAAACACCACCCATGAGGACAGCATTCAATATCCGGTATTAGCTGAAGTTTCCCACAGTTATCCCAGAGTGGAGGGCAGGTTACTCACGTGTTACTCACCCGTTCGCCACTAATCACCACCCGAAGATGGATCATCGTTCGACTTGCATGTGTTAAGCACGCCGCCAGCGTTCGTCCTGAGCCAGGATCAAACTCTCCATTGAAAAACAATGAGAGAAATGAAACCCAACCCTAAAAAAGGTTGTTACATCTCAAAAGAAAACCAACAAAGTTGGTTAACGAGGACACACAAACCTGAAAGGTTGTGTGCATCAAAAATATGAACCAAACACCCACCACCAAACGATGATGAACATTCGGCCACTGGCATTGACCTAAGCACGCTGTTGAGTTCTCAAACTTCCGACACACACCACCAAACAACCCAACCAACCGGCTAGATCCCTCAGCGGGGCACTCGACCAACCTTACCAGAACCCCAACCCCGAAGCAAACCCGCCCCGAACCAGAACCCCAGCCACACCCGACACCATCAAACCCCAAAACACAAGGCCAAACAGCACCAAACGCCACACCCGACAACCACCAAACCGAAGCTCAACCAGCCCCCGAGCGCTTGAGAAACATTACACCAACCACAACCACACACCAAATCCACCACCACCCCACACCCACCACCACCACCCCACACCCCACCCAAACCACCCCCCACAACCGGCAACACACTTGCCAACCATCATTCGGCTGCCGGGCGACACGGCCGTGACTGTCCTCCACGCTCATCTGCCGACGGCGCGGGCACGTAGCGACGTGCTTCCGGGACTGGGCCGGGAGCTGCCCGCCACGAGGCTGTCGAGCCGGATGTCCGACCGCCCCGGGCCGATCACGTCCTGGCACGACGCATCGCACGTCACGGCGACGGCTGCCTGGAGCGACGGCTGCCTGGCCGGTGAGGGCGTGATCATGAGGGCGCCCCACGTTCTGACAGACGACCGCCCTCCCCCGTGCGCGCGGCGCTTCGCCGCCAGAGCGCCGGGGTCCAGAAGCGTGCGAGCAGGCGGGCGGGATTCAGGCGCAGGTGCGTGCGGGACAGCGCAACCCTTGCGTGCATGCGTAGCGGCGCCGAGATAGCCGCGGCGAGAGCCTCCACGTGCGTCCTGAGGAGGCGGGGTGAGGGCCAGGCATCCTCCTGGAGCGCAAACCATGGGGGCACCTCAAGCCGGCCGGCCGTGTACCGACCCTAGATGCGGGAAGGCTCCCCTGGAATCCAGGGGAGCCTTCACAAGCAGCGGTGCAGCTAGCCGGCGACGGCGAGTGCGCCCACGGTCTTCTTGCCACGACGCACGATCACGAAACGGCCCTGTAGCAGGTCCTCGCTCGTCAGCGCGGCGTCGGGGTCCGACACCTTCACATTGTTGACGTAGGCGCCGCCCTCCTCGATCGCTCTCCTCGCCGCCGACTTGGAGGGCACCACGCCAGAGGCCGCCAACGCGTCCACCACCGAGGGCAGACCGGCCCCGGCGTGCACGGTCGCAGCGCCGAGTTCCTTGGCCACTGCGGCGAGCGTGCGCTCATCGAGATCCCTCAGTTCGCTCCGTCCGAACAACGCAGCACCCGCAGCCTCCGCCGACTCTCGTTCGGTGCGCCCGTGCACCAGATCGGTGATGTCGTCGGCCAAGGCGCGCTGGGCGATGCGGAGGAACGGCTTCTCCTCCGACTGCCGGGCGATGTCGTCGATCTCCTCGCGCGGGCGCTCGCTGAACACCTTGAGGTACGCGACCACCATCGCGTCCTCCGCGTTCAAGAAGTACTGATGGAACGCGTACGGCGAGGTCATCTCAGGATCCAGCCACACCGTGCCCGACTCCGTCTTGCCGAACTTCGTCCCATCGGCCTTGGTCAACAGTGGTGTGCCCACTCCGTGCGCGCGGGCTCCTTCGGAGCGACGAATGAGGTCGATGCCCGCGGTGATGTTGCCCCACTGATCCGACCCACCGGTCTGCATCGTGACGCCGTAGCTGCGGTACAGCTCCCGAAAGTCCAGCGACTGCAACAAGACGTAGCTGAACTCGGTGTAGCTGATCCCCGACTCGAGCCGTGACTTCACGACCTCTCGGTCGAGCATCCTGTTGACCGAAAAGTGCTTGCCGACATCCCGCAGAAGTTCCAAGGCGCTGATCGTGCGCGTCCAGTCCAAGTTATTGACCAGCCGGGCTCCGCGGTCGCCGTCCAGATCGATGAGGCGTCCGACTTGCGCCCGGATGCGTTCCACCCAACCACGCACGGTGTCCTCATCGTTCATGACGCGTTCACCGGCCTGCTTCGGATCACCGATCAGCCCCGTGGACCCACCCACCAGCAGGAACGGCTGGTGCCCCGCTCGTTGCAGGGCGCGCTGCACCATGAGTTGGACCAGGTTACCCATGTGAATGCTGGGCGCGGTGGGATCGAATCCCACATAGCTACTGACCGGGCCCGCGTCGAGGTGGGCGCCCAAGGCGTCCAGATCCGTCGAATGCGCGACCAGGCCGCGCCACTGGAGTTCGTCGATCAGTGCGTTCACCCATCCAACCTAGCGGAGGGCACCGCCGCCCCGGTGCGCGAACCGACCAGTGGTGTGCGCGCCCCCGGGCGGCCGACGGAGGAGAAGCACCCCCGATCAGTCGGTCACCCAGCGTCGATGCGCTGCCAGCTTCGCCTCCACCTCGCCGAGTTGCTCGGCCACCCGGACCTGGGCCGTTCCGCCACGTCCGTCGCGAGCGTTGATGGACCCGGCGACGCTCAGGACGCCCAACACCCCCGCGGTGAGGCGCTCGTCAATGCCTGGCAGGTCCGCGGCGGTGAGCTCCGTGAGCTCGATGCCCTTGCCTTCGCAGTACTGGACGGCCTTCCCGGCGATCTCGTGTGCCTCGGCGAAGGGAACCCGCTGCTTGACCAGCCAGTCCGCCACGTCAGTGGCGAGCGAAAACCCCTGCGGCGCCCGAGCGGCGAGGCGTTCCGGCTGGAAGGCCAGCGTGGCGATCATGCCTGCCACCGCAGGCAGCAGGACGCGCAGCTGATCCAGCCCGTCGAAAATGGGCTCCTTGTCTTCCTGGAGATCCCGGTTATAGGCGAGGGGAAGCCCCTTCAACGTGGCGAGCAACCCCGCCAGGTTCCCGATCAAACGCCCCGCCTTGCCCCGTGCCAACTCGGCGACATCGGGGTTCTTCTTCTGCGGCATGATCGAGGAGCCAGTCGACCAGGCGTCGTCCAGCTTCGCGAATCCGAACTCGACGGTCGACCACAAGATGACCTCCTCGCTGATGCGGGACAGGTCCACACCGATCATGGCGAGCACGAAGGCCGCCTCGGCGACCAGATCTCGTGCCGCAGTCCCGTCGATGGAGTTGGGCACGGACCCGTCGAACCCCAGCTCGGCGGCGACGAACTCCGGATCCAGGCCCAACGACGTGCCGGCCAGCGCGGCCGAACCGTACGGCGACAGCGCGAGGCGGGCGTCCAGATCTCGGATCCGGTCCAAATCCCGCAGCAACGGCCAGGCGTGCGCCAGGAGGTGGTGCGACAACAGCACCGGCTGAGCCGACTGCAAGTGGGTGCGTCCGGGCATCGGGACGCCGAGGTGGGTGCGCGCCTGCCCGGCCAGCGCGGCGACGACCTCGCCGACGCCCAAGGCGATCGTGCGCAGCTCGTCGCGCAGATAGAGCCGGATCAAGGTGGCGATCTGGTCGTTGCGCGACCGACCCGCGCGCAGGCGGCCTCCCAGGTCGTGGCCAGCGCGCTCCATCAGGCCCCGCTCCAGCGCGCCGTGAACGTCTTCATCGGTCTCCGACGCGACGAACGCGCCAGACGTCACATCGGCGTCCAACCGGTCCAACGCGGCGATCATGTCGGTCAGCTCGACGTCGGTGAGCAAACCCGCGCGCTGCAGCGCACGGGCGTGAGCGCGCGACCCGGCGATATCGAGGTGCGCCAGGCGCCAGTCGAACTGCGTCGACTTCGACAACGCGAACATCGCCTCAGCCGGGCCCCCCTCGAATCGGCCGCCCCACAGCCGGCCCTGTCCTGCCTCGGTCATCCGTCCGTCTCCTTGCCACCTGCGCCCAACATGAGCATCTCTTCAGCCAGCGCCGCCCCGCCCAGCGGGTCCCGGCTCACCAGCAGGATCGAATCGTCCCCGGCGATGGTACCGAGCACGGTCTCCAACCCGGCCCGATCGATCGCCGAGGCGAGGAACTGGGCGGCGCCGGGCGGCGTCTTCAAGACGGCCAGGTTGGCCGACGCCTCCGCGCTCAGCATCAGCTCGGCCATCAGCCGCGCCAGCCGGGCGCGGGCACGGCCAACGTCCGCCGCCTCGACGTCTTGCACCGCGTAGACCAACTCCCCCGATGCCGCGCGCAGCCGCACGGCCCCCACCGTCACCAGATCGCGCGACAGCGTTCCCTGGGTGACCGCAAACCCCTCGGCGGCCAGGAGATCGGCGAGTTCGGTCTGCGAGCGGATCGAGCGCCGCGTCAGCAACTCCACGATCCGCCCCTGACGCGCCGCCTTCGTCCCCGGCAGCGACCTCTCGCTCACGCCACCAGTTCCGGCAGCGCATCCACGAAGGGCTGCAGGTCGTCGGTCGTGATCACCAACGGCGGCGCCAGACGCAACACGTCTGGCCGCGGGGCGTTCACGATGAAGCCACGCTTCAAGGCGCGCCGGGCGATGTCGGCGCTGATGGGCTCCTTCAGCACGACCCCGCGCAGCAGCCCCCGCCCGCGAACGTGGCTGATCTGCGGTAGTCCCAGCCCTTCGATCGATGACGCCAGCCAGGCACCCGTACGTTCGGCATGGAGCAGGAGTCCCTCGGACTCGAGGATGTCCAGCACGGTCAACGCGGCTCGCGAGGCCAGTGGATTTCCCCCGAACGTCGTGCCGTGCTGCCCCGGCTGGATGAAGTCGGCAGCACGCCCCACGGCGACGCAGGCACCGATCGGGAACCCGCCTCCCAGCCCCTTGGCCAGCGTGATGAGATCCCCGTGGACGCCCTGGGCCGACGACGCCAGCCACGCGCCGGTGCGACCCATGCCGGTCTGCACCTCGTCGAACCACAGCAGGGCCCCGTGCGCGTCACACTGCTCGCGGACGAACTGCAAGTACCCCCTGGGCGGCTCCACCACCCCGTTCTCGCCCTGGATCGGCTCCAGGATCACCGCCGCGGTCGTGTCGTCCACCGCGTCCGCGAGCGCCGCAGCATCGCCATAGGGCACCCAGGTGACACCGGAGGGGAGAGGTTCGAACGGGGCACGGTACTTCTCGGTCGAGGTGAGCGAGAGTGCCCCCAGCGTGCGGCCGTGGAAGGATCCCTCCATGGCCACGATCTTGTGCCGACCCGTCAGGCGAGTGACCTTCAGCGCCGCCTCGTTGGCCTCCGAGCCCGAGTTCGTCAGGAAGGTCCGTGCGTGGCGTCCCTCCCCGACGAGTGCGTCGAGCCGCTCAGCCAACTCGATCTGCAGGGGCGTGGTGAACAGGTTGGACACGTGCATCAGCGTCCCGGCCTGGTCGGCGATGGCCGCCACCAGACGAGGATGGCAGTGCCCCAGCGCATTGACGGCGATTCCGCCCAGCAGGTCGAGGTAGCGCATCCCCTCGGCGTCCCACACGTACGGGCCCTCGCCGCGCACCAGGACGCGTTGCGGGGTGCCGAACGCGTTCATCATGGCGTCGCCGTAGCGTTCCAGCATCGTGGTCATTCGGGAACCACCATCGTTCCGACTCCTTCGTTGGTGAAGATCTCCAGCAGCAGCGAATGGGGACGTCTCCCGTCCACGATGGTCGCCAGCGGGACGCCGGCCTCCACCGCCTCCAGACACGCCTCCATCTTCGGGATCATCCCCGAGGCCAGCGTGGGCAGGATCGCCCGCAACTCGCTCGTCGTGATGGAAGCGATGATCTCGTGGGTGTCGGGCCAGTTGCTGTACAGGCCCTCCACGTCGGTCAAGACCAGCAGCCGTTCCGCGTCCAGAGCCGCGGCCAGCGCGGCCGCAGCAGTGTCGGCGTTCACGTTCAGCACGGAACCGTGCGCATCCGGGGCGACGCTGGCCACCACCGGGATGCGGCCGGCCTCGATCAGATCCGCGACAGCATCGGTGTTGACCTCGACGACCTCGCCGACGCGTCCCAGGTCGACGTCATGCCCGTCCACGACTGTCCCGCGCCGCTGCGCGGTGAACAGTCCAGCGTCCTCCCCGGACATGCCGACGGCGAGCGGACCGTGGACGTTGAGCAGCCCGACGAGCTCGCGACCGACCTGACCGACGAGCACCATCCGGACGACCTCCATCGCCTCGGGCGTCGTCACCCGCAGGCCGCCCTGGAACTCGGAGGGGATATCGAGTCGTCGCAGCATCGCGTTGATCTGCGGCCCACCGCCATGGACCACCACCGGCCGCACTCCGCACTGGCGCAGGAAGACGACGTCCTCGACGAAGGCCTGCTTGAGCTCGGGGCTGGTCATCGCGTTGCCGCCGTACTTGATGACGATCGTCTTCCCGGCGTACTTCTCCAGCCACGGCAACGCCTCGATGAGGGTGCCCGCCTTGGTGTAGATCTCGCTTTGGAGCTGCGCGGTGCGCGTCGTGATGGGGCTCATGAGGAGTACTCCGCGTTTTCTTGCACGTAGGCGTAGGTGAGGTCGTTGGTCCAGATGGTCGCGGTGATCGGACCTGCGGCCAGATCGATATCGACCCGCACCTCGCGAGGGGTCAGGTCGACCAGCGAGCGGTCCTCCCCCAGCCCGCCGGTGCGGAACACGGTGATGCCGTTGAACGCGACGCTGACCAGCTCGGGATCGAAGGTGGCCCGCGTGGTTCCGACCGCAGCGAGCACCCGACCCCAGTTGGGGTCGTTGCCGAAGATCGCGGTCTTGAACAGGTTGGAGCGGGCGACGGCGCGGGCGACGTCCAGGGCGTCCTCCTCCGTCGCGGCGTTCATGATCGTGACGGCGATGTCGTGACTGGATCCCTCGGCGTCGGCGAGAAGCTGACGGGCCAGGGAGGCGCACACCCCGGTGAGCGCCTCGGTGAAGTCATCGAGGTCAGGGACGATCTCCGAGGCGCCGCTGGCGAGCAGAATCACCGTGTCGTTGGTGGACATGCAGCCATCGGAATCGGTCCGGTCGAAGGTCACCCGGGTGGCCGCCCGTAGCGCCGCATCGGCCTGCTCGGGCGTGAGGTCGGCGTCGGTCGTGACGACCACGAGCATGGTCGCCAGCGCGGGCGCCAGCATCCCTGCGCCCTTGGCCATGCCGCCAACGGTCCAGCCGGCCTCACTGGTGAGGGAAGCCTGCTTGCTGACGGTGTCGGTGGTCATGATGGCCTCCGCTGCGGCGGCACCCCCTTGGGCGGACGCCTGCACTGCGGCCTCCGCGATCCCTGCGGTCACCGCGTCCATGGGGAGCCGGACGCCGATCAGCCCCGTGGAACACACCGCGACGCGCTCGTCGGAGGTGCCCAGCGCGGTCGCTGTCGCGGCGGCCATGGCACGGGCGTCGGCCAGTCCCGCGTCGCCGGTGCAGGCGTTGGCCCCACCGGAGTTGAGGACGACCGCATCGAGTTGCCCTCCGGCCAGCGCCGCGACCGACCAGACGACCGGGGCCGCCTGGAACCGGTTGGATGTGAACACCCCTGCGGCGCAGCGCCGAGGTCCGACGTTGGCAACCAGGGCAAGGTCGCGTTTGCCCGTGGCCTTGATCCCGGCGGCGACGCCCGCGGCGACGAATCCTTGGGCTGCAGTCACGCTCATGGTGCGACTCCCATCGTGGTGAGTCCCAGGGTCTCAGGGAGGCCCAGGGCGAGGTTCATGGACTGGATGGCGCCGCCCGCGGTGCCCTTGGTGAGGTTGTCCAGGGCCGCAACGGCGACCAGGCGTCCGGCCGCCTGGTCCACGGCCACCTGGACGTGGACGTAGTTGCTGCCCAGCACCGACTGGGTCTGGGGCCACAATCCGGCCGGCAGCAGGTGGACGAAGGGCTCGTCCGCCCACGCGGCCGCATAGGCGTCGCGTGCAGCTTCCGTGGTGAGCGGTGCCGCCAGGGGCGCGGTGACGGTAGCAAGGATGCCGCGCGACATGGGCACGAGGACCGGCGTGAACGACACGGTAGGCGCCTGCGCGCCGAGCTTGCGGAAGTTCTGCAGGATCTCCGGAACGTGCCGGTGGACGCCGCCCACCCCGTAGGCGGACGCCGAGCCCATGAGCTCAGCCCCGAGCAGGTTGGTCTTGAGGGATTTGCCCGCCCCGGAGGGGCCCGTCGGGGCGACCGCAACCACGTCGTGGCCGTCGACCAGCCCCGCCTGCAGCGCGGGAGCCAGCGCCAACGTGATGGTGGTCGGGAAGCATCCCGGCACGGCGACCCTGCGCGTGGCCGCCAAGCGCTCACGTTGCCCGGGCAACTCGGGCAGCCCGTAGGGCCAGGTGCCCGCGTGGGGGGTGCCGTAGAACGCGGCCCAGTCGCTCGGGGACTCGAGCCGGAAGTCGGCGCCGGCGTCGATCACGAGCACGTTGTCACCGAGGGACGCCGCCACCTCCGCCGAGGCCCCGTGGGGCAGAGCCAGGAAGACCACTTCGTGCCCGGCGAGGGTGTCGGGGGTGGTCTCCAGCACCTCGCGATCAAGCAGGGTGGTGAGGTGCTGGTGGTGCTGGCCCAAGGTGGTGCCGGCGGAGGACTTGGCAGTCAGCGCGCCGATCTCGATGTCATCTCGAACCGACAACAGCCGCAGCAGCTCACCGCCCGCGTATCCCGTGCAGCCGGCGACTGCGATCTTCGTCATGGCATGATTATGTGACGAACGGCATATTGATGCAAACCGGGTGTCAGGTGGGCTCCTCCAGCCCCAGCGTCGCGCGAAGCCGCTGCGCCCACCTCGGCTCGTCCCCATAGCGCTGCGAGGGGATCAGCCGTCCGGACGCGCTGTCCTCCAGCACCTGCCGCCAGCGGCGGGCCCGGGTCGCCGGGCGTTGGGCTCCGTCCAGCCACGCCATCGCTACACGCCGGTACGATGCCGGAACCCCCTCCCACCAGGCTTTCGCCCTCGACGAAGCCTCCAGTTCAGCGCGCTCGTCGTCGCGCAGTTCCCCCTGAGGCCGTTCAAAGCTGTACACGCCGGTCCGCTCCGGTTGTCGCGCCGCGAAGGCGGCCAGCCCCGCGGGTGCCATGCGTCCCTCGGCGATCAGCCGCTCCACGTGCCGGACGTTGACCAGGCTCCACGTGCTGCGAGCACGCCGCGGCGTCCATCGCTGGCGCCTCGATGCGGCGCCGATGCGCTGCGACACCGAGTCGATCCAGCCGAAGCACAACGCCTCCACGACCGCGTCAGCCCAGGTCAGCCCACGGGGGACGACGTGGGCCCCGTTCAGTCCCATCCACAGCTCCGCCCGTTCCTGGTGATGCCGCTCCAGCCACGCCCGAAACTGCGCAGCGTCGTCGAAGAACACCGCAGGCTGCTCCGGAGTGCCACCCAGCCGACCGATCATGCGGCCATTGTGGACGCAGGCGCACTGGCACGCCACCGCCCCGCCGCGCTCAGTCCTGCCGGGAGAAGTCCGTCACGTGAATCACCAGGTCCCCTGCCGTGTCGCACTCATCGAGATCGACCCATGCGTGCACGGCCCAGTCCCGGTTGCCCGCCGGGTCCGCGACGATCTGACGCACCTGCCACGTCCGGTCTCGCTTCTCGACGGCGAAGAAGGCCGGCCCCCGGGCGTCCGCGCCGGTGCCGATCTCCTCATGCTCATCCCAGTACTCCCCCAGCGCCTCGTCCCAGCGCGGCCTCGTCATCACCACCGGCTGCGCCGACTCCAGGCCGGCCAGTGCCTCCACATCGTCCTCGGCCATGAGTTCGATGCGGCGCCACAGCGCATTGCGCACCATGACGGTGAACGCACGCTCGTTCCCCGTGACCGGGCGCAGCGGCTCCACGGGAACGTCGGGGCCGGCGGCATCGATGCCGGACAACGACGCCAGCCGGTTCCACTCGTCGATCAACGACGAGTCCACCAGGCGGGTCACCTCCCCCAGCCAGGCGATCACATCGGCGAGTTCCTCGGTACGGGACGCCTCCGGAACCGTCTGGCGCAACGCGCGGTAGGCGTCCGAGAGGTAGCGCAGCAACAACCCCTCGCTGCGCTGCACCTTGTAGTGCGCCACAAACTCGCCGAACCGCATTCCACGCTCGTACATGTCACGCACGACCGACTTCGGCTTCACCGGGGTCTCGGCCAGCCAGGGATGGGCGGCCGCATACACCTGATGGGTGTGCGTGAGGAGGTCGACCAACGGCTTGGGCCAGGTGATCTCCTCCAGCGCCGCCATCCTCTCCTCGTACTCCAGCCCATCCGCCTTCATCTCGCCGACGGCCTCGCCCCGCGCTGTGAACTGTTGCTGAAGCAAGATCACCATCGGGTCCTCCAGCGTCGCCTCGATGACGCTGACGACGTCGAGCGCGTACGTCGGCTCCTCGACCTCCAAGGACTCGACGACCGCCAGCGCGAACGCGGACAACGGCTGGTTGAGGGCGAAGTCACGCTGCAGGTCGACCGCCAGGACGTAGCGGCGTCCGCCCGGGGTGGGGGCGTCTAGGCGCTCCACGACCCCAGCCCGCACAAGCGAACGGGCCAACTGCGCCGCCCGCCGGATGAGGCGTCGGCGCGTGGCGGCGTCCGGATGAATCGAGTCGCTCAAGTGGACCACGGCAGCACCCGTGTCCTCGTCGCGTTGCAGCAGGTTCAGCAGCAGTCCGTGGGTGATCTTCAGCCGCGGATGGAGTTCCTCCGGTTCGGACTCGATGAGCTTGGCGAACGTCGCCTCGGAATAGTTGACGAAGCCCTCCGGCGGCTTCTTGCGGCGCACCGACCGCAACTTCTTCGGATCATCGGCGAACTTCGCGACGATCCGCGCATTTTCCACCTCGTGCTCCGGCGCTTGGGCGACCACGTAGCCGACCGTGTCGTACCCCGCGCGCCCGGCTCGTCCGGCGATCTGATGGAACTCACGGCTGCGCAGGACACGCTGGCGGCGTCCGTCGAACTTGGTGAGCGAACTGAACAGCACGGTGCGAATCGGGACGTTGATCCCGACGCCCAAGGTGTCGGTGCCACAGATCACCCCCAGCAGCCCCCGCTGCGCCAGGCGTTCCACCAGCCGGCGGTAGCGCGGCAGCATGCCGGCGTGGTGCACGCCGATGCCCGCCCGCAGCAGCTTGGCCAGGCTCTGCCCGAACCCCGACGCGAAAGCGAAGCCGCGCAGTTCCTCTGCCAGCGCTTCGCGGTGCCCGCTCCCCGCGATCCCCTGGCTCAGCAGCGCCTGTGCTCGCTCCACTGCAGCGGCCTGCGTTCCGTGCACGACGTAGACCGGGGCCTGATGGGTCGCGACCAGGTTCGCGATGGTCTCATGCGCGGGCTCGAGCGACCAGGAAAAGGTCAGCGGAACAGGGCGGGTCACCCCGCCGATCACCGCGGTCTCGCGCCCGGTGGTGTCGCTCAGGCTCGTGGCCAGCCGCGTCACATCGCCCAAGGTCGCCGACATGATCACGAACTGGGTGTGCGGCATCTCCACCAACGGGACGTGCCAGGCCCAGCCACGATCGGGGTCGGCGATGAAGTGGAACTCGTCCATGATCACCTGGCCGACGTCGGCGTCACCCCCCTCGCGCAGGGCGATGTTGGCCAGGATCTCCGCGGTGCAGCACACAATGGGCGCCTCCGGGTTGACCGAGGCGTCCCCCGTCACCATGCCGACGTTCTCGGCACCGAAAGCGTCCACGAGAGCGAAGAACTTCTCGCTCACCAGCGCCTTGATGGGGGCGGTGTAGTAACTACGCTGCCCGAGGTTGAGCGCGGCGAAGTGCGCCCCGGTCGCGATCAGCGACTTGCCTGATCCTGTCGGGGTGGTGACCACGACGTTCGCGCCGCCCAGGATCTCGATCAGCGCCTCGTCCTGATGCGGGTACAGGGTGAGCCCGTCGCGTCCTGCCCACGATACGAATGCTTCGTAGAGGGCGTCGGCGTCGGAACGGTGGCCTGCGGCAGGCAGGTAATCCAGGAGCGTCATGTCCCCTTCATGGTCTCACGCCTGTGGGTCCCGCCCGGGGCGCCGGTCCGCTGCGCCACGCCGCGGTCCCTCCGAGACGCGGATCGCTATGCTGACCCCGCTCGCCGATGCACCACACCGTTATGTTCGCGCGTTCACGAAGGAGAACGGATGAAGGACGAGCCAACGCCCCTGCGTGCGGCCCGCAATCGGCTGTCCGCTCGCCTCTGCTGCCTGGCAGTGGCACTGAGCCTGGCCTTGGTCGGCTGCACCCCCGCCGTCGATGCGTCCCCCTGGGAGAACGCGACCGCGACGGCGGCCGCGACCGTGGTCCCGGCCGATCACCTGCAGGTCAGTTACCGGGTTCGGGGCGGGCTCAGTGAGATGAAGCACGTCACCCTCACCGCCGTCACCGGCGACACCACGGTCGCCGAACTGGCCGCCACCTATGAGCGACTTCAGGCCGCGGTCGCACCCGCAGTCGTGACGCTGCCGGTGCCCGACGCGACCTTGTCGGTGGGTCTGACCGGGACCGCGGTCTCTGACGAGCCCGCGCCGCAGTTCCACAAGCTCATCTCCTTGGACGACCTCGCGGCGAACAACGACCTCACCCGGCTCGCGCGGTAGGGACCAGAGCCCTCCGAGCGCAGCGTCCCCGTGACCCCCGGGCCGCTTCTCCACCCGGACGCGCCGTGGGGAGCCCCCGTCGGACAGAGGGCTCCCCACGGCACAGGCTCGACCGTCACTCGGCGCGCAAGGAGGCCCCCAGCGCTGCCGTCGCGGCGATCGCCGCGTCACGCGCCGCCGCCACCTCCTCGGCGGTCAACGTCCGGTCCTGAGCCCGGAACCGCAACGCGAACGCCACCGACTTGCTGCCCGCAGGCACCGGCACACCCCGGTAGATGTCGAACAGGATCGCCTCCTCCAGCAAGGAACCGGCACCGGCCACGACGGCGGCATGCAGGTCAGCGACCGACACCGACTCGCCGACGACCAAGGCGATGTCCTCCTTGGCAACCGGATGGGCCGACACCGGAGGCAACGATCCCGGCCCGCCCACCTGGGCGATCAGCGCATCCAGATCGAGTTCGAGCGCGGCCGTCCGCGGTGGCAAGGAGAACGCCTTGATGACCGACGGGTGCAGTTCACCGGCGTACCCCACGACCAGTCCGCCCGCCACCAATGCGGCGCACCGGCCCGGATGCCAGGGCGCCGACGTGGCCGGCCGCCGCTCCACGGGGACGCCCACGGTGCGTCCTGCCAACTCGGCCAGCCCGAACACCTGCTGCCAGCCCGCCGCTTGTGCGGGTCCCTCCCATCCGGCCGATCGCCAATCCCCGGCGACGACCGCCCCCAGATGCCGCGGCTGCCGCGGCAGCGTCGCGGCGATGTCGGCGAGCACACCATCACTGGGACGCTCCGCCACACCCGGCTCCGGAGAGGGCTCCTCACCAACGCTGAAGAACACCCGGCCGATCTCCATCAGCGCGGCATCGTCGAAGCCGCGCGACGCATTGCGCTGCACGGCCCCGAACAACCCCGGGAGGACCGTGGTGCGCAGCAGCGGTGCCGTATCAGCCAGCGGGTTGAGCAGGCGCACGCTGTCGCGCCGTTCGTCCCCGGCCGGGATCCCCAGCGAGTCCAGGTCGCCCTGCGAAGCCCACGGGAAGGTGAGCACCTCGACGAATCCTGCACCGGCCAGCGTGCGCAGCAGGGCGCGCCGGGCCGACTGCTCCCGGCTGAGCCCCCGACCCACAGGAGCAGGAGGCACCACCGAGGGAAGCTGGTCGAACCCCACCTTGATGCCCACCTCCTCGACATAGTCGTAGGGATCCACCAGGTCGTAGCGCCACGTGGGAGGCCGCAGGGCGAGCGCACCCCCCTCGGCGGTCACCTCCACACCGGAGCGACGCAGCACCTCGACGACGCGGTCTTTGGAAACAGCCATGCCCAGCACGCGTTCGGGAAGCGCCGCCTCGATCCGCTGGACCGGCATGGCCGGCACCGAACCGATGACGGTCTCCCCCGTCACGCTCCCGCCACCCAACGCGACCAGCAGGTCGGCCACGCGACGCGTCGCGCTGTAGGCCGCCCCCGGATCAACCCAACGCTCGAAGCGCCGGGAGGCCTCGCTGCTCAGCTTGTGACGTCGGGACGAACGCGCCACGGTCACGGGATCGAAGTGAGCCGCCTCGATCACGATGCGCGTGGTCGAGTCGCGTAGTTCGGTGTCCTCGCCCCCCATGATCCCGGCCAGCCCGATCGGGCCACGGTCATCGGCGATCACCACATCGGACGGGTCCAGGGCGCGATCGACGTCGTCGAGGGTGATCAGGTGCTCTCCCGGAGCCGCCTGCCTGACCACGAGCGTCCCGCGTAGCGCGTCGGCGTCGTAACAATGGTTGGGCTGACCGGTCTCCAGCATCACGTAGTTGGACACGTCCACGCTCAGCGACAGGGATCGCATCCCGGCGGCGGCGAGGCGCTGCCGCATCCAGTCAGGAGTGGCGGCGGTGGGGTCGAACCCCTCCACCGTGAGCGCGACGAACAAGGCGCTGGCCCGCGTCTGAATGCTCACGGGGTGGCCGTCTGCGTGCTCGTCTGGGGTCGGGAGCGCGACGACATCGGTGAACGTGACGCCCAGCGACTGCGCGGCCTCACGCGCCAGCCCTCGCACCGACAGGCAGTAGCCCATGTCGGAGGTGATCGGCATTTCCAGCACGTCATCGACCACGCCCATCGCGTCCAAAGCCCCCGCACCGATGACCCACGGCCTACCCTCGGCGTCGGCCTCCGGCAGGACGATGATTCCGCTGTGATCCGAACCGATGCCCAGTTCGTCCTCGGCGCAGATCATCCCGTCCGAGATGTGCCCGTACGTCTTCCGGGAGGCGATTCCGAAGCCGCCCGGGAGTTCACTGCCCGGCAGCGCGACGACGACCAGGTCCCCGTCGGCGAAGTTGTGAGCACCGCACACGATCCCCCGCGGCCAGAACGGTGCCGCCTCCCGCTCGAGGGGGGTGGTGACTCCGCCCCGCACCAACGGGGCCGGTGCCTCCTGCGGCGCATGGGCGGAGCCGACGTCAACGTGGCACCAGCGAATCACCTTGCCGTTCTTCTGCGGTTCCTCCACCAGACCCAGGACGCGTCCGATCACGACGGGTCCAGCGACATCGCCGCCGACCGTCTCCACCGACTCGACTTCCAGCCCGGCCCGCACCAGTGCCTCACCCAGTTCGCGTCCGCTGATGCCCTCAGGTAGCGCTGCGTACTCGCCGATCCAGCTCTTCGTCGCCCTCATCGGGCCTCTCCCTTCAGCGCCCGGCTGAACCGGACGTCTCCCTCGACCATGTCGCGCATGTCGGCGGCGTTGTTCCGGAACATCAAGGTGCGTTCGATCCCCATGCCAAACGCGAAACCGGTGTACTCGTCGGCGTCGATCCCCGCAGCACGCAGCACGCGCGGGTTGACGACGCCGCATCCGCCCCATTCGATCCAGCCCTCGCTGCGGCAGGTGCGGCACGGGGCATCAGGGTTACCCACCGAGGCCCCATGACACACGAAGCACTCCAGATCCATCTCGGCGCTGGGTTCGGTGAACGGGAAATAGTTGGGCCGGAAACGCGTGCGCACGTCACCGAACATCGCCTGGGCGAGGTGGTCGAGGGTGCCCTTGAGGTGAGCCATCGTGATGCCCTTGTCAACGACGAGGCCCTCGATCTGATGGAAGACAGGCACGTGCGTGGCGTCGAATTCGTCCGCCCGGTACACCTTCCCGGGACAGACCACGTACACGGGCAGGGGGCGGTCGAGCAGGGAGCGGATCTGCACCGGCGAGGTGTGGGTGCGCAGGACGCGATGGACCCCCGCGGGGGCGACGAAGATGGTGTCGGACTCGCCACGTGCCGGGTGGTCACGCCCGATGTTGAGGGCGTCGAAGTTCAGCCACTCGGCCTCGACCTCGGGTCCCTCGGCGACCTCCCACCCCATCGCGACGAACACGTCCGACATGAGGTCCATCAGCCCGGTGATCGGATGGATGGCCCCTTCGGGCGCCAGCGCCACGGGCAGGGTCACATCCACCGCTTCGGACGCCAGCGCCGCCTCCAGTTCGGACGCCTCCAGTTCGGCCTGCCGCGCCGACAACGCCGCGTTCAGCTGTCCCCGGGCACGTCCCATACGCTGCCCGGCGTCCTTGCGTGCTGCGGGCGGGAGCGCCCCGATCTCGCGGTTGGCCAGCGCGATCGGCGACTTCTCGCCGACATGGGCCAGCCTTGCCGCCTTCAACTCGGTGGTGGTGGCGGCTGCGGCGAAAGCGGTCAGCGCGTCCGTGACCATGGCGTCCAGCGCCTCGGCGCCGAGCGCGGCCACTTGCTTGGGATCGTAGTTGTCGTTCGGCCCTGACATGGGCCCTCCTTGTCGGTTCAGTGTCCGGTTGCGCGTTGGCTGCTGGCGGAGGTGTAGAGGCAGATGGCGGCCGCGGTCGCCAGGTTGAGGGATTCGGCATGACCGTACAGCGGAACGGCCACTGCACGATCAGCGAGTTGCCGATGCTCGAGGGGCAGCCCCCACGCCTCGTTCCCCATCACCCAGGCGGTGGGGCGGGCGAGTGCCTCCCCCAGGTCGAGCAGTGTGGCCTCGGCCTCGCCGTCGGTCGCCCACACCTGGAGCCCCGCACCCCGGCAGGCGTCCAGGCCTGCGGCCAGATCCACGCCGACCACGATGGGGAGATGAAAGATGCTGCCCACGCTTGCGCGGACGACTTTGGGATTATGGATGTCGACCGAGTCGGTCGACATGAGCACGGCGTCCGCGCCGAACGCGTCGGCGCAGCGGATGACGGTGCCGGCGTTGCCAGGGTCGCGGATCTGATCGCACACCACGACGAGACGCGGCGCCGCCCCCAGCGCCTGGGCGAGCGTGACGTCGACGGCGTCCGCCACGGCGATCACGCCCTGGGGGGACACCGTGTCCGACATGGTGGCGAGATTCTGCTCGCTGACCCCGAACACGGGCACGTTCGACTCGCGCGCTGCGCCGATCAGATCCAGGTTCTCCCGGGCGCTGTCCCAGCGCACGAAGAGGCGCCGCACTGAACCGGCGCGCCGCAGCGCCTCCCGAACGGCCTGGCGGCCCTCGACCAGGAAACGGCCCTGTGCACGGCGTTCCTTGGAGCGCAACAGCCCACGCGATTCCCGAAGAACGACCTTGCTGGGTTCGTCGAGTTCCAGGCGGTCCTGCGTCATGTCGTTCCTTCCCCCGTCCATCGTCACCTTGTCACAACCGTGCTATCGCGGCGCTCAGGCACGCGAACGCGGCAGCACCCAGCCAAAGCCGGGGCTGCCGCGCAGCGTTGAGGAGTGCTCTCAGGCAGCCGCAGGCTGGTTCGCCTTGGCCAGTTCGACCAGCGACGCGAACGCGCCCTCGTCGGTCACGGCCAGATCCGCCAGGATCTTGCGGTCGACCTCAACGCCAGCGGCCTTGAGGCCCGAGATAAATCGGTTGTACGTCATGCCGTTGGCGCGAGCGGCCGCGTTGATCCGCTGGATCCACAACGAGCGGAAGTCGCCCTTCTTGTCCTTGCGGTGCGCGTAGCTGTACGTCGCGCTGTGGAGCAACTGCTCCTTCGCCTTGCGGTAGAGGCGCGAACGCTGCCCCCGGTAGCCGGACGCCTGGTCCAGAACCTCGCGACGCTTCTTCGTCGCGTTCACTGCGCGCTTGACGCGAGCCATGTCGAAATCTCCTTGTGTCTAACGGGTCGTGATGGGCGCTGGGCTCAGAGGCCGAGCAGGCGGCGGGCGGTCTTCGTGTCGGCCGGGC